>Ga0209517_10004940_pt1 | contig 17226 bp, 16 predicted proteins | sample PeaSoiMetSII2010_FD_187695 | JGI IMG/M metagenome (GOLD analysis project Ga0209517, IMG submission 187695) | Peat soil microbial communities from Weissenstadt, Germany - SII-2010 (SPAdes) (version 2) | ecosystem: Environmental > Terrestrial > Soil > Wetlands > Peat | place: Germany...
CGCGTCATCCGCTGCCGAATCGCGACCTGGACACTGGGCGCGTGGTGCAGCCCGGGGGATATTCGCTGACCGACTCCACCTATGCGCAACTGCTGCACATGCTCACGCGGCAACCCACGGTGCCGATTCCGCCGGGGATCAAGGAGGACATCCAGGCGTACTACGCCAATCTGGAGATGCCCTTTACGACCAAGAAAGACCCGCAGCAGTGGGCGCAGGTGCAGGCGGATCTGACAACGCTTGTGGGCATGCCGACAAGCACGGAGCCAACGCCTTATCCGACGTATGGGGACGATGCAGAGAGCACACAGTAAGCCAGCTGCAAGGGTGGCGCACGGAAGCACGCTTCGCGGTTCTCCGCTGAAGGGTCTCCGATCTTCTGGCCTCTACCTGTCAAAGAACTCCCCATGCCCGCCGTTGGCCCAGGGGTTGTAGTTGGCGGCGAAGTTGGCGCGGGTTTTTACGCTGGGGTGGTTGTACTCCCAGAACTCGATGAGCGGGCTGGGATTGGGGTCTTCGAGCCAGGCCTCGCCGAGAGCCTGAAAGCCTCCGACGGCCGTTTTCTGCGGGTCGGGGACCAGGCCGTGGATGGCTTCCTGGCCGTAGACGTCGGCCTGGTGTTCGAAGTGGCGGCTGAAGGTGTTTGCAGCCGGCTCAAGCACGAAGCCGGCGACGGTGATAGTCAAGATGAGCACCACGAAGCCGGCGCGGGTGGAGAGCGGGGCGGCGGCGGCGTCCAGGCTTTGCAGGAGCCAGGCTGCGCCATAGCGGTGGGCCAGCCAGGAGGCAAAAGCGGCGCAGGCCCAGTAGACGAAAAAGAGGCCAAGGGCTATGCCGGCAAGCTGCTTGGGGATGTGGTTGAGGACGTAGTGGCCGCTCTCGTGGCCGAAGATGAACATGACTTCGTCGTCGGGAATGCGGCCGGCGGTGGTGTCCCACACGACGATGCGCTTGGTGGCGCCGATGCCGTTGACATAGGCGTTGAGTCCGTTGGTTTTCACGCTTGCCTTCATCAGGAACATGCGGTCGGGAGGGATGTTGGTGCCAGTGCGGGCAACCACGGTTTCAAGCTTGGCGACCAGGGCGGCGTGATTTTGCGTGAGGGGCTCGTACTTGTTGAAGATTGGCTCCAGGAGCGGAGAGACAAAGAGCAAGAGCACCATCAGCGGTAGCGTCACCAGCCAGATTCCGAACCAGTAGCGGCGCGGCCAGCGGCGGACGATCCAGTTGAAGAGGAGCAGGACGGGAGCGCCGATGAGGATGGCGAGGCCGAGGGCTTTCCCCTGATCGCCGAGCCAGCTCAGCCAACCCTGGACGCCTATACCGTAAGCGCGGCTGACATGGTGGCCATAGACATCGAGGGGCAGGTTGGCCAGGGTGGTGAGGACAAAGAATACAGCGAAAAAGAGCAGGCCCTGCAACCAGCGGCGCGCGAAGACGCGCTGCGCCCAGGCCTCGAGGGCCGCGGCGGCGCGGGTGGCCAGCAGGAGCCAGAGGAATACAATGCCCCACAGCCCGTAAACGATGTCCATGATGTTGCGGATGCGGTTGATGGCGATGGCCTTGGCCAGCTTGTCGGGCGGCAGGGTGTAGGCCTGCGTGGTGGGCTGGGCCGGGGCCGGAGCGGACTGGGCAGTGGCCGGCTGCGCGGGCGCTTGTTGAGCCGAGCAAAGGCGGGGAGCCAGGCAGACGAGAAGAAGCGTGAAACAAAGAGCGGGCAGCCAAAGGCGCGCAAAGGGCATGGGCTTTTCCTCTGAGGCGGGTGACTCTGCGACAATTCTCGCTACAGATGCTTTTACGCGCGTATTCCCGACTTATGCCAGAAAAATCTTCAGCCGCCCGGGGGCGGTTCGCCTTGAGGGCCGGTTTTTGCGCAACTGCTGCTATGAGTGCCCTCGTCCTTGCCCTGCCCGCCGCTGGACATGCACAGCAATCAGGGACCCCGGTGCTCCTCGACGCCATGACGACGGAGCTGCACAGGGCGTTTACGTCGCTGGGCAAAGCCGCCGCGGCGGCCGACGACAAGCAGTTGCCGCCGTACTTCCTCAGTTACGCGGTCAGCGACGCGAGCTTTGCGTCGATTCGGGCGCAGTATGGGGCGCTGGTCGATAGCTCGTCAAATCGTGTGCGCGTGGCCGACGTGCAGGTCCGGCTGGGCGATCCCAAGCTCGATAACACGCATGGAACGCATCGCGGTTCAGCCGTCAATAGCATGCAACTGCCGCTGACCGACGACCGCGTGGCGCTGGAACGCACACTGTGGATGGCCACCAATACCGGCTACGGGACGGCGCTGGACAATTATCTTCGCGTGAAGACCGAGGCCGAGGTGCGGGCCAAGGAGGAGGACTCGTCGCCCGACTTCAGCCAGGAGCCGCCGCAGAACTACATCGGCAAGCCTGCGCCGCTGGTGGCGGTGGACAAGGCGGCGTGGGAGCGGCGGGTGACGGAGCTCTCGAAGATCTTTCGCGAGTACCCCGACGTGTATCAGAACGCCGTCATGCTGAACGTGCAGAACGAGACGGACTACTTTGCTTCGTCGGAGGGTTCGCAGGTGGTGACGCCGCACCTGTCGGCGCGCCTGGTTGTGTTTGCGGTGACGCGGGCGGACGATGGGATGGACCTCTTCCGGGCGCAGACGTTCGAGGCCGAGACGGCGGACGGTTTGCCGGCGCAGGCGGTGATGGAAGCGGCGATCCGCGAGCTGGGCAAGAGCCTGGAGGCGCTGCGCAAGGCGCCGGTGACGGAGCCCTTCGACGGGCCGGCGATTCTGAGCGGGCGGGCGGCGGCGGTGTTCTTCCACGAGGTGCTCGGCCATCGGCTCGAGGGCCAGCGGCAGCGCGGCGACGAAGAGGGGCAGACGTTCACCAAGGACATCGGCAAGGAGGTGCTGCCGACGTTTCTTTCGGTTGCCGACGACCCGACGCGGACGAAGTTCGGCGAAACGTGGCTGAGCGGCAGCTACCTCTACGACGACGAGGGCGAGAAGGCGCGCCGTGTTGACCTGATCGACGATGGAGTGCTGAAGACGTTTCTCATGTCGCGGCTGCCGATTGCGAGCTTTGCCAACTCGAACGGGCACGGCCGCGCTCAGACCGGACGCATGCCTACGGGACGCCAGGGCAACCTGATTGTGACGTCGACCAAGACGGAGCCGGAGAGCGAACTGAAGAAGCAGTTGATTGAAGAAGCGAAGAAGCAGGGCAAGCCGTATGGGCTCTACTTCGAAGACATTTCTTCAGGGTTCGCGGTCACGACGCGGAGCTCTCCGCAGGCGTTCCAGGTCATTCCATTGGTCGTTTACCGCGTCTATGTGGACGGCCGTCCAGATGAACTGGTCCGCGGCGTAAGCATTGTGGGCACGCCGCAGGCGGCGCTGAAACGGATTCTGGTTACGGGCGACAAGAGCGAAGTGTTCAACGGCGAGTGCGGCGCGGAGTCGGGGACGGTTCCGGTGAGCGCGGTGGCTCCGGCGATGCTGGTGAGCGAGATGGAGACGCAGAAGCAGGCGCAGGGGACGGCCAGGCCGCCGATACTGCCGATTCCGGGAGCGGAGAAGTAGGGGTCGAGTCTTGCCGAATGCGATCACGGCTCAAGAAGGGGGCATGAGATGCAAACCGATCCTGGCAAGGTAGGAGCTGCAAATCGCGTCTTTCGAACGATTCTTAGCCTGGTTACACACCTATTCGTTGGTACTGCGGGCGTGGCTCTTCTTGCTGATCTGGTTGTTTTCTCTCCGTTTGAGCTTGCTCGGATGTGGAATCCATCGATTCCCCTAAGGAGAGCCTATTGGATGCTGACAGAAATACCCGGCTATCCGGTGCAGGCGGTTCTTGGCCTGCTTCTCGGCTTCGTCCTGGCAAGATACATGCGGCGCGGGACCATGGTATGGACATGGGTGGTGCCCCTAACAGTTCTTGGCGTAACAATCATTACCCTGCCAGTCAAAGACCCCTCAATATTGAATCAGGTCTTGAGATATGGATGCGCTGAAGGAGGTCCTTGCTTTGATCGGCAAGGGGTCGCGCTGCTGGGGTTTGGCGTGGTAAGCGTAGCATCTATTGCCTATTCGTTAGGTGCAACGCTGGCAAAGCAAAAGCCGGAGCGGCGGTAACGCCCCAATCCGGTCCGCGTCGGAACAGCCCGCGTTGGGCGATGCTGGCTTGCGGTTGGCAGAAATTCGAAGTTTGGAGGCGCGGTGAATTTAATTCGTTCTGTTGCGATGTTGGCTGGGGTTGGGATTCTTGGTTGCTTGTTGATTGCGCCGGGGTTGTGTGCGGCGCAGCAGACCCGCGCCGATGCGGAGAAGGACCCGCTGCTGAAGGCGATGCTCACCGAGCTCGACCGCAGCATGAGCCAGCTTGAGCTGCCGGGCTTCGCCAAGCCGTTCTTCATCCAATACCGGGTTGAGGACGTGGACGACTACGAGACCAAGGCCGAGTTCGGCGCCAGCGAAGGCGCGTCGCACACACACCAGCGCGTAGCGCGCATTACCGTGCGCGTGGGCGATTACAAGACCGACAGCTCAGGCGGGCGCGGCGATGGCGCGCTGCAGATGGTCGACCTGGATGACGACCCGATTGCGGTGCGGAGTGCGCTGTGGACGGCGACGGACCAGGCTTACAAGAACGCGCTGGCAGCCTATGCGCAGAAGCAGGCGGAACTGAAGCAGGTGGAGACGCCGCCGCAGGCAGACGATTTCAGCAAGGAGCAGGCGGTGATCTCGCTCGGGGCTCCGGAGACGCTGAAGCTGGAGGATGCGGCGTGGGCCGAGCGCATGGCGCGGGCCAGCGGGCTCTACCGGGCTGATCCTGACGTCAAGGCGAGCGAGCACGATGTGGAATATTCCGCCGCGGATTTTCATGCGCGCGTGACGACCACCTGGCTGGTGAGCAGCGAAGGGACCATTGTGCGCAAGTCGGCGGCCGAGTACCAGGAAGGCATAGCCGTGGGCACGCAGGCCGCGGATGGCATGCGGCTGGACCGCTCGTATGCATCGACGGGCAGCTCGCTGAAGGACCTGGATGCGGCGGAGGTTTTCGACAAACACGCGGTGGGACTGCTCGCGTCGCTGACGGATTTGCGCAAGGCGCCACTGGTGGAGGAGGAGTATCACGGGCCGGTGCTGCTGAGCTCCGACGCGAGCGCCGACACGATGCGGTCGCTGCTGGCTAGCGCCGTGACGTCGACGCGGCCCAAGCTGGGCACCGAGGCGCGCACCAACGGGCCCTTTGCATCCAGCTATCACGCGCGTGTCCTGCCGGATTTTCTTGACGTGGTGGACGACCCCGCGCTGAAGAGCTCTGACGGCAAGGGGCTGGTAGGCGCGTATGACGTGGACGACGAGGGCGTACCGGCGCAGGCAGTGAAGCTGGTGACGGCGGGCAACCTGGAGAACTACCTGATCGGGCGCGAGCCGGTGAAGGATTTTCCGCAGTCGAACGGGCACGGGCGCGGGGGGATTACCGGCGCGCCGAGGCCGGCGGTCGGCGTGCTTAAGGTGACCGCGCAAAACGGGCTCACCGACGATGCGTTGAACAAGAAGCTGCTGGACCTCGCGAAAGATCGCGCCTTGAAGAGCGTGTACTACGTGAAGACGCTGGGCGGGGATGCGCCGCGGCTGCTTTACAGGGTGAGCCCGGACGGCAAGCGCGAACTGGTGCGCGGTGCGGAGCTGGACGATCTGGACCAGCGCGCGTTGCGGTCGAGCGTGGAGGCGGCGGGCAAGGATCTGTTTGTGGCCAACTACTTTGGCGACGTGCCGGAGACGGTGCTTGCGCCGGCGCTGCTGCTCGACGATGTGACGGTGAAGCGAGCGAACGAGAAAAACGAGAAGCTGCCGTTTTATCCGCCGCCGCAGTAAGGCTCCGAAAAAGCCGAGGGGCGCGCCAAGCGCGGATTCAAACGATCGAGTACTGTCCCTCCACCAGATCGCGTGCGGCTTGAGCTACACTCTCCGGCCGGCCGAGATCGCGCCAATAGCAGTCATCCGCGCGATAGGCGACGATCTTCTCTCCCCGGGCCGCGAGACGCAGATAGGCGTCGATGATGGAGAATGCGCCCTGCTCCTCCATCGCCGCGAATATCCGGGGCGAGAGGACGTGGATGCCGGAAAAGGCCAGCGCCTGCACCTGTTGGACAGGGCGGACGAATTGCGGTTCGCTACTGCCTCCCACGTGACGCCCGCAGAGGTGGCCGCGCTCGTTGAAGAGCAGATAACGCGAAGTCGCGCGGTCCTGAACAGCCAGGGTGGCGAGTGCGGCGTGTTCTGTGTGGAACTCGATCATGCGCGCGAGATCGAGGTTGCTGATGACATCGACGTTGTGTAAGAGGAACGGCTCTTGCGCGCTTGTGCTGGAATCGAGAAAGAAATGCGCGGCATTTTTCAGGCCGCCGCCAGTGTCCAGCAACGCCTCTTCGCGCGAGACTTCGATCCTGATGCCGAAGTTGTTGTTGGCCGCAAGGTACTCGACGATTCTGTCGGCAAAATGATGGGCGTTGACAATCGCTTCGCGCACGCCGACGGCGCGCAGGCGGCGGATGGCGATCTCCAGCAGCGCATGGCCGGCAACGGTGACCAGCGCCTTGGGGCGGTCGTCCGTGAGGGGGCGCAAGCGCGTCCCCAGGCCGGCGGCCAGAATCATCGCCTTCACTGGCCCAGCTTCTCCGCAGCCATTTTTTCGAGCTCAATGTGCCGCACCGCTACCTCGACTCCGCTCACGCCGCGCAGATGCTTCGCCAACTGCTCGGCCAGATACACGGAACGATGCTGTCCGCCTGTGCAGCCGAACGAAACCATCAGGTTATGGAAGCCGCGGCTGCGATAGGCATTCACACTTTGATCCACAAGCGACAAAACACCGGCTAGAAACTGGTGTACGCTCTCCTGGCGATTGAGATAGTCGATGACCTCCGGGTCTCTGCCGGTCAGCGACCGGAACTGCTCTTCGCGGCCGGGATTGGGAAGGCTGCGCCCGTCGAAGACAAACCCGCCGCCGTTCCCTGTTTCATCGGCGGGCATCTGGCGGTGGAAGCTGAAGCTGAAGATCCGCACCCTCAGATTCTCCGCGGAAGAAGCCAGGCCCTGCAGCTTGTCCGACGCCAGCATACTATTGAATGCGTCCATCAGCGCGGGCAGCGCGATGGGCAGCTTGACGTTGTGCGCCAGCCAGCGCAGATTCTTCAGCGCATAAGGCACGCTCTGCAGAAAGTGTGCCTTGCGCTCATAGAACCCCCGGAAGCCGTACGCGCCCAGCGCCTGCAGAATGCGCACGTAGACGTAAGCGTAGTAGTGCTCCATGAAGGCTGCGCGGCCGACGGGCGTGAAGCCGGCAAGGCAGTCGAGATAGTAGTCGAGCAGTTCCTGGCGCAGCTCCGGCGGCAGGTCGGCCTTGCCGTCGTAGAGCAGGGACGCAATGTCGTATTGCAGCGCGCCCTTGCGCCCGCCCTGGTAGTCAAGGAAGAACGGCTGCCCATCGCGCAGCATCACGTTGCGAGACTGGAAGTCCCGATAGAGAAAATAATCGTGGCTTGCCGCCAGCAGAAACTTCGTCAGGCGGGCAAAGTCGTGCTCAAGCGCCTGCTCGTTGAAGGGTACGCCGGACAGCCGCAGAAAATAGTACTTGAAGTAGTTCAGGTCCCAGGCGATGGACTGGCGATCGAAGCTGGCGCGCGGATAGCAGACCTTGTAATTCAGATCGCGGCCGGCCTCGACCTGAAAGCGCGGAAGCTCGGCCACCACTTTGCGATACGCGTCGACAGCCGGCGGAGCGATGGCCGCGCCGGCGCGATTCGCCCCGAGAAAATCGAAGAGCGTCGTGTCGCCGAGGTCCTCTTCCAGATAAGCGCCCTGGCTCAGATCCTCGGCATAAATCTCCGGTACCGGCAAGCCGTGGCGGCGAAAATGGCGGGAGAACTCGAGGAAAGCGACGTTCTCCTCGGGCACGGGATAGACGATGCCGATGGCGCTGAATGGTCCGCCGGCCAGCCGGACAATAGCGCGGCCCGAGCCGCCGAGCTGGCCCTGGAGCGGGTGCACGAGTTCGGCCGGCAGGTGGTAGTGCTGCTCGAAGAGCCGCTTTAAAACGTCCATGAATCTCTTTCCGGGAACTGCCCAGGCTGCTTCACCAAGATACCCAGCGCGGGGAGGGGGGCGCAAGGCGGCGGGGCTTTGCCTCGGTTCGGATGATCATTCGGTGAGGGCTTGCCCAGGTGAAGGCTGCCCAAACGATGAGAGCCACCCGAAGGCGGCTCATTGTGCAGCACTTAAAACCGTTTGGTGCCGATGAAGGGACTAGGCCCTCGTGCGAGGCAAAAGTCCCTGCGTTACAGCGTAAATTACGCTATTAGATTCGCTTGCGAGTCGATTAAGAAAACCCTACTCAGCCCTTTCTAGCCCCATTTTGCCCGCCATTACCGCGCTGTGAATTTAGCCTGGGCCTACATGGGCAGTGGATGGGTTTCGTAGAACGGCAGGTCGCCGCTCCAACCGCAGCTTTCGCAGTCTACGGAAAAGAGGGATTCTTCCGGCGTCGTTTCTACACGCCCCTCCCCTACAAGGATGAGGATCTTGTTGCCACACTTCGGGCAGGCGAAGAAGTAGTCGGGATACTTGAACAGAGGCATAGAGTTCGCATTCTACCGGCTAGTGATTTAATACGACTTATCCACATTTCCATCAATTGCACAACTCTTGCAGCAATCCGATGTGTGCCTACAATGAAGACAGAGACAGGGGGTCCTTCCCTATCTCTCCCTAGCGCCAGAGAATCAGGCTTTCGCGGTGTCCAAGACCACGATGTCACCTGACTCTCTGGTGCCCCGTATGCACCAAATCCTAACTCATAAAGCCCCCTTGCACTGTTCCTGCAAAAGTGGAAATTTTCCGATGCCTGCGGACATTCTTCGCCTCTTATTCGCCTATAATGGCGTGCATGGAAAGCCCGAACAACCAGCCGTACCACCGAATTGTGTTCGAGGTCCTCCTAAAGACCGGTCTACGGATGCAAGAGGCCATGTACCTTGAGTGGCACAATTTCAATTTCCAGAGTGGAACCCTGACTGTCAGAACCAAGGACGATCTTGGCTTCGACGTCAAGGACCGAGCGGAGCGGACACTACCTATTCCGGCAGACCTCATTGGGGAATTGAAGGTCTGGAAGGAGACGCACGCAGGCCGGCTGGTCCTCGGAACGAGCAACGACACGCCAAATTGGAAGTGGCTGCCGGTTCTGAAACGCCTGGCACGCGACGCCGGTTTGAATTGTGGACACTGCCGGGCATGCCGAGAACGTAAAGAGTGCGAGCGATGGTATCTCCACAAATTCAGGGCCACGTACACGACCAACCTTCTAAGGGCGGGCATAGACGTGCGTACAGTCATGAAGTACACCGGGCACGCTGATATGGAAACCGTGCTGCGTTACCTGTCTGCCGCCGAAGGGCCAGACACCCAGGACAAAATCAACAGTATCGCCTGGACCTGTTGACTCTAGACAGCCCCACACATCGATCTTCGGACCTAACCGGTGGTCTGGAGTCGTCCCCTGGTTCGACGGTCTTTGTGTCGCGGACTCACATTTAGGCAATCAGGAATGGTGCCGCTATTTAATCATGTAACGCGCACCGCGTCCTTTGCCAACTTGCGCCAAGTAGTGCTGCTCGGCCAACTTTTTCGTATGCACTTTGATGGTGTTGCGGTTGGCACCGGTCGAATCCTCGATTTCCTTGACGGTGATTTCGCCGCGCGTTTTCACCAGTTCGAGTATCTGGCGAGAAAGTGCGGGCAATGACGCGCGAAGCGCCTGTTCCTGTTTCACCTTTGCGGCCAGGTTGTCTTTTTGCTTTGCCATCGTTTTCAGGAAAAACACCAGCCATGCTTCCCAGTTCTGTTCCTCCTTGCGGATGGTTTGCTGGGTGCGGCGCAGTGCGAGGTAATAGCTGTCCTTGTTCTGTTCGATCACGCTTTCCATTGAGCTGTAGGGGACATAGCCATACCCGGCACGCAGCAGAAGCAATGTTGTCAGCACGCGCGAGAGCCTGCCGTTGCCGTCCTTGAACGGGTGGATTGCTAGGAATACAACAATGAAAATCCCTATCAGTATCAGAGGGTGGTGGCTTTCCTCCTGTACAGATTGATTGAACCAATCGACTATTTCTTTCATCCATCCGGGCGTTTCAAACGGCGTGGCGGTCTCAAATACCACGCCCAGACTCTTGCCGTCAGGTCCGAAGGCCTCTATGTGGTTGGTTACCTTCTTGTACTCGCCGCGATGGTCCTGATCCTTGGAACTGTACTTGAGCAACACGCCGTGCAGTTGCTTGATGTGATTTTCAGTGGCGGTGATGGCTTCGTAACCCTCGAAAATCATATCCATTGCGTCGGCATAGCCCGCTACCTCCTCTTCGTCGCGGCTGGCAAAGGATTTGGTCTGCAGCCCAGACAACAGCTTCTCCACCTCCGAATCGCTGAGTTTGGAGCCTTCGATGCGCGTAGACGATCCCACGCTTTCAATCGTGGCGATCCGACGGAGGCTGGTCAGCTTTTCGGGCGCAAGGGTTTCAATTACTTTCCAGCGCCCTTTGAACTCATCGATATAAGCGATGAGCTTCAGTATTTCCGGTGTGATGGTGATGTTCTTGATGTCGTGCATGGGCGATATCCAATTTCACCCATTTTTACCCATTTCATAGCCAAAAGCAAGAAAATATCCATTCATACCCGTTTATATCCGCTCGATACCCAATTGCGGAAATCGCGCATGGAGCTACTTAAAGTCCCTAACGTGAAGGATCGGCCCACGCATAAACCCTATATTGTTATTGAGAGGTAATGCAGGCAATGCTGCCGTTCTTGACCGCATACGATCAGCTTGGAGGAAGTTCAGGCAGCATCGACCCGCTCGGCGCACTTCAGACTTACGGAACACTCGCCGACCTACTTTTGCCAGGCGTGACGACCGTCACCACTCGCTCACGCTATCTTTCTATGCTTTGCGCCGCGCTTGCGAGTGCGGAACAGCACCGGCACTTTCTTCCGGGCGCGTCTGGCTTGGCACAACGGCGAAAGGCAGTGGAGCCTTTTGAACGCTTATGGGCCTTGGCCTGCGTTGCGGCTCGTGAAGCTGGCCACGAAGGCGCGGCGGATGGTCTGCAAGGTATCACTTATGCCGAGAAAAACTATTGGAACTTTGCGGCCAATGGTAAGAAGGTGAACTGTGACTTTCTCTTCCTGAAGTTCCAATCTCGCACAGGCGCAGTCGGAACCTATTGGAACGTATTGATCGCGGGACAGCTCGTTCACGCGGATACTGGGTCTTTGGCCGACGAAGGACAGGAACTCGCCGAGCATTTCCCCGAACTCCCGCTCGAAAGCAAGGATAGAGGGATATTCGCCGATCCAGAAAGCGCCCATCGCGTCTCGCTCTCGCTGGGAGACCTCATCGCGTGGAGCGAGGAATGCCACTTGCGAGCCGCCGGCCACAAGGAACGCCAGCAGCTTGGAGAGGCTTTGACGGCCGATGATCGCCGAGAATGCGTAAGCCGCGCGCTCGTAATGATGGTAAAGGAAATTCCTGATGTTTGGGAAAACGCTGGTTTGCAGCGCCTGCGCAAGCTTTTGGAAACCCTGCCTCGGGCCGTCGAACTTGGTCTTCCCGTCGACATCGATGCCATCTCTGTGACAGAACAGTTCCACGAGGCAGTCTTAGCGGTGTTTGAGACGCTTCTGTGGTGGGGGACACAGTGCGCGGACAAGCCGGTAGCAGATCTGGTCGTGGACAGTGATTTCCGCAAAGCTGCAGACCGCTGCCGGGAGACAGCCAAGAACCTTCGGGGATTCCGCGAGCAGTGCAAGAGACTCGAAGTCCGCGATGCCATCGAGGGTTTGATTGGATTCTGCTTCCAGGTGGACCGCTGCCGATCCGAGCGCGAGCTTGTGTCTGAGGTGCTGGATCGTCATCATCGCGTCCAGTCGGGCAAACTTGACGTGGGAATGCCAAAGAGGGATTGGATCAGTTGTGACACTACCAAGCTGATGCGTCCTTCACCGCGTTTCCAACGAAATGATCGGCCAAGCCTCGCCACTGGCGCGTGGCTGACACACCCATATCGGTTGGAGTCGTTTGTCTACATGCTCCGCGAGAATGGTGTAATCCCCAAAATCAGCTAACAAGAAAAACCGGATGACGCATGGAAAGAAGCTGCCGCCTCATCGACTACTACTTGCCGCCCGGTGAGGGGTTCGTCCTCGAATCGCTGGTCGCTACAACCTATCAGGTCGATTTCGAGTTCTTTGAAGAAGAACTCTTGGCCGCTGCGCTTGGCGTTCGTTCGCCCGTAAGTCGCCTCAGGGCGTTTCGCTCGGAATTGGAGAGAAGGCTTCAATAGGCGGAAGTGTCCGTGCTTTACGACCTGGGAGGTTGTGATCGGCAAGCTCGCCTATCCCCTCGGATCGACGCCATCCCCGTCGTTGCCCGTAAGCTGCACTCCAAAATCTCGCTGCTGATGTGGGTCCGTGAAGACCGCACAGGTAATGCACCACCAGATCGACGAATACGCCTGATCGTCGGATCGGCGAATCTGACCCGACCAGGGTTCCGCCATAACTACGAGTGCGTCGCATCTGTGGACTATGGTGAAGGGATTAAGCCACCGCGTACCCTTCTCACGACGGCTATCGGACGCGTTCAGCAAATCGGCGCGGAATCTCAAATTCCGCAGCTTTCACGTCAGTTGGCTGCATTTGCAGCTCAAGCCGCTCTCCTTCCAAACGGACCCGCCGGGCCTGATGATCCGGTTGCGCTGGTTGCCGCAACAGAGGTCGTCTCTGCAATCCGCGACTCCTGGGCGGCTATGTCAAATAAAGCTCCAGAGGCAGTGACGGTGGTCTCTCCCTTCTGGGCGGAAGGTAGCACGGCCCCGGAGGCACTGTCTCACTTGTTTCAGCAGCTTGGCTCCCCAGCCAGGTTAGAGATGGTCTGTTGCGGCGCGAGGTCAGCGAACGGCAAGACATGGCTACGCTGCTCGATTACCTCACGATGGCCCTCAATGTTGGTCAGCTTGCCGCCCATCTCCCCCAACCGGAATTAACAAAGTTATTTGAGGAGCACCGCGACCGCTGGTGGAGTGCAAAGGTCGATTACTTCAAATCCAAGGACTCATTTCTCCGATACATCTCCCGATACATCCGCAGGCCGCCGCTTGCCGAGTACCGGCTGCTCTCCAGCGACAACAACCAAGAGGTCCGTTTTTTGACCAAAGATAAGAAGCTGGGCCGGAAAGTCACCACCGCCTGTACCACGCATGAGTTCATCGCCCGCCTTGCCGAGCAAGTCCCGGATCGTTACCGGCATGGGGTTCGATACTTCGGCCTGCTTGCGCCACAGTCGATTGGCAAAAGCTACGAAGTGTTCCTGGCCCTTCTGGGCCAGCGGAGACCACCCAGGCCAAAGCGCATACGCTGGGCAACGTCGATTCAGAAGACTTTTGGGCAAGACCCGCTGCTCGATAGCGACGGTCAACGTATGCATTGGGTTGGCCGAGTCTCCCCGGCCAAGGCTGAGCCATGTCTTGTCAAAACTCGCACTGCTATCGGTTGCCGATGGCCCTTCTGAGGGCTCTTCAACTCGACCTGTCCCTGAAATGAAATCTTGATTCTCCTATAGTTCAAGCACGATCTTTGCTTCGCCAACGTCAAGCGACTGGAATCCCGGATCAGAATGCCTTTCAGTCGTGCAGCACAACCTTGACGAGTGAACTATTGATAAGCATCCCGTCAAAGTTATAGTCGATGTAGCCGAGATCGCGAAACCGATTGAGGAAGAAGCTGACCCGGGATCTGGTGGTGCCTATCATTTCCGCCAGGGTTTCCTGACTGATCTTGGCGATGACCGGAATGGGCTTCGATTCCTGGCCGAAGTTAGCCATCAGCATTAACAACCGGGCGAGCCGCTTTTCGCTGGAATTGAACAGATGATCCACCAGATCGGCCTGCATACGGTTGTTGCGGGAGAGCATGTGCGCGAGGAATTGCCTGGCGAACTCCGGCTCACGGTGGAGCAGGTCCGCCATGACCGCCTTGTCGATGCGAACGATGGTACTGGACTCAAGTGCGTTCGCAGAGCAGACGCGGTGCTGCTCACCGGTCAGGGAGGATTCGCCGAAAAAGCTAGCGGCGGAAAGGTGGGCGATGACGGCTTCCTTGCCGCTCATGGACACCACGGTGAGCTTGACCTTGCCGGTCTGGATGTAAAAGACTGCATTGGCCGAGTCGCCTTGCGAAAAGACGGATTCATCGGCCAGATATTCGCGCCGCGATTTTCCGGCCATGAATTTGCCGAGAAGCGTCTCAGTGTCGAATTCGGGGCGCCGCCCCGGCAAAGCGCCAGCCTTGTCGGAAACGAGCATCAACCTATCATTCGCAACGGAAGGTAAAGGCATGGAGCGGCCAAGCGGAATCCTGGGCGCCGTACTCGTCATCGTTGCAAAAGCAGTAGCCATGATCGAAACCTTTCAGTCTTGCAGAGTACTTGCAGAGGTATGAATTACAGTCAACCTGCGCAATGTCGATATCATCAAGTTACGGGAAGAGAGAGAGGGTGAACATCGGCGAAAACTGTGATTGCCGTAGGCTTTGTCGTCTGAACTGTGTAGGGTTTTTCCTTACGTCGAAAGAGCAATTGAAATAATTAAGTGATGCGTTATAGCGTAACGGGATCATTCGACGTTGCAAGTAATCTATGTTGTTATCGCGCTGCTCTTCTATTCGCCTATCGCTTTTGGTTAGTCTCAAGGCCTGCCGGCAGAATTCGCCCGTGAATATCGAAGCCCGCTATCTCCAGGTCATCGCGCTCGCCGGTTGCGAGAGGTACCGATGCAAGGGACGGTCATCGGATTCATCTGATTCTCTAGTTTAAGCTCGGGTTGCGCGCGATCGTTGCGCCGCTGTCCAGTATCTTCCTGATCGCCGGCGCCAGTTCTTCTGAAGCGCTGTTCTTGTTGACATATTCGGCCGCGCCTGCCCGCAGACAGCGTAACGCATACTGGCTCTCAGCCTGGACGCTCACCATGATCACAGGGATCTGAGGGTAGATCCGTTTGACATCTTTCAGCACTTCAAACCCGCTGCGACCCGGCATATTGATGTCGAGCAACAGGATGTCAGGTTGAGATAGAACCAACTGGTTCAGCACCTCATCCCCGTTGGAGGCTTCGGAAAAGAGAGCGCCAGGAAATGCATCGAACAAAATCTCTCTCAGGCCGCGCCGTACGTTCGCGTGATCATCTGTTATCAGAATATTCATCTTTGTGTCCGCTTGCCGGGCCGCAGCTCCGACCTGAAACTAATATATCCAGGGTAAAAGGGAATTGATATCAGCGTATACCGTGAGTGTTGTAGGGTTTGTTCCGTTCACCCTGTAGGGTTATTCCTACAGCGGCGGGGGGAACCTAATCGATCAGGCTGTGCGTCATGGCGTACCGGGTAAGGTCGGCGTTGCTCTTCATCTGCATCTTTTCCATGATGCGGGCTCGATAGCTGCTGATGGTTTTTACGCTGACATGAAGCCTTTCGCCGATTTCCGTCAAGGGGACGCCGGCGGCAATCATTTTCATGACTTCGTGTTCCCGGTCCGAAAGCAACTCATGCACGGGCTTGTCGGCGGACTCATCCAAATTGGCGATCAGTTTCTCGGCCAGACTGGCGCTGACGTAGCGCCCCCCGCCCAGTATCTTCCTGGTCGCCATGGCCAGCTCTTCGGGTGCGCTCTCTTTGTTGATATAGGCGGCTGCTCCAGCTCGCAAGCAGCGTACGGCATACTGCTCCTCCGGGTGGCAACTCAGGATGATCACCGGCATTCGCGGGTATGTGTGCTTTACGTCCCGCAGCACATCCATCCCGCTGCGCCCAGGCATATTGATATCCAGCACCAGCAGGGCGATGGGGGATTTCCCCAGGTGGCTCAGCACCTCATCCCCGTTGCCGGCTTCGGAAAAATCCGCGCCGGGAAGAGCATCCGCCAGGATATCTTTCAGGCCGCGGCGTACGACGGCATGGTCATCCGCGATCAGGATGCGCATGGTATGCTCCTTTCGGCGTGTGGAAGGTCCACGGGAACGCGGATAGTGACCGTCGTTCCTTTGCCGGGGGAACTGGAGATCTCGACGTCGCCTCCGCAGAACTGCGCTCGTTCTTTCATGCCCAGGAGTCCCAGAGATCCAAGAGAGTTCGAAAGGCCGGATTCACAGAAGCCGATTCCGTCGTCCTCCACAACCAGGAGGATGTTCTCCTCTTCCTGGCACAGGTCAACGCGCACCGACTTTGCCTGCGCGTGCCGAATCACGTTGGTCATGCACTCCTGGAAGATTCGGAAAGTCGCGGTGGCCCGATCGCCATCCAAGTGCAGATCGACCGGCGGAACAGAGACCTGGCAACGGACCCCATTGCGAGAAGCAAACTCGCTGGCCTGCCATTCAATAGCCGCCGCCAGGCCGAGGTCATCCAGGACTCCAGGACGCAGCCCGCTGCATATGGTGCGCACCGCCTTGACACCATCATTGATCAACTGGATCGACTCCGTCAGTCGAGCGAGCACCTCGACTTCCGACTCCGGCAGATGACGGCTCATCCAGGTCATATCCATTTTGATCGCGGTCAGAATCTGTCCGATTTGATCGTGCAGGTCGCGAGCGACCCTCTTGCGATCCTCTTCGCGCACCCACTGCAGGCGTTCCGCCAGCGCCCGCAGCTGTTCCCTTTGCAAGACCAGCGACTCTTCACCGCGCTTGCGCTCGGTAATGTCGCTGTTGATGACCAGCACGCGGGGCGCCTGGTCGCGTTTGCCCCATTGCAGCGCCCAGCGACCGGCCACCACAATACGCCTGCCGTCCTGAGAGGTCTTTATGACGTCTCCCTCCCAGTGTCCGGTGCGCATAAGTTCCGCATTGATCTCAGCCAGCGGCTGGGGAAACTCGGTGCGGAGCATGTCGTGGGCGATCTTCCCCGCGGCTTCCGCCTTGGTGTAGCCCAACATGGCCTCCGCGCCGCGGCTCCAGAACTGGATCCTTCCCTCCATGTCGATCACGAAGACGGAGTCCTGCGTCAGTTCGATAAGGGATGCCTGCTCCGCCGTTGCTATCTGTTCCTGGCGCCTCTCCGCAACGTCGCGGAAAACCAGCACCACGCCAATGACTTTTCCTTCGCCGGCGAGGATAGGCGCGGCGCTGTGC
>Ga0209517_10004941_pt1 | contig 17223 bp, 17 predicted proteins | sample PeaSoiMetSII2010_FD_187695 | JGI IMG/M metagenome (GOLD analysis project Ga0209517, IMG submission 187695) | Peat soil microbial communities from Weissenstadt, Germany - SII-2010 (SPAdes) (version 2) | ecosystem: Environmental > Terrestrial > Soil > Wetlands > Peat | place: Germany...
GGTCCAATGCGTCCGCGAGCCACGCTCCGATGGCGCCCGCTCCAACGATGGCCGCGGTGCGGGGCCTCGCGTGACCCATGCTAAGTTTTGGTTTTCAGCGCAACATAAGAGCCGGATTTCAATCCCGACGCCCTGCCCTCGTCTGCATCGACGTGCAGCTCCGATCGAAACGCAGAGGAAACGCGGACGAGGACGTCGCAAAACAGCGTGTGCGAATAGGGGCCGTCATTAGCCACGTCAATTCGGTCTCCATCCTTGAGGCCACGGCGCTCGGCTTCGAGTGGATCCATATGAATGTGGCGTAACGCACGGATTACACCGTGATCGAGCCGCACGGAGGCCCGAGGCCCTTCAATCACGACACCCGGAGTGTCCTTGAGGTCGCCCGACTCTCGCACCGGAGCCGGGATGCCCAGCACCTGTCCATCGGTCTGAGATATTTCCACTTGATTATCCACCCGTGCCGGGCCGATCACGCGGACATTGGGAATGCGGCCCCGCGGGCCGACTAGCGTCACCAATTCCCGCGCGGCGAATTGAGTGGGTTGCGAGACCCGAGACACCTCGTGGAGCCGGTACTTATCGCAAAACAGCTGCTCGATGATGTTTTGCGTGAGATGTACGTGGCGCTCGCAAACCGCCACGGGTAATCGCTCGCTGGGTATGCTCTCGCTTGCACTCATCCGTCGTTCCTATAGCAAAGGCGTTGTGCGATTTCGCGCGCGTCGGCCACTTCAGGCTTGCCGCCGAGAAAGAGGTCGGCAATCTCGCTCACCACCGCATAGCAGCCCAGCACGACGAGGCTGCCGATGATGAGAAGCGGCACGCACAGCAAACAGACAAGACAGCATGCGAGAAAAACGCTGTCGATTTTGCGGGGCATCGCCAAGCACCTCAATACGCAATCATAGCGCGGCTGAAACGCATCACAACCAATACTATTTCAACTATCAGGCGGTAACGCCAACCGCTGTGCCCTGAGACGCCTGTTGGCGCCGCTGCGGCGCACTACGAACCAAGAGGACGGGAACGGTCATCGCCCGCACTACCTGCTCGGCATCGCTTCCCATGGCCAGCCGCGCGAGGCCGCGGCGGCCATGCGTGCCCATCACGATCAGATCCGCGGGCCACTGCTTGGCCTCGGTGACGATGAAATCAGCGGCCGGTCCGCCGATCGATTCCAAAAGCACCGAGTCCACCTCGACTCCGCTTTGCCGCACGAGGGCCTCAGCTTCCGCGATGATGGTCTTGCCGGTGTCGCGCAGGGACTGGAAAAGGTCGGCCGCGTACATTCCCGGACTATACGCACCGTCGATGATGAATTCGTTGACCACGTGAACCAGGCGAATTCGACCACCGAAGTTCTTCGCGACCTTGATCGCTTCGCCGAGCCCGCATGCCGACGTGCCACTACCGTCCACCGGAACCAAGATCTTGCCGTACATAATCGCGCCCCTCCCTTTCCATTCGGTAGCTACTTTCTACCAGTCGGACCCATCAATTGCTGCGCGGAGTTTCCGCGATGAGATGCGGCGATTACCTAAAAGCGCCTCGTGCGGCGAATCATTCGCCTTTCGGCGCGTCGGCGCTAGCGTCCGCACGCTGTGCGTTCCACCAGCCGCCGCCGAGCGCCGCAAATAACGCGACGGTGTCCTGATAGCGTACGGCAACCGCCTGCAAATCGGCGATCTTCGCCTGATGATACTGCGTATCGGCCAGCAAGACGTCCAGATACGTTTCGATACCCGCTTCATAATTGACTTGAACCAAATGCAACGCTTCGGCGGCGCTCGAAAGCGCTTTATCTTCTGCCATCAACACCGCGGCATCGTGATCGAGTCCACGCAAGGTGTCGGCGACCTGTTCGAACGCCGCCAGAACCGTCTGCCGGTAGAGAGCCATTGCCTGGTGGTAGCCGTCGATCGCCGCTTTGCGCTTGAACCACAAGGTTCCCCCCTCGAACAGCGGTGCGGTGGCATCCGCTCCCACGCTCCACGTGTGTCCATTGGCGGGAAATAGGTTGCTCGTGGAATTCGTCGCGGCCGCGACGCCGCCGCTCAAGGTGACACTGGGCAGCAGTGCGGCCGTCGCGACCCCGATGTTGGCACTGGCCGCGTGCGCTGTCGCTTCGGCCGCTAGAATATCGGGACGCTGCCGCACCAGATCGGACGGCAGGCTGACCGGCAACTGGCTCGGCAGCGTCAGATCTTCCAAACTCACCGGCGGCGCCTTCCACTCGGTGGGCGTGTGCCCCGCGAGCGCCGCGAGCAGGTCGTCGCTTTGCACCAATTTTTGCTGGAGCTGCGGAATCGTCGCTTCGGTGGAGGCAAGCTGGCTCTCCAGGCTCAGTACGTTCGAATAGGGCACCGTCCCGGCGTCCGCCTGGACCTTGGCGATTCCGACCTGCTCCTTTTGCAGCTCGATGAGCTGTGCCGTTGCCTCGATCTCGGCGCGATACGCAGCCTCGGCGACCACGGTATTGACGATGTTGGCCGCCAAGGCGAGATACGTTGCCCGCTCGTTGGCATGGGCCACATCGACTTCGGCGTGCAATCCTTCGACCAGACGCCGCTGGCCGCCAAAGACATCGAGTGCGTAGCTGACGGTGGCCGACAGCGTGAATAAATTGAATACGCTCGACGGCAACTTTTCCCCGATATTGACGGCGCTGTATCTTTCGCGCGCGGCGCCGGCAACCGCATCGATAGACGGGTAGAAAATGCCGTAGCCGCTGCGCAAGTTGTTCTGGCTGGCCCGTAGGCTTGCCTGCGCGGCATCGAGGCCGGGGTTGTTGGCGATCGCCTCCCGGATCACCGCGTCGAGCTGCGACGAATGGAACAGCCGCCACCAGTCGGCGGCGACCGCGGCACCTGGGTTGAATTGCTGCGCCGTGCCTTGCACGGAAGCCGTGCTGGCAGGATCCGTATCGTTCGAATAATGCGTCACCGGCGGCGCCTGCGGGCGGTGAAAATTCGGGCCCACCGCGCAGCCGGATACAATGCACAAAAGCGCAATACAGCTGCAGCGCTTCATGGCGCCGCCGTTGGCCGAACGATACGGCACGCGCGGTGGGAGGCGGCTATTTCGCGCTGACGTAGACATCGACCAGTTCCCCCGGATAGACGTTGAGATTCTTGGGGCTTGCGAAACGGAAAATGACCGGCAGCACCCGCACGTCGACCAGCTCTTGCCTTTCATCGGAGAGTTCGATTTTTGGCGACACAAAGGGTTGCATGCGTACGAACGTCAGCGTCACATGCTTATCGGTGCCGCGGATGAACATCTCCGCCGTGAGCTTGGAGGCATCGGCCAGACGATCGATCAATATTTCATCGATGTAGGCGCGCACTTGCATATTATCGTCCGGCGCGCCCATCACGATGAGCGGGTCCATCCCCTGGGTATAGCTGTCGTAGGCGCCTTGCGGCGATACATAGCTGCCGACGGTGGCCTGAATCGATCGCACGACGCCGTCCGCCGGTGCCCGGATGGTGTATTTCGCGAGAAGTGCCGCGGCCGATGCATAGGCTTTCGACAGGGCGATGTATTGCTTCTCCTGGTTTTGAATGTCGTAGATCCAGGCACCAGCCTTGGTCAGCGCGTATTGCTTGTCGATGACCTCGAGGTTGGTTGCGGCGATTTTTTCTGCATTCCGCGCATTATCCAGCGCGTCGCGGCTGACCGATTTGGGATCAATGCCATAGGAGCGTTCCTGCTTGGCGAGCTGATCCTCGGCATTCTTGAGGCTGGCCTTGGCATTGTCGACTTGTGCCGTCGCCACGTCGAGGTTCTCGCGCCGCGGCTCTGCCTTGAGCTCCGCCAGCAGCGTTTTCGCCGCTTCTGCTTGCGCCAATAGCTGCTCGACCGTGGCGCGCTGCACGGATTCGTCGATGCGCAACAGCGGATCGCCCTTGTGAACGGTGGCGCCTTCGCCGACCAGGACCTCGGTGATCGGTCCCGTCACTTCCGGATAGATGTTGATATTCTCGCCGAGTGGCTGGGAACTCTCGATGATGCCCTGTGCATAAATCCCTTTGGCATAGGGATTGGCGGCCGGATTGAATGCGGGGGGCAGGGGTTTGGGCTGCTGCCCGGCAATGTAGGCGCTGACGAGCGCCAGTATCAGGCCAATGCCCGATACGATGAAAATGATTTTACTGCGCATCCAATTTCTCCCGCTCGATACTCATCATTTTGCCGTCCTCCATTTTCACGATGCGGTCCGCATATTCGTAGATGCGGCTGTCATGCGTCACGATGAGAATGCAGCGCTGGTCGGACAGAATGTGTTCACGGACGAATTTGACGATGTTGCGGCCGGTATCGCCGTCGAGCGATGCGGTGGGCTCGTCGAAAATCAGGATGTCGGGACGGCTGACGATGGCCCTCGCGATGGCCACGCGCTGCTGTTCGCCGCCGCTGAGCTTCACGGGCGGCAATTGCGCGCGGTTCTTCAATCCGACGACATCGAGATCCACTTCCGCCTCCTTGAGCGCGTCATTCCAGTTGCGCTTTTGCAGAATGAGCGGGATCGCCACGTTCTCGGCCGTGGTCAGGCGCGGGAAGAGATGGTAGTCCTGAAACACGAACCCGATCTTGTGCAGCCGGAATTCGGCGAGTGCATCGTCACCGAGAGTCCAGATCGCGGTATCCTCGATCTTCACGGTGCCGCTGTTGGGGCGCAGGATTCCCGAGATCATGCTGAGCATGGTGGTCTTGCCGCTTCCCGAGGGTCCGACGACATACAGCATCTCGCCGAAATACGCCTGGAAGCTCACGTCTTTCACCGCGTGGGTCTTGGCATCGCCCTCGCCGAACCATTTGTTCAGGCCCTCAGCCTCGATGGCGGTTTTTTGTGCCATGGGCTAGCCTCGGAAGATGTCGAACGGTTCGATTTTCAGGACTTTGCGCACGCCGAAGTAACTGGAGATTGCGGCAATGACGACCACCATGATGAACGCCAGGCCAAGATTGCCGAAGGTGATGAGCGCCGCATAATCGGGCAGGTTGAGTCGCGCCAACGCGATAGTGAGCGTGCACATTCCGACGCCGATGCCATAACCGGTCAGGGCAACGAATGAGGCCTGAAACAAGATCATGTACACGAGCTCCCGTCCCTTGGCGCCGATCGCCTTGAGAGCGCCGAATTTCTCCAGGTTCTCGAGCACGAAGGTATAGAAGGTCTGTCCCGAGATGGATAATCCGATGATGAAGCTGATCACCGTCATGATCAGCATATTCGTGCCGATCCCGGTGTGGTACATGTAGAAATCGGAGATCTTTTGAATGAACTCCTCTTTGGTGAGCGCCAGATATCCCGATTTCGTGACCGCTGCCTTGATCGAGGCCACATCGGCCGGCGATTTGGGCTCCACCAGCAGGTAGGAGATCGTGAAGCGGGGATTCGGGATGTACTGCCGCGCGCGGTTGTAGGTCGTGTACAGAGTCGGTATTCCGAACAGCCCGCTCGATGCGACATGCGCAATGCCGACAAGCACGCCGCGGTGGTCGTTGAGTTCGAACTCGGTGCCGACCTTCGGATTGCCGAGCTTGTAGAATTCCGAATCATTGACGGCGAAGAAAGCGTTCTCGCCGTAGATGTCCTCGATCGTTCCCTTCTCAAGCGCCGGTCTGCCGAACAGGCTGGTATCGTCGAGGCCAACGACATTCGCGGCTTGGTATGTGCCGTCGTGCAGTTTCAGGAGCGCGGCGCCGGTATACAGGGGCACCGCATACTTGACTCCCGGTATGCTGCGCACTTCATCCAGCACGTAGTCCGGCAGCGGAATGCTATTGGCGACCGTCTGGATCGACGGATCCATCACCCAGATCGAGGCGCCGATGTTGATGACGGTTGCCGACGAGCGCAGCAGGATTCCCGCGAACAGGGAGGTCATTTCGATCATCAAGAACACGGCGAAGGTGATTCCCGCGAGCAGCGCGATGTACTTCGCACGGTCATTGACCAAGAGCTTATAGGCGATCTGCAATATTCCGGGCATCAAAAAACAGTCCTCAACAATGCGGTGCGCTGAACCATACCCCGCGGCCGACTACCGCGACAATGAGGACTAGCCGAAATGCAAGGCGCTGCTGCGCAAACTGGCACGATGCGATGGAGCGGTGCTACTCCGCCGCCTTCGGCGCGGTCGGTGATGCCGCATTTTCATCCCGCACCAGAAGCACCGGGACCGGCGCCAGTCTTACCACCTCTTCTGCGTCGCTTCCCAGCGCCAATCGGCGCAGGCCACGCCGCCCATGGGTCCCCATGACGATCAGGTCCGCGTGGCATTTCGTGGCCTCCGCCACGATCAACTCCGCCGCAGGGCCGCCGATCGACTCCAACATCACCGTCACAGGCTCCAGGCCGTGCCTTCGCACCAGCGCCGCCGAGTCGGCGAGAATCACCCTGCCGCGTTCACGCAACGTATCGATCACGTTCGTGGCATACACAGCGGGGCTGTACGAGTAGTCGAAAACGAATTCGTTGACGATATGCAGGAGGCATAGCGTGCTTCCCTGGCTCTTGGCAATCTTGATTGCTTCGTTCAACCCTTTCATGGAGGTGTCGCTGCCGTCGACAGGCACCAAAATTCTGGCGTACATGTGAATCTCCCGTTGCGGTACCTGAAACGCTATCCGACCCAGATTGGCATTTTAACAGTCTCATCCCGGGCCAACCCCTTCGCAATATCCCTGGAAACTTGCGACATGTGCGTAATGACTGGCGCATGACCCCGATCTGGCTTAACTTCCGGTCTTGTGATCGACGAAATGCTCGCGCCGTCCGTTTATCCCCATCCGGTGACGCATCTCATCAAGCGTGAGACCCTGATCTCGTGGATTATCCTGACCGGACAGTACGCATATAAGATCAAGAAACCCGTGCGTCTCGATTTCATCGACGCCACGGCGCTTTCCAGCCGACGCGAAATGTGCGAGCAAGAGGTCGCCTTGAACAGGAGGCTGGCGCCGGATCTGTATCTTGGAGTTGCCGCCATCACCCGAGACGACAACGGCGTGCGCGTCGGCGGTTCCGGAGAAGTGATCGAGTATGCGGTCAAGATGCGGGAATTCCAGGGTTCGCAAGAACTCGGGTCACTGCTCGATCGAAGAGAGGTTTGCCTACCGGAAATCGTTGATCTCGCGGAGCGCCTCGCGGAGTTCCACCAGCGCGCTCCGCGTACCGCGGACCGGGCGTTCGCGTGTACGGATCATCTTCGCGACGCCGTCCTCGGCAACTTGGCCAGTCTCTTGTCGCACTTGAATGCGCCGGAGGCGCTTGCTGAATTGGGGCAACTCATCGACTGGACTCACGATGAACTGCATGACTTGCTGCCGACCTTGCGGCTGCGCGAACAACGCGGATTCATCCGAGAATGTCACGGCGACCTCCATGCCCGCAATATCGTACGTTGGAAAGGGCACTTGGTGCCGTTCGATTGTTTGGATTTCGAACCTAAATTGCGCTGGATCGACGTGATGAACGATGTCGCCTTCCTGGTGATGGATCTCGTCTCCCATGACCGTACCGACCTGTCGTGCGCATTCTTGAACCGCTATCTCGAAATCACCGGAGACTACGATGGGTTGCGATTGTTGGTCTTTTACGCCATCTACCGCGCGCTCGTCAGAGCGATGGTGGACTCCATCGATTCCGGAAACTCGACCGAGCCACAGGCAGCGCTGCGCGCGAGAATGTACAAGCGGGTGAACACCGCCGTGCGCCTGATGAACCGGCCCGCTCCCACATTGTTCATCATGCACGGACCTTCCGGGTCGGGCAAATCCTGGCTGAGCGAGCGGGTGATGCAATCCCTGGACGCGGTCCGCATACGATCCGACGTTGAACGCAAGCGCCTCGCCGGCATGCAACCGACGGATCGTGCCGACGCCGACAGCCGACAAGGCATGTATGAACCGGCGTTCACGCACCGCACCTACACTCGCCTTTTGGAATGCGCCAAGAGTTCTTTGGAGGGCGGCTTCAACACCATCGTCGATGCCGCATTCCTTGACGCGGCGAATCGGCGGATGTTCGAACGCTTCGCCGACGATCACCGGATTCCCTACGTGATCGTATCCTGCGAGGCCGACCGCGCGACTTTGATGCTGCGTGTCCAAACACGGCAAACAGCGCACACCGACCCCTCCGATGCCGGTGCCGAGGTCCTTCAATGGCAGCTGCAGAACTCGGATCCGCTCGATGCCGAGGAGTTGCCTCGAACCGTGACGGTACGCACGGACGCCAGCAACGCCGTGGCCGATGCGATCGTTGCGCTACGCCGCGCGACCAAATCGAACACGCCAAGCATTTGACGCCTGTACTAATCCACCACGACGCCGTTATCGCGCATCTTCTTTCTATCCTTGCCCGCACCGGTCAACCGCGACAAGTAGTCCGCCGTGGCGCTCATATCGCGATCGTCGAAGCCTCGAAGAAAACGCACCAAGTCCTCGTCCACATTGTGCCGGTAGCCTTCCGCCAGTTTGTGCATTTGCGCATTCAGATAGGCGTAGTGTTGGTGTCGAAGCGACGGAGCGAATCCATCGGTATCGCCGCTCGCGTCCGAACCATGACAGGCAGCGCATTGCTCGTGAAATATCCTTAGGCCCAGAGCGACATCCTGGCCGGGTCCGGTAGTCAACGGCAAACGGCTTGGAATGCCGTTCAGATACGCAGCGATGTCCGTCCACACCTGCGGACTCTGCAGATCCGCTTGCGAGACCACGGCATGCATGGTTGAGCTGTCGCGTTCGGCGTTGGCGAAATTAGCGAGTTGCCGGACGAGGTAGGCATAACGTTGGCCGGCGAGCGCCGGCATTCCTTGTTTTGCATTGCCCAGGGCTCCGGTTCCGTGGCATTTTACGCAGTATCGGCCGAACACTTTGCGGCCGTGCTCGGGATGCGCGTCCATGGCGAGCGCGGCCTTGGTCTGTCGATCCACACGTTCCGCAGGCGAGGCGCCGAGCGCCGCACTTGCGAACACCGTCATGGCGAGCGTGCTCGACCAAATGCAAATGCGCGCGAAACGCGCGGCCCCGCGCTGCATATCAAATGACCCGCGACATCGGCGGACGAGCAGCCGTGGCCCGGGTATAGGCGTCGAACGTCATGGCGACATTGCGCATCAACAGCCGCCCCACCGCGGTGAGCGCTATCCGGCCGCCGGTCAAATCGACGAGCCCGTCCGTTTCCAACAGCCGAAGCTGTTCAAGTTCTCGGACGAAATATTGAGCGAACTCGATGCCATGCTTGGTCTCGATCCCGGGCACATCGACCACTCCATGGCACATTATGTGGTTGATGACGTCCTTGCGAATCAGATCATCCCGTTTCATGGTCGTGCCCTGATAGGACGGCAGCACGCCCCTGCCGATGGCTTGCTCATAGTCTTGCAGGGATTTGTAATTTTGCACGTATAGATCGCCCACCTGTCCGATTGCACTGACTCCGAAGCTGACGAGGTCCCGGTTCGCGTGCGTCGTGTATCCTTGGAAACTACGGTGCAGCGTTCCGTTCTCCCGCGCTTTCGCAAGGCCGTCCTGCGGCAGCGCGAAATGATCCATCCCGATATACATATATCCCGCGGAACAGAGTTTATCGACCGTCAATTGCAATAGCGCAAGCCGCGTAGCCGCATTCGGCAAATCCGCCGAGCGTATTTGGCGCTGCGCTTTGAACAGCTGCGGCATATGAGCGTAGCCATAAACGGCCAAGCGGTCCGGACGCATCTCGATGACGCGGTCGAGGGTGGCGCCGAAGGTCGCCAGGGTTTGCAGCGGTAGGCCATAGATCAAATCGAAATTGATGGAGCGAAAACCAAGATTCCGCGCAGCATCATAGACGGCCGCCACCGTCGAGGCCGGCTGTACCCGGTTGACGGCTCGCTGGACGTTTTCGTCGAAATCTTGCACGCCCAAGCTGATCCGGTTGAACCCCAGTCCGGCGAGCATTTGCAAGACGCCCTGATCCGTGCCGCGCGGATCGATTTCGATGGAATAGTCGCGAGACTCATCGTCGACCAGCTGAAAATCACGGTCTAGACGATCCATCAGCCCGATCATCAGCTTTTTCGGCAGGAAAGTCGGTGTGCCGCCGCCGAAATGCAACTGTTCCACCACTCGCTTGCGATCGAAGAAGGTGCTGCGAAGCGACACCTCCTCGAGTAAATGCGCGACGTACTCATCGATCCGGCCCAATTGGTGAGTGACCACCTTGTTGCAGCCGCAATAGAAGCAAGGGCTGAAGCAAAACGGCAGGTGGACATAGACGGACAGCGGACTGCCCTCGAGCGCGCCGTGGCTGGCCTTGGCGGCAATTTCGTAGGCATTGGGAGCAAGCCGGTCGTGAAACTGACGAGCGGTTGGATAAGAAGTGTAGCGGGGCCCCTCGCGATCGTAGCGCTGCATGATGCTCGGATCAAAGGTCACCGTCGTGCTTCTCATATCTGTAAGTCCTGGTGAAAGATAGCCCGGCCGGTCAACCCTGCGTTTCAACGACCGTCATCGGGACGTTGAACCACCCGTAACACTGACCAGACTGGATCTGCGTCCGTCTCTTTGGAGGTCCCGCAACTGACGGCGGGCACTGTCGTAGGCATCGCGTAGCGCCAGAAAAACGTCCGTGTGCCGGTCGCCGTCCGGATTGACGCTGTCCGCGTGGACTTGCGCGCCGGGCACGCTGATATGGATTTTTACCGCAACCGTCCCGACAGCCTCATTCAGCCCGCCCAACACCGTCACATGACAGTAAGTGATCCGATCATGGCAGCGTCGCAGCCGCTCGCTCATTTCCCGAATCCGGGCCTCTACCGCGCCAGAACGCTCGATATTGCGGAACGTGAGAATCAATGATTGCATGCGCCAGCACCTTATAACAGCCCGTCATAATAGTTCATCGGCGCCATTGTCCACATTCCCGAGGTTCTTCTACATCGGTACTTCCACGTGTGGTCTCGCGGGAATTCAAGCGCCTTAATTGAGGCTGAGCTGCAATTTGACAAGATGCGCGACCGAGCGGGCACCCATCTTTTCCATAACCTTGGCTCGGTGAATTTCGACGGTGCGTTCGCTGAGGTCCAAATCGATCGCAATGACCTTATTGGCGGCGCCGTCGACCACCAATGCCATGACCTGGCGCTCGCGTGGAGTCAATGATTCCAACCGCCGTACGACGTCGGCGCGGCGTGCCAGGCTCGCGCGATTCTCGGCGTCCTGCTGCAAGGAATGATTGATCCGATCGAGCAGGTCTTGATCTCGGAATGGCTTCTGAATGAACTCGAAAGCGCCCTCCTTCATCGCTTGAACGGCCATGGGAACATCGCCGTGGCCGGTGATGAAAATGACCGGAAGCATCGACCCGGTACGATTGAGATGCTGCTGCAACTCCAATCCGCTCATGCCCGGCATCCGAATATCGAGCACGAGGCAGCCGTGGGTATCCGGATCGAAATGCGCGAGGAAATCGCTGGGATTGGCGAACGCCAACGTCCTATAGCCGACCGTGCTCAGAAGCAGGCTCAACGCGCGACGCATACCGTCATCGTCGTCGATGATGTAGACGGTGGGTGCGGCAGCGGGATTTTCGCTTGTTTTTGCCATATGGTTCCTATCAAGAGTCAGTGATCGGCAAACGAAACCAAAAGCGCGTGCCGCCGGCCGTCCCGCTTTCGAACCCTATCGTCCCCTCATGCGCCTCGACAATTGCTCGGCTGGAAGCCAGCCCCAATCCGGTGCCATGCGGCTTGGTGGTGAAAAAGGGTCGAAACAATTGGCTGCGAGTTTCTTCGGAAATACCGGCCCCCGAGTCCGAAAAGCTGGTTTCGACGGCATAGCGGTCGGCTCGAGCCGTGAGCCTGACACGCGGCGGGACCGAATTCTGCACGCTGACGTCCAACGCGTTTTGAAAGAGAGAAAATAGTACGTGCTGAACCCGCAGCCGGTCAATGGATACCTCTGGCAGCGACGGCGATACGTCGATTTCCAACTCGACATTGGCCCACTCTGCGATCATTTCGAACACCGGCCGCAACTCCTCGATTACGTCGCTCATTTGAGATCGCAATCGCGTGATTTCATCCTGATCGAACAGACGCCGGATCCGCCGAATGCCCTCGCCGGCGCCGAGCGCTTCGGTATTGATTTGGCGAAACACGTCGAGAGCCCGTGCCACCAGGGGTTCCGGCCGGTTCAACAGCCGATCGCCGGCCTGTGAAAACGTCGCGATCGCCCCTAGGGGCTGATTCAATTCGTGCGCAATGCCGCTGGCCATTTCCGCGAGCGCCGAGATGCGCGCAATCTCGAGCAGGCGATTCAGAATTGCCGCAGACCCCAGCGATTTTGGATGAGATTCGTTCACATAATACCCTGCATGAGCGGCTTGCGCGGCGATGGTCATGGGCCGACACAAGTTTCCTATGCTTAAGTCTGCCGTAAGCCCAAGCGGGGCACACCTGCGAATTGCCACAATATCTTGCGCTGGTCCCTTACGTTGATCGGGGACGCCCGCCGATGCCGCGCTGAAGGGGCTGCGGGGTCTTGGACATGTTACGCTGCGTTTTGCTGTTTCTCATGCGCCCCCTTGGTCGGAACGTCGCTCCAATGGACAAAATTGCCTCCATCGCACCGGATCTCCTGCAATTCTCACCGGATGCGCTCATCGTCGTCGATGCTCAGGGTCTCATACTGTTCGCTAACGCCACGACGTGCGCCCTATTCGGCTATTCTCGCGATCAATTGACCGGGCAACCCATGGAGGTGCTGGTACCGGAGCGGTTCCGACTGCGCCATGGCGCCCACATGGCCGGTTTCATGAAGGACCCAAAGAATCGCGAAATGGGCGCCAGGATGCTCGATCTATTCGCGCGACGACAGGACGGCACGGAATTTTCCGCCGGCATCCGACTCGCCGTATTCCACGACGACAACCAGACATTCGTGGCGGCGGCAATCCGGGACATGACCGAGGGTCGCGCCATCAACGAAGCGTTGATCGCCGCGCGGCAGGAGGCGGATCGGGCGAATAACGCAAAGACTCGGTTCCTCGCCACGGCAAGCCATGATCTACGCCAGCCGCTGCAAACCATCCGCCTTCTCAATGCCTCGATGCTCACCATGACTCAGCAGCTTCCGGACCTGAACGATCTGCTGCGCAGCCAAGAACAAGCCATCAACGGCGCCAGCCGATTGCTGAACGCCTTGCTCGATATCACGCGGCTTGAATCCGGCGCCATCGAGCCGCAGCTCGCGCCGGTCGCGATGCAAGCCATCTTGACAGAGCTCGCACGCGAGTTCGAGCCCATGGCCGCTGCTAAAAATCTACGGCTCAAACTCCCCCAGACACCCACGATCATCAACACCGATCGCGTCCTTTTTTCGCAGCTGCTGCAAAATCTCGTCGGGAACGCCCTGAAATACACGGAAACCGGCTCCGTGGAAATAATCCTCAACAGCGATGCCGGGGCGCTGGCCCTCGACGTCGAGGATTCGGGAGTCGGAATTCCGGCAGATAAACTGGATCGAATATTTGACGAGTACTATCAGGTCGATATGCAAGGCACCCAACGTTCCGGCGTGGGTCTCGGACTTGCCATCGTACGCGAGGTGTCGCGGCTGCTCGGCTACTCCGTCGCCGTGTCGTCCAAATTGAGCCGCGGGACTCGGGTTCGGGTTCGCATCCCCCTGCAGCGTGTGTCATCTTCGACCAACGCGCCGGCCCGCGAAGTACCCCTCACACCGAAAACCTCGGCTGCCAACCATCGTCGCCTCATTCTTCTCGAGGATAACGACTCGGTCCGGGCCGCGACCGAGTTGTTCTTGACGCTGGAAGGGTACGAAACTCGTAGCGCCGGCACCGTCGAGGAAGCCGAGATGCTGCTCGCCGACTTGCAACCGGATGACGTGTTCATTTCCGATTATCATCTCGACGGCAAGCTCACCGGACTCGATGTCTTACAGGAGTTGCGGACACGCCACAACCGCGATGTACCCGCGATCCTGTTGAGCGGCGACTTGCAACAGATGATGCGTATCGTAAGGTCGGCCATCCCCCGATGTCGCTTCCTCAGCAAGCCGGTCGACACCAACGCATTGCTGGCCGCCATCGCAGAGCTCGCCGGGGTATGAATCTTAAGCTCCTAGGTTTCGAGAAACAGCCGGTGCAGCCGTTGCGATTCGTCGCGCGTCAGACTTTCCAGCAAATCGGACAGCGGTTCGGGCTTACCAATGGCGAAACCTTGCGCATAATCGACGCCCAAGAAGCGGACTTCGCGAGCAATGTCGTCATTCTCAACATATTCGGCCACCGTTTGGATACCGAGGCCCTTTGCCAGCTCCACGATTGCCCGGACCGTCGCCTGAGAGTTCCGGTCGGACAGAATGTCTCGAACGAAGCTGCCGTCGATCTTGACGCAGCCCACCTGCAAGGCCTTCAAATAGGTCAGTGAATTTGCACCCGTACCAAAGTCGTCCAACGCGAGTTCACACCCCAGCGAGCGGACGCGCGCCACCATCTGATTCGCCTTCGCCAGATTGGTGATGGCGGCTTGTTCGGTGAGCTCGACGCTGACGCAGGCTCGAGGCAGATTCGCCTCCTTCAACAACTGAATGAACTGCTGGATGAACGCCTCATCGCCGATGGACTGTCCCGACACGTTGATGGACATTCCCAGACCGCGGCTTCTGAACATGCTCCGATGAGGGCCCAGCATTTGCAAGGCCCGTTGGATCACCCACCTATCGATCGACGGTAGGATTTGGTAACGCTGCGCGGCTTCGATCAGAGGTCCGGGCGCCACCAGGCTGCCGTCAACTTCCCGCAGCCGCAGGAGAATCTCGTATCCGCCCGGCAAGCTCGGATTTTGCAGCGGCGCGATGCGTTGGGCGTACAGCAGCAGCCGGTCCGCCTTCAGCGCCGAGCGCAATTGCCCGACTGCCATCGCATCCCGGTGCCGCCGCATCATGCTGCCATCCTCGAAAGCGTACATCTCGACCCGGTTGCGGCCGCGATTCTTAGCCGTCTTACACGCCAGTTCGGCCGCCGCGATCCCACGCGCGAGCCCTTCCGGCATGGGCAGCAGTGCCGCCACTCCGCAACTGATCGAGATGTCGAAGACCTCCTTGGAAGGCCCGATGACCAGTTGCGAAGCAGCCGCCTGTAGCTTCTGCGCAATGGTCACCGCTTCGGCTGGCGCCGCCTTGGGTAGAATGACCGCGAATCGATCGCCCGATATGCGCGAGGCCAGCGCGTCCTCCGGCAACAAAGGCGCCGACAAGATGTCGGCTACCCGCACGATGAGTTCGTTTCCCACTTCGAAACCATGGAGTTCGTTGGCGACGTGCATGTGGTCAATATCGAGGTAAATGACGCTGCGCTCGGTGTAATCCTCCGTATTGTCGACGCCCTTATACATTTGATCCAAGCCGCTGCGCGTATACAAGCCGGTCATCAAATCGAATTGCGCCTCGACGATGCTTGCTGCCTGACGGCCGATGTGGCGGGCGAGAAAAACGTGCCTTCCCAAAAAATCAGGCGCGTCGGGCGTGTTGAAGAAGGCCAAAGCGCCGATCACCCGTCCCGAATCGCGCACGATGGGTACGCACAGAACCTTGCAGCGCGGGAGATGTTTCGCTCCGCTGCCAACCCCATTGACCATCAGGGGACGATTCTGCCGCTGCACCCAGGTGATCAGGTGTTGCTGCATTTGGGACCATGCTTGCAGAAGGAGCGGCGCCGCCGCCTTGTCAAGCTCGCATTTGACCATCATGCGCTTATCCGGAATGCACAAGATGCCCAGCGCGCTTTCCAAACGTGCCGTTGCCGCTGCCAGCAATTCTTCGATGATGCGTTGGTCGTCGACAGACCCCTTGAGATTACTGGTGACTTGGAACAGCCATTCCAATTCCGCGCTGCGTTCCGTGAGATTCTGTATTTTGAGTCGCGTGGGAACGGCCGCCACCAGGTCGCGATGCACACAGTCGAGCAGCGGCTTGAGTCGCAGCGCCAGTGCATCGGCAAAGCGCGACGGCTGCGTGGGGGCCGTGCTGAGGCGCTGACTGGCGCAAAAGACACCGAGCAGCGCACCGTCGGGTTGCTGGATCGGTATTGCGGCCCACCAGTGCGTCGCAGTGCCGGCGCGTGCCGCCGGCACGCGCTCCTGAAAGTCGGTCCAGTGCAGCGATTGCACCCACTTGGCGAATAGAGCGACGTTCAACTCGCCGGATTCACCCGCAGGCTTCAGTGAGCCGTTCAGCAAGCCAATTCCGGAGAGATCACCGATCAGCCCGTTCGCGAGCGCTACGTAAGAGGTGAATATCGAATCAGCACTCCCTACGGACTGTCTGGCATTACTCACGTTGGTACGCTCTCCCAAAAAGCCGCAGCACAGGCCTGCCTGAGGCACGAAGTATCCCGCAATGTTGCCAACACCGCCCGGGCGCAGTGCGCATTCGTCACGGTGCGCATGCGCGAATTACCGCATTGCGGGTAAAGTGAATGGTATAAGTTTGCTGCGCGCCGCAGCCTCTCTCACAAGGTAGTTGTCATGAAATCGCCGCATTTGTACCTCGCTTCGGGATTGGCACTGCTCGCATTGATGATGCACGCGCCGGCGCATGCCCAAACCAAGGCGATCCTGGATTCCGGCGCCGTGGAAACTGTGAAGCAGTTCAATCTTCTCGACCCGCGCCACCAAGATCTCGAAAATAGAGCGGCCGGAATGCTGATTTTCCCCCAGGTCACGAAAGGCGGTATCGCGCTTGCCAGCGGCTACGGCGAAGGCGTGCTGCAGGTCAACGGGGCAACCGTTGGTTACTACAGCGTCGCATCCGCGTCGGTGGGACTCACCGCCGGGATTGCGACGCATAGCGAGATCATTCTGTTCATGACGCCCGAGGCGCTCGATAAATTCATGAAAAGCAAAGGTTGGTCCATCGGCGCCGATACCGGTATTGCGGTGATGTCGAAAGGCATGGCGGGCGACTACGATACCTCCAGTCTGACTAAGCCCATCCTGGTCTTTATGTTCGCCGAAAAAGGACTGCTGGCCGACCTGTCGCTGCAAGGATCCAAAATAAACAAGATCGCCAAATAGATACTTAACTAACTGAATTAACACCTATATTATTGCAGGTATGCCTGCACCACGCGCGGCCGCTGGGACACCCTGCGTTGCAGTGTTCGATCTTGACGGCACATTGACCTGGCGCGATACGCTGTTGCCG
>Ga0209517_10004943_pt1 | contig 17219 bp, 14 predicted proteins | sample PeaSoiMetSII2010_FD_187695 | JGI IMG/M metagenome (GOLD analysis project Ga0209517, IMG submission 187695) | Peat soil microbial communities from Weissenstadt, Germany - SII-2010 (SPAdes) (version 2) | ecosystem: Environmental > Terrestrial > Soil > Wetlands > Peat | place: Germany...
CTCGGCGCTGACGATCGGAATCAGGGCCTTGGTCACGGCGTTGCGATCGGGGTAGACCTCGCCCCCGTCGATGCGGCCAGCCAGTGTGAACGGCCCGGGAACCGGCATCTTTACCGGCCCCCGGGCATACTCCCTGAGCCGGTGGTATTCCGTGACAGTTCCCAGACCGTCGGGAGCAGACAGCGGCTCCAGGCAGCGGAACCGCTCACGCTGGTCGTGCGCAGGGGCACCCCAGTGGCGGGCACGACGAATTGGCGTCAGGCCGCCCAGGTACTCGTAAAAGCCGAGGTTGAAATCGACCCGCTGCATCTCGCCATCGGAGATGCGATCGAGCCCCGCCCGCAACTGGTCGTCAATGGCCAGCCGGACGGCGTCGCGAACCGCCTCCTCCCGATCTACCGGGCCGAAAAGGTCGGGATGCGAGCCCACATCGCCGATGAATTTTTCATACCAGCCCGGGAATGACCAACTGCCGATTACCGTGGCCGCAAGCAGGGGTTCACCCATCGCCGGGCTCCTTTCGCGGTGATGCCAGGATCTATACCCTGCTCGAATCTAACGCCACGCTGGCGCGTACACTAGTAGTAGGGAAATGGACTGTCCCCTGTTGGGAAAGAACAACGCAATGCGGCAACGGGCACGAGTGCACGCTTTATCTCACAGACTTTCCAATTATAATCTAGACAAATCCCACCTTCCCCCGGGGTCGAATAGATAAACAGGGAGATCAGTGCGGGCTCCCTCCTCCCTCCTCTCTCCGGAGGCCAAGCAATGAACCGAGCCTTCCTATCGAGGTTGATCGTCCTCGGTCTTGCTCTTGTAGTAGTTTTGTTCGAGTCGCGCTCATTCGCGTGGGGATCTCCGGGGATGCGACTGTCGCGGTTGAGCCCGGATGAACGAGCCGAGCTGCTGCGTTACGCGAACGACACTTGGCGTTCTTTCGAGCGGCTCACGCAACCCAGCGGCCTGCCCGCCGATAGTCTGCCCCACGATGGCGCTGGGTGGGGCAATCCATCGCGGTTGACGACGCCGGCTGACATTGCCGCCTATCTCTGGAGCGTGCTGGCCGCGGAACGGTTGAAGTTGATCGGCCCGCAGGAATATCGTTCGCGGCTGCAGCGCACGTTGTCGACGCTGGCGAGCATGGAGCGCCACAACGGCTTTTACCTGAACGACCTCGACCCTCGCACCGGCGCCACTCTGAAGATTTCTCCCTTCGACGCCAGCCCGCGCCGGCCCCTGGTTTCGTCCCTGGACAACGCCTGGCTAGCAACCGCCTTGGTGATGGTCACCAACGTCGAGCCGACGCTTCGGTCTCAGGCCTCTAAGCTCCTAGAGGCTATGAACTTCCGCTTCTTTTACGATCCCTATAACTCGGTCGACCCGATCAACCACCCGGGCCAGCTTCATGTCGGCTACTGGGTTGATGACCGCTCGTTCTACGGTCATTATGGAATGCTTAATTCAGAAGCACGCATTGCCAGTTATCTGGGTATTTCCCGCAGCCAGCTTCCGCCCGAGCACTATTACCGGCTTTACCGAACGCTGCCTGAGTTGCTGGGGCCTCAGGAACAGAAGCCCCCCGGCCAGACACGCGACTACCTGGGCGTCAAGGTCTACGAGGGTTCCTACTCGTACCGGGGGATGCGCATCGTACCGAGCTGGGGCGGCAGCATGTTCGAGGCGCTCATGGTCACTCTTTTCGTTCCCGAGGGCACGTGGGCCCCGCGCAGCTGGGGGGTGAACCACCCACTCTATGTCCGGGCCCAGATCGAGCACGGTCTCGAAGAGGCGCATTACGGCTTCTGGGGATTCTCTCCGGCGGCGAGTCCACTTGGCGGCTATGAGGTTTATGGAGTCAAGGCACTAGGGACTGACCCCATGGGCTACCTGTCCTACGAGATCGGCGGCCCGATCAATCACAGTTTGCCGCAAAACCCCGGCGGCAAGTACAATCATGGGATCGTAACCCCTCACGCATCTTTCCTCGCGTTGCGCTACGCTCCGCGCGAGGCGGTCGCCAATCTACGAGCCCTCACGATACGGTTTCCCATCTACAGCCAGTTCGGATTCCATGATTCCGTGGATGTGTCCGCGGGGGTGGTCACGGGGTGCATCCTGGCCATAGACCAAGGCATGATCATGGCCGCGATCGCCAACGAGCTGGCCGATGATGCCATGCAACATGCCTTCAGCGACGGCCCAGTCGAAAAGATCATTCGCCCTTTGGTGACCATGGAAGAGTTCTCCGCCGGGTCCATTGGCCCGATCGCCGGCGGCGGATCCATGCTCAGAATTCTCGACGATCTGAAAACCAGAGCGAAATGAGCCAAAACGCGAGCTCAGGGCCAAGGTGGGGCGGATCCCGTTGGCGCACCCACAGCGCCGTTGCGTGATCGGGGACTCCAGAAAAGGCGCCAGCGCGGCCATTGCAGACGGCGTACTAGTAAAGGATGGAGCAGTGTTTGATATTCTTTGTGCGAATGTCGATCAACACGCCTCCGCGACCCCGCTTTGCTCCCCCAGATGTTTTCGTGAGCGCGCCAGTCATGCCTTTCTCCGGTCGACCTAGTTTCTTTTGTAGCACTAACTTGAATCGATCCAGCCGGCCCGGAGCACTGGGGCGTTCGCGGGGTTATTCCCACTTCGCGTCCAGTTTGATAGACTGGTACAGGTCTTGCATCCTGAACGTCAAGCAAGAAATCGTCGCGTGGCCATCGGTGGGGACCGTGACCCGTTGACTGTGTCCTTCCCGAGAGACTGGGAGACTTCGAGATGCCAACTGGCTTCCATAAACCGATCAGCCGCCGCGGCTTCTTGACGGTCGGGACGATCGGACTGGGGGGACTGAGCTTGGCCGATCTGCTCCGCATCCAGGCGCGAGCCGACCTCAAGAATTACGCGCCGATCGCCGCCAAAGCCGATTCGGTCATTCACATTTACCTCCCCGGCGGCATCGCCCATCAGGAGACGTTCGACCCCAAGCCCTACGCCCCGATCGAGTATCGCGGTGAAATGGGATCGATCCCGACCAAGATCGACGGAGAGCGATTCAGCGAGACGCTCCCCCAGACGGCGCGGATCGCCGACAAGCTGACGGTGATTCGGGCCATGACCCACGGCGAGGCGGCCCACGAGCGCGGCACGCACAACATGTTCACGGGCTATCGTCCCAGTCCTGCTCTCTTGTACCCAAGTTTTGGCAGTGTGATCTCGCACGAATACGGTCCCAAGAACAACCTGCCGCCCTATGTCTGCGTCCCCAGTCAGCCGAACGTCTATGCCGGCACGGGCTACCTCAGTTCGTCGTTCTCCCCGTTCAGCCTGGGTAGCGACCCGGCCGACCCGGGGTTCCGCGTTCAAGACCTGAACCTTCCCGGCGATATCACGGAGCCGCGATTCGTGGCCCGGCGCAACGTGCTCGATGCGGTCAATGCCCACTTCGCCAAGAAGGAAAAGAGTGACAATATCGGCGCGATGGATACGTTCTACCAGCGTGCCTACAGCCTGATCAGCTCGCAGAAGGCGCGGGAGGCCTTCAACATCGCCGCCGAGCCGGCCAAGATCCGCGATGAGTACGGCCGCAACCCCGCCGGCCAGCGCATGCTCATGGCCCGGCGGCTGGTGGCGGCGGGGGTGCGCATGGTCACCCTTCACTATGGCGGCTGGGACCTGCACACGCAGATCGTCCCGGGCATGAAGAGCCAGATGCCGGCGTTCGATCAGGCGCTGGCGACCCTGGTTCGGGATCTCGAACGGAACGGCTTGCTCGACCGCACGCTCGTGATGATTTCCAGCGAGTTTGGCCGGACGCCGAAGATCAACAAGGACGCCGGCCGCGACCACTGGCCCAAGGTCTTCAGCGTCGTCCTGGCCGGCGGCGGCGTCAAGAAAGGCTACATCCACGGTGCCTCGAACGCGACGGCCGGCGAGCCGGACCACGACCCGATCGGTCCCGAGGACCTTGCCACCACGGTCTATCACCTGATGGGCATCGTGGCCGACAAAGAGCTCATGGCGCCAGGCAACCGGCCCATCGAGATCGTTGACAACGGCAAGGTGGTCAAGGAACTGCTGGCTTGACGCTGGCCGATCAGTGGCCGATTGTAAGAGACGATGGACCTCCCCGCTCTCTCACCACGCCCGGAGCCTCCCGCGATGGCGCTGCTCAGTGTCAACCCCGTCGACCTCGCCCACCTGATCCGCGAACGTCGCGAATGCGGTGGCGATCGTTATGACGAGGTCTGGGACGGGGTCTATGTGATGTCTCCCCTGGCTGATAACGAGCATCAACAGCTAGGATTCGACCTGGCCTCGGCTATCAAAATGGGTTTGGTCCAGGACCAACGAATTCGCATTTTCCCAGGCTGCAACGTGAGCAGCCGATCGCAGCGCTGGAAGCGTAACTACCGCTGCCCGGATGTGGCGGTCTTCCTGCCCGGCAACCCGGCGGAGGACCGCAACACCCACTGGTATGGCGGGCCCGATTTCGCCGTCGAGATCCAGAGCCCCTATGATCGCTCGCGAGAGAAGTTCGGTTTTTACGCCAAGGTCGGGGTGCGCGAGCTGATGTTCGTGGCACGCCGCCCCTGGTCCCTGGAACTTCACCGCCGAGCCGGCCTGGAGTGGCACCTCGTCGGCAAGTCCGAGCCCGCCGTGAAATCCCTCCTCCTGAAGAGCGCGGTTTTTCCCCTGGGATTCCGCCTCGTGCCGGGGACCAACCGTCCCCGGATTGAAGTGAGCCAGATCGAGAGCAACCTCTGCTGGTTTGCCTGAGTCGTCTGCGACCCACCCGTTGAGTACCCCACCATGCCCGCTGCGATGTTCCCCCGCCTGAAAAGTGCATTACGGGTACTGTCCGTGCTCGGTGTTCTCACAACTCGCGCCACGGCGGCCTCGCCCAGCTTAGGCGCGATCCGTCCGGTCAGCGCCCAGCCGCGCACCGAGATCGAGGTCACGCTCTCGGGCGCCCGGCTGGGCGACGCCAAGGAGGTCTTCTATTACCAGCCCGGTATCACGACCGTGTCACTAGCCCGGGTTGACGACAACACCGTCAAGGCAAAGCTCAAGATCGCCGCCGACGCCCCCCTCGGTCTGCACGACCTGCGCGTCCGCACGGCTTCCGGAATCAGCGAGCTGCGGACCTTCAGCGTGGGCACCCTCAAGGAGGTCCCCGAGGTCGAGCCCAACAACGATTTCGCGGCGCCCCAAATGTCCTCGAGAAGGAGCCGAACGACGACCAGGCCCATGCCACGCCCTTCACCATCCCGATGGCCCTCAACGGAGTCATCGACAAGCCGGGTGACGTCGATCAGTACGTTTTTACGGGCAAGAAGGGGCAGACGTATGACTTTCGACTCTTCGGCCGGCAGATCGCTCGCCGCTGGACTCGGTAATGTTCCTGGGCAAGAAGGGCGCCGGGGCCGCCGTCGGCAACGATGACAGTACGGGCCCGGATAGTTACTTCCGATTCACCTGCCCGGAGGACGCGGAGTACGTGGTCTGGGTTCTCGATCACCTTCGCAAGGGCGGGCCCGACTATGTGTACAGGATCGAGGTCACACCGGTCGAGCCCAGGCTCGCGCTGGCGACGAACACCGAGCAGATTCCCCTGGGTACCGGGGCGATGGCTATCAGCGTCCCGCGGGGAAATCGTCAGGCGGCGTTGATCCTGGGAACTCGTAATGACTTCGGCGGTGACCTGAACCTGAGCGTGCAGGGGTTGCCGCCGGGCATGGCGATGGAAGCTCCCGCCATGGCGGCCAGCCCCAGGCGGTTGTGCCCGTGCTCTTCACAGCCAAGCCCGACGCACCCTTGGGCGGCTCGCTGGCCAGCCTCGCCGGCAGGCCGGCCGATCCCAAGCTGAATGTACCCTCCGCGTTCACTTCGACCGCGGCCCTGGTTCTGGGCCAGAACAATGTCATCGTCTGGTCCCGCACTGTAGACCGGCTTGCCGCGGCCGTGACCGAGGAGTGCCCTTACTCGATCGAGATCGTCGAGCCCAAGGTGCCGCTCGTGCGGAGCGGCTCGATGGGGCTGAAGGTTCGCGCCAACCGCAAGCCGGGATTCAAGTCCGCGATCTCGATCTACCACCGTGCGAGCTCACAGGCCAGGCAAGGCGGAGCGGTTTCTTGCCGGTTCTGGGTCTCCGAAATGCAGTCAGAATCGAGTTTCCCGTCCGGTTCAACAGCCCTCCCGGCTAGACACCGGACCTTCTGGATAAGAACCCCATCGCGATGAGCAGATCGACCGTGTCGATCGCGGGCGCCATGATGGCCGGCACATTGCTCGTGGCCCTGACCTTGCCCGGCCAGGCCGGCGTACCCCGCGCTGACCAGAAGCCGGCCGGCGTCCAGCCCAAGGCGGCCGCGCCGGCACCCACGGCGGCCCTGGCCAGCATCCACTTCTCTCCGGACGAGGTCAACCTGACCACCGCTCGGGATCGCCAGTCATTCGTGGTCCAGGCAACCTACGCCGACGGCATCACGCGCGACATCACGAAGGAGGCCGCGGTCACCGTGGCCAACCCCGCGCTCCTGAAGCGCGAAGGTGCCACGTTTTATCCTCTGGCCGACGGCACCACGACGCTGGCGGTCAAATTCGGCGGCCAATCGATTTCGGTGCCGGTCAAGGTCGCCCAGGCCACGGTGCAGCCGCCCTTGAGCTTCCGGCTGGACGTGATGCCGATCTTCATGCGGGCCGGCTGCAACACCGGCAGTTGCCACGGAGCAGCCCGAGGCAGGGACGGCTTCCGGATTTCGCTCTTCGGTTTCGATCCCCAAGGCGACCATTACCGGCTGACTCGCGAGATGGTGGGACGGCGAATCAACCTGGCCGTCCCCTCGGACAGCACCCTCCTCGAGAAGTCGATCGGCGCTGTCCAGCACACCGGGGGCAAGCGGTTCGAGGCCTCGAGCGAACTCTACCAGACGCTGTATCACTGGATCGAAGGCGGCGCACCCAACGACGACGTGAGCAAGCTGCCCAAGCTCGTCGGCGTGGATCTCTATCCCAGGGCGGCCGTGCTCGACGGCAAGGGCTCGACCCAGCAGATGACCCTGCGGGCACGCTACCCGGACGGGAGCGACCGCGACGTGACGAGCCTGGCGGTGTTCCTCTCCAACAACGACGGCTCGGCCGCGGTCAGTTCCGATGGGCTGGTCACCGGCGGTGAGCGCGGCGAAGCGTTTGTCATGGCCCGCTTCGGTACTTACACCGTGGGCTCTCAGTTCATCGTTCTGCCCAGGGGGCTGAAGTTCGAGTATCCCCGGGAACCCGAGGCCAGCTACATCGACAAGCTGGTCGGCGACAAGCTTCGTAAGCTCAGGATCGCACCCTCGGGAATGTGCGACGACGAGGTCTTCCTGCGTCGCGCTTCTCTCGACGTCGTCGGCCTGACGCCGACCGTCGAGGAATACAACCGGTTCATGAACTCAACCGACCCGGCCCGGCGGTCCAAGCTGATCGACGAGCTGCTCGAGCGCAAGGAGTTCTCCGAGATCTGGGTCAACCAGTGGGCCGAGCTGCTGCAAATTCGCTCGACCAACACGGTGAGCTACAAGTCGATGTTCCTCTACTACAACTGGCTGGTCGAGCGGCTCTCCAAGAACATGCCGATGGACCAGATGGTCCAGGAGCTCCTGGGCCCCAGCGGCGGCACTTTCAAGAACCCGGCCACCAATTTCTACCAGACGACAACCGAGACGCTGCCCTTGACCGAGAACGTGGCCCAGGTGTTCATGGGCATGCGAATCCAGTGCGCCCAGTGCCACAACCACCCCTTCGACCGCTGGACGCGGGACGACTACTACAGCTTCGCGGCCTTCTTCGCACAGATCGGCCGCAAGGGCGCCGAGGATTATCGCGAGACGATCGTCTTCAACTCCGGCGGCGGCGAGGTCGCGCATCCGGTAGGGGGACGGGTCATGGCCCCCAAGTTCTTGAGCGGCGAGGTGCCCGACGTCGCGGGCAAGGACCGCCGGGTCGTGCTGGCGAAGTGGCTGGCCTCGCCCCAGAACCCGTGGTTCGCATCGTCGTTCGCAAATCGCGTCTGGTCCCACTTCATGGGCGCCGGCATCGTCGAGCCGGTGGACGACTTCCGGGTCAGCAATCCCGCCTCCAACCCCGAGTTGCTCGAGGCCCTGGGCAAGCACTTCACCGACACCAAGTACGACCTCAAAGCCCTGGTCCGCGACATCTGCAATTCGCGAACCTACCAGCGAGCGACCGAGCGAAACGAGAGCAACACCGGCGACGAGCGGAACTTCGCTCACGCGCAGATCCGCCGCATCAAGGCCGAGAACCTGCTCGACACGATCAGTCAGGTCACCGAGACGAAGGACAAATTCCAGGGCCTGCCCACCGGCGCCCGGGCCGTACAGATCGCCGACGCCAAGGACGGCAAACGCCTGGCCAACCTCGCCGTCAACCCCGCTCCTGTCGCCGTCCGGCTAGACCAGGTCCAGAAGGCCCACGCCGCCGCGCAGGCGGAGGCCGAGTCGCTCTCCAAGCAACTGGTCCCATTGCGGACGGCCGTAGCCGCGGCAGTCGCGGCGCAAGCAAAAGCCCGGCAGGAAATGGCCGCCGCCGAGCAAGCCGCGGCCCAGCAGACTGCGCTCGTTGGCCAGCACGATCAAGTACTCAAGGCGAAGCTTGCCGCCTCGAGTGCGGCCACGGCGACGTTCCAGGCTGCCGAGCAACTCGCATCACAGACCCAGGCGGCACAGGTCGCGGCCGAGAAAGCCGTCGCCGAATCCGCCCCGGCCGAGAAGGCCGCCGCCGAAAAAAACCTCGCTGACGCGAAAGCCGCCGCCGGAGCCGCCACTGCGAACCTGGCCAACCCCAAGAAGAACCTTGACCAGGCCAGTGCCGCCAAGGCCGCCGCCGAAAAAACTCTCGCTGAAAAACGTGCCCCGATTGACGCCGCACTCGCGCGGGCCCAAGCTCTGAAGATCGAGCTCGACGCCCTCTCGGCCGAGAGCAAGCGGGCATCGGCCAAGGGAGGCCTCGCCACGGCAAGCTCCGCGCCGGCTCAGACCACTCGTTAAGCCCTCAATCCCGGGGTGTCGCGGCGGACTCAAGGGAGCGGTTGCACTCGCCATGTCTGACCTCGGACCCCGCCGCTACCGGATCGTCAACGGGGTGGCCTCGCCAATCGAGACGGGGCCCCAATGGCCAGTGTCGCGCATCGCCCGGGTCATCATCCTAGTCCTTTGCTGGGTCTATGCGGCAACCCTCCTCGGATTTTATCTGGCGGCAAGCTTCCTCCCCGCTGAATTCTGGCCGGTGCACCTGGTTCTCTATGGTCCACGCTGGATTGCTGCCCTGCCACTGATTCTCCTCGTTTCCCTGGCCGCGTGGCTGAGATTGCGGTGGTCGACGCTTCCCTTGGGCGCGGCATTAATGTCGTTCCTCGGGTTCTGGGAATTCAACGTCCCCTGGGAGAATCTGCTGACCACGTCAGGGGAGTCCGGCCAGACCATGCGTGTACTAACGTGCAACGTTCAGGGCCGAGATCTCAAGATTCAGAACCTGGCAGACCTGGTCAAGGCGGCGCAGCCCGACGTCGTTTGCCTCCAGGAGTGCAGCCTGACCGATCCTCTCGTCGTTCTGGGCGGGGAAGGCTGGCACTGCCGCTCTGCCGGCGAGTTTTGCCTGGCCAGTCGCTACCCGATTCTCGATTTCGAGGAGTTGCGTCGACCGGAGAAGAACAATCGGATCATCGCCGTCCGTGCCCGTTTGTCGCGGTCGGGAAAGGCGATTCCTTTCATCTCGGTGCATCTGATGACACCGCGCCGCGGACTTGAACCCCTCATCGACTGGCGAGGGGGAGGCATCGACTCGTTCCGCGAGGTCGCTTCGGTTCAGCAATTCGAATCAGAGCTACTCCGGCGCTGGGTCGAAGGAGCTTCCGACTCGATCGTGCTTGCCGGCGACTTCAACCTGACTGCCGAGCACTCGCTGTTTCGCCGCGACTGGTCAGGCTACAGAAACGCGTTCTCCTGGACGAGCTGGGGGCTGGGTCACACGATGTTCACGCGCCACATCGGGCTCAGGATCGATCACATTCTCTGCGGGCCAGCATGGCGACCACGATGGTGCGACGTTGGTCCTGACGTGGGCTCGGCCCACCTGCCCGTTGTGGCCGACCTGGTTGAGAGTCCGTAGTTCAGCACGTGTTCCGCTTGACTCGTTCCGGAGATTCAGTGCAATTCCTGCCCGTCCGGCCTCTTGACAGGTCATGACATCATGGCCAAGCCTACGAAGGGCTTCTACCACCGGAAGTCGGAAGTTTTCGTCAGCGTAGAAGGCGGCCATGTTTGGTCAGGCATCTCGTCACCCCCGTTTGATTCGAAACCGGGAGGTTATTGGATGATGGCGATATTCGCCGTGTCCATCATAGCGCCTTGCGGTAAGACCCATCAACCGCGTTTTCCAGGCACTCAAGGCCGAGGATGGCGCCCTGTCCGACCCTCGGGCAGAGCGCCGATCCGAGGAGAGTACGGCCTGTCCCGTCCCGGCGCCCCCGGTCATTCCAGGTCCGTCTCGAAGCCGTAAACGCCCATCTCGGGGCCAAGTTGCTCCTCGACTGCTCGGAGATCACCCTCCGCCTCCGCGATCGGTCGCAGTTCCTGCATCGCCATCTCGGGGATGAACGATCCGAGCAGACGTCCCGACTCGTCGCAGAAATCCAGCGGCTTGTCAAGGTTTTCGAGCGACGCGATGGTTTCCTGACTCACGCAGATCGTGGTCATTCTGGTACCCTCCCTTTCTCTGGTCAGGTTGGCCTCGAAGCTCAAGAGAAGGGTCGCCGGTCCGGGACGCGGGCGCCTGGCCAACGCCGCGTCACCAGCTCCGAGCCCTCGATTGCGGTACCAAGCCCCGCACTACAATCCGTCGGTCGCGAACATCCACCATGCCGGCCGAACCAGGATCGCAGATCGCCGGCCCAGCCACCGCCTATATTATAATGAACCACATCCTTTGACTCAAGTGACCATGGAACCGATGCCTCCCCATTCTTCTGCTCACGCCGTCTGGATCGCCGCCACCTCGCTTAGGCCGAGCTCGGCGATAGCCTGGGCCTTGAGGACGTACTTGCGCACCTTGCCGGTGACGGTGCGGGGAAGAGACTGCACGATCGCAATGTGCTGGGGGATCTTGAAGTGAGTGATCTGGCCCCTGCAATAGGTCTGGATGGCTTCGGGCGACAGTGCAGCCCCGGCGCGGGGGACGATCCAGGCGGCCACGATCTCGCCGAATTTCGCGTCGGGCAAGCCGAGCACGGCGACTTCCGCGACGTCGGGGTGATGGTGGAGGAACTCCTCCACCTCGGCGGGATGGATCTTCTCGCCGCCGCGGTTGATCTGCTCCTTGCAACGGCCGACGATGCGGTAGTTGCCGTCGTCGCGGCGGCGGGCAAGGTCGCCGGTATACAGCCAGCCTTCACGATCGATGGCACGCGCAGTGGCCGCGGGGTTCTTGTAATAACCGGCCATCACGTCGTGGCCGCGGGCGGCGAGCTCGCCGGGTTCGCCCGGCGGAGAGTCGGCCCGGGTTGCCGGGTCCACCAGCTTCACCTCGACTCCGGGGATTGGCCGGCCGGCGGTCCCGCAGCGTACTTCGATCGGGTCGTTGGCCGAGGTGAATGTGATGATCGGCGACGCCTCGGTCTGGCCGTAGCCGATGCAGATCTCGCGCGCTCCCATCACGCTCACCACCTTTTCCATCAACGGCAGCGGACAGGGTGCTCCCGACATGATGCCGGTCCGCAAGCTGGAAAGGTTGCAACGCGGGAAGTCGGGATGCTCGAGCATCCCCACGAACATCGTGGGCACGCCGTAAACCGAGGTGCATCGCTCGGCCGCCATCGCCGCGAGCGTGGCACCCGGGTCGAAAGCCGGGGCGGGGACGACGATCGTCGCGCCGTACACGGCGCAGACCATGTTGCCCAGCACACAGCCGAAGCAATGGTAGAACGGGACCGGAACGCAGACCCGGTCTTCCGCCGTGTACCGCAACCGCTGGCCCACGTAGAAGGCGTTCATCAGTAAATTGGCGTGGGTGAGCATCGCCCCCTTGGGCAGCCCGGTCGTGCCGGAGGTGAACTGCACGTTGACGACGTCGCTTGCAGCCAGTTGTCCCTGCCGGCAGTCCAGATTCTCCAGCGCGCACGCTGGGCCTGCTTCGAGATCGTTCCAGCTCAACCAGCCCGGTCCGGGCCGGTCGCCCAGGGCGATCAGCCGCTTGAGACCCGGAAGCCGTTCCGAAGACCAGTCACGATCGCTCGCCGCGGCGACCTCGGGACAGACGGAATGAACCATGCCGACGAAATCCGAGCTCTTGAATGCACTACCCACGACGAGCGTCGCCACATCGGCCAGGCGTAAGGCGTCCTCGAGCTCGAAGAGCCGATAGGCCGGGTTGACGTTGACCAGGACTGCGCCGAGGCGGGCCGCCGCGAACTGCGTCACGACCCACTCCGGCGCGTTCATCGACCAGATTCCCACGTGCTCGCCCCGCGCGACTCCCCGCGCGAAGAGCGCCCGGGCAACCCGCTCGACACGCCGGCTGAACTCGGCCCAGGACCACCGCAGCCCGAGCGCCGGGAAGACCAGGGCATCGCGGTCCGGATGGGCCGAGGCCGTTTGCTCGAGGACACTGCCGATCGTCAGGCCGGATACCCAGGGAAGCGGTCCAGGGTTGGTGATGGGCATCGCTCAACTCCAAGCGTGCGTTTCTCTGCGGGGACCTGTCTGGCCGTCGAACTTGTCCTCATCTCGTCCTCACAAATGCGTCTCCACCCAGCGCGGCGGCCGCTTCTCCAGGAAGGCGCGGATGCCTTCCTGGGCCTCTTCAGAGACACGAATCGCCGCGCTCACGGCGGCGGCACCGCGCAGGCTTCTGGGCCGGCCCTGGGTCTCGTCAAGCAGCCGCTTGATGGCGGCGACTGCTTGGGGTGCCGACTTGATCATGTCCTTGCCCACGCGGATGGCCTCCTTAAGGCAGCGATCCGGTGTGGTGACCTGGTTGACAAGGCCCCAATGGTACGCCTGCGTGGCCATGATCAACTCACCGGCCAGCAGCAGTTGCCGCACGCGGCGGTCGCCGATCAGCCGGGTCAGGTCGTACATGACGACGGCGGGAACGAGTCCGCGAAACACCTCGGGATAGCCGATCCGGGCGGTCTCGGAGGCGACCGCGAAGTCGCAGGCGGCCATCAGCCCGGCTCCTCCGGCCAGGGCATCCCCGTTGATCGCCGCGATCGTCGGTTTGGGTAGCGTGTGCAGCTTCTGCACCAGGTCGGCATACTCCTGGAGAGTGGCCACCGCGTACTGTTCGCCCTCGGCATCGTCTCGCTCCCTGGCGGTTTCTTTCAGGTCCATGCCCGAGCAGAAGACCGTGCCCGCCCCGGTCAACACGACCGCTCGCACTTTAGGATCGTGACCGGCTCGGCCGAGCTGATCCTCGAGTTCCCTCATCAGGGCCCTGGAAAGGGCGTTGCGCCGCTCGGGACGGTCAAGCGTGAGAATGGCGATTCCTTCAACACATCGTCGCCGGTGACGATGCCGATCTCGATCTCGCCCAGCCCGGCTCGATTGAGAAGCTTGCCGCACTCGACGGCGCACGACCGCGGGTTGAGCCCCCCGGCGTTGGTGACGATCCGCAACGTCTCCTGCTGGTGAAGGATGGGAACCAACCCGTCCAGCGTATCGGGAAAGTCGGTGACGAAGCCCGCCGCCCTATCTTTGGCCCGCTGGTGGCTCTGGGTGGCCACGGATATTCCGGATTGGGGCCACTGTTTCCTCCTGCGGGGGCGAGATCCTGAAGCCGCTGGGCCAAATCGAAGATGGAGGCCTTTTGAAGGTCGAATCTTTGCCGGTCTACATAGCCGAACATCTGATGAAAATCCGGGCGGGGGTCCAGATCGAGAAGAAACCGTACGAGGACGAAATGATTTAGACCAGGAGAGTGGCCATGCCTCCAGAAATAAACCTTGGCCAGCTTCTCGGTGCACATCTGAAGATAATGAAGACGATGACAGTTGTTTTTCCGGCTGAGATAATCATAGATTTCATAATCGGATCGAGCCTGGTCGAGAAAGAGCTGCTGTGGAGTATTGAGCGGCACGCCTAGCCCCTCGCATAGATCTGATTATCTTTCAGTTGCCAGCCCACGTGCGAGAGAAGATCGGGGTCACCTTGAATTCGCTCCCACTGGTCTCGAGTGACATCGGCGACGAACACGCGGAAAGGGACCTCCGCGATGTCGGGAGTGAAGTCGAGGGGTTCAATCACATCATTGTCCGGAGGACGAAGGAATCGGTTGACTTCCAGCAGCCGGATTTCATTATTCGGAGCACCTGTCGGAAGGTACACAACCCGCTCGATTGCCGCGTCCGTTTCCATGTGCCGCTGTGCAAGCCAGCGAGCGAACGGACCTGGCCCCTCCTCGGGGTCTGGCCTTGCCGGACGGGCCGGGTCGCGACGGCGGTTGTACGCCGTGTTGATCACGTTCTCCAGTGTGGCCGGGTCGAGTTCGGCGAGCGCCTGGATAAGCTCTTCGGGATTCGGCATAAACTGGTCTCCGTCATCCTGGAATCGATCGGAACCCTACTCGAAGAAAGGGAATGGGTGCGTTTCAATCGGGCGTCAGCCCAGACCCGGCGATTGAACGATGCTCCGACACGTGCCCCGCTAAGATCATCATGGGAAAACGACCTTGAACCGGTCAAGTGCGAGAACCACCTTCCATCTCAGCCATTCAGACCTGAAACACTCCCGTCGCGATGGGAGTCACGTCGCGGCAGCGGGTGGCGACATCGAACGCCTGGATCAAGACCTCGCGGGTCCGCGCCGGCTCGACGATCGCGTCGATCCAGAGCCGGGCAGCGGCGTGGCGGATGTCGGTCTCGCGGTCGTATCGCTGTCGCAGCTCGTCGGTGAGTCGGTCGAGCTCGGCCTGGTCGATTGCTTTTCCCTGTCGTTTCAAGGTCGCCACGTTCACGTCGAGCATGGTCCGGGCCGCTTGCTGGGCGCCCATCACGGCGTAGCGAGCCCCCGGCCACGCGAACAGGAATCGGGGGTCGAAGGCCTTGCCGCAGAGGGCATAATGTCCCGCGCCAAAGGAGTGTCCCACGATGAGCGTAATCTTGGGCACGGTGCTGTTGGTGACGGCGCTCACCAGCTTGGCGCCGCGGCGGATGATGCCGCTGCGCTCGGCGTCGCGGCCGACATCAAAGCCGTTGACATCCTGAATGAAGAGGATCGGTAGGCGGCTCTGGTTGCACTCGAGCACGAATCGCGCGGCCTTGTCGGCGCTGTCGGCATAGATCACGCCGCCGAACTGGAACGGGCCGCCCTCGGCGCGGAACCGCAGCCGCTGGCTGGCCACCACGCCCAGCGGCATTCCCCCCAGATGGCCGAAGCCGCAGACGATCGTCCTGCCGTACTCGGAGCGAAACTCATCAAAAGGGCCGCCGTCGAGCACGCAGGCCAGCAGGTCGCGAACGTCGTACTGGGCCGAGGTCTCTGTGCGAACGACGCGGCAAAGATCCTCCTCGGGCCGGAAGGGCGGCGTGATCGCGGTGGCATCCACCTGGGGCGCGGGGTCGACGGGCAACATCGCGACCAGGCGCCGCAGGCGGGCCAGGCAGCCGTCGTCATCGGGCTCGCGATAGTCGATCGTGCCGCTGTAGGCTGCGTGCACATGAGCGCCGCCCAGCTCGTCGTGGGAGATGTTCTGGCCGATGGCCGCCTTGACCAGGGACGGCCCCGCGAGATAGAGGCCAGAGCCTTCGGTCATCAGCACGGTATCGCAGAGCACCGGCAGGTAGGCACCACCAGCGACGCAGTTGCCCATGATCGCGGCATACTGGGGGATTCCCCGCGCCGAGAGGACGGCGTTTCTGCGCATGCAGCCGAGCTGGTTCCGGGTTCTTGAGCTGGGGCGACATTTCGGTGCGGGTCACAGGAGAACTCGACGAAAGCGGTTTGGTGGGCCGCACCACGTTCGACCCACCTTACGGTCTATTCCGGCGGACCACGACGCAATCCTCTCAATGCAGCCGCGGGTCGGTCGCCGCGATGATGGCGCTGACGGCTTGCTGGTTGAAGCCCTTGTAACCCTCGCGGCGCTCCAGGTTCTCGAGATGGCTGCCGATGGCACCCTCCCTCAAGAACCGTGCATGTTGTCCCGCGTCAATCCAGCCCAGGGCCAGTGCCCGGTCGGCGCGATTTTGCGAGACAGGCCACCGCTCGCCCACCGTGAATGCCTGACGCAGGAACGGGAAATCCGAGAACGGAGCCATCGTCTCGATGCCGGCCTCGGTTTTCAGGCCTTCGCGCAGTGCGTCGAAGTCGAACTGGGCCTCGAGATGATGCATCCCGGCCTCGAGAATCGACTCCCCGTGCAGCGCCACCCAGAGCCCGACCGTCCCCGGCCGGGGCAGGTCGGCAAGGGCCTGATGGGCGAAATCCTGGGTGGCTTCGTCGTCGGCCAGGTCCAGGTCGGCAAAGATCACGACTCCGGTCGTGGGATGCTCGAGCACCTGGGCGCCCCAACCGGCGTGGGCCCCGGCGTGAAACCGTTCGCGAAGCTGGAAGCCGAGCGTGGTGAACATCCCGATCACGCGGGGAAAGAACCGGCGCGAGCAGCGAAACGTGTGATGGTCGTGGTTGGCCCAGCCCAGTCCCAGGCGATCCTGCCGCGCCTTCTGCACCTGGGCCGCCCGGTTGCGCGACTGCCAGTACTCACGCTCGACCTCGAAGATCAGGTGGCAAGCCAGGTCGCGTGAGCCCGCCAGCTCGATCACCCGAAGGAGTGTGGACTCGGTCACGTCGAACCCGGCGGCGTCATCGTCGAACCGGCGGCGTCGGGCCAGCCAGAGATCGCGCGCGGCCAAGGCATCGCGGGCCGCATGCGGGCTCATCCGGCCCTCACGCGCCAGCTCACCGGGAAATGGCTCGAACCCGAGATAGCCCCGGCGCTCGACCACGATCAGGTCGGTCCGGTCGCCGCTCACCCGAGCGGTCCGGTAGGGTCCCTGGGGGTAGCCCAGTATGTCCAGTCCCAGGTCGTGAGCCCGCGAAAACGCGGCGATCGATTCCACCTTGATGGCGAGATTGTCCACGCCGGCGACCCCGTATTCATCGCCCTGGGCCGATGATGAAACCAGCGCGATACGTGGAAAAATTCCGCCCGGGTGGGCGTAAACCGGG
>Ga0209517_10004944_pt1 | contig 17211 bp, 16 predicted proteins | sample PeaSoiMetSII2010_FD_187695 | JGI IMG/M metagenome (GOLD analysis project Ga0209517, IMG submission 187695) | Peat soil microbial communities from Weissenstadt, Germany - SII-2010 (SPAdes) (version 2) | ecosystem: Environmental > Terrestrial > Soil > Wetlands > Peat | place: Germany...
CCAAAAGCGGGCTGGCTGGGGCCCCGCTGTCGCCGCCAGTCTACTCCCTGTTTTGGGTGAACTGAATCTCAGATGTGTAGCTTAACTTCCGGTCTCAAACTGTCCCATTTCCGCTGACGTGGCACAGGTCGTTGTCGCAACTCGATAACAGTTGAGCGCATGTGCCCGCAGGATCCAGGGCTTAAGTCTTGGGCTCGTTAGCGCCGCCGGGACGTTGCCCCTTTTCGAGTGACCCTGTGAGGCTGGTGTTCAAAAAGCTCGCCAAAGAGTTCGCGCACCTTCTCTTTGGCCGCTATCAAGGCCCTTCGTCCGGCAGGTGTCGCCCGATAGAACTTTCTGTATAGTCTACCTTCCTGCTTCTCTTTGGATACCAGGAGCCCGCGTTCTTCCAGAGAATGGAGTATCGGGTACATCGTGCCGGGACTGAGCCTGTATCCATGTCGCCCAAGTTCCTCAATCATCGCGAGCCCAAAGATGTCACCCTCGCACGCGTGGTGCAGAATATGCAATCGGATGAGGCCCGAGTAGAGATCTTGGTGAGGCTTGTTTTGGTTCGGCATCGGCCCCGATATCCTATAATCTTAAGGATCGTGCGGCTTAGTTAATGGCCGTCTCATTAATTGCCCGATCGCAGGCGACCGAGCTGAAGAGAACAGCTACCGGGAAACGCGGAAGGAAGTGGTTCCGCCGTCTTCACAACCTTCGCACTTAACCCTGCTGAAATAAGTACCTCCAGCAGGAGGTGGGCACTCGGGCAGGCCGAAATTGGGTCTCCGATACCGATTTCTATGCCTTCCGCACAAATGTTCTCATTCACATATGGGCCGGAAACGATCCATCCAGCCTCCTCCAGTACGGAAGCGAATTCCAGAGCTTCTTTCTCGATGTGCTTCCCTTGATATGCAACGACGGCCGAGTACCTATGATTGTGTTGCAGGCGTTCCAAAATGGCAGCTCGCTGCGCTTTGGTGAGAGCGCGCATAATGCACTCCATCGAGCTCTTTAGTCTTTCCGGTCAGAAAATCACCATCAACTCAGGTTCGCTTCTCTTGGGGCGGCGTGCCAGCCCAGGAGGTCTAGAGGATGACTGACACGCCGACCGGGAGACGAATTGGTGGTACACCTCCACACTGATCACCACGAACGTCCGACATAGACGTTGAACGTTCGCAGGGTTCCGTTCAAGTTTGGATTCCAGTAATCCCGATAGCTGCCGTAATAGAAAAGCAGCCCTCCCTCAAACCTGTGGGGAAAGACGTAGTAAGCCTTCGATTGCCCAATCCACTGCGGAACGATCACCTCTGAGATTTGGGTCGAAATAGCGTTCACGTTGCCCAGGGCCGACGGGAATAGACCCATAGGATCGAATGTGCCTTGCTGGATCAAGTACTGGTTGCCGAGTTGGGCAGCGTCGGCCGGATTAACGTCCGGCCGGAAGCCGCTGCGCGCCGAGTTATAGGTGACTCTAAGGTTCAGCCCCAAGCGTTGCCTATAGGTGTAGCTGGAGTCTCCCCAGTAGGCCTGGACGATCTGTTTGTAAGGAACAAGCGGCTCGTCCAGTATGTATCCCGTGGCGTTATCGTTTTGAAACGCCATGTATGTCTTCAGATTGTTCTGCTGGTAGGAATACCCCAATCCCAGGTTCCAGGCCGGCAAAACCCGTAACGTGGCGCTAGCCGTATCAATGTAGAAGCGGTTGCTTCGCTGGAAAGTGGGAGGCAGGCCGGCGATGTTCAGTCCGAACGACCCCGTCGCGCCTGGCGCCGAAAGAGGCGTCACGCCGGGGGTGTTCGGCAATGGTACGGCCGGAAAGGCGTTCTGCACGATCACATTGATGTCGTTGGCAAATACCAGCAACGAGGAAGGCGTTAATGTCACGTCCGCGAAAATGCGATTATCGCTCCGCGGAACGGTCAGGTAGCCAGGATCCTGTGTGCCCGTCCACTCGTATCCCGTACGCGCGCTCCACAGCCCGCGATCGTGATAACGCAATGCCAGGCCGGCAGTGTTGCTAGAGGACGACGGCACAACCTTCAGCAAATCGGTGTTGTCGACAGAATAAATCTGCGACCCGAACAGGTTATACCTGGTGTCGTTCCACAAGGCGGCATTGGACCGCGTGATTCCGGTGCGCTTGTAATGAGCTTCTACATCGAAATCGTGGCCCAACTCGTATTCCAGCTTTACTCCTTCCCAATGGTTGTGATAGGAAACGTTGCCGTACAGGCTGTAGTAAGGCGTAAACTTGTTGAGCAGATTCTGCTGGTGATAATCGGCCGTGAGCCGCAGCCGGTCCAGCGGACGCCAGTTCAGGATCTCGTCGGTACCAAACGCATTCTGCGGATAATTGGTGTAGGTATCAGTCAGGCGCGTGTAGTCTACGTTCCCGTTGAAAGTCAGCTTGGGAGAGGCTGTCCAGTTCAAGTTCACGCGATCTGATGAAGCCTGGCTCGGCGAGGGTATGTCGGTAGCATACCCAGTCCCGGTGGACAAAGCAGGAGTTGGACCCGGTGCGGGACCTGCCGGAGGGAGATTATACGAAGACGGAGCACATTGAGCGCCCGCAAATCCAAAGGGGAAGGCTTCGCAGGTGGATGGGCCGACGTTAAACCCACCCGTAAACGTTCCGGTAGGGAACACGAGCCGGTCGTTGAAGCTGCTGTACTTGTGCTCGTACGTGACCCGCATCGGACCGAGGTCAACGTGCGCTCCGCCGCCAATGTTGCGAGTCGTGTAATTCACTGGCTGAAACTGCGATTGGTAGTGACATTGGGCACCGCAGAACTGACCGTTGGACCCCAAACTGGGAACGTAAGAGTTCTCATCCAGATAGGCAAACTGGGTTGCGCCCGACCGCGCCTGCCAGTCGCCCTTCATGAACAGATGGACGGGCAACCTCGGCAGCTTAACCTGGCCTTGCGCCTTGCCCAACCGTCTCACTACATAGAAGGGAACGTGAGAAGGAATGAGATCGGTGGTGGTATCGCAGGGACCACCGCAACCGCTGGATACGTCCAGCAGCGGGAAGGCGGCGAAGGGATAATGATCCTGTTGTTGCACGAAGCTGCGCATGTCGAAGCTCACGCGCGCCCACTCACCAGCCGTGAGCTGTGAGGCAGCCTGGTAATCCTGGCTGTTCAGCACATTGCCCCTTGTGACGACGGTCATGTGATTCAGCGACGACACATACGCGGTGGCGACATCGGCTCCTGCCGACTGTTCGAGCGTGTCGTATTCACCGACACGGCCGCCGAAACCGGTAATATCCACGAAGCGGTAAGAGCCGGGAACAATGGAGTAAGCCGCATCGGTCTGGATCGCACCAGGCTCTGGTGAACTTCCATTACCCCCGGACATCGCGCCAGACATTCCACCCGACATGGGAGCGAGTCGAGACAACATGCCCAGCGCGCCGCCAGCGGCGCCAATCCCAAAACTTGGCGAATGGGATGGCAGCAGGCCAACCGCGGATGCGCTCGTCATCTGAGCATGAGGAGCGGTTGACGCCCTTGCGGCGAGGCCCGCACGCAGCTGCGGTTCCGAAGGCCCCTTGTCTATGAATCGGCTCCCGCCGCTGGGAGTAGGAGTATCGGTCCCATGAATCGATCCGTGACAGTTGGTGCACCGGTCGGAAATCGGCAGGCTGGCGCCAGTGGCACTGTAAGCACAACGCCGGTTCGCTGATCGTCAGCAGATTCGTATTCGGCGAGCCGTGGGCGGTGTGGCAGTTCATGCAGTTTTCCGTCACCGGAGGATGCTGGTAGGCAAACGGTCCTCGATACTGCGCGTGGCAGCTCAGACAGAGCTGATTCGTATTCGCTGTGCGGAGATTGTTGCCGCCAGCTCCCCCATGCGGGTCATGGCAGTCCGCGCAACTCATCTTCCCTTCGCGAAGGGGATGATGGTAGGGCAGGCTCATCTGGCCGCGTTCGGTCTGGTGGCACCTCAGGCAAGCATCATTTGCCTGCCAACGAGGTTGCATCATCGCTTTGGCCTCCGGAACCAAGTTCTCCACGTTGCTCACGCGGCCCGGAGTCGTCACATCCGTGGTCACTAAGAGATTACCTTCGGTTTTGGAATCTCCCTTTGCCTTATAGCTGTGAGTCTGATGGCAATCTATGCAGCGAACTTTGTTGGAAGCATGCGGCCCTGCCATCCAGTTGCGAATTTTCTCATCCCTCGCGTGACAGCTCAAACACACACCGTTGGCGTCCGTGGCGGAACGCTGGCGAAAGGAGATGATCTTTGAAATGTCCCCGCCACCCTGCACGTGCAAGCTGCCAGGACCGTGGCACTGTTCGCATTCCACGCCTTGCTGGGCATGAAACGCATGCCGGAAATCCTTAGCGATGTCGGCATGACACGTAGTGCACGTGTCGGCTCCCATCGGGGTAGCTCCCGGAATCTGCACATACTTCGCAAACGAGGAGATCGCATAGTCGGATTTCTTGGCGGCTATGGATGGAAGACAGAGCGCCACGACTGAAGCAAGGACTATGGGAGTGAGGACTTTGGAGTAATGCCGCATTCCTTACCCTCGCCACTGATTTCTTCGGCGAAATCAAGCGTTTTGCAGGGTTCTGGCTAACAAACCCGCTCGTTCAGACGGCGTTTTGGAAGGATAACCCTGCCACGATACTTTGGATGACAAGCTGGGTTCTGTGATTCGGCGCACACAGTATAGTGACGGCTATCAATATCGAAAGCCGATATCCATAACCGGATAGTCAAGGAGCCGAACGGAGCCGAATGGCGTACTTCTACGTTCTCTCGCTTAAAGGTCAACTGGCGTTATATCCCCTTTACACTCACCATGGGGTCAATGAGCACTGCCAGGCGGAAGACCGACCAGTTGGGCCAGCGCCCGCCAGTGCCTCGGATGCGGACGGTAGCCCTCGCGGATGCGGCCAGCGTACCAGCGAGAAACGGAGATCTGTCGGGCGATAGCGGATGCTGACATCGCCGCGAGAAGCGGCTGCACTTTCTCGGAATAGAACTTTTCAGTCAGCCATGCGGGTTGGTCTGACGGCTTCCATAAATGCTGTGCCAGAGCGTTCTTACGTTGAGTATTCGCGCGTTTTACCTGAGCTTCAGGACCGTTCACTATTTGGCGTCCGATCCGCGCGGCATCGAGCATGTTCTTGGTAGCATCGTCTACCCATCGCGCATAGTGGCGGGACTTTAGGCCGGGGATGGTCTATCCGGGTGGCGGTATTTTGCGGTGCTAACGCTTTTTGGCCTTCCACGCGGCGCTTACCACGTCATCCAGAAGATTCTGACGGCCCTTGATCCACCGCGCATAGTGCCTCTCAGTCGTCTGTACGTTTCGGTGGCCGAGTAATTTGGAGACGTGCTCTAGTGGTACGCCACGCTGCAACATATCCACGGCGAAGGTTGCACGGAGCCGGTGACTAATCATGTGCCCTTCACTCCAGACCTTGGCGGCCTTGAACGCCTCCGCGATCTGCTCACCCATGTAACCCGCGTGCCGGTATTCGGAAGAGCTGTCCTTCTGGCGGTTCCAGAAGATGTAAGGGCCTGGATTGCTGTTAGGCAGAGCAAGCAATTCTTTGGCTACGTCCTTCGGAATCGGAATATACAGCGGCTCGCCGGTCTTAGCTCGCTCGCGTATGACCTTGTAAAGCCGCTTCTCTTTGTCAAAGTGAAGATCCGTACGCTTGATCGTGCTCGCGTCTCGAATCGCAAGCCCGCTCCACCGCATGAGCTTAATCAGCGTGCGAGTCCTGCCTGTGGCGACCTTGAGAATTTTCCCGTATTCTTCATCTGTCAACGGCTCCGTCTCCGGCTCATCAATTTTGATGGGTGACAGCTTGGGTATGCGGTCAATCCATCCCGCGTTGTAGGAGAAGCGGAGGAAGTGGTTTAGGTGCTTCTGCACAACGGCCCGGCTGTAGGAAGATTTGTAAATCGGCGTCCAGGTGGTACGGAGGGCTATCAGATTGTCAATCGTGAGTGCTTGCGTGACCGTCATCAATCCACGGGACTCAGAAAAATTGCGGAGCCGCTTCAGTTCGCGGGCATACATAGCGCAGACTCGCGGTTTGATGCCTTGCGCGGCCTTGTTTGCATCAAAGGTCTCTATAGCCTGCCTGAGTAACAGGCCTTCGGTTGGCTGTTGCGGCACGCGGCCCGCTAATTGGTCCTCAAGTCTCCGCTTCAGGTCTTCGGCCTCCGCCCATGTGCGAGTGCCCGCCTTGCGGCGGAACTGCTTGCCGTTTTGTGTCCAGCGAAAATGCTTCCGGCAGTTGCACCGCTTGCAAAATTCGTCCCCGGCGTACTTGCAGCCTGCCGAGTGGCGCACAAAGATTGTGATTACCGGCATGACGCCTCCCACTCACGCAACGCATCCCCGCAGCCGTTGCTCGCACGCGGATGCCTCAGGTACAGAAGCACGTGGCCCAAGTGATCCCTCAAGTTGGCATCGGTTAACTGCGTGGATTGTTGTAAGATGTGTTTCTCGCTAATCAGTAGCAGTACACGGGTTGTGGGCCGTAGCAGAATGCCGTCCGCCGCAAGCTGCCTAACGACCATCCGGCGTCTATTGATGGGAAAATAGGCCCAAACGCTAAAACCATCCGCCGGGCGAACGATCACTTGCAATTCTTGTGCTTTTAAGATTAGACAGCTTTCGGGGCTTAGCTCCCCCAACACCCGGCGCATACAAGCCCGGAGCCTCAGTGAGTGTTTATGTATGCCCCATTCGGCTATCAGCCGGTCAGAATACGACTTGCGTTTCATGTACCCCACGGTAGCACAGAATTAGCACAAAAAACAAGGAGTATCTGTAAGTATGAATGGAATTAACAACAGAGCGGTATCATGGGAATTACTAACTGAGTTCACCCAGTCGGAAAGCCTGCGCAAGCATGCGCTGGCGGTCGAAGCCTGTATGCGTGCATGTGCCCGCAAGTGGGGCAATGGCGCGCCAGAGGACGAGAATCTGTGGGGCATCGTCGGTCTGATCCACGACTTCGATTACGAACGCTGGCCTACTGCCGAGGAGCATCCTTACAAGGGCAACGAGATTCTGAAGGAGCGCGGCTATTCCGACGAAATCCGCCGCGCCGTTATGTCGCATGCGGAGTATACCGGGGTCACGCGTGACACTCGCATGGAAAAGGCGCTTTTCGCCTGCGACGAGCTGGCCGGATTTATCACGGCTGTCGCCTTGATCAAGCCAGGGAAGTCGCTGGCCGAAGTGGATGCCAAGTCGGTGCGAAAAAGGATGAAAGACAAGGCTTTCGCCCGCAAGGTGAACCGCGACGACATCATCCACGGCGCCGCCGAGCTGGGCGTGGAACTGGACGAGCACATCGCCTTCTGCATCGAAGCCATGAAGCCGATCGCGAAGGAGTTGGGGCTGGATGGGAGCGCTGCGAAAGCTCAATGACCACTACTTCAGTTTGAGGCCGAATACCCTCTTAAAGGGCGTCATCCTGAGCGTAGCCCTCTTTCAGGCGGAGCGAAGGATCTCCCTTGCACAAGACCGTTGCGCGGGGGATCCCTCGTCCCGCTGGTGAAAGCGCGGGACTTCGGGATGACGTCATTAGCAAGTAGGTTGCTTCCGCTCATCCCCAGAGAAACCTGTGCTAATATCTGCTGTCATTTCCGAAGCGGTTTCCTAAAGAGCAGAAAGAGCCAGCCGTGTTGTGCAGCAAGTGCGCCGTGAACCTTCCTGAGGGATCCCAGTTCTGCCTGAAGTGCGGGCAGCCGGTGAGCACGCCGGCGACCGAGATCGCGCCGCCAGCCGCGACCGCCATCTTAGCCTGCAGCAAGTGCGGAACCAGCCTGCCGGAGGGGGCGCAGTTTTGCCTGAAATGCGGCAAGCCGGTAAGTTCCCCGGCGAAAAGTGCTCCGGCTGACCGCCCCAAAGTTGTGGATACACCCCCGGCAGAGTTGCCGAGGCCGCGACAGAAACGGCGAATCTTCCATTGGATTCTTCTTGGGGCCGTGATTGTCGTAATTGTCTGGGTCATGTCGAGCGACAACCCAGTGGCGCAGGCGGTGCAGGAGACAGTGGGATGGAAACATGATCAGACGATCCTGGACGCCTCGTTTTCCATTGGTCCGCATACCTTCCGCTATTACAAATTCGCTCTGCCGGCAGGGTCGGTGAATGTGGCCGTGGTCGGCCAATTTGCGACGGTCAGCGACAACCGGAAAGAAAACGACAAGGACAGAGATCTCGACAACAGCATCGAGGTCTATGTGCTCACGGAAGGCGCCTTCACCATCTGGCAGAACGGATACGCCACCACTGCGCTCTACGAGAGTGGCCGAGTTGCCGAAGGCGCAATTCGCACCGATCTGCCCGCCGGCGAGGGAATTTACTATCTCATTTTCAGCAATAGGTTCGCTCCGAAAACGGCGAAAAACGTTCACGCATCCGCGCTTCTGCGCTACAAGAGCTGGTTGCCCGAGTGGTTCCGGCGCATGAAAGATCGCTTCTGGAATTGGCTTGGGCTGTAAATGGGTCCCACGTCGGGCAGGCTACCGCATCGATTCTTCGATTTCTGAAATCCAATCCGGGCGCTTGAGTACCTCGCGCGGCTTGGGGCCGTCAGCGGCGCCCACGATGCCATCCTGCTCCATCAGGTCAATCAAGTGCGCGGCGCGGCCGTAGCCGATGCGCAGCCGCCGCTGCAGCAGGGAAGTGGATGCCTTGCCGAACTCGACCACCAACTTCACCGCATCGCCGTACATGGGATCGTTTTCGGTCTCCCCGTTTTCGCCCGGTTCGCCTGCGATCGTGCCGGTGACGGCATCGCGCTCTTCTTGCGGTGCCTCTAGGAAGTGCTGCTGATATTCCGCGACCGCTTGCGCCTTCCAGAACTCGACCACTGCGGCGATTTCTTTTTCCGTGACGAACGGAGCGTGCAACCGGTGCACACGCGCCGAGCCTGCGGGCAGATAAAGCAAGTCGCCTTTGCCCAGTAGGGCTTCGGCTCCGTTGGAATCGAGAATGGTGCGCGAGTCGACCTTGGTTGCGACCCGGAAGGATACGCGGGCAGGGAAGTTCGCTTTGATCAATCCGGTAATCACGTCCACCGAAGGCCGCTGGGTCGCGAGCACGAGGTGAATGCCCACGGCCCGCGCCATCTGGGCCAGGCGGGTGATGGATTCCTCGACGTTGTGGGAATCGAGCATCATCAGATCGGCTAACTCGTCGATGATGATGACGATGTAAGGAATAGGCTGATCATCGGATTCTTCCGCGAACAGGCTGGGCGTATCGGCCCGATCGAACAGGCGGTTGTACTGGTCAATATTGCGCACGCCTCGCGAAGCCAGCAGTTTCAACCGCCGCTCCATCTCGCGCACCGCGTTGCGCAGCGCGTTGGCCGCGACTTTCGGTTCGGTAATGATCGAGGTGTAAAGATGAGGAACGCCCTCGTAGTTGCCCAGCTCCAGCCGCTTCGGGTCCACCAGAATCAGGCGGACCTGGTCGGGCGTCGCCTTGTACAGGATCGACATGATCATGGCGTTGATGGCCACGCTTTTGCCCGTGCCCGTCGAACCCGCGATCAGAAGATGGGGCATGCCGGCCAGGTCGGCGGTGACGATGCGACCGTTGATGTCCTTGCCCATCGCCACCGTGAGCTTGGACTTCGATCCCATGAATTCCTGCGATTCGATGTTTTCCCGCAGCCAGATGATTTCGCGCTGGCGGTTCGGCACCTGGATGCCTACCGTGCTCTTGCCCGCCATGCGCTCGATCAGGATGCTCTCGGCCTTGAGCGCGAGGCACAGGTCGTCCACAAGATTGGTGATGCGCGTGTACTTGATGCCGGCTTCGGGTTTGAATTCGAAGGTAGTGACCACCGGGCCCGGGTTGATCTGCGTAACTTGCCCGTGAACCTCGAACTCGGCGTACTTTTCTGTCAGCACCTGCGCCAATAACTTGAGTTCGTCGGCATCCACAGCTTGTTGTTCATCGGGACGCTGCAGCAGGCTGCTCGAGGGCAGTTTGTATCCACCCGCAATGCGGGGCATGGTGGTCTTGGCTCGATGGCCACTGTCGGCGCGGGCATTGACTTCAGGATCGGCGACTGCGGGATCGCCGGCTGGTTCCGTAGAGGAAACAGCGGGGAGCGACTCGGGCAGAATTCCTCCAGTCGGGGGCTTCGCCGCTGTCGATGCCTCTTCCTCGGCCACCATGCGCTCGATGCCGGTGCGTCGCGATTCGGAGTCGGCAGCGAGCTGTGCGCCGGGCTGCGGTGGGCGCGATGGAATCAATTGCGTCTTCACTACCGGCTTGGAGCTTCGCCGCTGTTCCAGTTCTTTCTGTTGCCGCTTCTTGGCGCGCTCCTCCTGCCAATCCTTGTAACGGTTCCACAATGCCGTTACGAAAGCGAACCTGACCGGAGCCCAAAGTTGAATGGACGAGAACGAAAACGCCGTCGAGAGATATAGCGCGACCGCCAGAATGCTGCCGCAAACGATGTAGGCGCCCACAAGATTCAGGTAGTGAATGAGGAAGTCACCCACCACGCGTCCCAGCAGGCCTTCGATGGGGATCACGTGCAGCCAGCGCAACTGCCCGGGCAGAAGGGCCAGCAGCGCGGGAACGAACATCATCAGCCAGACTCCGCCCAGACTCTTGGCCACGGGCGATTGCACCTTGCTGGAGCGAAACCAGCGCAGGCCGAGCATGGCGGGAAAGATCACCAGCAGAAAAGCAGCAACGCCAAAGAACTGCAACATGGCGTCGGCTAGGTAGGCGCCGACCATGCCGATCCAGTTGCGCGCAGCGTGCGAACCGGTCAGCGCCGAAGCGCTGTTCCACGAGGGATCAAGCGGGGAATAGGACGCCAGCGCGAGGAAAAGGAGGAGCGCGGAGACACACAGCAGGAACCCCATCAGCTCGTTGAGCCGACGGTTACCCGTGGGCGCAAAAATAATCGCCAGATAGTCCATTTGGCCGGATTTACACACCGGAGACGACAGGCCGTTCCGGTTCCGCAATCGGCCAGAGCTCTTACATTATGACAAGAAGCGTGGCTTCTCACAACCGGGGAAACGGGCGGTAGTGTAAAGCTGGCTTCCTGCCGGGATGGGGAAAGCGCCTTGGCGCCAAGCCGCAGCCGGGAAAGCCCTTTCCTCTTACTGCAAGTGCCAGACATAGGCGAGCCCAATCACCACTACGCCCGCAACAATGCGGTAAATGATGAAGGCCCGCAGACTGTTCGATTGCAGATACCGGATCAACCAGGCAATGGCTGCGTAGCCGACCAGGGCGGAAACGAGGATGCCCACAAGGAAGGGAGCGTGCATGCCGGCGGGGAGACCCTCTTTGTGCAGTTCATGCGCCTTCAGCAGGGCAGCGCCGGCAATGATGGGGGTCGAAAGCAGGAAACTGAAGCGGACCGCGGCTTCGCGTGTCATCCCGCGGAACAGGCCGGCGGTGATGGTCGAGCCGGAGCGTGAGACTCCCGGGATGAGGGCAAATGCCTGGGCCACGCCGATGATCAGTGAATCTGCGAGCGAGATACGGGTCAGGGGCTTGCTGAGCGAGCCGGTTTTTTCTCCCAGCCACATCAATAGTGCCACGACGATCAACGCGGCTGCGATGAGGACGACGTGTTCGCGGAAGTAATCTTCAGCAGAATGCTCCAGCAGTTTACCCGCAATCGCTCCTGGAATCGTGGCGATGGCCAGAAACCATAGAAGCAAACGTTCTTCCTTCTGTTCCTCGGGGGCCAGGTTCGTGTCAGCGGAGCCTGACTCTGAAAAACGAACCACCTTTCCTCCCAGCGCCGCCCGGATAATCTGAAACCAGGTGCGCCGGAAATAGAAAAGCACCGAAAGCAGGGTTCCAAAATGCAGGGCAACATCGAAGGTGAGCTCGCCGGAGGGGGAAAGTTCGTTCCAGCCCAGCAACCGCCGCACGATGATCAGATGTCCGGAACTGGAAATAGGGATGAATTCCCCCAGTCCTTGAACGATGGCAAGGACAATCGCTTGATAGATTGGCAAAGGTCACTCCGCTGCGTTTCCGTAGGTTGGTACGCCCTGTTGAATGTAAAAGATCAACCTCTGAGCGCGCAAGGCCCAGTCACTTTGGCCGTATTGGGCGACGACCTTTTGCGCGAGCGTCAAGGCGTGGTTCTTTGACTCTTCTGATTTTTTCTGGTTGGCTTCGGTTTTGTAGATTTCGATCAACGCGGAGTAGCGCCACGCTGCATCGTACAGTGCTTCGGCTGCGGCGGGCGACTGCTCGTGCTCCTTGACATACTTCTCATAAATGTCGGCTTCTTTTTCCGGACACTTCGACGCGCCCTGCCAATCGCCGCAGAGTTTGTTTTCGATGAGATGGAAGGCGGCAAGATCGGCCCATTTGGTGCCGGGAAATTTCTTGATCACCAGCTTCATCCACTCTTCGTCAATCTGGCCGCGCATGTAGGCGTCGCGCTCTCGGGCTGAAGGCCGCGTCATCACGTCGGAGCGCTCGATCTGCCACCGGATATCAGCGGCGCGGTAGAGCCCCTCGCTGGCCAGCGGCGACGTGGGGAAAAGATCGTAGACGCGATAGTAAAGGCGCATGGCGTCCTGGGCAGCGTCGCGGCGTCCGCGGCGGCGGCTGGCCTGGTCCTCGGAATCGGCGGCCTCGCCGAAAACGATCTGGTCGCCGTTGGGCGTCGTGTTGGTCACCAGCGCTTTGCCCTGGACCCAGCCAGTGATGGTCTTGCCCTCCGACTCCGGATCATCTTCATCGGCGTTTTTCTTGGGCTCCCGGATGATCGCTTCCACATGGGCCCAGTCGCGGCTGGTGTCGAGAATGACGAGTTCGTGGCCGCGGCCGGCCTCGCCGAGTTTCGCCGCATCGGTGGCGGGAGAGACGCGTATGGCTTCTTCATTCACCAGCGTGCCGCGCGGGGCCTGGGCGGAGGCGAACGCTGCCGACAAAAGGAGCGTGGCGGCGATAACGGTCAATCGCAGTTTCATATCTAGATTATTGGCCCGCGGAGGCATTGCGCGCAACGTCCCGGCCCTCGGGGTTCCCAGAAGCGCGGACTCATCCATCCGAAGTCAAAATCCCCACCCTAACGCCGCAACGAACGCGGCGTTAGGATGGGGCACCCATCATAGCCGCAACTCACTTAGCATGGCTGGCTCAATGTTGCCGCCGCTGATGATGGCGACGTTCAGGTTCGTTTTAGGCAACTGATCGCGCCGGAAGAGAAAGCCCGCAGTGGCGACCGCGCCGCTGGGTTCAGCCACGGTGGCGGGATTCGAGGACAGCAGTTTCATCGCGTGGCGAATCTCGTCTTCGGTCACGGTGACGATGTCGTCGACGTACTTCTGGATATGCTCGAAATTAATAGTCCCGATGCTTTGCGTGCGCAGCCCGTCGGCGATGGTGCGGGAGACTTGCTCGGCAGGGAATTGGACGATTCTTCCCGAGCGCAGGCTGGCTTGGGCGTCGGCGGCGAGTTCCGGTTCGACGCCGATGACTTTAACTTTGGGATTCGTGAGCTTGATGGCTGCGGCGACGCCGCTGATGAGGCCTCCGCCGCCGACCGGCGAGAAAACGGCCTCGACCTCAGGAAGATCTTCGAGGATTTCGAGTCCGATTGTGCCTTGGCCGGCGATGATTTTCTCGTCGTTGTAGGGAGGCACGATGACGTATCCGTGCTGGGCGGCGAGTTCTTCGGCTTTGGCTTTGCGCTCGTCGCTGCCGGGGCCGACGAGGACGATTTCCGCGCCCAGCTTGGAGGTGGCCTCACGCTTGATGGCAGGCGCGTTATTCGGCATGACAATGACGGCCTTTACGCCGAGCGAGCGGGCGGCGTAGGCCACGCCCTGCGCGTGATTGCCGCTGGAGTAGGAGATCACACCGCGGCGGCGCTCATCCTGAAAAAGGGAGGCGATCTTGTTGTAGGCTCCGCGCAGCTTGAACGCGCCGATGGGTTGCTGGTTCTCGGGCTTGAGCAAGAGTTGGCGGGCATCGTTAGACGTGAAAGTCCCCACGTCTCGCAAAGGCGGCGAGACATGGGGCACCCCCACATTGAATTCGATCAGGCGGGTGTGGACGATGATGCCTTGGATGAGCGATTGGGCGGAACGGAGGTCGGAGAGGGTGATCATTTGATCTGTTGTTAGGACTCAGAAGAACACTTCCGGAGAAACGTGGAAGCGGCGGCTGAGTCGGCGGATGTGCTCGACGGTGAGGCCGCGTTTTTCGCGCAGAACCTCGGAGACGATGCTGGGCGTGCCGAAGATATCGAGCAGATCTTTCTGCCTGAGTCCGTTCGCCTGTATCAGTTCGCGCAGGACTTCGACCGGACGCGCCGGCTTGAGCGCGTAGTTCTTCTCCTCGAAGTCCTCGATGAGAACTGCGAGCAGCTCGGCCAGACGCCGCTCAGCGGCCGTGAGCCTCTCCTCCTTCCCGTCCAGAGCTTCAAGCAGGGAGATGCAACGCTCGTTTTCCCTGTCGCTGTGAATGACCGCGGGCAAGGTCCGACGCAGAAGTGAGGCGTATTCAAGCTGGGCGGCAGCAATGCTCATCGTTTCCATTTCTCCCGGTCGTATTGCGCATGGGTCAGCACGTGTCGAATGTAGACCCGCCGAAGCCTGTAGTTGATTTCCGTGATCAGCCGGTATTTGTTTCCCTTGATGTTGAACACGGTCCAGCTCTCCACCGCATCGGCTGTAGCGAATGTCGTTCTCACATCTGTGAGGTCTTGCCACAGGGCGTGCTTTGCGATGCGAAACCAGGCGTCCAGGGCAGCTTCAACGTCAGGATGGCGCACCGCACCCTCTTTCAGCTTCTTCCGGCTGATCACGTGCATGGGACGTCCATGCTTCGCATTCTGCGAATATGATAATTCGCATTATGCGAACCTGTCAAGTCTCCCGGAGAGCCGGGCTGTGCTCGGCTGGACAGCCGAGGGCGGCTGTCCCCACATAAGTTGATCAGATCTCCAAAATCACCGGCATAATCAGCGGGCGCTTTTGGGTTTGCTTGGAGATATAGCGCTTGAGGTCGGCGCGGATTTTTTCCTTGATCACGCCGTAGTCGCCCTTCTCTTCGTCACTGGATTGAGCCAGCGTGTCTTCGACGATGCGCTTGGCGCCGTCCAGCAGGCCGTCGTCGCCGGGGTTGAAGCCGCGAGTCACGATTTCCGGAGCCGACTCCGCCTCTCCCGACAGCTTGTTGATGGCGATGATGGGAAGCACGATGCCGTCTTCGCTGAGATGCAGGCGGTCCTTGATGATGAGGTCCTCGACCACGTCGGTGCGATTGCCGGAGTCAATGCAGACGCGGCCCACCTTGGCGCGGCCGGCCTTGCGCGCACCCAGTTCATCGAATTCGAGGAGGTCTCCGCTTTCGATCAGCATGACCTTGCCGACCGAACCGTGCATGGCGGCTGCCATTTCGGCGTGCAGCTTCAACTGCCGGTACTCGCCGTGGATGGGAATGAAATAACGCGGCTTGACCAGGTTGATGATGAGCTTGAGTTCTTCCTGGCTGGCGTGTCCGCTGACGTGAACCGGCGGCGAAGTTCCGTCTTCGTAGATGACGTGCGCCTCGCGGCGGAAAAGGTGGTCAATCATGCGGTAAATCGTCTTCTCGTTGCCCGGGATGATGCGCGAGGAGAGCACCACCGTGTCGCCTTTCTCGATTTTGGCGTGCTTATGATTGTCGACGGCGGCGCGCGACAGCGCCGACATGGGCTCGCCCTGCGTCCCGCTGATCAGAACGCAAACTTTCTCCGGCGGGATGTTTTTCATCTCGCCGGGGCTGATGACCAGGCCCTCGGGGATTTCGATGTAGCCGAGGTCTTCGGCGATCTCGGCTGAGTTGTTCATGGAACGGCCGATGAAGGCGACTTTGCGGCCGTGTTCGCGGGCGAGTTCCACGGCCAGCTTGATGCGGTGAATGGAAGAAGAAAAGCAGGAGATGAAGAGGCGGCGCTGGGTGCGGGTGAAGACTTCGTCGAACTTGCGCCGCACGGCGCGCTCGCTGGGCGTGTATCCCTTGCGCTCGACGTTGGTCGAGTCCTGAAACAGCGCCAGCACGCCGTTCTTGCCGTATTCGGCAAAAGAATGCAAGTCGAAGAGGCGGTTGTCGGTGGGTGTGGGGTCAACTTTGAAATCGCCGGTGTGAATGACCACCCCGAGTGGCGTATGAATGGCTAAGGCTACGCAGTCCACCAGGCTGTGCGTGACCTGAATGGGATGAATGGTAAAAGCTCCAACCTTGAAGCGTTCGTTGGGGCGCATCTCGCGCAGATCGGCGTCGTCGAGCAGGCCGTGCTCGTCGAGCTTGTCTTCGACATAGGCGAGCGTGAACTCGGTTCCCCAGACCGGGACGTTGAGTTCGGAGAGCATCCAGGGCAGCGCGCCGATGTGATCCTCGTGGCCGTGGGTGAGGATAATACCGCGGATGCGCTGGCGGTTCTCGGTGAGATACGAAATGTCGGGGACGACGATGTCAACGCCCAGCAGCTCAGCTTCGGGGAACATGAGGCCGGCGTCGATGACGATGATGTCGTCGCCCCAGCGGACGGCCATACAGTTCATACCGAACTCGCCCAGGCCGCCGAGCGGGACAACCTGCAGTTTTCCAGTTGCCATGAGGTAAGGAGAATGCTAGCACAGCAGAGGCCAGGGGTTAGAGATCAGGCGCCAGCGGGCAGGGCCCAGCGGCGCCTCGGTCCTTCTCTGAGCGTGTTTTTGACTGGCCCTGATCCCTGACCCCTGGTCCCTAGCCCCTGCCGTGCGGTAAGGTGGAAGCGATGGCGGAGCAGCGCAAATCGTGGCTTCGACGGCGGGTGGAGACTGCGATGGTGCGAGGGCTGACGCGCGCGTACTCGACGGTACGAGTTGATCCGGCGAGATTTCTGCTGCAATTGCGGGCGGCGTACCGCGTACCCATCAGCGGATATCACGGTGTGTTTTCGCTCGAGATCGGAGAACTCGATGTCGTGGCGGATTCGATCATTCGCAGCGGAATGAAACTGGCCGCCGTGGAAGGCGCGGGATTGGGGCTGGGCGGGCTGATGACGATCGTCCCCGATCTCGGGATTTTGTCGGCGATCACCATGCGAACCATCCAGAAGCTGAGCCTCGTCTACGGCTTTGAATTCAACACCGACGACGAAATCGCGGAACTGTGGATTGCCGCGGCCAGCGCGGCCGGAGTGGACATCAGCCGCGAGCTGCTGGAAAAAGAGGTGGTCAACA
>Ga0209517_10004945_pt1 | contig 17209 bp, 13 predicted proteins | sample PeaSoiMetSII2010_FD_187695 | JGI IMG/M metagenome (GOLD analysis project Ga0209517, IMG submission 187695) | Peat soil microbial communities from Weissenstadt, Germany - SII-2010 (SPAdes) (version 2) | ecosystem: Environmental > Terrestrial > Soil > Wetlands > Peat | place: Germany...
TTCCCACCACGTATGACCCGGTGAAATCGCCGGTCAGAACTTCCCACGTGTACCACGACCAGGCGTCGTTCTGGCTCTTGTGCCAGCCCATGTGCTTCTTGCGGCCGGCTTCATACTGCGTTGTCATTCCTGGCTTGACCCGGTTGATGTGGATCTCCGCCACCTTGCCCACGTCCTGTGCCATCCCCGGCAACACCGCCGCCAGGGCGAACATCACCGCCAACGCCACACTGCGCGCGCGCATAATCGTCTCCCTATCTTTAATTTTCTTCAATTTGTTGGGAATCCCAGACTTGGTTGACCGGAGGCGGAGACTACTCTGTCGCCTTGTGCGCTGTCAACTGCGGCGAGGTGCGTCATGGAAAAAAGAGGGTGTCATTCCGAGCGAAGCGAGGAATCCATGTATTTTTCCGAAGAACCGTAGTGGTCAAATACATAGATCCCTCGCTGCGCTCGGCATGACAAATCTCAAATCGCAATTCGCAAATTACAAATCCCTCAGCATGGCCTCAGCATGCTTCCTCGACGTTTCCGTCAACCGCGCGCCGCTCAGCATGCGTGCGATTTCTTCCCGCCGCTCGTCGTCGTCCAGCCGCCGCACGCTGGTGCGAGAACGCCCGCCAGCTTCCCGCTTCTCGATCAGATAATGGTGGTCGGCGAAAGCAGCGATCTGCGGCAGGTGCGTGATGCACACCACCTGGTGCGCCCGCGCCAGCGTCCTCAGCTTCTTGCCCACCGCCTCGGCGGCACGCCCACCGATGCCGGTATCGATCTCATCGAACACCAAGGTTCGCTGCCGAGACCGCCGGGCACCCGCGCCGCTCTCCACGCCCACCTTCAGCGCCAGCATTACCCGCGAGAGTTCGCCGCCGGAGGCGATCTGCTCCGCCGGGCGCAGCGGCTCGCCGGGATTGGTGGCGATTAGATACGCGACGCGGTCGAAGCCCGAAGGCGACCAGTTCTCGGGCTCGTCCGAACCACTGACCTCGGCCTTGAAGCGGCCCTTCATGGCCAGCTCTTCCAATTCCGTCTCCACTAGCCTCTCAAGCTTGCGCGCCGCCTGGTAGCGCTTGCGGGAGAGCGCCCGCGCTGCCTCCAGATACTCGCCGCCTGCCGCCGCCAGCTCCTGCCGCAATTTCTTGAGGACCTCGTCGCGGTTCTCGACTTCGTCCAGCTTGCGCGCGACTTCTTCCCCGTAGGCGATCACCTCCGCCAGCGTCGCGCCGTACTTGCGCTTCATCCGGTCGAGCAGCGCCAGCCGGTCCTCGACCTTCTCTAGCCGCTCCGGCGACGCCTCGACACGCTCGCCATAGTCGCGCACCGTGATTCCGACGTCCTCGACCGCGAGCCGCGCCGACTCCACCGCCGCCAGCGCTTCCTGGAACTTCGCATCGTATCGCGAGAGTTCCTCCAAGTGCCGTGCCGCCGTGCGCAGCGACGTGGCCGCCGCCGCGTTGCCCTCGTACAGCGCGTCATAGGCGCCCATGGCCGCGGCATAGATCTTCTCGGAGTTCGCCAGCACGCGCTTCTCGGCTTCGAGATGCTCGTCTTCCCCCGGCGTGAGCATGGCCTGCTCGATCTCTTTCTTCTGGAAGCTCCACAGGTCCACCAGCCGCAGGCGGTCTTGCTCGTCGCGCTCCAGCTCAGCGATCCGCTCGCGCAGCCCTCGCCACATCGCGTAAGCCTGCTCGATGGCCTCCGTGTCCACGCCGGCGAAGGCATCGAGCAACTCCAATCGCGCCGCCCCGTCGAACGCGAGCAGCGACTCCATCTGCGCGTGCACCGCCGCCAGCAGCGGCGCCAGCAGCTTCAGCACCGCCACCGTCGCCGGCTGGTTGTTGACGAACACGCGGTTCTTGCCGCCGGCCGCGATCTCCCGCCGCAGGATGATCTCGCCCTCGGCGCAGTCGATGCCGTTGGCGTCGAGCACCTTCACGGCCGCGCCCTCGGCCTCGAACACCGCCGACACTACCGCCTTCTCCGCCCCGTGGCGGACCATCTCGGAAGACGACTTCTCTCCCAGAAGCAGCGCCAGGGCGTCGATCAGGATGGACTTCCCCGCCCCGGTCTCGCCGGTCAGCAGGTTCAGCCCCGGCGCAAATTCGACAGCCACATTGTCAATGACGGCGTAGTTCTCGACCCGCAGCTCCCGCAGCACTCTTTGCCCTCGCCTTTGCGCGCAGCATAGCACGGGATAGTAGCGAGTACCGAGTACTGAGTACCGAGTACTTGGTACTATTGCCGCCGCGCTAACAGGAGTGGTCCATGAAGAAACTGGTTCCCATGTACAAGAAGGTGGGGCGGAAACGTTACCGCGAGACCTACGGCCTCTACTACGAAGAGCTGGAGATCGGCGATGTCTTCGAGCACCGTCCCGGGCGGACCATCACCGAGACCGACAACATCTGGGGCTGCCTGCTGACCATGAACTCGCAGCCGCTCCACTTCGACGCCGCTTACGCCGCCCACACCGAGTGGAAGAAGTGCCTGGTCGACAGCACCCTTACCTTCTCCATCCTCACGGGAATGAGCGTGCACAGCGTGAGCGCCAAGGTGGTGGCCAATCTCGGCTGGGACAAGGTCAAGTGCACCCATCCCGTCTTTGCCGGGGACACGCTCTACGCCGAATCCAAGGTAATCGCCAAACGGGAATCCAAGAGCCGCCCGGGCGAAGGCATCGTTACCGTGCACACCCGCGGCTTCAATCAAGAGGGCAAGCAGGTGATGGAGTTCGAGCGCACCATGCTGATCTACAAGCGCGGCCACTCTCCCGAGGCCGCCGCCCATTACTGATCGGGCACGGTCAAGTCAGAGCCGCGGGTCCGGCTTTCTCCTCCGCCGCGCCGGCCACCCGCAAGAGTCAGGACCGCGATCCCGATCAGCGCCTTCACCGGCGTTCCCTCTTCACCGGACTGCCAGGCTGGAGCGCTGCGCGCTGTCCTTGAACTCCAGCACCATGAGCTTCATCGGCTGGGCGGATGGATTAGCTACGCTCCAGGTCTTGCCGGCGGGGACCCAGGCCAGCATGCCGGCGGGAAAGGGCGAGTTGTGTTCTTTTGGTCCGGAGGTGTTGTAGATCTTGTCGATCATCAACACCAGGCGGTCGCGTTCGTCGCGCGCCGGTGACCACGACGCACCGGGGGCGACGCCCGTGGCCGTCAGCCGCATCTCCTCGCTCTCCAGCACGCCCACCATCCCGGCGCTGTCCGGGTCGCCGGACGCCAGCGCCTGGTTGATCGAGGGAAAGACTTTGTTGACCTCGCCCTGCGGGTGCTTCAGCTCGATGGTGATCTTGCGGAACGAAGTGTCGCCGTTATTGGTGGCGATGTGGGAGAACATTCCCCGGCTGAAGTCCACCGTTGTGTCCGGCAGCTTCAGGCGGGCTTCCAGTTTGCCGGGAACCGCGTTGGTGAGGTCGCAGTCTCCCAACACGATGTATGCGTAATCGTGCAGATGCTGGTGCATCAGGGTAGCTTCGCGCGGGCCTACCTCCACCTCGTATACCTTCACATAGGGGTTTTCCAGAACCAGGTGATGATGCTTCTCCTGCGAAAGGGGCACGCCGCGAAGGTTGGCGCTCCGCTCCGTGGCCGAAACCGGCGGCACGGCGTGGAAAGCCGGGGCCATCAGGAGCACGACAGCGATCAGAAGGATCGGGAGTCTGCGCATAAAACCTCTCGCGCCGGGGCGCAGCGCGGAACCAAAGTATACGCGAAGGGACGGAACCCCTGGTTGCGATGCGCAGCCTCGGTTAACTTCCTTCGCCGCCGATCAGCGCGGATTTTCGCGGATGGTTTTTCTGATCTGCGTTGATCCGCGTAGATCCGCGGCGTCGAAGTTTCGGCTTCCCAGGTCGTTCCACCGGTGAGCCATCATTTTTCCCGCATCGCTCCCGCCTGCGCGACATCCAAAACGAGGTTGGTCCGTCTAATCCCGATGATCAAGGAAGGCGCGGTGCAATCTCACTGTCTATCGTTCAAGCAGGTCCCGCACAGCACCCGCCTGTTCCTCGACTATCTTTACCAGTTCGATAACGTCCGCCGGTTTTTCCCGCGCTCGCCCCTCTCTCGCGACTGGCTCAAAGACGAAGTCGCCCGCCTGCACTACGACCCGGCGCGGCGCCAGCGGGTGGCGGCAGCGCTGGAGCGGCAGAACCGCGCCTGGGGCGCCTCGCAGGAGACGCTGGACAACATCGCCCGCTTCCGCGCGGGTGCCTCGGCGGTGGTGACCGGGCAGCAGGTGGCGCTCTTTGGCGGGCCGCTGTTCTCCATCTACAAGGCGCTCTCCGCCATCAAGCTGGCTACCGAGTTCACCCATGCCGGCCAGGAGTGCGTTCCCGTCTTCTGGCTGGCTACCGAAGACCACGATCTCGCCGAAGTGAACCACGTCAAGCTGCTCGCCGCCGACGGATCGCTAACACCCTTCGCCACCGAAGCTCGCGGCCCCGAGGACGCGCCCATGAGCGCCGTCAGCTTGGGCCCCGAGATCGAGGCCCGGGCCGAGGAAGCGGCGCGCCTGCTCAGCGATTCCGAGGCAGCCGGCTTCCTGCGTGAGAGCTACCGTGCAGGCGAGACCCTCGGCAGCGCCTTCGCCAAGCTGTTCTCGCGCCTGTTCCGGCATTCCGGCGTGATCCTGATCGACGCTTCCGACCCTGAGCTGCACACGGTCGCCGAGTCGGTGTATCGCGCGGCCATCGTGGCGGCGAAAGATTTGGACGACGCGCTGCTCGAGCGCAGCCGTGAGCTCGAAGCCGCCGGCTACCACGCCCAGGTTAAGGTGACGCCGTCCTCCACGCTGCTGTTTGCCATGAAGGACGGGAGCCGCGTCCCGGTGCATCGCGCCAACGGCGATTTCAGCATCGGGGACGAAAAGCTCGGCGCGCAGGAATTGCAGCGCCGCATCAGCCAGCGTCCGGAGGAGTTCAGCGCCAACGTGCTGTTGCGCCCGGTGGTGGAGGATTATCTTCTGCCCACGCTGGCGTATGTGGGCGGGCCGGCGGAGATCGCGTACTTCGCACAGGCGGCGGTGGTGTACGAAGAGCTGCTGGGCCGGGTGACGCCCATCCTGCCGCGCCTGAGCGCGACCCTGGTCGAGCCCCGCATCCAGCGCCTGCTGGAGCGCTACCGGCTCGCGCCGGCGGAGACTTTCAGCGATCCGGAACACCTGCGGGTGCTGATCGCCGAGCGCGCGCTGCCGGGCGACATCAACGCCAGCTTCGAGGCCGCGACTCAGCAACTCGAGGGCTCGCTGGCGGCCATCCAGGCGTCGCTCGAGCGCCTGGATCCCACGCTGGTCGAGGCCGCCGAGCGCGCCGGCTCCAAGATCCGCTACCAGCTTGACCGCCTGCGCGAACGCGCCGCCCGCGCCCAATTGCGTCGCAGCGAGGAAACCGCCGTCCACGCCGCCGCGCTCAGCAACTCGCTGTTTCCGGGAAAAGAGCCCCAGGAGCGCGTTGTGGGAGCGATGTCGTTCCTCGGGCGCTACGGCACCCAGTTGCTGCTCACGCTCTACGACGCCGCCAGGACCGGATGCCCGGATCACCAGGTGGTGTATCTATAGCTTTTGGCTCTTGGCTTTTGGCTCTTGGCCTTTGGCTCTTAGCCAAGAGCCAAGAGCTAAAGGCCAACAGCCACCTAAGAGATACTCACTCCCCGCAGCCGCGCCGCCGCAGTCTCCGAGGTCACCGGCGTGAAGTAAATCTCTTTGTAGGTGTATGACTTCGGCTTTTTCTCCAGGATGGGCAGGATCTCGATGTGCCAGTGATAGTCGTCATTGATGGTCTTCCAGTAATCCAGTACCTCGGAGCGGTGCAGGGTGTTGGGCGAGCTGTGCAGCACCATGTGGAAGTTCTCGGTGACACCGCGGATGCGCTGCAGCGTGCGCCGCAACAGCGCCCCCAGTTCGCCGGCGGAGCTGCCGCGCTGCACGCTGCGCTCGAACGCCGACTCGTGGTTGCGGGGCAGGATCCAGGTCTCGTAGGGCACGCGCGGCGCGTAGGGACACACCGCGATGTAGTCGCCGCGGCTCTCCACCACCCGCACTCCCTGCTGCTCCTCCTGCGCCAGGATGTCGCAGAACACGCAGCGTTCCTTCTGCATGAAGTAATCCTTGCCGGAACGCAGCTCGTAGAGCACCCGCCGGGGGACGAAGGTAGTGGCCGTAATCTGCGAGGTGGGATGATCGGCTTCCTGGCCGGCTACCGTGCCGTGGTTCTTGAATACGGTGACGTATTTGAAACGGCGGTCTTTCTTCAGGTCCTGGATGCGCTGGCCGGTGAGCGCCAGGAACTGCGCCACCTCGCCGTCGGTAGCCACCCAGAGAGGGCGATCGTGGCGCGGGTTCTCCACCAGCACCTCGTGCGCGCCCACCGGGCGCATCTTGTCGTAGAGGCCGTCGCCCTGGCGCAGGGGCTCGCCTTCGATGTGGTAGAGCGCGTGCGGGTGCACCACCGCCCGCGCCGACCACGGCCCGCCGTCCACCGACGGCATGGAGGAGATCACCTGTGGCGGATGCTTGGCATCCGGACAGTACGGACAGGAATCCCGCCCTTCCGGTTCCCGCTCGGCGTCGTCGCCGGTGATCACCCAGGAGCGCGTGATGGGATCTTTGCGAAGTTCCATAAGAGCAGTTGTCAGTACCCCAGTTGTCAGTTGCCAGTTACGGAACGCCCGGCCAGCAACTGCGAAGAAACTGATACTACAGGAAAACACTTTCGTCGCGGCGGCGTCAACTAGGCACCTTGGTGCAGATTTGGGTTCGCCGGCAACTGGCAACCGACAGCCGGCAACTGGGGCCGGCGACTGCTTTGTTATAATCCGCCGAAAGCTGCGCGCATGACTGAGTCCTCCACGCCGCTGATGCGGCAATACGCCGCCATCAAGAAAGAGCATCCCAACACCCTCCTGTTCTTCCGGCTGGGAGATTTCTACGAGCTGTTCTTCGAGGACGCGGTGGTGGCCGCGCGCGAGCTGCAGATCCAGCTCACCTCGCGCAACAAGGAAAAGGGGGTGGCTGTGCCGATGTGCGGCGTGCCCCACCACTCGGCGGAAAACTATCTGCTGAAGCTGATCCGCAAAGGATTCAAGGTCGCCGTCTGCGAGCAGATGGAAGACCCGCGATTCGCCAAAAAACTGGTGCGGCGCGAGGTCACGCGCGTCATGACGCCCGGCACCGTGGCCGATTCCATGCTGGGCTCGGAGGAAAACAACTTCCTGGCCGCGGTCGCCACGCAGGACGACCGCGCTGGCTTTGCCGCGCTCGATCTCTCGACCGGCGACTTCCGCGCCACCGAGTTCCATGGCGAAGACGCCGCGCACCGCGTGTGGGAAGAGCTGCAGCAGCTTCGGCCGCGCGAGCTGCTTTTCGCCTCGTCGCTGCCCTTGTTCGACCGTAAGCAGGCCGGCCCGCCTGAGGCCGGCTTAACCGAGACGCCGCTCGACGACTGGGTGTTCGCGCCCGACTATGCCATCCCGCTGGTCGAGAACCATTTTGGCGTGCTGTCGCTCGAAGGCTTTGGTCTCGCCAATCGTCCGGCGGCGGCGACCGCGGCCGGCGCGGTGCTGCACTATGTTCGCTCCACCCAGCGCGGAACGCTTGAGCACGTGGACCGCATCGGCTTCTACGAGCGCCAGGACTGCCTGGTGCTCGACGCCGTCACCGTGCGCAACCTGGAGCTGGTCGAGCCGCTGTTCGCCAACTCCGGCGACGAGGTCACGCTCTTCCGCAGCATGGACGCGACGCTCACGCCCATGGGCAAGCGCCTGCTGCGCTCCTGGATGCTGCGTCCCGCAATCGACCGCGCCCAGATCGAGCAGCGGCTCGATGCCGTCGAAGCGCAAGTCAAAGAAATGGTCGGGCGCGAAGAGCTGCGCCGCGCCCTCGACGGCATCCTCGATATCGAGCGCCTGCTCAGCCGCGTCACGCTTGAGACTGCCAACCCGCGCGACCTGCTGGCGCTCTCGGCATCACTGGCGAGAATCCCGAAAGTCCGGGCGGCGCTCACCGGATTCGACGCGGAGCGCTTGCAGGCGCTCGCCGCCTCCCTCGACGACCTGCCCGAGCTGCGCGAGCGCGTGGACCGCACCATCGTCCCCGAGCCTCCGCTCACCTTCGCCGATGGCGGCGTGATCGGCGCAGGCGTGGACGCGGCGCTCGACGAACTGCGCGACCTGAGCCGCAACAGCAAGCAGTACCTGGCGCGCATCGAAGAGCGCGAGCGCCAGCGCACCGGCATCGGCTCGCTCAAGGTCAAGTTCAACAGCATCTTCGGCTACTACATCGAGATCTCGAAACCCAACCTGCACCTCGCGCCGGCCGACTACGAGCGCAAGCAGACGCTGGTGAACGCCGAGCGCTTCACCACGCCCGAGCTGAAAGAGCACGAGACGAAAATTCTCGAGGCGCAGGAGAAGATCATCGAGATCGAGCGCCGCGTCTTCGCCGAGCTGCGCGCCGCCCTCGCCGGAGAAGCCCGCCGCATGCGGCAATCGGCGCTAGCGCTAGCCGAAGTCGATGTGCTCTGCAACTTTGCGCATCTTGCGACGAACCGCGCCTACTGCCGGCCGCAGTTCGATGACACCGCCGACATCGAGATCGCGGCCGGACGCCACCCGGTGATCGAGCGGCAGGAGTTGATGCGATCGAATGACCGTTTCGTCCCCAACGACCTGTTCCTCAATTCGACCACCGAGAACATCCTGGTGCTGACCGGGCCCAACATGGGAGGCAAGTCCACCTACCTGCGGCAGGCGGCGCTGATCGTGGTGCTGGGGCAGATGGGCTCGTTCGTGCCGGCGCGCGCGGCGCGGCTGGGCATCGTGGACCGCATCTTCACCCGCATCGGCGCCAGCGACAACTTGGCGCGCGGGCGTTCCACATTCATGGTCGAGATGACCGAGACCGCCGCCATCCTGAACACGGCTACCCCTCGCTCGCTCATCCTGCTCGACGAGATCGGCCGCGGCACCGCGACGTACGATGGCCTGGCGCTGGCCTGGGCCGTGGTCGAGTACATCCACGCGCGTGTGCGGGCCAAGACCCTGTTCGCCACGCACTACCACGAGCTCACGGAACTCGCCGGCCGATTGTCGGGCGTGAAGAACTATCATGTCTCGGTGAAGGAGAGCGCGGGCGGGATCGTCTTTCTGCGCAAAGTCGAGCCGGGCTCGGCCGACCGCAGCTACGGCATCGAGGTGGCCAAGCTGGCCGGGCTGCCGAACGAAGTGATCGCGCGGGCACGGGAAGTGCTGGCGGAGCACGAACAATCAGAGCACGCGGTAACGGCGCATCTGGCGTCGGATGAAATCGCTCCCCCGGCGGCACAGTTGACCATCTTCACCCCGCTCACGCAGAAGATCGTGGACCGCATCAAGCAAACGGACGTGAACGGGCTGACGCCGCTGGAGGCGCTGAACCTGCTGGCAGAGCTGAAGAAGCAGATGGAGTAGTCGGGGGGCACAGCTTTAGCTGTGCCGCAACGATTGTCTTTAGTAAATTGTCATCCCGAGCGACGCGCGATGGAGCAACGCGACTGAGCGCGAGTCGAGGGATCTGCAGTAAACAGTGAAATCACTCCACGCCCAAGCCGGCCAGCTTCTCATCATGGGCTTCGATGGCGCCGAGCCCACGCCCGGCCTGCGCCAGATGCTGGTCATGCTTAAGCCCGGCGGCGTGATCCTGTTCGCGCGCAACATCACCGACGCGCGCCAGACCTGGGAGCTGCTGCGCGCCTGCCGCGAGAGCGTGGAAACGCCCATGTTCCTGTGCGTGGACATGGAAGGCGGCACCGTCGATCGCCTGAAGAACGCCATCGCGCCCGCGCCCTCGGCCGAAGCCGTGGCCACGACCGGCGACAAAAAACTATTCCGCTCTCACGGGCGCCTGATCGGCGAAGAGGTTCGCGCGCTCGGCTTCAACACCGATTTCGCTCCCGTGCTCGACCTGAGCTTCGCGGCGTCGCGTTCGGTGCTGGCCTCCCGCACCGTCTCCCACGATCCCAAGCAGGCGGTCCTCTACGCGCGCGAATTCCTTAAAGGCCTCGGCGAGGCGCACGTCTTGGGCTGCGGCAAGCATTTTCCCGGGCTAGGCGAGGCCAATCTCGACACCCACCAGATGCTGCCGCTGATCACCAAGCCCTGGAAGCGCATGTGGGCCGAGGACCTTCATCCCTACCGCGCGCTGCGGCGGGAGATGGCCTTCGTGATGGTGGCGCACGCGGCCTATCCGGCGGTCACCAAGAGCGGCATCCCGGCGTCGCTCTCAACCAAATGGATGACCGAGATCCTGCGCCGCAAGATCGGCTATCGCGGACTGGTGATCTCCGACGATCTCGAGATGGGCGGGGTGCAGGCGTCGGCGCCCATCGACGAAGCCGCGGTCGAGACCTTGCGCGCCGGCGCCGATATGTTCCTGGTCTGCCACAACGAGGCGCACGTCTGGCGGACCTACGAGGCGGTGGTGCGCGAGGCCGAGCACGACCAGAAATTCGCACGCCAGGTAGCGGCCGCTGCCCGGCGGGTGATGGCCTTTAAGAAGAGGTCGAAGGAATTGAAGACCAGCGCGCCGCGCCCGTCCGCCGCGACAGTTCGCAAGCTGCGCCAGCAGATGCTGAAGTTCGCCGACCAGGTGCAGAAGGCGGGGGCGGTGCTGTGATTGTCGCCGGGGTGATGAGCGGCACCTCCGCTGACGGCATCAACGTGGCCCTGGTCAACGTCAGCGGCGCCGGCTTCGACACCCGCTTCGAGCTGCTGGCGCACCACGAGTATCCGTATCCGCGGTCGGTGCGACGGGCCGTCCTTGCCGCCATGAATGCTGGGCGGGCCAGCGTGGCCGATCTGGCGCGGCTGAATTTCCTTCTCGGCGAACTCTACGCGGCGGCCGTGCTCGCTACGCAGAAAAAGGCCGGGGTGGAGGCCGAGCTCGTCGGCTGCCATGGCCAGACCCTCTACCATCAGGGCGAAACCGTGCCGTACCTAGGCAAGAGAATCGCCGCAACCTGGCAGACCGGCGAAGGCGCCGTGATCGCGGCACGCGTGGGCGCGCCGGTGGTCTCGGATTTCCGTCCCGCGGACATGGCGGCCGGGGGCAAGGGCGCACCGCTGGTCCCGTTCCTCGACTATTTGGTCTATCGCGACGCTCAGGCAGGCCGCATTGTGCAGAACCTGGGCGGCATCGCCAACCTGACGGCGATCCCCGCCGGCGCATCGCCCGAAGACGTGGTCGCCTTCGACACTGGCCCGGGGAACATGGTGGTGGACGCGGTGATGGAGCGTCTCTACCGCAAGCCGTATGACCGCGATGGGCGGGTAGCCGCCAAGGGCAAGCCGCTTGAGGCAGTCCTTAAAGTATTACTTAAATATTCGTTCTTTCGGCGGAAGCCGCCGAAGACCGCCGGACGGGAGGAGTTCGGGCGCGAGTTTGTTGCAGATTTTCTGCGCCGCTGCGGTCGTGCTCGCAAAGAAGACGTGGTGGCAACGGCGACGGCGCTGACGGCGCGCTCGATCGGCGAGGCGATAACGAAGCTTGTTCTTTCCGCAGGGGCTAAAGCCCAAAGTCAGGCTGGCTCTTTCGGCACGGCTAAAGCCGTGCCCCTTCACCTGTTCTCCGAATATGTGGTTTCTGGTGGTGGAGCGAAGAATCGAACGCTCATCGCCATGCTGCGCGCGGAAGTCGAGCCCCTGCGGCTAACGCTGCGCTCTTCCGACGAGTTCGGCGTGCCTTCGGACGCCAAAGAAGCCGTGGCCTTCGCCCTGCTCGCGTATGAGACGTGGCACCAGCGCCCGTCGAACATCCCGGCGGCGACGGGGGCCAGAAGGCCCGTCATCCTTGGGAAGATCTCGTATGCTTCGTAGAAGAAGACGCAGGAGGCAGGACGCAGGACGCAGGTTTCGCTGCCTCCTGCCTCCTGCATCCTGCTTCCTTCTTTTGGCGCTGCTCGCCGGTTGCGCGAAAAAGCCCGCGCCCGGCACCCTGGTGATGATCATCGAGTCGAGCCCGGCGAACCTCGATCCACGGGTGGGCACCGACGCGCAGTCGGAGCGCATCGACGCGCTGCTCTTCGATGGCCTGGTCAACCGCGACGAGCACTTCAACCTCGTGCCTGGCCTGGCCGAGCGCTGGGAGATTCTGGATCCCGTTACCTACATCTTCCACCTGCGCCCGGGGGTGCGCTTCAGCGACGGCCGTCCGCTTACCTCGCGCGACGTGAAGTGGACCTTCGATTCCATCCTAAGCGGCGCCGTACTGACGCCGAAGGCGGGCTCTTACCGGCTGGTCGAGCGCGTCCTCGCGCCCGACGACTCGACCGTCATCTTCCATCTCAAGGAGCCCTACTCGCCGCTGCTGTGGAACCTCTCGAACCCGGCCATCGGCATCGTGCCCGAGGGCAGCGGCGCCGATTTCAACCAGCATCTGGTCGGTTCGGGGCCGTTCCGCCTGGTGCGCCTGGAGCAGGACAAAGAAGTCGTGATCGAGCGCAATCCCGCCTATTGGGGCACGCCAGCGAAGGTCGAGCGCGTTCGTTTTGCCGTGGTGCCGGACACGACCACGCGCGCCCTCGAACTGCGCAAGGGCAGCGCCGATCTCGAGATCAACGCCCTTACCGCCGACATGGTGGTCGCCATCGAGAAGCAGCGGCAGCTCGACGTGATGCGCTCACCCGGATCGACCTACGCCTATCTTGCCTTCAACTTGCGGGATCCCATTCTGAAAGACGTGCGCGTGCGCCAGGCCATCGCCTACGCTATCGACCGCGGGCCGATGATCCACTATTTGTGGCGCGACATGGCGCGGCCCGCCGCCAGCGTGCTTCCGCCCGAGCACTGGGCCTACGACGGCGACGTGCGCTCCTACGCGCACGATCCTGCGCGCGCGCGCCAGTTGCTCGACTCGGCCGGCTATCCCGAGCGCAACGGCGTGCGCTTCCACCTGACCATGAAAACGTCGACCGAGGAATCCACGCGCCTGATGGCAGCGGTGCTGCAGCAGCAGCTTCGGGAAGCCGGCATCGCGCTCGACATCCGCACCTTCGAGTTCGCGACCTTCTACTCCGACGTGCAGAAGGGCGCGTTCCAGCTTTTCTCGCTGCGCTGGGTCGGCGGCAATGAGGACCCCGACATCTTCGAGCACATCTTCTCGTCCAAGAGCTTTCCTCCCAAGCGCGGCAACCGCGGTTATTACACGAACCCGCGTGTCGACCAGTTGATCGACGACGCGCGCAGCACCGTGGACCGCGAGCGCCGCAAGCGCGATTACGACGAGATCCAGCGCATCGTGGCCGAGGAGCTGCCCTACGTCAACCTCTGGTACTTCGATAACGTGCTGGTGCACTCCGGGCGGGTGCGCAGCGTGGAGGTCGGCTCGGCGGGAAATTACGATTTCCTGAAGACGGCCGAGCTGGCGAGGTGAATTGTTTCGCCGCGGATCAGCGCGGATAAACGCGGATCAGAGCCAAAACCGCAGAGGGCGGCGAGGATGGCGCGTGGTACCATCGAACACTGCATTTCTCGGGGGACTCCGACTGAGTGCGCATTCTTTTTGTAGGTGACATCTTCGGGCGGCCGGGGCGGGAGATCGTGCGCGACCATCTGGCCGACGTAGTGGCCACCCGCTCGATCGAGCTGGTGGTGGCCAACGGCGAGAACGCCGCCGCCGGCTTCGGGCTCACTCCCTCGCTCGCCGAAGAATTCCTCGGCCTGGGCGTCGACGTCATCACCAGCGGCAACCACGTCTGGGACCGGCGCGAGATCATGGACTACTTCCGCTCCGCCGAGCGCAACGGCAGCAACGCCCGCCGCGTGCTGCGTCCGGCCAACTATCCCGCCGGCACGCCCGGCCTGGGCTGGTACGAGGGCAAGACGAAGACGGGCACGCCCTTCGCCGTCATCAATCTGCAGGGACGCGTCTTCATGGTGGATAACGATGACCCCTTCCGCACCGCCGATGCGCTGCTCAAGAACATCCGCGCCAAGGTGATCCTGGTGGACATCCACGCCGAAGCCACCAGCGAGAAGGTGGCCATGGGCTGGTACCTGGACGGGCGCGTGACCGCGGTGCTGGGCACGCACACGCACATCCCCACCGCCGACGAGCGCGTGTTGCCCAAGGGCACCGCCTACCTCACCGACGTGGGCATGACCGGGCCTTACGACAGCGTCATCGGGGTGGAGAAGGAGCAGGTGCTGCAGCGCTTCCTCACCAACATGCCCGCGCGCTTCGATCCAGCGACGGGCGACGTGCGCTTCTCGGCCGTGGTCATCGACTGCGACCCGGAGAGCGGGCGGGCGACCGCGATCGAGCGCCTCGTACTGCGACAGTGAATACCGACTCCCGCATTCCGGCCACGCCGGCGGAACCTACCGCCTTCCGCTGGGACTCGGCCGACGCTTACCTGTTCGACATTGACGGCACCTTGCTCAACAGCCGCGACGGCATCCACTACAACGCCTTCCACAACGCGGTGCGGCAGTTCTTCGGGGTGTCGTCCAAGATCGACCGCGTGCCCCTGCACGGCAAGACCGACCTGGGGATCATCCGCGCGGTGCTGCGGCAGGAGGGCGTCAGCGATGCCGAGATCGACGACAAGCTGCCGCTGATGACCGCCGCGATGTGCGAGGAAGTGGAGCGCAATGCCATCGGTATGCAGCCCGAGCTGTGCCCGTCGGTAGCAGAACTGGTGCAGCGGCTGGATGCCGCCGGCAAGTTGCTGGCCATCGCTTCCGGGAACCTGGAGAAGATTGCGTGGAAGAAGCTGGAGGCCAGCGGCCTGCGGCGGTACTTCGCCTTCGGCTCCTTCAGCGACCGGCGCGAGCAGCGCGCGGACATCATCCGCTGGGGTGTGGCCGAGGCGCACCGGCGCCTGTCGGCCGCGGCCGTGGTGTACGTGGTCGGCGACACCCCGTCCGACATCCAGGCCGCCCACGCCGCCGGCGTGCCCGTCATCGCCGTGGCTACCGGCATCTTCAGCCTGGAACAGCTCAAAGCTCACGGGCCGGATTTGTGCGTCGGATGTTGCACCGAACTGCTGGAATTGAGTCGTTGACGCCCCGAGGTGGACGTCAAATGTCTGCTTAATTGTCCAACCCTGGGTTATACTCGACGATCTTCTGAAGGCAAACGCTGGAGGAAAAAGTATGTTTCACTTAGTCTGGTATGTTCTTATTGGGCTCATCGCGGGGGTTATCGCGAAATCGGTGATGCACGTGCATATGACGATCTTCTGGACGATCGTGCTCGGCATCATCGGATCGGTCATCGGCGGCGGCGTTAGCCACATGTTTTCGCGCCCGACAAACGAACGGTATCATCCCGCCGGCCTCATTTTGTCCACAGTGGGCGCGATCCTGGTTCTCTACATTTGCTATAAGCTGAAGATTCATCTTCCCCAGGTCAACCCGTTCTAGCTCATCGGCGAACTAACCTCGTATTCCGATAGGACGGTCACGTCTCGGGCTCATGGAGCCACTGGCTTGCCTTTTTCACGCCCTTGCCCGCAGGAAACGATAAGGCAACCATGGCTACCTGCAACGCGGCGCGCTAAACTGTCGACGTTTCCATGATTCTGAAACAGTACTACTTGGGCTGCCTCGCCCACGCCTCCTATCTGCTTGGAGACGAGGCGAGTTCGACCGCCATCATCGTCGACCCCCAGCGCGACATTCAGCAGTACCTGGCCGACGCGGAAAAATTTGGCCTCCAGATCCGCCATGTCTTCCTCAGCCACTTCCACGCCGACTTCGTCGCCGGTCACCTGGAGTTGCGCGACCGTTGCGGCGCGACCATCCATCTTGGCTCCCGCGCCCAGGCGGAATACGCCTTCGTTGCGATGAAGGACGGCGATACCCTTGATTTCCCGGGCCTGCGCCTGCAAGTGCTGGAGACTCCCGGCCACACCATTGAGTCGATCTCGATCCTGGTCTTCGATCTGCACAAGGACTCCGCACGACCCTACGCCGTCCTGACCGGAGACACTCTGTTCATCGGTGACGTCGGCCGCCCCGATCTGCGCGCTTCGCTCGGGTGGACCGCCAACGACCTCGGCGCCCACCTCTACGACTCGCTGCACAACCGGCTCTTGCCGCTGCAAGACGAGACGCTCGTCTATCCCGCCCACGGCGCCGGCTCCCTCTGTGGGAAGAAGCTTTCCTCCGACACGGTCTCTTCCCTGGGAGATCAACGGCGCTTGAATTACGCCCTACAGCCCATGACAAAAGAGGAATTTATCCGTCTCGTCACGGCCGACCAACCCGACGCTCCGCCGTACTTCACCTATGACGCCATCCTCAACACCCGCGAGCGCGCCACGCTGGACAAGAATCTCGAACAGGTTCTCCATCCCGTCGATCTCGCCGAGGTCCTGCGGATGGGAGATGCGGGGGCTCAGATTCTCGACGTCCGCGACCCCGCCGAATACGCCAAGGGCCACCTCGCCGGCAGCATTAATATAGGACTCGGCGGCCAATACGCCACTTGGGCAGGCACGGTACTCGATCGCACCAGGCCCATCGTCATCATCGCGGAGCCCGGACGCGAGCAGGAAGCCGCCCTGCGCCTGGGGCGTATCGGTTTCGATCACGTCAAAGGCTACCTGCAGGGGGGCATGGAAGCGCTTGCCGGCAGAGCTGACCTGGTCTGGCCGACGGAGCGTGTCGGCGCCCCCATCGTAGCTGAGGAACTGGCGACCGCCGACCCGCCCCTGGTGCTGGATGTCCGCTCCCCGCGCGAGTGGGCTACCAGGCACATAGAAGGCAGCGTGAACCTACCGCTCAACCATCTGCAAGAGCGCATCGCCGAAATCCCCCGCGACCGCCGCATTGCCGTTCATTGTGCGGGTGGCTACCGCTCTTCCATCGCCGCCAGCATCCTGCACCAACATGGGATCACCAACCTGATCGAGATGGCCGGCGGCCTCGCCGCCTGGGATGCCGCTAAGTTGCCGGTGGTTTCGGAAGCCTAGCCGCGGGCGGAGGAAACCGAGGCGGAGGCACTCTTCCGGCGGCTTGCAGTTCTGTCCGCGGATCAGCTTGCACGGATGTATCCGCAATAAACAACCCGTGCAACTTCTCCAGGACTGTCATTCTGAGCCGCCTGAACCATCGATAAGAGCGAAGGCGTTGTCAAGAGCACACGTGCCCGCTTCGGTGCGCGAGCACCGATGAAGTTGCCAGAAGGTTGAGGACTGCAGACGTCTGGCAGATTCCACGTTGCGAATCAC
>Ga0209517_10004950_pt1 | contig 17207 bp, 17 predicted proteins | sample PeaSoiMetSII2010_FD_187695 | JGI IMG/M metagenome (GOLD analysis project Ga0209517, IMG submission 187695) | Peat soil microbial communities from Weissenstadt, Germany - SII-2010 (SPAdes) (version 2) | ecosystem: Environmental > Terrestrial > Soil > Wetlands > Peat | place: Germany...
CCAGAAGACGGCCGATTACATCGTGTCGAAGCATATGACGATGGACCAGGTGGAGACGCTGATCATGCGGATGACGGGGCTGCTTGACCCGGTGCCGGGGATGCCGGGGCAGTCGGCCGATCGAAAGAAGAGCGGGGCGCGGTGGGTAGATCCGAATGTGCGGGCGGCACAGCTGGATCTGGAGCGGATGCTGGGGGTGCGGGTGCGGATCCGGGACCGGAAGGGTAAGGGGAAGATCGTGATCGAGTATCACACGGTGGATGATTATGAGCGGGTGGTGGAGATGTTGCGGGGGAGGAAGTAGGAGGAGAGCTTTTGGCTTTTGGCTTTTGGAGGCGGCCTGGCGGCCGCCTTTTCCTTGTGCTTAAGGGGAATCAAGATGGTTACGGAGGGTGGGATGAAGGGGCTCATTCTGGGCAGCTGCGATGTGTGAAGTGGAGCGACGACGTGCGGACTCCGGCGTTTGGTGGGAATGTTCGATCGGTTTCGACCCGTGTGTTCACTATTATGGTTCCTGGCCGCGTGGACCGAAGCACGGGGGTTTTCTGTCGGCCCTCCGGGCCTAGCGGATGAATTTCCATTGCCTTCCCACAGCTTGCGCTGTGGGCTGCATTCTTTCGCCGCTCTGCGGCTTGCGGCGGTTAGGCAGCCGGGCTTTGCCCGGCCTGACCGGGTCGATAGACCCGGTCCCACACTTTCTACTTCTACACATTCATTGCCTACACTCACATTACCTACACTCACGACTTTGCGCCTTGGCTCTTGAGTAGGGCTGCGATTGGGGCATAGTCGATTGTGGGGTCGCCATGGGTGGCGGACCAGAGCGCTTGACCTAATGGCGTTCCGCCGTGGACGTTCTTGGCTTCGAGGGACGCTCCTCGCTCGAGGAGGAGTTTGATTGTATCCATGTGTCCGCCGATGACCGCCCAGTGAAGGGCGGTCTGGCCTGTGTTGGCTTGCGATTCGAGAGAGGCTCCGCGCTCCAACAGAAACTCTACTACCGGGTTTCGGCCGTATTCGCAGGCCCAAAGGAAGGCACGTTCCATCTGGGTGTTTTTGGCATTCGATCGCAGGGCGCCTGAGTTGTCGAAATAAGTCTTGACTAAGTCGAGGCGTCCCAGGCCGGCGGCGCCTTCGAGATCTAACTTTGCGCCGCGCTGGGCCAGGAATTCGGCGGCTTGGACTCGGCCGTTGGCTAGGCAGATGTTGACGAGAGAGCCGGCCGGGGAATTCGTGGGGTCGAGGGTTGCGCCGTGATCGAAGAGGAGTTGGAGAAGAGCCTGTTGCACGCCGGCACGTTCGGGGTGGATGCTCGTCGCGGCCAAGGCTAGAGCTGTGCTGCCGCCGTAGACATCGGCTACGGCATTGACGTCGGCACCGGAGTGGAGGAGGAGTTCGGCGATCTGGACGATGTTGTTGGGAGTTTTCTGGCGGTACCCTTCGATGCCGTTGGCCGAGATGTAGTGGAGCAGAGTCGCTTGATGACGGCGCGTGGACGTTGCTCGGATCAACTCGGGATTTTCGCGCAACATTTTTTCCAGACCTGCAACATCGCCCGCGACGATGGCGTCGGCAGCTTGCTCGAAATTATTGACGGGGGAATTGGCGCGGGCAACGGCTTCCAGATGCTTGGCCAGCTTGGGCCAGCTTTCGAAGCCTTGAGCGCGAGCGATTACAAATTGGGCGGCGGTTAGGGTTGCGGTATCGGATCGCCGAGCTTCGCTCGGCGGGGCGGACGAATGCGTCCGTCCCCACGTGGTCTGTGGTAGTTCTTTGCGGGCGAATTTTTCTAACTCATCGGTCCAGTGATCGATTCTTACCGGGAGTTGCGGCGTCAGCGTGAGGCCGGAGAGACGGACCAGCGAATCGATCCACATGGCGGCCCAGGTGCGGAGGGCGGCGGGGTCGGAGGATTGGCTGGCCTTCAGTAGATCTTTGGCTCGTTTCTTATATTGTTCGAGGCTGGGGCGCGGAGGGAGCGGGAGTGCGTCGTGCGGATTGGGAAACATACGAAACTCCTTTCAATGGGCCTGGAGTCCGCACTCGGTCAGGCTGAAAGAAGGTTCGCGGCCTTCGAAATTGTGGATCAAGGTGGGCACGGCCCTTTCCGCGGACTGGAGGCGCCCTTCGCGCTCGAGTTCAGGATAGGCAGAGGAGGCGGCCGAGTCAAGGTTCGGGGTGGTGGTTGGTTTGAAAATCTTTACCACTAAGGACACTAAGGTTCACGAAGGAAACCTTACGTGTGAAGTGCTTTGGGATACGGAGTGGGCGAGTTCGAACACCATTACCACGAAGGACACGAAGGTTCACGAAGGAAACCTCACGTACGAAGTGCTTTGGGATACGGGGTGGGCTTCGGAGAAATAGCTGGCGAGCCAGCCGAGGGCGGCTGTCCCCACGGGCGTGTTTCCGCTGGGGCGGTTGAATTTTGGGAACGATAGGGATCCTTCGACTACGCCGTGACTTCGCTTCGCTTCGTCGCGGCTTCGCTCAGGATGACAATGCTGTTTTGAGAATCCCTTTAGATGAGGCCGGCGCGGACGCGGCGGAGGAAGTCTTCGGCGTCGGCTTTGGCCTGGTCCAGGACTTTGGGTTGGTTGCGGTACTCGAGGGCGATTTCCTGGAGGAAGAGTTCGACGGCGTCTTTGGGCTTGAAGCCCTGGGTGACGAGCTTGCGGATGCGGGGAGTGAAGCTGTCGGTGTCGTCGGCGGAACCGAGGCGCGAGAGGTGGCCGGCGCATTGGTGGTCGCGGAATTTGGCCGCTGCCAGGCGGTCGTAGGCGGTTTTGGCTTCGGGATCGTTCAGGAGCGTGGGGAGCGGATAATTCCATTCGCAGTGGGAGCAGGTCCATCCGTGGAAAGAGTGGGTGGACGTCCAGATTAATTCTCTGGCGGTTTTCTGTTGGAGCGAGCGGTGATCGGCACTGCTGGCCATGAGCTGCGCGACTCCTAGACTCCGCAATTTGCGAGGCCCATGATTTCTTTCGGAATGGTAACTGGATCGGGGAAGTTTGGGGCGTGCCTAAGGCGGTTCGGGGGGCGGTACAACTTCAACATCAAAGTCAAAGGCCGCGGGCGGGGGCGCCCGCGCCACATTCGCTTTGCCAACTTACTTGGCGAAGAAGTAGTCGAAGGATCGTACGGCGGTGAATTCGTCGTCTTTGATGTCGAAGACGGTGTAGAGCTTGGTGACGTAGAGGACGTCGTGGACTTTTTGGGTGAGATTGAGGAGCTTGAGTTCTCCGCCGGCGTTGCGGACGGTGGTGAAGCTGCCGACGAGTTCGCCGACGCCGGAGCTGTCGATGTAGTCGACGCCGGCGAGGTTGAGGATGATCTTCTTTTTGCCCTGGGCGACGAGGGCGCGGACGGCGTCGCGGAGGTCGCCGATTTCTTCGCCGAGGACGATGCGGCCGTGGATGTCGAGGATGGTGACGTGAGCGACTTCGCGAGTTTCGATCTTCAGGGGCATGGGTTGGGCTCGAGCTTAAGGCTGATGGCGGGAATGGTAGTGGGTGCGGGAGGGGCAAGTCAATGGGTGGCTGACGGCTCGAAAAAGCTTAACCACAGAGGACACAGAGGCAGCCGAGCGTGGCTCGGCCTGTCCGGGTTCCTTCGACTTCGCTCAGGACAGGCTCCGACCCGGACCCACACAGACAAACCCCCGATCCACACAGATGAACCCCCGACCCGCATGGGAGATGAAATTTTAGGACTGGGCGCCGTGGGGGCGGGAGTCTAGTTCGAGCGGGGAGAGGGAACGGTCGCGGACTACATTGTCACGAATTTCCTGGATGGGAGACGTGATGATGGGGGTGGAGTATTCGGGGTGGCGGAATTCGAGGTGCATGCCGCGGCCGACGTACTGGAGCTTGAGCATGGAGCCTCCCCAGGTGGAACCGGCGATGGCGACCTGCACGGGCTCGGGACAGAATTCGGGATGGCCGGAGAGCAGCGCTTCACTGCCGCCGAGAAGCACGGCGGTGTAGCAGTGATGCATGGTCTGGATTTGAAGGACGGTGGACGGAGGCAGGTCATCGAGAAAGACGCCGCCTTCAATTTCCGACTGGATGATGCTGCGGTTCACTTCGTCGGCGAGGTTGGGGTGAGGGTTAAACATACCGATGATTGGGAACAAGGGTATCCGGTTTTGGGTGAGGGGACAAGATTTCTTTGGGGCGGGGCTGGGTGCGGAGGAGCATGACCTTTAGAGGCAAGGGAGGGGGGAGAGGTTGCAGAGAAGTTTTGGGATACCCAGCTTAAAACCCCGCTTCAAAATCAAAGTCCCCACCCAGTCCCTCCAAAAACCGGAGGGACAAGGGGGGCAGCCGAGCTTCGCTCGGCCTGTCCGGGTCTGAGACCCGGACCCACACGAGACCGGACCCACACACACAAGACAAAATCAACACCCTGCCGAGCTTCGCTCGGCGGACAGCCGAAGGCGGCTGTCCCTACATAAGCACCCCGGGGCCTCCTTCGGGGGAGGCAGGGGGGTGGCAAGCCTGATAAAATATTGGGATAAAGGAGTTTCGGAATTATTCATGCCAGTTCCTGTGTCACAGATGTGGACGGTGGCGAGTTATGTGCTTCGGCAGAAGCTCGCGGGGCGGAAGCAGTATCCGCTGGTGCTGATGCTGGAGCCGTTGTTCCGGTGCAACCTGGCTTGCGCGGGGTGCGGGAAGATCCAGTATCCGGCGCATATTTTGAAGAAGGATTTGACGCCCGAGGAATGTTTCCGGGCGGTCGAGGAATGCGGGGCGCCGATGGTGTCGATCCCGGGCGGAGAGCCGCTGATGCATCCGCAGATCGGGGAGATCATTGAAGGGCTGGTGGCGCGGAAGAAATACATTTATTTGTGCACCAACGCGCTGCTGCTGAAAGAGAAGATCGACCTGTTCAAGCCGAGCAAGTATTTGACCTTCAGCATGCATCTGGACGGGCAACGGGAAGAGCATGATTTGGCGGTGTGCCGCGAAGGTGGGTACGACATTGCGGTGGACGCGGTTCGCGAGGCGCTGAAGCGCGGGTTTCGCGTTACCACGAATACGACACTGTTTGATGGGGCGAATCCGAAGTCGGTGCGGGCGTTCTTTGACGAGATGATGGAGCTGGGCGTGGAGGGCATGATGCTCTCGCCCGGGTATTCGTATGACAAGGCGCCGGATCAGAAGCACTTTTTGGGACGGGCGAAGACGCGGCGGATGTTCCGGGCGATTTTGTCGAACCGGAAGAAATCGTGGCGATTCAATCTGTCGCCTTTGTTTTTGGAATTTCTGATGGGGAAGCGAACGTATCCTTGCACGCCTTGGGGAATGCCGACCTATAACATTTTTGGGTGGCAGAAGCCTTGCTATCTGCTGCAGGACGGGTATGCGGAAACTTTTGCGGAGTTGCTGGCTACGACCGAGTGGAGCAAGTACGGGACAGAATCGGGGAATCCGGCGTGCGCGAATTGCATGGTGCATAGTGGATATGAGGCCTCGGCGGTGAATGCGACATTCAGTTCGCTGGGCGGATTCTTGGCTACGGTGAAGGGGACGCTGTTCCCGGCGTATCGCGATGAAGAGGCGCTGCGGATGCTCGAGGAGCCCGTGGCGGCGGTGCATCCGCTGGTGCAGATTGCGGAGGCGGGGGAGGCGGCGCGGTCTTTGCAGGAAACTGGCGCGTAGGTCAAGACGCCCACCCTTCGGCTTCGCTCAGGGCAGGCTTTCTCGCGCAAAGGGCGCGCGAAAAATGGGGCACCCGGCTCCTCGCCAGACCGCGGTTCGGATTGGCGAGTAGGGGTCCTTCGACTGCGCGGCGGCTGCGCTTGCCGCCGCTTCGCTCAGGATGACAATTCTTAAATTGATTCCAACATTCATTCCAACAGAAAACTATGACTGGTAAAGAGGGTGGGCATGTCGATCACGCGGCTGCGCAGGCGACGCCGCATGTCGACGCGGTGAATCCGGATGCGCTGGAAGTGGCGCCGGGGACGGCGCATGAACGGCTGGAGGGCTGGATTCCGGAGCTGGCGAGCGAGGAAGAGCTGCGGGTGGCTTTGGAGAAGGCGTTTGATTATCGCGGGGACGTGACCATTACGCGGAAGGATGGGTCGAAGATTGAGGGGTATTTATTCGACCGGCGGACGGGGGCTTCGCTGAAAGAGTCTGTCGTGCGGCTTTATCCGAAGAATTCCAGCGAGAAGATTGCGGTGTCGTATGCGGAGATTGGGGCGCTGGCATTTTCCGGGCGCGATACGGCGGCGGGGAAGAGTTGGGAAGCTTGGATGAAGAGGTATGCGGAGAGGAAGGCGGCGGGGGAGAAGGATTTGAGTTTGCATCCGGAACCGCTGGAGTAAGGAGTGCTGGCGGGCAGCCGCTCGGGGGCTTCAAAGCCCTCACAGAAAAGAAAGCCTATATCGCAGCGCTTAAAGCGCTGCGCCACCCAAAAGCGGGTTCTTCCCGGTCGATGAGAACCTTCAAATATCCAAGAATAGCGGCGAACGGTTCGCGGGCGGAGCAGCCGAGCTTCACTCGGCCTGTCCGGGTCTGAGACCCGGACCCACACAAGCAAAACCCAACACAATTCTTTTGAGACGCATGAGTGCTGCGCACTTCTTAGCTCTGCCACGCTCCTAACAGGCGGCGCAGATCCAGGAGTTGGCCCAGGTGGTAGGCGTTGTGATCGGCCAGCAGGAGGGCCTCACGCAGAATTGTTTGGCCGGTGCCCCAGGGGATGCGCGCGAACAGATCCGTTTTGCGATTTGCGACCAGTTTCTGCATGGCGCTCAGGTCGCGGTGGAACTGTTGGAGGCTTCTGCTCCAGGCTGCGGCATTGGGCGGGGTGGGTGTCTTGGGCCAATATCCGGCGGGCCAGTCGGGAGAAACGTGCTTCGCATTGCGGCTGAACTCGAGAATGTCCCACTGCGCGAGACGCATGTGTTCGAGGAGCATCCAGGGAGAGTGCGGGAAGTTTTCGGGCTTGGCGCCGCGGAGCTTTGGCGGAAGGCCTTTGATGACGGCGTCGAATTTGGCGTGGGCTGCTCCGCCGGCCAGGAGTTCGAGGAGGTGTTGGCGCAGGGACTGGTCGTGATCTTTGGTCATGGGAGGCCTCCGGGGCGCTGCTTCAGTTTAGCGCGGTGACGGGGCAGCCGAGCTGGCGCTCGGCCTGTCCGGGTCTGAGACCCGGACCCACACGAACAACACCCAAACCCACACAACCACGACGACCCACACTTACTGCTTATTTGTTTTGGGCGGTTTGGGAGGACGGGATCTGGTCGATGGTGTTGCCGATGGCGTCGCCGGAGAGGACTAGTTCTACGCGGCGGTTTTGCTGACGGCCTTCGGGGGTGTCGTTGGAGGCGATGGGCGCGGTCTTGCCGAAGCCACGGGCCTCAACGGCGCTCGACGGGATGCCCTGCTGCACAAAATAATCGCGCACGGACTGGGCGCGGAGCTCGGAGAGGTTCTGATTGTATTCGTCGCTGCCCACGCTGTCGGTGTGTCCTTCAACCGCGACGTGGAGGCTGGGATAAGCGAGCACGATGCCGGAGACTTTGGCCAGACGTTCACGGGCGCCGGGAAGCAGTTCGAAGCTTCCACTGCGAAACAGAACGTCTGACATATTGGCGACCAGGCCGCGGGCGGAGTCGCGCGTGGCGAGAATGGAGTTGAGCTGTTGCAGTAAGCGGGCGCGGAGATCCTGTTTTTCACGTTCGGCCTGCTGCCGGAGACTTTCCGATTGCGCGGCGGCGGCGCGGGCCTTGTCCGTTTCACCGGCAAGGACCTGTTGTTGGGCGACGGCTTCCGCCTTGGCTTTCTCGGCTTCTTCCTTCTGGCGCGCGGCTTCCTGAGCGGCGGCCACGGCTTCCTGCTTCATGCGCTCGGCTTCGGCTTGCGCTTGTTGGGCTTGAGCGCGAGCCTGTTCGGCTTGGGCGCGGGCTTGTTCGGCCTGAGCACGAGCGGCTTCGGCGTCGGCACGGCGCTGGGCTTCGGCTGCGGCATCGGCACGGGCTTTGGCTTCGCGGGCAGCGGCGGCGGCCTGCGCTTCATCTTCGGCCTTCTGCTTCACGGCCATCAGGCGGGCTTCTTCCGCGGTCTCGGTGGCTTCTTTGGCAGCCGCTTCGACAGCCGCCTTGTTCTGCTTCTGGCGGTAGATCTCTTCCGCGTGCATTAACTGCTGGCCGGCCTTGGAGAGAATCGAGGCGGCGTACTTGTCGGCTGCGGCGATATGGGCGATGCGGACGGCGTTGCGCGCTTCAAAGAGCTCCAGCGGAGTTTTGCTGTCGATTCCGAAAATCGCATCTTGAATGTGCGTATTGGTGGAGGAGTAGGTGCCGCGGGTGACCAGTTCGTACTTGGCGTCGATGATCTCGCCGCCGCCGGCGACGGAGGCGCTCTCCATCACGACCATGTTGCCGGGTTGGGTCACGGCGAAATAGGGCTCGGCGGTCACGATCATGCCGAAGGTCTGCAGGTCGGTGTAAGCCTTGATGTGCGCGTTACCGCTGTGATCGAGCGAGAGTTCGCCGAGGCTCACGGGGCGGCCTTGCGGCGACACGGCCCAGGCAACGTAGGTAAGGAATTCGAGTCCGAACTTGGTGGCGTCTTCGAGGCCCTGGAATTTGGCGTCGATCTCGAAGTTGGTCTTCTTGCCTTCCACTTTAGCTTCGCCCGAGGCGCGCTGCAGGAGATCGGTGCCGCGGAAGTCGACCTTGGTCGTCCCGCCCTGCAGGCGATAGTGCACCGCCTTGGTGGTGCGCGAGACGGTGGTGGCGGTCGTGGGAGTGGTTGCATTCGCGGAGACAGAGGTTGGCGTCTGCGCGAACGAAAGCGTTGCAGCGGCGAAGACCAAAACAGCCAGAGATATGTTTTTCACAAAGGTCTCGATCTGGAGGAGTTGAGAACTGGTTAATCTTCTTAATGATCGTTGATGTGGGGCGGAATGCAAAGAACAGGAAGGGATAGCCCTTTAGTCACATGTAATGGACAGGTGCGGATCGTCTTCTGTCGCCCCTCTGGGGCTTGTTCCTTTGCCACTTGGCACCCACGGCTTGCGCCGTGGGCTGCATTCTTTTGCCGCTCCGCGGCTGGCGTTCGGCAGGTTTTGCAATCGTTCCCACCGTACGTAGTCTTGCAACGTTCGCGGGGGGGCGATTACGGGATGGAGGCTATCGAACCTTTCGGGCCTACGACCAGCGCGCCGCCTTCGGGGTAGGGGCTGGCGGCGTTGAACTGAATCCCCATTTTCTTCTTGCCGTTGATTCGGCGGGGATTGTTGGGGGGGCGGAAATCGAAGATGAAATCCTGACCGACGATAAAGATTCGCTCGGGGGAGACTGCTTTTACGCGCATCGCTTTCTCGACCGCGGCTTCCCGCAGGGCCTGCTCATTCACTCTGCGGTCATAGGCAACGGCCGAAAAGAAGGCTAGCGGGCGCAGGGGCGAGAGCGTCCAGGTCTTGCCTCCGTCGTCGGTGAAAGCCAGGTTCGGACCGTCGTCGTTGGGATGCTTGTAGTCGCCGCCGGCGATTGCGCCATGCAGGGGGTCGCGGAAGGCAATGGAAAAAACCCCGGCGGAGTCGGGGCCGTGGACCATCGGCGTATCGAAAACCTGCCAGCTTTGACCGCGATCCGGTGAGTGAAAGACGCGGGCGATCTTGCCGCCGGTGGCGAACCAGAAATTGCGATCAGCGCCGCCGGGCAGGATGGCGATGCAGGTATTCGATGCCGCGAAAGCGCCTTCGCCCTCCATGGCGGCGGGGAGTTGCGCGGGTGGAATCGCGTGCCAGTTCTGACCGTCCTCCGTTTGAAGAAGTTCGAACTTGAGCTTGCCGGATTCGTCGGGGATTGGATCGCCGAGAGCGATGCCGTGCTTCGAGTCCCAGAAGACCATGGAGTCGAAGAAGCCCTTGGGATTGGGATTGGTGAATTGCAGTTGCCAGTGCTTCCCGGCATCACTGGTGTAGTAGATGCGGGACTGCTCGCCGGGGCCGGCGGACAGGAGAAAGGCTTCGTCGGCGGAAAATGCTGCGACTGCGCGAAAATCCAAGCCGGCGGCATCGGGGACCTGGGCGGGGGTCCAGGTTCGGCCGCCGTCGATGGTGCGGAGATAAGTTCCGTGCGTGCCGCTCGCCCAAGCGACTGAGAGAGACACGGTGCTGACGCCGCGCAAGCTTTCGGTCGTGTTCGAGATCTGGACCTGGGGGCCGGACTGTCCCAGAGCGGCGGTGGCGATGACCAGCAGCAGGTAGCGCATGAGAAATTGTCGCAGAAATCGGTCGCAGAACGAAGAAGTCGGCCTCAGCCTTGCATGCGATGGCAGAGGCAACTACAATTTCGAGCACTCGCGGTCCAGTTGGCGTCCTTGATCCGCCGGCACGGTTGCAACCATTATCTGTTCCCCGACCTCATAGTTGTAAGCTAGGCCTTTTTCGTCACATCATCCTTCGCGGTCTCTACCCATTGGTACCCAGCTGGCCAGGCGGCGGGCTTCTTGGTTGTGCCGCTTTGCGGCTGCGAAGGCGGGCGGAATACAGAAATCGTCAGTCGTGAGGAGTGGTGCTATGCGTCGAATTTCTTTCAGGCGAGAGCTTTGCGCAGCGGGGTTGCTGCTGATGGCGAACACTTGGAGCTTGGGGCAAACACTGAAAGTGCGCCCACCGGCCGGACAAGAAGCAGGGAAAGAAAACAAAGACGGCGCTTCTCAGCCCGCCGAAGTTCCTCCCGTGACGGTGGCGATGAGCGTCCCCTCAGGCACACCAATCAAGGTGATGCTCGATTCCGAAGTGCGCATCCGGGCCGTGGGTCAGCCGATCCACGGCAAGACCACAGAGCCCGTCTATGCCTTCGACAAGTTGCTAATCCCCGCGGGCACGCCCGTGAATGGAAAAGTGTCGGCCATCGATGACGTCCCGAAAAAGACCCGGACTCTGGAGGCGATGGACGCAAATTTCTCCCCGGTTCGCGGTGTCCATGTGCAGTTCGATGAACTGGTGATGGCTGACGGGCGACACCTTCCGATACGCACCGTGGCGTCACCGGCACCCAATGGAGTCTTGAGCTTCGTCCCGGCCAATGAGAAGGCCGCCAAGACGAACAAAGTGCAGGATGCGGCTTCGAAGAAAGTCAGCGCGACGCGCCAGCAGATCCGGCAGCAATGGGCTGACCTGCAGAAGCAGATTCATGAGCCGGGGAAAATGCACAAGCTAAAACGCCTGGCGGTGGCGCAGCTGCCAGTGCATCCGCAATACATCGAAGTGGGCACCAGTTTCAACGCCGACTTGCAGCAGCCGCTCGATTTTGGCACCGAGTCCGTCAAGCCCGAAGACCTCGCCAACATTGGCGCTCCGCCACCTTCGGGAAGCGTCGTGCATGCCCGCCTGGTGACGCCGCTGAACTCCTCGACCTCCAGAAAAGGAGACGCGGTTGAGGCGCTCATCACCGAGCCCCTCGTCGCGTCGGAGCGTCTGATTTTGCCGGAGGGTAGCATCATTCGAGGTTCGGTGATGCAGGTGCAGCCCGCTCGACGCCTGGCCCGCAATGGCCAGCTGCGAATCCTGTTTCGTGAGGTGGCCCCGCCGAACGGCATGGAGCAGAAAGTCGAGACCAGCCTGGAAGGCGTCGCAGTAGCGAAGGGCGAGCACCTGAAGCTCGACGCCGAAGGCGGAGCCCAAGTGACAACCCCGCGCACGCGCTACCTCACCACGGGAATTCAGGTCATGCTGGCGGCCACGTCAGCCGCCCCCGACGGTGACCGCAATTTGCACGGAGGCGGTGGTGGCGACATGGGCGGCAGCGCAGCCAATGGAGCCTCTGGCTTTCGCTTCGTCGGCATGATTGTGGGAGTATTGGCGCGCTCGCGAGTGGTTGCCACCGGCTTCGGCGCTTATGGAGCAGCGAGTTCCATCTACTACCACTTCCTGGCGCGCGGACGCGATGTGGTTTATCCGAAGGATATGGCGATGGTAATTGGGATGGGCACGCGCGAATCGAAACCAGGCGCCGCCACCGTGCCGGAACCGGGAACTGACGAAGCCACAGTGAAGACCACGCCCCCCGGGCGATAAAGCGGCTGTGATCCCGCTAGAGGACTGCGCAGGGGGAATCACTTCGCCGTGAAGTCGGCGAACGAGGCGGTCTTGCCGGTGTAGATGCGCAGTGTGCAGCGGGCGCCGACGTGGGCGAAAGCCACTTCGAGGGCCTCCGAGGGCTGCTCGACTTGGGCCGTCTCCATGGGGGCGCGCGCAATGTCCTGCTTTTCGTCATAGGCGGCACCGGGCGCCACGTTCTTATTCACAGCGAGGGTCCAGTGATCTTTCGCGGGAATGGGATAAACCGTGTAGGCGCCGATGGGAATCACTGAGCTCCCCAGCGTGAGTTGAGCCTCGGTGAACAAAGTCATGGGCGTGCCGCCCGGGGACCAGGGCTTGCCGTTGGGGGGCTTCTCTTTGCTGGGAACTGCGTTGTAGCGCATCTGGACCTGACGACCGTCTTCAAGATTGCAGGTGGTGGTGGAAGAGTTAGCGCCGCCGGATTGCGCGGCCAGCCAGGGGGTCCACAATAACGATATGAGTACAGCTCTCCAGACAAGTGTCGCCGACATGGTTGGAAAGCCTCCGCGCAGAAGTGTATAGCCGGAGAGGCATAAGGGGAAGCCCCTTGCGGGATGACAGGTGGTTTTCTGGCGGGATAGTCCCGTTCGTCGCGGGTCTTCGGTGATGTTTCCCCCGTCCCCGGCGGTTGCTACCGTGACTGGCAGGTACTGGTGCGTCAGGTACCGGGCAAGGACGATGCAATCTAATCGAGGACAATCAATGGCGAAATCGAAATTAAGAATTCTTTATGGCGAAGGGGATGGGGACGTTTTAACAGCGCAGGCCGCGGCCATGGAAAAGGCTGGGCACATCGTGCAGGCGGCCGAAGGACGCAAGGCGGTGGACGAAGCTCTGAAGAAGAGCTCGTTCGACCTGGTCGTGCTGGGAGCGACCCTGACCCGCAACGATCGTCATCACCTGCCGTACATGGTGAAGAAGGCCAGTACCGAGACCAGCGTGCTGGTCATGCATGCCGACGGAAGCCGTCATCCTTACGTGGATGCTTGCACGGATACGGGAGCAAGCCTGGAAACGGTGCTTGCCCGGATCGAATCGATGAAAATTGCCGGGATGGTGCCGAAGGCGGCGGGAGCAGCGGCGGGGCGGTAGTTGCCGGGTGTCATTTTGTAGTTTCTGGAAGGGCGGCTGAGACAGCCGCCCTTCTTCTTTTGATTTTGAGAACACGAACCAACGGCGCTACGAATCAAGATGCGCAATGGTGGGAGGGCTAGACCGTCCGCTCCCACAATTTCCGCCATGGAACCATCGACAGGATATCGAAGTGGGATTTTCGCATGGCCTTCCACTTCAGTGTGAGGGGCAGCCGAGCTGGCGCTCGGCCTGTCCGGGTCAAAGACCCGGACCCACACAAACACCCGAACCACACAAACACCCGAACCACACGAACACCGGAACCATACGAACACCTGACCTCGCCTCAAAGAGAGTGTAAACGGGGAAGACTAGGGCAGCGTGCGCGGCGCGGGCTTGGCTGCGGGCTTGTAGTCTTTGGGATAGACGACGAGGCAACGACGCATGCCTTCGCCTTCGCTTTCGGTGCGCAGGTCGGCCTCGTCGCGCAGGGCGAGGTGAACGATGCGGCGCTCGCGCGACGACATGGGACTGAACTGGTAGGGCGTGCCGGTTTTGCGCACTTTCTCGGCGGCAACGGTGGCCGCGGTGCGGAGCTCCTGGATGCGCAGCGAGCGATGATTCTGGCAGTCGAACGAAATCTTCTCATGCTCGCCGGAAGGCAGGCGCAGCATTTCGAGAGCAAGGAGTTCGAGGGCGCGGAGAAGTTCTCCGCCACGATCGAGCAGGAGAGCGGAGTCGGGGCCGGAGAAATCCACCAGAATTTCTGGCTTCTCCCAGTCGCGATTTTCGGGCAGCGGCGGGTCGACAATGATGCGGTACTTCAGGCGAAGTCCGCCGTGGGTGACGACGGCCTGGAGGAACTCGTTGATCTTTTTGGCGGCGGCGGGTTTGTCGGGAATGGACACGCGAATAGCTCCTAGCTTCTAGCTTCTAGCTTCTAGCTACTAGCCTCTAGCTTGAATCTCTCTTGGGTGCCCCGTTTCTCGCGTCCCTTTTGCGAGAAGCGGGCTACTTACTCCACTGCTGCACTCGCTCCAAGCTAGCAGCCAGGAGCTAGCAGCTTCACTTATCTTTTTTCCGGGCGCGTTTGGCCATGATCTCGCGCATTTCCTGGCCGAGCCGGGTGCGGTTCATGACCGCTTGCTGCGCGATGGAAATCAGGTTCGCTTCCGCGTAATAAAGATTCAGGCCTGCGGGCAAGCGGAAGAAGAAGAAGCCCATCATGAGCGGCATCATGACCGTCATCATTTTTTGCTGCGCGGGATCCATGCCGGCTTGCGGGGTCATCTTGGAGACGACGAGCATGCTGACCACCATGAAAATGGGCAACAGGAAAATGGGATCGGCGGCCGACAAGTCATGGATCCAGAGCCAGTGGGCGTGGCGCAGGTCGAGGGCGATCGACAGCATTTTGTAATACGCCCACAGAAACGGCAACTGAATGAGCATGGGCAGGCATCCGCCCGCCGGATTGACGCCTTCCTTTTTATAGAGGGCGCTGATCTCCTCGTTCATGGGGGCCTTGCGGGGATCGCGCAGGCTGTACTTCTTGTACTTTTCCTGGATGGCCTTGATCTGCGGCGCCACACGCTGCATCTTGAGCATCGACTTCATCTGGGTGATGCGCAGCGGCAGCAGCGCCAGACTGACGATCAAGGTCTGGAGGACGATGGCCCATCCCCAGTTGGGAATGACGTGATGGAAAGTCCACTTCAGCCAGACGAAGAGAAACTTGGCGATGATGCCAAAGAATCCGAAATCGACCAGGCCGTTGAGATCGTTGTCGGTGCCCAGCCCCGGCACGGGAACTTTTTGCAGAACTTCCAGTTCCTTGGGACCGACGAAGATGCGCTCGACGGTCGGACCGCCGAGGTTGCCGACGGCGGCGCCGAGTACGTCGACGTTCACCACTTCTTTTGAGTCAGGTTTCTGCGGGTCACGAGGCACGGGGATCGGGCGGTTGAACGTCACCATCGCCGCCGACGCCGGAACATCAGGAATGAACACCGCGGCAAAATATTGATCGGTGGGACCGGCCCAATGGAACGGGCCGGGCACGGTGGCTCCGCCGACCACCTGGGCGCACTTCGTAAACCAGGAACTGCAGCGGGCGGGAACGCGCTGGATGTCTTTATTGAATTGATAGTCGATCAAGCCGGCCTGGTAGAACGCGGGCGTGGTCTGGCTGCCGAATCCCGAAGGCCAGGCGGGCAGCGCGGCAACGGCGGCGCCTTTCGAAGTCACGGAAGTTTCGACATTCACGGTGTAGCCGTCGTCGAAACTGAACGTCTTGCGGACCGAGAGGTCCTGGTCGGCGTATTCGAAGCTGATGGTAGTCGGCGAGGTCTGCTTGCCTTCGTGCGACGCGACGTAAAGCGCCGAGCTCAGTTTGTTGCGCAGGCTTTCGTCGTAGGTCCACAGCGAAAGTGGGTAGCCGTACTTCTCTGCGGCGGCCGTGTTGACGAGATCGAGCGGGCCGTTTTGCGCGTCGTTGTCGAACTTTTTCAGGATCCAGGATTTCACCTGGGCGCCGCGGTTGGTGAAAGTGATGCGGTAGAGATCGTTCTCGATGACGGTCTCGGTTTCGCTGGCCGCCTGTTTGGTCACTGCGCTGGCCGGAGTGACGACTGCCGGAGCGACGTTAGCAGCGGACGTTGCGGGCGCGGCTTGCGGTGGGGCGGGCTGGGTCTGTTCCTGGGGTGCAGCCTGTTGCGGAAAATATTTCTTGAGCAGAGGCTGGAATGCCAGCATCACGATGAACGCCAGCAGAAAAATCAGCATCAGCCGTTTTTCGTTGCCGGGTTCGTGTTGTGGATTTTGATAGTCTGGCAAAGTTTACCGTTTCCTCACGGGCGCCCCAGTTCTCGCGCCTGGTGCGAGAAGTGTGGCTCTTCGTATCTCAAGTTCTGCTCCACCAAGTTCTGCTTGACCAAGTTAGGTTTGATCAAGTTAAGTTTGACCACCGGATCGTAGCCGCCATGCGCGAAAGGATGGCAGCGCAGCAGCCGGAGCAATGCCATCAGTCCACCGCGCAGGGCGCCATAGCGTTCCACGGCTTCCATGGCGTATTCCGAGCAGGTGGGGACGTAGCGGCACGCGGGCGGGAACATCGGCGAAATAGCCCATTTGTAGGCCCGCAGCAGGCGCAGCGTGACGAGTTTAGCGAACTGGCGCATGAAAATCGGCTTCAGGCTTTCGGCTTTCGGCTGCCGCAATCTTTCTTCTCGGTACTGGCACCGGTCTTGCCTGCGAGCTTCTGATCTATGACTACGAAAGCGCGGTTGACTTCGTTCACCACCGCGGCGAAGTCGGCGGTCAGCAGCGTCTTCTTCGGGTTGATAACTACGTCCGCACTCGGACCGGCGGGCGGGCGCGTGAGGCGTACCGCCTCGCGCAAACGCCGTTTCATCCGGTTGCGTTCGACCGCGCCGCCGAGAGCGCGGCTCACGGTGAATCCGATTCGCAGTCCCGAAGCTGCGGGGGACTTGGCGGCGGTCTGCGCTATAGCCGTGCGTGCTTGCGTCCGCTGCCAATAGAACACGGTCATGGACGCGGAAAAATGCCGCCGCCCCAGCTTGTACACGCGTTCGAAATCGGCGTGGCGCAGCAGGCGCGCGCTGCGGGGAAAGGCGGCATTGCCGGATCGCGGCGCGGCTTCCCCGCGACCTCCCCGCGGCAGCACATCATGGTTCGATTCTCCATGATTCGATTCTCCAGGCACACTGGCGGTCACAGTGACTCTAAGTTCCAGATCGCTATTTCCAGATGGCTGACGCAACATGGTTGACGCAACATGACTGGCGCAACACCGGACGGCGCGGACGCTGCTGGCCGCGCCACTGGACTATTCGCGGAAACCTGGTTTCACCGAGACCCGTTTGCGCCCCTTGGCGCGCCGGCGGGAAATAACCTTCTTGCCGCCCTGGGTCTTCATGCGCGTGCGAAATCCGTGAATCTTGGATCGCTTGCGCCGGTTGGGTTGGAATGTACGCTTGGGCATGAAAAGTAGCTGCTCCTGATTGGTTCGACAGTGTTAG
>Ga0209517_10004953_pt1 | contig 17206 bp, 9 predicted proteins | sample PeaSoiMetSII2010_FD_187695 | JGI IMG/M metagenome (GOLD analysis project Ga0209517, IMG submission 187695) | Peat soil microbial communities from Weissenstadt, Germany - SII-2010 (SPAdes) (version 2) | ecosystem: Environmental > Terrestrial > Soil > Wetlands > Peat | place: Germany: Weissenstadt...
CGCAGGCGCAGCAGTGCCTCCAGAACCTGGATTTTGGATTTTGCCAAGCCCTCGGTCTCGATCCGCTTCAGCAGCCGGTCCCGGTAGTGCTGGCGGAGTTCGTTGTAGAGTTTGCGCTGGGCAGGCTCCATCTCGCAATAAACGGTCTGCTCGGTCTTGGACGGGAGTTCGCGCGCCACCTGAGCTTTGGTGCGGCGCAGAATGAATGGCCGCAAGGCGTGGGCCAGGAGCTTGCGGGTGTCTTCGTCGGGATTGCGCGCCGCCCCGCCGGCCAGCTTGAACACACTGGCGGCGCCCAGCATACCCGGGTTGAGAAACTCGAACAAAGACCAAAGCTCGCCCAGGTGGTTTTCAATCGGCGTGCCACTGAGCGCCAGGCGATGTCCTCCGCGCAGCAATCTGACGGCTTTGGCCGATTCCGTATCCGCGTTCTTGACGGCCTGGGCTTCATCGAGCACGACGTAATCGAACTCGACATCCTTCAAGCGGACGGCGTCCCGGCGCAACGTGCCGTACGTAGCGAGGATTGCGTCGTAAGAGGCAAAATCGTCGCCGTTCCGCTCCGGGGTGGTGTAATCGAGCACGCGCAGCCGTGGCGTGAATCGCTCCGCCTCCTGCTTCCAGTTGAAAACCAGCGACCGCGGAACTACCACCAGCGACGGGCCCACCGGGTCCCCGGTGGCGCGCAACTCCCGGCGCGTCTCGAGCAACGCCAGCACCTGGGCGGTCTTGCCCACGCCCATGTCGTCGGCCAGGCATCCTCCGAAGGAGAAGCGGCGGAGGAACCCCATCCAGCCCAACCCCTCGCGCTGGTAATCGCGCAAGCAACCCACGAAACCGGCGGGCTGCACCGCGGCCTCGACGCCCTGGAACCGGCGCAATTCCTCGCGGATCTGCGCAAAGGCTTCGTCGCAGCGGGCCTCGGGTTGCGTGGCCAGCAGTGCATCCAGCAGCCCGGCCTGGCTCCGGCGGAAGCGGATGTGCCCGTCTTCCGGCGCACCCGCTCCTGCCAGCATCCCGATCCGCCGCAGCCACTCCTCGGGCACCATGCCGTAGGTGCCGTCGTCGAGCCGAACCATGTTCTCGCCGCGGCGCAAGGCTTCCAGCAACGCGGGAAGTTTCGCCGCCGTCTCGCCATACTCCACGCCGCCGTGCAGCTCGAACCAGTCCACGCCGGTGGATACCTGGATGTGAAATGAGCCTGGCCGCCGGAAGATCTTACCGTCGGCGTCGATGTGCCAGCCCGCCTCCACCAATGCGCGGACGATGCGCGGCAGCTTGATGGGCGCCAGTTCCCAACCCGGCGATGGATCCCCGTAAGTCCAGGCGCGGAACTTCAGACCCAGTTCGCCGAGCAGCCCGGCGGCAGCCTTTTCCGCGGCGGAATCGCGGCGCACCACGCGGCGAGCGGCTGCGTCGTAGAACCCCCTGGTTGGTTCGCCGGCGGATACAACCTGTCCTTCGTAATCAAAGGACAATTCCGCCCGCAGCTTGCGTGCGGCGTAAGACGTATCCGCGGCGCGGATTCGCAAGCTGGGCCGCGGCTGGATGGTCGCTTCCTCATAACGCAGCTCCTCGGGCACCTCCAACCTGGGCAGGCCCGGCGAGCAGAGTAGTGCTGCGAGAAATTCATCCGTATCTTTTTCCGCAGCCTCGATAGCGCCGGAAGGGCTGAGGAGGTGAGAGATCCATTGGAAGGGAGCGTCTTCCGCGAGCGGCGCTACGCGGCCGGGCGTGAACACCAGTCCGCCCTGCGTGACCAGGGCCGCGGCTGCCAGATCCATGCGCTCCTCTCCACGGCGCAAAACGCCGGCCAGCGCCCATCCTTTTCGGCTGCGGCGCATCTCGATCCCGAATTCCCAGGGACCGCTTTCGTCCCAGGCAAGTGGGATCAACTCATCCAGATCGTGGCCGTTTCGCGAGTAGCAGCGGCCGGTGCGGGCCGCCAGTGGCATGATCGCGCCCGCCAAGGGATGCGCAACCAGATAGGACTCGGGGACCTGTTCGTCGTCACGCGTGTAGCCCCAGCCGGAATACTGCACGGCTCCCGCCAATGCCGAAACGATTTCGCGGTCCTCCGGCAGCGGTAGCTTCGCAATCCGGCTGCGCTTCAGCGCCAGAGGAGCGACTCGCGTGCAACCGCCATCCGCCTTGCGGTCGCGCATTGCGAGCTTGAGGACAACATTGCCCGCCGATCCGCTGCCGGGAACATCCACAACGTATAGGATCTCTCGTTTGCCGGACCACTCATCGGCAAACCGGGCGGCCTGCAAACTGCGGCTGGCAATGCCGATGATATGGTTCTTCCAGGCGGGCGGCGGTGGTGGTGGTTTCGGCGCCGGAACCGGCTGGCGTTTTGAGAAGCCGGCATTTCCCCTGTCTTCGTCCTCGACGCCAATACAGTCCAAAACCACGTCCGTCGCGGAGGCGGCCGAGAGATAACCCCGCGCGTCCGCGGCAAGAATTGTGGCCCAAAGATGCTTGCATGGTTCGGATTCGAAATGCGGGCAGTCGCACGATGCGAATAGCACGCCAGCTTCCCAATCCAGGCTGACCTGGTAGCTCCGCGATCCACGGACGCGGGCGTCCACCTGAGAGTTGGTTGCGTGCCGGATGCTCACGCGCCCCTGCCAGTAGTAATTCTTGCCGCGGTTCCGGACCGTGGCGCTGAAATCCCCAGTCAGTCTCTTTGACAGATTCATGCGTGTCTGAGTTCCCTGGGGAGGCTGAGACCCATTCTATACGGAATTCATCCCGGCCAACGCCTGGGAGCGAAATCCATCGGTCTGTCGTCAACGCCTCATGCGCCAACGCAATCCGATTTTGCGCCGAAACGAGCCTGGCATTGGCGGCGGTCAGCGTATCATCACGGACGTAGTGTTGTTTGACCCAAGCCAGACGGTCCCGGCGCAGGACCGGGTTGTCGTAATAGGAACTTCTCACTTTGCCGCGACAAATCGTCGCCGTCCCCCCTTCGCCGTCTTCTTTTGATACCATTACCAAAATCTTCTTTTCCGGTGGGTGGTGTCGCAACTGGGCGACCTTTCCGGATATCGAGGGGGCCACATGATGTCGTGGAAGTCTGGCTGGTGGGTGCTCGCGCTCGTCGCCGCGGTGGCGGCCCGCGGACAGACCACCTACAACGGCATCGCCACCGCGTGCACGTACCAGGTCAGCACCCCGATCGCCGGCAGCCTGGCCGCTTCGGGGGTTGACGGCTCCTTCACCATTACCACCGGTCCGGGATGCCCCTGGACGGCCGCGGCCAACTACAGCATTAGTCCGCCGTCTCCCTGGGTCACCTTCAACCCCGCGTCCGGCAACGGGACCACCACGGTGAATTACAGCATCTTGTCAAACACTGGAGCGAGCCGCACCGCGACCCTGGTGATCGCGGGACAGACTTTCCCCCTCACCGAATCGGGCGGCGCGACCGCTCCCGCGGGGGGCGGCGCGGGAACCTGGCAACCGGCGGGAACCGGCGATTGCGCGGGCGGCGACGCCGGCGCCACAACAGACTCGCCACCCGGCACCGGCAAGTGCACCGCATCATTCGCCGGCAGCAAGACCATCACCGCCACCGATGCCGCGAATGTCACGGTCTCCGGAACCTCGGCGGCGATCGTGGTTCCAGCCGCAGCGACCGGGAGCGGGCCGTTCATCAGCGGAACCCCGACCCCGAATGTCTCCCTCGATCTGACCACCACGGGAATGTTGGACTGGGTTCACTGGGGCAACAGTCTCACCAGTGGCGATATGGGCATCACTCGCAAGAGCAGCGGCGGCAACATGATCGGCACCCTCACGCACGTCTTGGCGCCGGTTGGACAAAACCAACCGACCTATGCTATGTACCAAGGCGACAGCCGGTCCCTCACCTGGACTGACGGCAAGCCCACGCAGACGGCACCCGGCGACGTATCGGGGTTCAAGGCGTATGATGTTTATGGACCCGACAGCCGCTGGGGCTACAGCCTGACGTTTCCGGCCGGGACCGGCGCCAATACCGTGGTGCTCTACCTGGGCGGAGTGTCCTGCGGGGGCACCTTGACGGCCGCGCTGGGCGATAAATCGGCAACGTTCGCCGGCTACACATTCCCCGCGCAGAGCGCAGCGTGGGATCTGAACTACACCCTGAGCTTCCAGGCGGCGTCTGCGACGACGCTGACGGTGACGTGGACGATGGCCGGCAACAACACGGGCGGCAATGGAAATCTGTTCATCTCCGCGGCGGCGTTGTCCAGTGGAGGCAGCATCGCGCCACCCCCGGCGACGCACTTTTCGGTCACGGCGCCGGCTTCCGCCAACCAGGGCGTGCCCGTCAACTTCACGGTGACGGCGCTCGATTCCAACAACCAAACGGTCACGGGGTACACGGGAACTGTGAAGTTTTCGAGCAGCGACAATGCGGCCACGCTGCCGCCGAACATGTCTCTGGCCAACGGTGTAGGGACCTTCCCGGCCACGATGGAGACCTTGGGCGGCCAGACCCTCACCGCCACCGATGCCTCCAACTCATCCCTCACGGGGATGACCAGCGCCGCGATCGTAGTCAACGCGACGCGATTGGTCTTCACGGCGGCGCCGCCGGCGGCCACGGTGGGAACGGCGTTCAATTTTACGGTGACGGCCGAGGACGCGAACAATAACACACTCGCGGGCTTCGCGGACACGGTTAAGTTCACGAGCACCGACAATGCGGCCACGCTGCCTGCGAACCACACCCTGAGCAATGGCGTGGGAGCCTTCCAGGCAACGCTGAATACCGCCGGCGGCAAGACCATCACCGCCACCGATGCCGCGAATGGGACGGTCTCGGGAACCTCGGCGGCGATCCTGGTTTCAGCCGCCGGGAGTGGGCCGTTCCTCAGCGGAACCCCGACCCCGAATGTCTCCCTCGATCTGACCACCACGGGAATGTTGGACTGGGTTCACTGGGGCAACAGTCTGGCCATTGGCGATATGGGCATCACTCGCAAGAGCGGCGGCAACATGATCGGCACGTTGACGCAGGTCTTGCCGCCGGCTGGACAAATACAACCGACCTTTACTCTGTACAACTACGACAGCCGGTCCCTCACCTGGACTGACGGCAATCCCACGCAGACGGCTGCCGGCGACGGATCGGGGTTCAAGGTCTATGATGTGTATGGACCCCCCAACAACTACGGCTGGAGCCTGACGTTTCCGGCCGGGACCGGCGCCAATACCGTGGTGCTCTACCTGGGCGGAATGTCCTGCGGGGGCACGTTGACGGCCACGCTGGGCGATCCTTCGGCAACGTTCCCCGGCTACACATTCCCCGCGCAGAGCGCGCCGTGGGATCTGAACTACACCCTGAGCTTCGAGGCGGCGTCTGCGACGACGCTGACGGTGACGTGGACGATGGCCGGCAACATGGGCGGCGGTGGAAATCTGTACATCTCCGCGGCGGCGTTGTCCAGTGGCGGCAGCAACGGGCCAGGGCCCGCCACGCACTTCGCAGTGACGCCGGCCGTGACCACGGCAACGGCGGGAACGGCCATCAACTTTACCGTCACGGCGCAGGACGCCAACAACAACACCGTCACGGGTTACACCGGCACGGTGCATTTCACCAGCACCGACGGCGCGGCCACCCTGCCCTCCAACAACTCCACGCTTACCGGCGGCACCGGCAGCTTCAACGTCATCTTCAACACCCCGGGCGGCCAGACCATCACCGCGACCGATACGGTCACTTCCACGATCACGGGAACTTCCACTTCAATTGCGGTCACGGGCACAGTTGGCGGGACGAACCCATTCGTGCAGCAGGGCGGGAAGCTCGTAGGAAGCAATCCGATTCAGAGCGCCAACGAGATTTTGCAGGGAGCGAGCGTAGCGATCTCGGCGGATGGGAGCACCGCGGCGGTCGGGGCGCCTGAAGATAACGGCGGAGGACTGACCCAAGGTATAGGAGCAGTCTACGTGTACTCCCGCGCCAACGGTGTCTGGACGCAACAGGGAGGCAAGCTCATTGGCACCGGAGCCAGCAGCCAGGCAGGCGTGGGACAAGCGCAGGGAAGCGGGGTGGCCCTATCCGCGGACGGTAATACGCTGGTCGAAACCGGCCTGTTTGACATCGGTCTTCACAACGGTTCGGCATGGGTATTCACCCGAAGCAACGGCGCATGGACGCAACTCGGAAGCAAATTCCAGGCCAGTGGCAACATGGGTGCCGGGGCAGCGCTCTCGGCAGACGGAAATACCCTGATGCTGGCGGGAACCGTAGGCACCCAGACGCCTACTGCGTTCATCTTTAGCCGCAGCGGCAGCACCTGGACCCAACAGGCCAGCCTTGTCGTGTCGAGCGCGATCGGGGCCTTCGTGACAACGGACTCGATTGCGCTTTCCGGGGATGGCAATACCGCCCTGATCGGCGCGACTTCGGAGAACAATTACGTGGGCGCAGCTTGGGTTTTCACACGGAGCGGCGGCGCCTGGACTCAGCAAGCGAAGCTTACCGGCAGCGGCGCGGCTGGTGGGATCGGGCCGGACCAGGGTAAATCCGTAGCGCTTTCCGCGGACGGCAATACCGCGCTCGTCGGCGGTTTTCTCGACAACAACGCCGCTGGGGCGGTCTGGGTATACACGCGAAGCGGCACTACCTGGACACAGCAGGGCAGCAAGCTCATAGGCACGGGCGCGGCTAACGGCAACGGCAGCGGCGCGGACCAGGGCGTTTCCGTATCGCTCTCGGCTGACGGAAACACGGCCATATGGGGTGGCGACAACGACAACAACACCGCCGGAGCCGTTTGGGTGTTCACGAGAAGCAACGGAACCTGGACACAGTTGGGCAGCAAGCTGGTAGGCACCGGTGGGGCTTCCTCTGCCAATCAGGGCATTGCGGTGGCGATTTCGGGTGACGGAAACACACTCATCGAGGGCGGGCCGTATGACGGCGGATACGGCAGCAGCAATACGGGCGCGGCTTGGGTCTTCGCGCGGTCCGCGCAATCGGGCGGGACGGGGCCCGCCACGCACTTCGCAGTGACGCCGGCCGCGACGACGGCAACGGCGGGACAGGCGATTGGGTTCACGGTGACCGCGCAGGACGCCAACAACAACACCGTCACCAGCTACACGGGGCCCGCTGGACCCGTGACGTTCACGAGCAGCGACACGAACGCTGCGTGGCAGGCAGGTAACACCGCTAACTTGACCAATGGCGCGGGAACCTTCCTGGTGACGTTGAACACCTTGGGAACCCAGACGATCACGGCGACCGGCACGGGGATCACGGGAACTTCCGCGGGCATCGCGGTGACCGCCGCTCCGGCCAGTTGCACCTATACCATCGCCGGCCCGGTGGCGAACAGCCCGACTGCCGCCGGGGTGGACGGCAGCTTCAATGTCATCACCGGGGCGGGGTGCCCGTGGACGGCGACGGCTTCCTACATTGTCACCCCGAGTTCTCCATGGATCGTCTTCGCTCCCGCTGCGGGCAGCGCGGTCAGCTACTCCATCCTCGCCAATACGGGCACGGCCCGCTCGGCGACGATCAGCGTAGGCGGCCATAGCTTCCCAGTGACCCAGGGCGGCGGAGCTACGGCTCCTGCGGGCGGAGGCACGGGGACCTGGACTCCTGCGGGCACCGGCGATTGCTCGGGCAGCGATGTGGCCGCGACTACGGGATCGGTTCCCGACACCGCCCAGTGTACGGCCTCGTTTGCGGGTTTCACGGCGGAATGCTACAGCAGCGGGTGCACCTACAAGAACGTCTCCACGGCGGCATGCAAGGGCGGCTCGTTCCCGGCCCAGCAGTACACCTGCGTACCCAGCGGCGGGACCAGCAGCGCACCCACGGTGACTTACCTGAATCTGCAGGCCCTTTCGGACTCGGGAGTAAACGACGACGAGGGCGTAGCTTGGAACACCTACACGGCCGGCTATGCTCTCGGCGTTACGGCGCCGACCCTGGGCAGCGGTTTCCTAAACGCCGCCGATCGTTCCGTTCAACTCTCCGCGGGTACTTACTATCTGTATGGAACCGTCGCCCAGACCGGTGCAGGAGTGATCGGCTATAGCCAGACAGTGGGCCCCTATCTCAAAGTCTCCGCCAACTGGAGCGACGGCCATCAGGAGTCGTACGTGTTCAGCCCTCCCGCCTCGGGGAACGGAGCCTGGACGCAACTGTCAGCCTACAATACCGGGACGCTTGAGAACAGCCTCAAGAACCTCACCCTCTGCGGCACCGGCATCACCAACGCCAATCGCGTCAGCCAGGAGGCCCTGCAGCCTGGTCCCCTCCCCAACTGGGTTCTCGATATCGGTATCCTGACACAGTGCACCAGCGGCCCCACCACCACTTCGCCTGGAGGCACCAGCCCCGCGGCCGGCAACGGCTACGGCCAGACCATGACCTACACGTTCGGCGACCCGTTGGGATACCAGAACATCACCGTGGTTGACATTCTGATCAACAACGCTCTCGACGGAGTGGGCGCCTGCTACATAGCCTACAGTCAGCCGTTGAATGTCCTCTACCTGGTGCAGGATGCGGGCCCGGGCGGCGCGAACGGCGGACTCCTCCTGGGGATTACGCTGGGCGCAACCGGCAGTGTGAGCAACAGCCAATGCACCGTCAGCGCCGCCGGATCGTCAGCCGGCGGCACCGGCAACACCCTGAACCTGACTCTGATTATCACGTTTAACTCCAACTTCGGCGGAAACATGGTAACTTACCTGGCGGCGGGAAATCTCCAGGGCGCGAATTCCGGATGGCACGCGCTGGGCACGTGGGCAGTGCCGGCGACTACCACGGGCACGATCCAAGTGGTCAGTCTGACGCCGCCACGCGGAGCGGCGCCCGCGGGCACGCCGCAGACCTTCATGACCACTTTGACCGACTCGGTTGGCGCCGGCGACTTCGGGGTGGTGAACGTATTGGTCAATAACTTCGTCGACGGGCGGCAGGCGTGTTACCTGGCCTATGTGGCGTCGTCCAACTCACTATTCCTGGTGGATGACGGCGGCGATGCGGGTGGACCGTACGCCGGGGGGATCGTGCTCAATGGAAGCTCCACGGCGATTCAGAACAGCCAGTGCTCGATCAGCGCCGCGGGGTCGTCGGCTGTGGCGAACGGGAACGCACTGACACTGACATTGAACATTACGTTCCTGCCGGCGTTCAAAGGGGATCACGTGGTGTGGGTAGCGGGGCGGGATCGGGCGAGCGGGAATAACACCAACTGGCAGGCGATGGGGACGTACACGGTGCAATGACGCGTAGCGGCCACAATGGCGCAATATTCCGATCTCGGAATTTGCTGCGGCTTTTTACTCCGGTAATCTGAGTTGAAGACGATGGCGGAAAATCGCGCGCGCAGAAGGCATGGCACGTAGGCAGGTCTTCATGCTCAGCGCCCCCACCGAAACAGCTATGATCGGAAACATGATGCCGCTCCGCGAGCAGGTCTTGGCCACGCTTCGGCAGCACGAAAAAGAACTCAGGGCCGCAGGTGTTCTGCATCTTTCCCTGTTCGGCTCCACGGCGCGGGGCGAACATCGCGCCGGCTCTGATATCGATCTGCTGGCCGCGTTTGATCGGGGTTGCGATCTGTCTCTTCTGGATGTGGTGCGCATCGAGAGGCAGCTTGCCAACCTCCTTGGCCAACCGGTAGACCTGGTTGAGGAAGGAACACTCCAACCGCGCCTGCAGAAAAGCGTGGAGGCTGAGGCGGTTCGTGCCTTCTAGCGACCCCCGTACGGCGTTTTCAGGATATTCCGGACAACATCGTCCGCATCGAGCGGTTCACCGCCGGCTTGAACCTGCAAGCATTCCGCGAAAACGAACAGGTCCTCTTCGCCGTCGGACCGTCCATAGAGGTGATGACCATCAACTGGCAAGACGTAATCACAAGCGTCCGGGCGCTACTGCGTGATCGCTTTTTCAAGGAGTGATTCTTTTGAGATCATCCTCGTCAAGGTCGCTGGGTAGCCCGACGCGCATGAAGAACCGAGCAAAGGCCGAGAGAGATGCTCACGGTAGGGAGGCAGCAGGCAGAGGTGATCTGAAGCCCGCAGGTGTTCCCGGACGAAGCCAATCGGAAGGGAATAGACGTTGCGAAAATCTGCTATCCTCAGACCCCGCTCGAACCCCGGTAAACCGCAATGAGCAAGGAGGTGGAAAGGTGGTTGCCTGCCGTCACGGATTGTTTTTTAGATCGAGCTTCTTCTCAAATTCGGCAGCGCGGTACAACGGGCACAACATTACATGTTTGAGGGTAGCCGTGCCGTCTTTCTTTACCTGCACGTCACAACTTTGAGACATGACGATGAGATTTAATGTTTTCCAGTTCACCGTTGGTGCGGGGTCGTCAATTCGGAGTGTGTCGGGTGGAAAAAACACAGGGCAATCCTGAAGGATGTGGCCCTGCTCGATTGCACCGTTACTTTTATCGATGCGCTGATACCAAGGATATGGGGAGTCCCTCATTCCTCAGGCGGAACTGAAACCGGGGATTCCTCAACGTGTTGCAGGCGAACGCGAAGCGTGCCGGAGGGATAGGACGATTCATCCGCGGCGGGACCATCCCAGGTGATTGTGGTGTCTTCCTTCGCTTCCAGTCCCGCGAACAGGTCTTCCGGCACAGGCAGGTTGATCGTTGCCATGGGGCCCTCACCTTGAGCATACCGCATAGAGAACCACCTTGTCGGTGGCTTGCCTGATCGTCCACCTGACGATCAGGCGCTCGATTACGGGCCACCGACTACTCATTTCGCAGTACGCCTCCGAGCGGTTCCGGGGGCTCTCATGACTGAAACCGAATTTCAGGCAGAGTAGGGGCTGGTGCTGAGGGTCGGCTACCGCCAGCCCACGAGCTTCAAGATGGGGATGATGATGTTGCGGGCGCCGCACGCAAGGCAACGGATAATCCAGTCGCCCGGCGTCTGGCTCGGGGGATGTGGTGGAGGGCCCGGCCACAATGTGCGCAGTTGTAGGGCATGGGAGTGGGGGTTACTTGGAACGCGACGCGGCCTCCCTAAACTAAACGTCCGCTCCGGCCGATCTATCCTCCAGGTACGGTTGGCATGCAGCCTGGTCTTCCCAAAATAGCGGCGCTGGTCCGTCTGCGGCGGGTGGTCACGATCCTGCGATGAAGATCCTGACCCTGCTGGGCACGCGCCCCGAGATCATCCGCCTGAGCGGCGTCATCGCTTTGCTGGACGCCCACGCGGACCACGTCCTGGCCGACACCGGCCAGAACTACGACGAGCGGCTCAGCCGCATTTTCTTCGACCAGCTCGGCGTGCGCGCCCCGGATGTCTTCCTGGGCGTGCGGGCGCCCGGTTTCGCCGGCCAGATCGGACAGATCCTGGAACGCGCCGAAGGATTGTTCCTGGAGCACCGCCCCGACCGCCTGCTGGTCCTGGGCGACACCAACAGCGGCCTCGCCGCGCTGATCGCCCGCCGCCTGGGCATCCCGGTCTACCACATGGAGGCCGGCAACCGCTGCTACGACGACCGCGTGCCCGAAGAAGTCAACCGCCGGGTGATCGATCATTCCAGCACGGTGCTGCTGCCGTACACCGAACGAAGCCGCCAGAACCTGCTGGCCGAGGGCATCCCCGGCAGCCGGATTTACGTCACCGGCAACCCCATCAAGCAGGTGATCGACCGCTTCGCGCCCCAAATCGCCCAAAGCCGCGCACTCGAGGAATACGGACTCGCTCCCGGCAAATTTTTCCTGGCGACCGCGCACCGCAGCGAGAACGTCGACAGCCCCGTCCGTTTGCGCAGCCTCCTCGAGGGGCTCGAAGAACTCGCCAGCGAGTACGGTTATCCGGTGGTGTACCCGCTGCATCCGCGCACGCGCTCGCGGGCCGAAGCCGCAGGCATCGAGCTCGCGGGGAACGGCATTCACTTCCTCCCGCCGCTGGGCTTCTTCGATTTCATCCGGCTCGAGCAGAGCGCTTTTTGCATTCTTTCCGACAGCGGCACGGTGCAGGAAGAGGCCTGCCTCTTCGGAGTCCCCAACGTCACCCTGCGCGAGGTGACGGAGCGGCCCGAAACCCTGGAGTGCGGCTCCAACATCCTGTGCGGCGTCGACCCGCGGGCCATCTCGAGCGCCGTCCGCCTGGTGACTCGCGAGCGGCGCACCTGGCAGCCCCCCAGGGAGTATCTCGAATCGGGGGTAGCCGAAACGGTCTGCCGCATCGTGCTCGGATTCCGCCTGCCGGACACTGCCGAGACGGTCTGGAGGGGTACGTGCGCATCCTGATGCTCACCCAATGGTTCCATCCCGAACCGGCTTTCAAGGGTCTGGAGTTCGCGCGCAAGCTGGTGGAGCGCGGGCACGAAGTGGAGGTGCTGACGGGCTTCCCCAATTATCCGGGCGGCCAACTCTATCCCGGATACCGCGTACGGCTCTGGCAGAAGGAATCGATGGATGGAATCCCGGTAGTCCGCGTGCCGCTCTACCCCAGTCACGATCGCTCGGCGGTGCGGCGTACCTTGAACTATTTGAGCTTCGCGCTCGCGGCCACGGTTTTAGGCCCCGCGCTGGTGCGGCGTCCCGACGTGATTTACGCCTACCACCCGCCGGGAACGGTGGGGCTGCCGGCTCTGGCGCTGAGCCGCTGGTTCTCCGCCCCGGTGGTCTACGATGTGAACGATCTCTGGCCCGACACGGTCGTATCCACGGGCATGCTCGGAAGTGGGTTGGCCTTCCGCCTCCTCGGCCGCTTTTGCCGTTTCGTCTACCGGCACGCGGATCGCGTCACGGTGGTCACGCCGGGATTTCGCCGGACCCTAATCGAGCGCGGCGTGGCCGCCGATAAAGTGGATGTGATCTATAACTGGGCCCAGGAGCGGCAGCCGGCGGCGGCCGGCAGCCACTGCCCGGACGGCAAGTTCACCGTCGTGTTTGCCGGGAATATGGGATTGGCCCAAGGGCTGGATGCCGTGTTGGAGGCGGCTGGCCGGTGCGCCGTCACGGCGCCCAGGGTGCGGTTCCTGTTGGTGGGCGCGGGGGTCGACGTGGATCGGCTCAAGCGGCGCGCGGGCGAGATGCGCCTGGCGAATGTGGAGTTTCTGGGATGGCAGCCGCTCGCCGATACGCAGGCGATTCTCAGCGCCGCCGATGCCCTGCTGGTGCACTTGAAAGACGACCCCCTGTTTGCCATCACGATTCCTTCGAAGACCCAGGCTTACCTGGCCGCGGGGCGGCCCATCGTCATGGCCGTGCGCGGCGATGCGGCGGACCTGGTGGCGCGGGCGGGCGCCGGGGTCTTAGCCGAGCCCGGTAATCCGGAGAGCATCGCGGAAGCCGTCCGGCGCCTCGCCACTATGCCCGCCGCGGAGCGCGATCGCATGGGGCAATCCGGCCGGGAATTTTACGAAAACGTGCTCCACATGGACCGGGCCGTGGAAAAGTTCGATACGCTCTTCCGCGGCGTGACGCCGCCCGTACGAGACACTTTTTACACCCGCTACGGCAAACGCATCCTGGATCTGGCGGTGGTGCTGCCGGCCATCGTGGGGCTTTCCCCATGGCTGTTATTCGCCGGCCTCCTGGTGCGCTGGGGATCACCCGGGCCAATCCTGTTCGCGCAGAAGCGCCTCGGGCGAAATGGCCGGTTGTTTACGCTTTACAAGTTCCGGACCATGACCCACAAACCTCGTATTCCCACCGGAGAAGTCTGGCCGGCGGACGCGGAAGTGACGGCCGCCGGCAGGCTTTTGCGCCGGTTGAAGATGGACGAGTTGCCGCAACTGTTCAGCGTGCTGAAAGGAGAAATGTCCCTCGTCGGTCCGCGGCCGGGGCTGCCGGGCTCCGCCGCTCCAGAAGGCCCCGCGGCACTCCGGCTGCTGGTTCCGCCAGGGCTCACCGGCCTGGCCCAGGTGAACGGAAACATCCACCTGAGCTGGCCGGAGCGCTACCGGTACGACGCGGAATATGCGGGACGTGTAAGTTTCGCCTTCGACCTGGGCATTATCTTCAAAACCCTGGCCGTGCTGGCGCTCGGTGAAGGCCGCTTTGTCCGCCGCCCGAACATCGCGAGGAGTGGGGACTTCTGAATATGGCCGATCCGCGCATTGTGCTCGCCGGGAGTGTAACCAGTTCGGTCCGGACCCTGGAAGGCCTGATCCGCAACGGCGCCCACGTTACCGGAGTGCTCGGGCTCGCGGAATCCAAGTCCGGCTCCGTGTCGGGGTACCGGCGGCTGGAGCGTCCGGCAGCCTTGGCTGGGATTCCCTATTTGGATTTCGAGGACATCAACGCGGAAGACGTCTATGGTGCGGTGGATGCCTGGGCGCCCGATCTATTGTTCACGATCGGGCTCTCCCAGATGGTCAAGCCGCGGCTGCTGGGCTTACCCCGCACCGGCTCCGTCGGCTTCCACCCTACGTGGTTGCCCCAAGGCAGGGGGCGCGCCCCCCTGGCATGGCTGGTCCTGGACGGAGTGCCTGGCGCCGCCACTTTTTTCCTGATGGACGCGGATGTGGATGCAGGACCGATCCTGGTCCAGGAGCCATTCTGCGCAGGCCCCGGCGACTACGCCTCGGATGTCGAGTGGAACATGCTCCAGGCGATCGACCGCGCCTTGGACCGGTGGATCCCCCGGTTACGGGCGGGGGAGTGGGCAGGCCTGCCGCAGGATCACGAACGGGCCACCTACAATGGCCGGCGTACCCCACAGGACGGCCTCATCCATTGGGACCGGCCCGCGAGTGAAATTTACGCCATGATCCGTGCCGCGTCCAGGCCCCATCCCGGCGCCTATACCTACATCCAGGGCTGCCGCTTGACCATATGGCGGGCCACGCCCGTTAACGCCGCACGTTACCGCGGTGTAGCCGGCCGGATTCTGGACGTGAACCCGGATGGACATTTCCTGGTCCAAACGGGAGTGGGCCTGATCCTGGTTGAGGAGTATGCAGTGGACGAGCCTGCAGCCTGCGCTTCTCCGCGCATCCGGACCGGCCTGAAGCTGGGCTACGAACCCCAGGATGAAATTCACCGGCTGCGGCAAATCGTCGCCGGCCTCGAGCGGCAGGTGACCGAACTGCGCCGCGCTATGGTTCCGGAGCTGACTCAATGAAGAACATTCTGGTGGTCGCGACCCACCCCGACGACGAAGTCCTGGGGTGCGGAGGGGTAATCGCCCGGCACGCCCGTACCGGGGATCGAGTCCACGTGATCGTGGTCACGCGCGGTATGCCCGAACGGTTTTCACCGGCAGTGGTCGAGGAGTCCCGCCGCGAGCTTGCCGCGGCCCATGCCATTCTCGGTGTCTGCTCGGTGAGGTTTCTGGATTTCCCCGCGCCGTGCCTGGACGTCACCCCGGGTTATCTCATCGCCGAGGCGATCCATTCGGCAGTCGCCGAGCTGCGGCCCGAGGTGGTCTACCTGCCGCACCACGGAGACATCCATGGAGATCATCGCGCCGTCAATCTGGCGGTCATGGTCGCCACGCGCCCCAACGGAGCGCCATCCGTGGCGAAACTGTTGGCTTATGAGACGCTCTCGGAAACCGAATGGGCCATCCCCAATCATGCCCATACGTTCCAGCCGACGGTTTTTGCCGATATCACGGAGTACCTGCCGGACAAGCTCAAGGCCATGGAGTGTTATCGGTCGCAACTGAAAGCTGCGCCCCATGCGCGATCCCTGGAGGCCATCCGCGCGCTAGCCACCTACCGCGGGCACACCGTCCATCTCCCCGCGGCCGAAGCCTTTGCGCTGCTGCGAGAGGTTGTGGTTTGAGGCGCGGCCCCATGCATAGGAAATTGCTGCTGTGGGGAGCGGGGGGCCACGCCAAGGTGGTCCTGGAGATTGCCAGGGCCTCCCACGCGATCGCGGATATCGGCTTTCTGGACGACGACGAGAGGAAACACGGATCCTGGTTTCGCGGATGCCCGGTTCTGGGAGGCTTTCCGTGCCTGCCCTCCCTCAGCGGACAAGACTGGCGCTTCCTGGTCGCGATCGGAGACAACCAACTGCGGGCGTCCCGATATGCGGCGGCGATCGGCGAGGGGCTGACGCCCGCGACCCTGGTTCACCCCTCCGCCATCCTCTCGCCTAGCGCCGCCATCGGAGACGGAACCGTGGTAATGGCGGGCGCGGTGATCAACGCGGACGCGCGAGTGGGGCGGAACTGCATCGTCAATACGGGCGCGATCATCGAGCACGATTGTGCGATCGGCGACCACGTGCACATCTCGCCCGGAGCGGTATTGGGTGGCGCCGCCGGAGTCGGCAGCTTCACCCTCATCGGTACCGGGGCCATTGCACTGCCCGGCGCCGAAATCGGAGAGGGGGCGGTGGTGGGAGCCGGAGCGGTAGTTTTGCGCGGGGTGCCTGCCTATGCCACCGCGGTCGGCGTGCCCGCAAAAGTCATCGGAAACCCCGGCCGCCCATGTCCCGGGTTCGATCCATCCCGTGCCGGCTGGGAAGCGGCCGGGAGGCTGGGAGGAGCCCATTGAACCGCATCCTTCTCTCCGTCCCCCACATGAGCGGCCGCGAACAGCGCTACATTGCCGAGGCCTTCGCCTCCAACTGGCTGTCCACCGTGGGGCCGAACTTGGAGGCTTTCGAGCGGGATTTCGAAACGCGTTTCGGCCTGCCCGCCGTGGCCGTATCGAGCGGCACCGCGGCCCTCCACCTGGGATTGCGCGCGCTCGGCGTCTCTCCCGGAGATGCAGTCTTCTGTTCCGACCTGACCTTCGTCGCCAGCGTGAACCCGGTGCGCTATCTGGGCGCCCAGCCGGTCCTCATCGACAGCGAGCCGCGCACCTGGAACATGGATCCCCGGCTGCTGGCCCGCGCCCTGGCCGAACACGCCGCCCGCGGGCATCTTCCCAAGGCCGTCATCGTGGTCCACCTGTTCGGACAGTCGGCCGACATGGACCCCATCCTGGAAGCCTGCGCGCCGTACGGCGTGCCGGTCCTGGAGGATGCCGCCGAAGCCCTGGGCGCGCTCTACAAAGGCCGCCCCGCCGGCACCCTGGGAGACGCGGCTATCTTTTCTTTCAACGGCAACAAAATCATCACAACCACGGGCGGCGGCATGCTGGTGTCGCGCCGGCCCGAAATCGTTGACAAGGCGCGTTTCTGGGCCACCCAGGCGCGCGATCCCGGGATAGCCTACGAGCACTCCGAACTGGGCTACAACTACCGCATGAGCAACGTGCTGGCGGGCATCGGACGCGCCCAGCTCGAAGTCCTGGACGAAC
>Ga0209517_10004955_pt1 | contig 17203 bp, 15 predicted proteins | sample PeaSoiMetSII2010_FD_187695 | JGI IMG/M metagenome (GOLD analysis project Ga0209517, IMG submission 187695) | Peat soil microbial communities from Weissenstadt, Germany - SII-2010 (SPAdes) (version 2) | ecosystem: Environmental > Terrestrial > Soil > Wetlands > Peat | place: Germany...
CGGAACCGGCCGATCTCCCCTTCGACCCCGCCCTTCTCATGGGCGCCTTCCGGGCCGGGCTGGCAGTAGAACGCCTCGAACCCGGTCTCCCGGGAGTTCAGCAATTCTGAAGGGCGGGAGCGGGCGAACTCACGCCTCGGGACCCCCTTCAGAGGTGGAAGTAGCCGCGGGTTCGCCTGTGTGGCTTGCGGCCTGGGCGTAGCGCAGCCCGGTGCGGGGGCCGAAGCCGAAGACGGCGGCGAGGTGCAGCGGGTCGGCCCGGCCGGCGAGGGCTTCTTCGACGATCCGGTCGTCGCGGAGCTGTTCGGCGGTGACGGGCAGGCCGCGGAACAGCCTGGTCATCCAGAACTCGCTGGCCGGCTGGCCGGTGTGGGCGGTCTTGCGGGTGACCAGCAGATACGGGCTGGTGGTGGCGGGCCACCGCTGGTTGCGGACGGCGAGGTAGCCGCTGATGGCGCTGGCGGTGAACTCATCCAGCGGGCGGTCCAGCCCGCCTGGGTCGAGCCGCCGGCCGGCCAGGTCGGCCTGGTCCAGGCGCAGGTGGCGGATCTGGCCGGGCAGCAGCGCGTGCACGCCGGCCAGCGCGACCGCGACCCGCAGCGCGGGATTGTCCTTCGCCGCGGCGGCGACCGCGGTGAGCAGGTGGGAGGGCAGCGGGGCGGGCACTGACGGGTTACGCCTGCTGACGCGGACGCCGCGGGCCGGGTTGGCGAAGATCAGCCGCTCGGCCTTCAGGGTGCCGAACAGGCCGCGCAGAGTGCTGGCGTCCTGGGGCCTGCTCCGGCCGGGCCGCCCGGCCAGCCATGTCGTGATGTCGTCGCGGGTGACCTGCCGCAATGTGGAGTACCGGCCGCCGACACCGGTGAGGAAGGTCCGGATGCTGTAGATGTTCCCGACGATCGTCCGGCGGCTGCGCGGCCGGCGGCGGGGTCCGCCGTGACGGAGCAGGCCGAGCCAGGTATCCAGCTCGGCGCGGATCTGGGCGGGCAGCCCGGCGAGCTGGGCATCCAGCCAGACGGCCAGCGAATCGGGCCGGTCGTCCTCCAGCACGCCGGCCCCGGCCAGCACGTCGATGATGTGCGGGAACGGCATGTTCCGGGCGGTCAGCTGCCGGACCGTGCTGGCCCGGACCGGCTCGCCGGGCCCGTGGACGGCCATCAGGATCCGCAGGCCGCGCTGGGCCAGGGACAGCGTGCGCGGCGACCATCCGCGCAGCTCAGCAAGCCGCGCGGCCTCGGCGAGCAACCAGCCAGCCAGGGCAGCGTCGATGGCAGGCAGCTGGGCGCTGGCGCGGGACAGGTCACGCGTCGCGTCGCAGAGCAGGAGCTGCACCCACCGGGACCGGAGCCTGGCCAGCTTTGGCGGCGCCGCGCCGGGCAGGGCATTCACCGGCCTGCTGTCCGCGCGGGCGAGCCGGCCGAAGTGAAACCACAGCTGGTGACCGGTCACGCCGGCCACCGGCAGGTCAAGCGCCGTCTTGTATCCGGGGCCGGCGATCAGGCTGGCCTGCCTGCGGCACGGACGGCACACGCCCGCAGCCACGGGCAGGTCCTGGCCGCATGTGGCGCATGTCCCCGCCGCGTGCGTGCTGGCAAAGCTGCGGCAGGCCTTGCAGAGCCGCTCGGTGAGCATTCCCCAGGCCAGGCAGTGATCACAGCTCCGCAGCCGGGATGCGCGCGGACGCCGCCTGGAGCTGCTGCCCGGCTGCCGGGCGGGACCGCTCACACGGGCGGCCCCGAACGTCCGGCGTGCCGGCGCCGGATTACCGGCTCGCCGCCTGCAACCACGTGGGTATCACGGTCTGCCGGCTCGCCGCGCCGGATCGTGCCCGGCTCGCGGATCAGCAGGTCACCGGGCTCGCAGCCGAGCACCTCGCAGATGACGTCCAGGTCATCCAGGCGGATGGTGACCGGCTGCCCGGACCACAGGTTCGACATCTTCCCGGCACTGATCACCAGCCCCGCCTCGGCGAGCATCCGCTGCAGCTCCGAGGCCTTCCAGATGTCGCGCTGGGCAGCGGCCAGGCGCAGGTTCCACCTCACGGCCGCTCACCCGCCAGCCGCCCCGCGGCCCGGCGCCCGGCCTGCACCCACGCGTCCTCGACGTGGCTGCGGTGGACATGAACGTAAATCATCGTCGTATTTATCCATTCGTGACCGAGTACCTCCTGAACTGCGAAAACGTCCATGCCGTTGCGATAGAGCTCGGAGGCGGCGTAGTGGCGTAGCAGGTGCGGGGTCAGCTTTCCGGCCTGGCCGGGCAGGTGCGCGGCGACCGCGTCGGCCAGCCCGTCGCGCAGCGCGTCGTCAGTGACCGGGCGGCTGGACCCGTCGCCGTGCCGGCGCTCGGAGGGGAACAGCGGCGCGGCCGGGTCGTTGATGCGGTCGTCGAACTCCCACCGCGGCCCGCCGGCCCACCACTCCAGCAGGTCCCGCGACCCGTTGATCAGCGGCACCAGCCGGTCCTTCTTCCCCCGCCCGCGGCTGCCCTTGCCGTGCAGCAAGATCTTCCCGAACCGGCCCAGCTCCCAGCACACATCCCGCATCGTCAAAAGGCACAGCTCCGACACCCGCGGGCCGATCAGGCTGGCCAGCCGCATCGCGGTGTAGTTCCGGGCGGCCGGGGCGTACTTGCGGGCGGTCAGCATGTCCGTCCGCCAGCCGGTGAACAGCTTGTCGATCTCCCGCGCACCCGGCGGGATCCGCAGCCGGGAGCTCGTCCCGCCGCGCGGCCGGTTGACCTCATCCAGCGGCGACTCGACCAGGAAACCGGTGGCGGCGTGGATGTCCGGCTGGTGGCGCAGCTCCAGGAACTCGAAGAACACCGCGAACGCCGCCGCCTTGCGCACCTTCGTGCCCGCCGCCAGATTCCGCTGGCTGGCGCCGAAGAACCGGTCCAGGTCCCGGGCGGCCAGCTCCCACAACGGCCGCCCGAACCACTCCCGCAGCCCGACCACCGCCGACACATCGGCGCTGATCGTCGTGTCGGTGATCCCCGCCGACGCGCGGGCCAGCACGAACTCCGCGAGCAGGTCCTGCTCGAACGCCCCGACATCATCAGGACTCTCCAGCCGCAGCTGCGGCCGGATGTCACGCACCGCGGCCAGGCCCACCCAGATCCTCCTCTTCAGCTATCGGGGAAGACACCACTGATAGCAGAAGAGATCTCAGGAATCACGAAGAAACACGACGAATGCCCGAATCGATACCTATGCCCGGATGACCCAGGTCAGCCCGCTGCCAGCAGCAACCCTGGGACTCTGCGCGACGGGGAACCTGCGGGAACAGATTTATAGAACGCCCGGAACGACAGCCACCGCTGAGTCTCGGTGCGGCTGCGGCCGGCCAGCACCTTGGCCACCGCCGGTGACAGGTTGTCATACCGGATCTGCCGGAACGGCACCCCGCCGGCTGCCTCGAACGCGGCCACGTGCCCTTCCAGGAACGCCTCCTGCGCCTGGCTGGCATACACCCGGTGACAACCCCTCCCCGAATACGACAGCCGGAACGCGAACAAGAAGCACCGCGTCAGCTGCCCGCCCAGCTCGACGGTCACGTCCCCGAAGTCAACCTCAGCCTCGGCGCCCGGCTCCCGGACCTGCGGCACGAACCCCGCCAGCCCCTCCGCGCCATCCCGGTCCTCCGCCGTGATCTCCGCCCGGCGGCGCGCCACGTACTTGGCCACATACGAATACGACACCCGCGCATCGTGCTCATCAGCCAGCCGCTCGAAGACCCGCCGGGCAGTATGCCGCTGCTTATGCGGCGCGGCCAGGTCCTCCCGCAGCATCTCATCGATCCACCCCGCCACTGCCGCCCGGACCGGCGCGGCCCGCACCGGGACCTTACGATCCGGCGGCACCGGCGACGCGATCGCCTGCCGCACCGTACGACGGTGCACGTCATACTTCCGCGCCAGCGCCCGGACCGGCATCCGGTTGCGTTGCCAGTCGAAGCGGATCGCCGCGAACAGCTCCACTCTCCGTTCCATCCCGCCCCACCCGACCAGGACAAACACCAGATACGCCAACGATCCGCCCGGACAGCACAGATGTCCCGTAACACGCCCGGCGTGTCGCCAGCCACCCGAGCCCGGCGGGGTCAGATCAGAAGAGAACTACCGCCCCCCGCCCTCGCTCAGTGGGGCCCGATCAAAGGAGAACAGTGGGGCCACTTCAGAGTGCTACAGCCACGCACGCGAGCTGCGGTCGCTGTCCTTCCCCGGAAAGTAGGCGAGTTGCGGCTGGTTGTGTTGCGACAGGTAAAGCAGAGTGTGGCTTACCAAGCCTGCGTCACCCAGACCAGCAGAGGTTCGCCATGCCCAGTCCCCTCACGATGCCGCTCCTCGCCCAACGTTTCCGTGCCCAGGGCTAGGTTGAAATGGACGGCCATCACGGTGATAACTGACTGCCGGTTACGTCCTGGGTCCGTCTCAGCCCCGCAGCCGGTGCCGCCCGCTACATTCGGGTGCCAAGCACGATTGCGGTCTCGGCGCGGAAGTATGCTATGCCGGTCTCCGGCCATACTGGTCCGATGGCGACAGGGGCCATAGTCGATGGGCATCATGCGGATTCTTGAGCTTGTGATCAGCTCCGGCACGGACCGGGGCTACACGGTTTCTGCTCGCTCGGATTCCGGCGATACCAAGGAGACCCCAACACAGTTCCCGTTCGATGAGCGGGAGCTAGCACGGCACTTGCGGGACGTGGAATTTGCCCTGGTGCACTCAACGGCGTCGACACGGCGTGTCCCGTCCAAGGACGAGAAGCCTGTGCAAGAGCTCGGTAGGCAGTTGTTTAGCTTCCTGTTTCCTGATGCTGTGCGGGATCATTTGACCGCGGTTCGCAGCCAGGCCGCGAGAGACGATGCGCCGCTCCAGGTGCGGCTGCGGATTAGGCCGCCGGAGCTAGCTGCACTGCCGTGGGAGTTCCTATACGATCCCGGCCGTGATGAGTACCTGTCCCTGCACAGCTCGTTGGTCAGGTATCTGGAGGTGCTTGAGCCGCTGCGGCCGCTAGCGGTGACCGCGCCATTGCGAGTCCTGGCAATGATCGCTCGCCCTGGCGATCTTGGCGCGATCAATGTCGGTCACGAGAAACGGCGGCTTCATGAGGCGCTGGCCGGACTGGAGGACGCCGGACTGGTGGAGCTGACCTGGACGCACGGCCAGACCTGGCATGACCTGCAGGATGCGCTTGACGAGGGTCGCTGGAACATCTTCCACTTCATCGGCCACGGCGGCTTCGACTCAGAAAGTCAGGAGGGCATCCTGGCGCTAGCCGGCGAGGATGGCGGCGCGCACCGGATCGCAGCAAGTGACCTGGGCCTTCTGCTCGGTGAGCACCGGTCGCTGCGGCTGGCAGTGCTGAACTCCTGCGAGGGCGCGCGGGCCAGCACCAGTGATGTGTTCTCCAGCACGGCCTCGGTCCTGACGCGCCGGGGCATACCGGCCGTGGTGGCGATGCAATATGACATCTCCGACGAGGCAGCGATCGCGTTCGCCCGCGGCCTGTACGGTGCGGTGGCGAACCGGCTTCCAGTGGACCGGGCCGTGACCCGTGCCCGGCGATCGATCAAGCTGACCCGCCGCAACACCCTGGAATGGGCCACTCCGGTGCTCTACCTGCGTTCCCCGGAGGCCAGCCTGTTCGATCTCACCGCAGCGCCGACCGCCACGGCCATTCCCCCACAGCCGGAGCCCCAAGCGGGGAACCGGCCCGAAGCCGACCCGGCTCGCCCGGTTCAGCGGCTCCGATCTGCTTCCGCCTCGCGCAACTCAGCACTCGGCCCGCGCGAGCCTGCGGGCTCTCTGCTCTCACAAATGCCACATGGCCAAACGGTTTGGGCGGTGGCGTTCAGCCCAGAGGGCTCCAGCCTGGCCACCGGCTGCAGTGACGGGACCGCCCGGCTCTGGGACACGGTCACTAGCCACGAAGTCACCCGGATGCCTCACGGCGCCGGCGCCTTGGTGGTATTCGCGGTGGCGTTCAGCCCGGACGGCAGCCGCCTGGCCACCGGCGGTGGTATGACCGGCGGCGACAACGCCGCCTGGATTTGGAACCCGGCCACTGGCCGGAAAATTGCCCGTATGCCGCATCGCCGCGCTGTCAGAACCCTGGCGTTCAGCCTGGACGGCACCCGCCTGGCCACTGCCAGCGAGGACTACATCACACGCATCTGGGACCTGGAAACCGGCCGCGAGGTCGTTCAGGTACTGCACGAAGGCTCGGACAAGGCGGTGGTGCTCAGCCTGGACGGCACTCGCCTGGCCACCGCAGGCGGCGACACTGCCCGGCTCTGGGACACGGCCACCGGCCGTGAAGTCGCCCGAATGCCGCACGACGACTGGGTCCAAGCGGTGGCTATCAGCGCGGACGGCACCCGCCTGGCCACTGCCAGCAACGATCACACTGCCGGGCTCTGGGATACGACCTCTGGCCGTGAAGTCGCCCGGATGCGACACGGCGACGTCGTATGGCAGGTCGCGTTCAGCCCGGACGGCACCCGCCTGGCGACCACCAGCAATGATGGGACCGCCCGGCTCTGGGACACTGCCTCTGGCCGTGAAGTCGCCCGGATGCGTCACGGCGGTACGGTAGTCGGGGTGGCGTTCAGCCCGGACGGTACTCGCCTGGCGACCCACGGTGGTGATTACGCCCGTGACGTTTACGGCGCTTGGCTCTGGGACACGGCCTCTGGCCGCGAAATCGCCCGCTTGCCGCACCGCAGCTGGGTCCAAGCGATGGCGTTCAGCCCGGACGGGACCAGCCTGGCCACGGGCAGCAGCGACAATACAGCCCGTATGTGGGCCACATGACTGGGGAGCCATCGTGACCATGAACATCGAGGTCCTCGTGGCTCGGGAGATCCTGGCGGACGAGGCAGCGCGTGTCGCCGGAGAGTTTACAGAGGTCGGCGTAACGGCCGATTTGCGGGTCGTCGCGCCGCGGCGGTCCCTCGGCGACATTGGATGGCTCTTCCTGGCCGCGCTGCCATTGCAGCCGTTCTTCAGTCAGCTGGCTGATGACTTCGCGGACGATGTTTACGAGCGCCTCAAAATGTTCGTTAACCGGGTCTTGCGCAGGCCGTCGGCGGGAGCGGGCGACCAGCCGAGACCCGTCCTGGTGCTGCAGGACACGATCACCGGCGTTCAGGTCGTACTGGAACCGGACCTTCCGGCCGAGAGCTACCGGCAACTGCTGAGCTTCGACCTGAGTACCGTCCGGCGCGGGCCGCTTCACTACGACGTGCACCGGCAGCGGTGGCGCTCAGAACTCGATGAGCAACCTCGTCAGGACCCGCAAAGCGAGACCGCTGGCTCCGCGGACTAGCGGCAGGCTGACCCCAGTGCCCTAACTCCGCCCGGCCGGGCCAACCTGACGGCCGGCGAGGGCGCAGGGCGGCGGGATGGCGCGACGACTTTGGGCTGAGCGCACGCCGGCAGGCCGATACTGGCCCCTAACGTCGGCGGCCCTTAACGTGGGCCGCCGACCGACGCCAAGGCCCGGCTGTCTGCCTCGCCAGTTGCCCTCGCTGCAAATCCGGCAGTTATCAACGGCCTTGCTAAACCCCTGTGTCGATCGTAGGCGTTTCGCATTGTCCGTGGCAGTGCCCGGCCCGTGTTCCCTGGCAGATCGGGGACGTCTGATTGACAAGCGTGTCTTCACAGACAGTAACTGCTCGTCCCGGTATGTTGCTGGAGTGCCGGAGGAGGGCGGGCAGTGGCGGCTGTACTGGACTTTGCGTGGGCGGCCGGTGCCGTGCCGCCTGATGCCGGTACTTGCCGGATGGGCTGACCTGGACCAGCGGGAAGCTGCGGCGGATATCGAGCCGCGCCACCCGATCCTGATTGATCCAGAGCACTGTGTCGACCCTGTGCTGGCCCGGTTCCTTGCCCGGTCGCGATTCGCGTGGCTGGCCGAAGGCACGCGGGAGGCGTACGCGAAGGACTACCGGCTGTTCTTCTCGTTCTTGTGGCTGCGAGGCAAGTACTGGCATGAGGCGGACCCGGACGACCTGCTGGACTGGGAGTCCTGGCGGCGGCGCGGCCAGGAACCGGGACGGCGGATCAGCGGCAGCAAGTGGCAGCGCGAGTTGGCGGCGCTGCGGCTGCTGTATGAGTGGGCCGAAAAGGAGCAGCACATTGTCCGCAGCCCGGTCCTGGTGCACCATGTGCGGCTGCGCGATGGCGGCACGGTGATGGCCGCCGACCAGGCGCCGAGGGACGTGCGCTGTTCGGATGTGAAGTGGGTGACGCCGCGGACCTACCGGCTCTGGCGTGACACTGTTGCTCGGCTTGCTCGGCTACGACATCTCCGGGCAGCCGGACCCATCGTGGCGGGGCCGCAATGACGGCCGGAACGCGGCGTTCACCGATCTTTTGTTCAGCAGCGGGCTGCGGCTGCGGGAAGGCGGCTGCCTGCTCACCCTGGAGGTCCCCGACGCGGTCGCCGGGCACAGCTATTACGAGGGCAGTGTCGCGGGCGCGGTCGCCAAGCGGCGTGAGCGCATGTTCTACGCCTCGGCCGCCGCCTTGCGTCGCGTCGCCGGGTACGTCGCCACCACCAGGGCCGAGGCGATCCGCCGCGCCCGGCGGCATCGTCGCTACGACCAGATGCCGGGGAAGCTGATCGTCACCAAGGTCAGCCACGGTGCCCGCCGCAAGCTGTGCTGGCGCGATGATCAGGGCCGGGCCGGTGAGGCGCCGGTCGGGGCGATCGGCCCGGCCGAGCGGATGCGGCTGTTCACCGAGACCGAGTACGGCCTGGAGCCGTTGTGGCTGTGGCTGACCGAGGGCGGCACGCCGATGGCGTATGAGTCGTGGGAGAAGGTGTTCGATGCCGCCAACGCCCGGGTGGCGGCGGTCTTCGCCGCGGCCACCCGTCAGGATCGCAGGCGGCGGACGGCGATTGCCTGCTCTCCGCATATGATGCGTCATTCGTTTGCCCTGTACATGCTGGTGGCGCTGCATCACGCGCTGGACCGCCGGTTCGGGCTGACGCCGGAGGAGCGCAGGCATTTCCGGCAGGTGTACGGCGATCCGTGGGTGCTGGCCCGTGACCTGCTCGGGCACAGGAGCGAGCAGACCACGCGATTTGTGTACCTGGAGCCTTTGAGCGGGCTGCAGGTCAGGTCGATGCTCGATCACGATGAGGACCTGGAGGCGCTGTTGTCCCGGGTAGCCGCCTCCAGCCGCCTGGTCATTGAGGCCGATCCCGCAGGGGGGACCCGCCATGACCGGCAGCAGGCACGCCCAGCGGGCCGCGTTGCCTTCCGCCGGGTACACCCGGGAACGCCAGCTCGACCCGGCTGGCCTGACCGTCATCGTACCCGGCGAGTCCGGCGGGACAGAGGCCGTCTTCGACTTCAGCGTCCTGCCCGGCCCGCGCCCGCTGCTGGCGGCGTGCGCCGCGGGGTTCGCGCGGCTGGCCGGGCCGGACCAGCCGTGGCGGGCCGCCGCGACCTGCACCAGCGGCTATAAGGCGATCCGCGAGTTCCTGCGGCACGCCGCCGCACTCGACCCGCCGCCCGCGGCCCCGGAAGACATCACCCCGGCGGTCTGGGCCGGGTGGCGGCTGTCCCGCCCCGCCACCGTGTACGGGCGCACCTGCTTGCTGATTACCCGCCAGTGGCTTCCGAAGGTGCCGGGCATATCGGCCGCCACTGCCGTGGCGGCGGCGCGGCGCATCCCGGCTGGTCCGGCCCCTGCCGAGGCGGCCTACACGCGGGAGGAGTTCGAGCAGATCAGGGCCGCCGCGGCCCGGACGTTCCGGACCGCGCTGGCGCGGATCAGGGCCAGCCGCGAGCATCTGCGCCGCTGGCACGACGGCGAGTTCCCGCGGCCCGGGCTGCGCGAGCAGTACCGGCAGACCCGCCCCGCGACCGCTGATTACCTGACAGGTGAGGCCCTGGACACGCTGCTGCGCACCGGTGACGTCCCTCAACGAGGGTGGGGATCGCGGGGTCGTCGCCCGGCACGCCAAGGCACTGGGCGGCGTCGGCCCGCTCCACACGTGGGGCAGGCTGTTCCTGACCATGCCGGAAGCGGCGGCGCTGACGGTGCTGCTGGTCTGCGATCAGGGCTGGAACCGGTCGGTCCTGGATGCGATGACCGTCCCCGACGACATGCCCGGCGCGGGCGAGGACGGCCTGGACATCTACCGGGTGCTGGTTATCAAGCGCCGCCGCCCGCCCCGCACCCGGCACGCGTCAGTGAACCTGGTCGACGCCGGGCCGGATACATCCGGGCGGCTGATCCGCCAGGCGATCGAGGCCACCGAGCCGGCCCGCATCACCCTGGCGGCGCTCGGCGAGCCGACATCGCGGCTGCTGGTCAGCCGCCGCGCCACCCCGGCCGGGAAGACCATGTTCTGCCTCGGCGCGCCGCCCGGCGACAGCCTGCGCCGGTGGGCGGCCAGCTCCGGGCTGGCCGATGACGGCGGGCCGGGGCAGGTCAGCCTGCGCCGGCTGCGCCGCACCGTGCAGGTACTCATCCGCCGGGAACCAGCCCAGAACACGGCCCGGACCCACGAGCAGGTCTACGTGCTCCGCGACCCCGCCACCCGGCCCGAAGCCGAGCAGGTCACCGCGCAAGGGCTCACCGACGCCGTCGGCCACGCGCGGGAGGTCATGCAGATGCGGATGCTGCTGGATGCCGGGGCCGACCAGCTCACCGACTACGCCGGCAGCCCGCAGCAGGCCCAGGCGCTGGCCGCCGGCACGCTGGATACCGCGACAGGGGCGTGCCTGGATTACACTCACAGCCCGTTCAGCCCGCCGGGCCAGTCGTGCACCGCCTCGTTCCTGGACTGCCTGGCCTGCCGCAACGCGGTCGCCACCCGCCGGCGCCCTCACCCACAAGCACACCGACCTGAAGGACCGCTTCTACGCCCGGGTCAAGGCCCAGGACTCCATCCCGGCCAGCGAGACCGCGCTCCGCGAGCAGAACGCAGAACTGCGCCGCAAGCTCGACGACATGCGCGCCGAACGGGACGAGTACAAGCAGGCAGCCGACGCGCTCGCCCGCGCCCTCAACGTGCTGACCATCGAGAACGACGAACTGCGCCGCAAGGCAAACCGAGCGGCCCAGCTCATGGGGCCAAGACCGCTCTCCTAATTACACCGGCGCACCAGCCTGCATCCGGAGGCGCAGTTCTTCAGCGACGAGCCGCTGCCGTCCAGCTCTCAGACCCTGGACCGCCCCGCGAACCATGGAACATTTCCAGGCCAGTGCCCCGTCATTGCTGTCCGCCCGAGGTCGGTGCCGTCTCCGTCCTCGGTCGCCGCAAAGCGTGCCAGTTCTACTCCCTAGCCGACCCCGGATGCGTCTGGCTTGACACCTGTGGCGGAGTCGAGCATCCATCGGTGGTCACATATCACCCCAGCCCATCCAGAAGGGATGACAGTGACAAGACACCACAACATGCATCGAAGTCCAGCGCGGCGCGGTTTGGTCCGCAACACGGCTGAACCTTCCGGGGAACTGTCGAAGGGGGACGTCGTGGTCGTCGGCGAAGTCCCGCTCGCCGTCGCAAGCGCCGGCTGGACCCTCGTCCGCGACGGCCTGAACGAGGTCCGCGCCGACGAGCACGGCACCCACCCGCTCCCGCTGCCCGGCAGGGCCCCGGGCAGCGGGCCGGCACCCGAGCCCGGGACGGAGGATCACGGTGAATGAGAAGAAGACCGTGACGGTCGCCGGGGTGCCGGTCACGGTCACCGTCGTCGGCCGGGAACTGGCCGTCCAGGTCGGCGGTTCAACCCGCAGGCCGCCGCCGGGCGGCTGCGCGTCAGCTCCCTGTCCGGCACGGCTGCCGTCGCCGTGTACGTCGCCGGCGAGGGCGGGCCGAACGGGGCGGGCGAGCGGTGGGTGGCCGGCCTGTACCCGGCCCCGCCCGGCGCGGCGGAGCTGCTGCTGTGCGACGGCTGCTTCCAGGCCGCCACCGGCCTGCTCGCCGGATGCCAGGACGGCTGCCCGCTCGGCGACCCCGGCCACGACGGCCTGTGCCTGCGCGACGGCCCTAGTGAGTGCCAGTGGTGCGGGACACAAGGCCGGCTCCGCTCAGCGCTGATGTCGCTCCGCGAGCCCAAGGCTGGACGGATGTCGCTAGGGCGTAGGACCGAAGAGGGCATCGGGCACGTTTGCTGCAGCCGGGAGGGCGGCCTTCCATCGGTCGATCCACTGTTTCCGCTCCTGATTAGCCACCGCTACGGTCTTCGCTTCGAGCAACCCTTGCAGGGCCACCGCCAGAGACAACCGAGCGAGTTGCTCCACGAACACCCGAACAGTCTCCGCCGACTCGTCGTCAACCGGCCCGCCATGAGCCAGCGCATTCCGCACCCGCCGGAGGCGCCCGAGCGTTAGTTCCCACTCGCTTTCCAGGTCAGCAAGCCATGCAGGGAGCGCCGACAAGGTAAATCTGCTGACAGCGTCCTGCACGCGCCGCCCAATGTTGTCGTGAGCATCGAAGATGCGAACCAGATTGGAAAGCGCGTTGAAGCCTTCCCTAAGGTCCAGCGCGTACCCGCCCGGCTGGTACGTCGTAATCCTCCGACTAAGCTCCTGGAGGTAGTCCCTATCTGCCTGGTTGGCAATTAGCTGCGCCCTCGATAGGCATGCGTCGATCACGCCGTGCAGCCGCTGCATCATGAGATGCCTGACCCACCGTGCTTGCTGAAACTCGTCGACGTACTGCTGCCACGGCGTAACGCCCGCACGCTGCGACAAAAGCTCGAGTACTCGGACATGCAACAAGACCGCAGCTAGTGGCGGCAGTTTCCGAGCCTGTTCCCACCAGTGAACTGCCTTGACGACCTCCGAGAACTCTGGATCAGTGATTGGTAGGTGTGCGCGCAGCTTTGTCGCCAAATCGGCCAGCTCTGTATCCATGGCATCTTGGTAGAAGTCGTTTGCCCGGTGCACATCGGCGCGAACAGCCTCAAAGCCCCCAAGAACCTCGACACGGTCATCGACCGTGACGAGGTACCCCATCATGCGGCGCCAGCGGGTTTCACCGATGTTGAAACCAGCTAGGGCTACGACTGCCTCTGCCTGCTCGGTTGCGACACGGACCGGGTCAGTCCAGGCACCCGTACCGAGATCTACGCGCGCGAGGACCTCACCCGCGCCGTCCGGCAGGTCACTTGGCCTGACGAAGCCTTCAGTGGACTGGAGCTCGCTCGGAACGGGCATGGCGCCCGGGCGGCCCCTTTGACTAAGGGCGAGCTGTAGCCACTGGGCCTTATAGAACGAGACTGGACCGACGTCCTGCGTGTACCTGCCATTTCCTGCAAGGTCGAAGGCAATCCAGACGACGTAATGACCCTGTGTTGCGGGCTTCGTAAGAAGCCGCTCACACAGCTCAAGCTGCTGCATTTCAGTCAGCGCCGCGTCGGTCGCTGGTAGTGGGCGCGGAACCTGGCCCTCACTGATGTCACCGAGCCAGAGCCTCGCCAAGGAGACCTGGAACGCTTCGTTCGCGAGGACGCCGACAAGGTGGCGGCTCATCTGCTCAGCGTCGTGGTCGCCCTCCCGCACCAACTGCCAGAAAAGCTCCCGCCGAAGACTGAGCGCCTCCCAGGTCACCGCCGGGTCGTGGCACGCCTCCCTGAGGTCGCTCCAGGCACCTACTCGAGTTTGGGGCTGGGCCCACCTTGCGCTTAGTTGGTCAAGAAGCTGCTGATCGGAAGTGCGGCGGGCTTGAAGCAGAGCTGTCGTGCGGGCCGGATTGCTAGTGACATCTGCATCGAGTTGACCAACCGCCGAAACCGCCGCTGCGAGGTCCGTACCGAGTACGGTTCGAAGGTCCGGCCCCAGGTGGCTGACACTGCGCTGGAAGTCGGCGATCGCCGACTTCCAGCCCTGTCTGTGCTGCCCGTCGTAAGCACGTTGGTCGGCAAGCCAGCCTCGCAAAGCACGGGTTGCAACCAGGACGCTGACTACCTCGGGCGGCGTCCAGCGAACGTCCGGGGACAGGACTGCAGAACGCAGCTGTTCTATCCAGCTTGGCGGATAGGTTCTCGGCGCGTTGAACGGTGGCATAGCCGACTTCCCCCAGGATGATCAAGCCTCAGCGTAAAAGCACAGGACAAGCCAACTAGAGCTGGACAAGTCGGCTACATGGTCGTCTTGCGCCTCTGCGCTCATGCCGTAGCAATCCACACAGTGACGCTGAGTTAAGGAAGCCTCGCCCCTGCCCGCGACACCGCTGGCGGGTCCGACTCCGGTCCGCCGACCGGCCGGCGGACCGTCCGCATCTTTATTGAGAACCTACAGGGTGGGTGAAGCCGACTACAGGCGACAGGCCCCCGCGTGAGCTGGGGAGCCCGTACGTGTCGTAGCCGACGGGGAATCCGGTGGCGTAGGCGTCGATCATCAGGTGCCGGGCGGGATCGATCACGATGCCGACGTGCCCGGGGGCGGCGGGCGTGCCGTCGGCGCCGGCGAAGAAGACCAGGTCGCCGGGCTGGACCTGGCTGGCGGGGACGCGCTTGCCGTAGGCCCACTGGGCCTGGCTGGTGCGGGGGATGGCGATTCCGGCGGCGCGGTAGGCCATCATGGCCAGGCCCGAGCAGTCATAGGCGTCCGGCCCCGTGGCGCCGAACTGGTACGGCCTGCCGGTCTGGCTCGCGGCGAAGGCGATGACCTTCCCGGCCGCGCCGGCGGGCAGCGGGCCGAGCGCCTGCTCCTGGCACAGGGCGCTGGCAGGCGCGGTGATGGCCTGGGCTCCGCCCGCAGCGTACCGGGCAGCCTGGGCCAGGACCTCATCGACGTACCAGCCGGCGTGGTTGTAGGCGAAGATGGCCTGGCTGAGGTTGCCGGGGGCGCCGTTGGCGGCGAGCATGCGGGCGGCGGCCGGGATGGCGTCGGCCGGGTCCATGATGTTCCCGCCGTCGCCGAACTCGGCCCAGGTCGAGGGCTCGAACTGCATCGGGCCGAGCGCGCCGGCGCTGGAGGGCCCGTCGTCGGCGCCGAAGCCGGATTCCTCGAAGCCGATCGCGGCCAGGACGGGCCAGGGGATGCCGTAGGCGGCGCCGGCCTTCTCGAACAAGGCCAGGTAGCTGGCGGGGATGGCGGCCGTGGCCTCGGCGGTCGGCGCGGGCTGGGCGGAGCAGGCGGGGCCTTGCTGGCTGGTGACCCCGGCGACTGCGCCGATGAGCACGGTGATCAGGAGCAGGAGCGCTGCGGCGGCGGTGAGGGCGATGGTGGCCGAGCCGTGCTCGGCGGCCGGGTGCGCCATGACGGGTCGCCCCCGCCCTCAGCTGTTGCCCGCGCTGGCGGGCTCGATGTCCCATACGGACCAGCTGCCGGCGGCGGGGACGACGGTGACAGCGAGGCTGGCGGTGGTCTTGCTTGTGCCGCTGGCGGAGGTGATGAGCTGCCGCACGCCGGCGGTCACGGTGACCGATCCGGGGGTCAGGTCCCGGATGGCCGCCGAGGTGACGGTCGCGGTGGCGACCTGCCGGGCGGCGGCGCGCTGGGCGAGGACGCCAGGCGTGCCCGCGGCCTGGGCGAGGGCCGGGTACAGGGAGGCGGCGGCCATCGGCTTGAGCGTGGCGAGCCAGGCGGCCGGGGGCTGCCGCCACGACCAGGAGTCCCACGCGGCGGTGAACCGGGCCGCGAGGGCGACGGCGGCCTGCAGCCGGGCCAGGGAGAACGGCAGCACCGGGGCCGCCGTGGGCACCGCCGCCGGCCGGGAGCTGGCCGGGGCGGCGGGGCTCGCGGCCCGGCTGGAGGCAGGCGGGCTGGCCGCCGCGTGGCCGGCTGGGTGCGAGAGCAGGGAGCAGCCTGCGCACAAGGACCCGGCGGCGGCCAGCAGTACAGCGGCCCGGGCGCGCCGGCTACTCATCGCCTGCCGCCTGGTAGCTGCCGGGGAGGGCATGCCAGGCGGGCGGGACCGGGCCCGGGGGATGCCAGGGCAGGCCGCCGGCCGGGGCTGCGGGCAGGTCGCCAGCCTCGGCGGGCGGGGCGGTTGCGCCGGGCCGGGCGAGCTGGGCGAGCCGCAGCCGCGGCCCGGGGCCGTCGGCGGGCAGCCAGGCGGCTCCGGCGGGCCCTTCGGGGCTGATGCCGGCGACGGCGGTGGCGATGGGGACGCCGGGGACCTGCGCGGCCGAGGCAGCACCGGGGATGCCTTGCGGGGGCGGTCCGGCCAGCCGGGCGCGCAGCGCGGCCTCGCGCCGCATGGCCGGCACCCAGAACAGGACGGGCGTGGGGATGCCGGTCCGGGCGGCGAGGTCCCGGTACCCGGCGAGCTTGGCGATGAGCCGGCCCAGGGGCTCGGTGCCGGTGTCGTACTCGAGGAAGAAGTCGGCGACAGCGGGCGGGCGGCCAGGGAACTGGTCGCGCCAGCGGCCGTAGCCGTCGGGCCGTGCGCGGTCCCAGGCGGCGGCGCACCGCCGCTCGGACCACCACAGTTCCAGTGCCTGCCGGCCGCCGCTGGCGCGGGCGGCTCCGGCCAGCGCGGTGAACACCCCGCTGGCTCCGGTGTCATGGGCGAGCCTGGGCGACAGCGCGATCGCCATCGCCCGGTCGCGGCGCCAGCCCAGGTCGGCGACGGTGGTGCCGTCCTCGGCGGCGAGCACCGCCGCGCCTGCCTCGTCCAGGACGAAGTGCAGCGGAGCCGACCCGGCGACGGCGAGCGGCCGGAACCGGTCGACCGCCCGCAGCTGGTACAGGACGCCCATCCGGGCGGTGCAGGCGCGGGTGGTGCCGAACGCGAGGTCGGTGAGCTGGCCGGTGGTCAGGACGCGGTGCTCCAGCAGCATCCGCAGGATCCACCGGTCGCGGGCGGTGAGCCGGGCGGCGAGGGCGGCGGCCAGCTGCGGGCCGCGGGCCAGCCGCCCGCCAGTGCGGGGCTGGCCGGGCAGGGCGGGAGAGGTGAGCATGATCCTCCTCGGGGGCGGGCTGGGTCAGGCGGGCGGGCGGAGCCGGGGATCGGCCCCGCCCGCGACGGGCCGGGGAGCGGGGCCGGCGGTGCCGCTGTGCGCGGCGCGGGCGGCGCGGCGGATGAGCCTTGCCCGGCCGGGGACCGGCGGCGGGAGCGGCCGGGTCCGGAGCGTGAAGGCGGGCTGCTCGCCGCTGCCGGCGACCAGGCGGGCGGCGGCCTGGTAGGCGCCCAGGTGGGACAGGTCGTGCGCGGTCAGCACCGGGGCGGTGTGCCGCTCCAGGTCGCGGGCGTCCTCCGGGCTCACGGAGAAGATCACCTGGG
>Ga0209517_10004959_pt1 | contig 17200 bp, 12 predicted proteins | sample PeaSoiMetSII2010_FD_187695 | JGI IMG/M metagenome (GOLD analysis project Ga0209517, IMG submission 187695) | Peat soil microbial communities from Weissenstadt, Germany - SII-2010 (SPAdes) (version 2) | ecosystem: Environmental > Terrestrial > Soil > Wetlands > Peat | place: Germany...
CGGCCCAGCCGCAGATTTCCTTGACGGCCTCGCCATCGACGGCTTGGGCCACGTCTGGTTCGGCGACAGCACGAGCTCCAGCGTGATGGAGTCAAATTCCACCGGCACGCCGATCTCACCTCCAGGCGGTTATACTGGCGGCGGACTGTCAGGACAGTCTGCGATCGCCGTCGACGCTTCCGGAAACATCTGGGTGGCCAATACCTTCTTCGCGACCGCCACAGAGTTGGACCCCTTCGGCGATCCGATCTCACCCAGCGCGGACTCGAACTGCTCGTCGTCCGACAGTCCTGCGGACTGTGGTGGCTTTCAGGCGAGTGCTGGTGCGCTGGGAATTGCCATTGACGGCGCTAACGACATTTGGGGTGCCGGCCCTTCCAGCCGCGTTTGGGAGTTGAACTCTCTGGGTGCTCTTCTATCGCCGCAAGGCTTCGGTTCGCGCGACAACTTCAACCTGGGAATAGCGGTCGATGGCGCCGGCAACGTTTGGACAGCCGATGCGTTTTTCGGTGTTGGAGAGATCGTCGGCGCCGGCGTGCCGGTCACTAGACCGCTGCAAGCGCGGCTGTCCTTGCTGCCGAGTTCGCCTTCCCCTTCCACCCCTCGGCCTACTGGAACTCCTTTTGTGCCGACGCCTACTCCGGTTCCGACGCCAACCCCGGCGCCGGGACCGTTCGCCCTGAATTCATCGACCTCGTTCGGTCAAGCAGCAGGCTCGCTGACGATCTCGATTCCCGCCGGGCTGAGTCCCAATGATCTCCTCTTCAGCACGATTGCCATTCAAGGCGCGAATGCCTCCTCCGCCACGATCGCGATCCCGCCGGGCTGGACCGAAGTTCGCCACGACACGTGCGGCGCTGACCTTCAGATGTCGATCGCTTTCAGGATTGCCCAGGCCGGTGATGTCTCTCCAGCGCAATACACCTGGGACTTCAGCGGCCAATTCGACGCTGTCGGCGGCGTGTCGGCCTACTTTGGAGTGAACCCGCTCTCGCCGATCGGCCAGAACTCGTTTGCGTGCAAGATGTCGAGCGCGGCTCCTGCGGCGCCCTCTGTCACGACGACGCAGAACAATGACTCGATCATAGCGGTTTACGGAGTGACCGAGGACAACTTTCTGCTCGCGCCCACCGGATTGTCGCAAGTGTACCAGCAGAACATTTCCGGATCCGGCCCGGATATTGAAAACGCGAGGCAATCGATCGCTGCGCTCGGCACGATGACGGGAGATCGAACTGCGACGGCCAACGTTTCCGGCGACAGCATCGGCTACCAGGTCGAACTCATTTCGATCGGACCGCCGACCGTCGCAAACTTCGTTTATACGAACGATAACGTCGACGGACCCAATACCGTTTCGGGGTTTGCGGTTGGCATCGACGGGGCACTTACGCCGGTCCCGGGTTCTCCGTTTCTGACCGGGGGGGCCGGGCCGGGTGCAGGCGTAAACGCGATCGCGGTGAATGGAAACCTGGTATTTGCGACCGATGCCATCAGCAGCGACGTGAGCGTCTTTACCGTTGATCCCAATCTCGGGACCCTGGCGCCGGTGGCAGGCTCCCCGTTCTCTATCGCCAGCCCCAGCCTCCCCCTATCCGTAGCGCCTACGCATGACGGAAAATTTCTGTTCGTGGCTGAAGACAGGTTGGGGAACATCTTCGCGTTCAACGTGGGCTCGGGCGGAACGCTAACTCCGGTTGCGGGCTCGCCATTTTCCAGCGGCGGATTCATCCCCGCCGGCATGAAAGTCTCAGCGGACGACAAATTCCTGATGGTGGCCCAATTCTATTCGAATTCCGTGTCAGTTCTCAGCATCGGCGCCGATGGCAGTCTTGCGCCGGTTGCGGGCTCTCCGTTCGCGGCCTTTGTCCCCGACACATGCTCGGCAGAGTGTGGCGTGGCGAGCCTCGACATCAGCTCCGCAGATACGTTTGTCTATACCAACGGGCCGGGTGGAGTCGACATTTTCAATCTGGCTGCCGACGGAACGCTGATGCCGGCTTCGGACTCGCCTTCTTCAGCCGGGGGCCAATCCGGGTCGGAAGTCTTGCTCAGTCCAAACCAAAAGTTCCTGTTTGAGCCCAACCCGATTGGCAACAGCATCACGGTTCTTGACGTTGGAAGCGATGGCAACCTGAGCGCGAGTCCGGACAGCCTTTTTCCGACCGCGTCAAACTTCCCCTATGGCTTGGACACCGATGCGACCGGCACGTTCCTTTTCGTGGCCAGTGAAGACAACACTGTCAGTGTGTTCGTGATTGGGAGTGACGGCGCTCTAAGCCCGGTCCCGGGCTCGCCGTTTCCCACCAGCCAGTATGTCCCGAGTATGCCGTTTGTCACGACCCAGAATGTGCTCGCAGCACTGGCGGCTTTTCCTGCGAGAAGTACGCCTACGCCTTCACCGACAGCAAGCCCGACCCCAACGCCGACCGCGACGCCCACTCCTACGGTCTCGCCGAGCGCAACTCCGACTCCAACCGATACTCCGACTGCCACACCCAGTCCGAGTGCGACGCCCAGTCCGAGCGCAACACCCAGTCCGAGCGCGACGCCCAGTCCGAGCGCGACGCCAACGCCGACGCCGTCCGCAATCCCCACACCTACTTCGACGCCGGCGCCGTCATTCCTGACGATTGCGCCGCCATCGTTGGATTTTCAGGGCGTGGGGATCGACACCAGGGCCAGCTTGAAGATCAAGCTCAAGAACATCGGCACGGCGAAGCTGACCGGAAGCGTGGACAAAAGCACTCTCGCCGCGCCGTTCGGTCTGACCGCAGGGTCGGGGAGCTTCAAACTGGCCCACAATCAAACCAAGGTACTCACGATCGAGTTTGCACCGACTTCGGCTGTCGAATCGTCCGGCAGCATCACGATCAAGAGCAACGATCCCACCAATCCTGCGGTGCAGGTTGGAGTGGCCGGAACGGGAGTAGCGGGCACATTGAGCGTGTCGTCCATGGCGCTCAACTTCCCTGCCATCAAGGTGCATGAGACCAGTCGGCTGAAGTTGACGATCGAGAATAGCGGACTGGGGATGTTGCACGGCAACGTCGATACGAGCAAGTTGGGCAAGCCGTTCAGCGCGTCAGGCGGCGGCAAGTTCACGCTGGCGCGGAACAAAAGCCGCGTCGTGACGGTCACGTTTGCGCCGAAAACCAGCGGCACTTTCAGCGGCGCGATCGCGATCACCAGCGACGGCACCGCGCCGCCCGTTCCCGCGTCGATCTCCGTCTCCGGAACGGCCCCGTAGCCGCAACGCCGTTTGCGCGGGCGCTTTCGTGCGCTGCGCTCCCGATTCGATCATTCGTTCATCCCACTATTCCTCGGGGCGCCTGCCATCCTTGAAAAATCCGAACAGATACTGCGCGACGCGCCGCATCTGGATCTCCTCCGATCCCTCCGTGATTCGGTAGCGCCGATGGTGCCGATAGATATGCTCGAACGGCTTGTGGCGTGAATATCCGATCGCGCCGTGGACCTGAATCGCGCGGTCGGCGGCCTCGCATACCAACCGGTTCGCGCGATAGTTGCACATCGCGACTTTGTCCGAGAGCTTAAGCGCGACGTCCGGCTTCGGCATCTGATCCATCTCCCAGGCGGTTTTGTAGATCAGCGTGCGGAGCATCGCGGCTTCGGTGTGCAGCTCGACCAGCGGCCATTGAATCGCCTGATTGGCGGCCAGCGGCTTGCCGAAGGGTTTGCGATCCTTCGCGTACTTCACGCTCTCGTTGATGCAATACTGCGCGGCGCCCAGCGACGATGCCGCCTGCCGGATACGGTTCTCGTGCACGAAATGCTGCGCCACGGCGAGGCCGCTTTCGAGCTCGCCGAGATGAGCGTCGGCGGGCACGAACACGTCGGTCAGTGAGACCCGCGGATGGTCGGTCGGCATGTTAAAGGTCCACAGATATTCCTCGATCTTGAAGCCGGGACTTTTGGCCGGGACGATAAAGCAGGTGATTCCGCGCGGACTGCCGTCCTTGCCGCTCGATCGCGCGAAGACGAAATCGTGCGTGGCGACGTGCAGGCCGGTGTTCCACATCTTCGCGCCGTTGATACGCCATCCGTCGCCGTCGCGCACCGCGCGCGTCTCCATCCAGGTCGCGTCGGAGCCGTGATCGGGCTCGGTCAGGCCGAACGCGACCCGGATCGAACCGTCGAGGATGCCCGGAATGAACTCCTTCTTCTGCTGCTCGGTGCCGAAGTCGCGGAACATCAGCACGGTCGGCAGATTGCCGACGATCGAGCTCTCGTTCTGAAGATCGTTGTGCAAACCGAGCCCCTTGGCCGCGAGATACTCGCGTATGATCGCCATCCCGAGGTTGGTGCCGTCCTTGCCGCCGTATTCCTTCGGCAAGCCGTAGCGATAGTGCCCCGCCTTGTCGGCCCGCCGGTGCATCTCCCACAGCAGCGCCTCCCATTCCTTGCGCGGCAAGCCGCCATTCTCAAAATCAGTGCGAGCCCATTCGCGCCGATGGTCGAAAAACCGAATGTTGTCGTTCTCGCGCTCCAGCGGCTTGATCTCTTTCTCGATAAAGGCATCCAACTCGCTGAGATAGGCTTTGATGTCTGCGGGAATAGTAAAGTCCACAACGGTTCTCCTCTGGCGATCCCCAATCTGAGCGGCGTTTATCAGACTGCGGATACGAACGGAAGCGGAGCCATAGGCGTATGCTGGGCGGGCGGGACCGGCCGCTCTCCGCAAAGCAAGGCGCGAGGAGGCCGGGCGTGGCGAATCACGGGACAACCGGGCTCTGCCGTCCCGGACGGCGACGATCCGCCGTTGTCGCTGATACACTTGCTGGGGGGAGAACTGGTCTCCGAAGGCGAGGATGCGTTCAATGGGCAATGAATTTATTCCTGTCTGCTTGGGTCTGTTTTTTGGCGGCTTCGCCCTGGCCTACGGGGGTTATTCCTTGGAGCCGACCCACCATTTTTCGCCAATATTATCCTACGTTTTTGGCGGCGGATGTGTCGCCTCGGCCATTGTCCTAGCTGCGCTGCGGATTGCGCAACCGCGAAGATTTATCGAGGCTCCAAACCCGGAAGCGGTGCGCGTCCCGGCAAACCCAAACTCAACTGATGAGGCCGGATTGGCGCACGATGAAATTCGATTCGATTGCCTTCCAGATTCTCCGCTGAAAGCTGGCTGGCAAGTCGCGTACGGCGACGCAGCTAGCGCAAGGTGGCTTCTAGCTTCAGACGCGCCGACCCCCGGTAGTGTGTTAATCGAGATGAGTAAAGGTTCAGCAATAGATTATCGTCTTAGTCCGGGCGCCGCCCTTTCCAGCCGATTGATCTTTGAGATCAAATTCACGGAGACCACCGTGTTGTACATTCGTGTCCAGTTGGCGTCGCCAGACCCCTCGCGAAGTGAGGAGAAGTGGATTGAGTACGTACTCGGCAAACAGCCCCCTAGCCCGACCAGAGGATACGAGAAAGACGAATGGACGTTGCCCGTCAACCCGAGACCGTTACCGAACGACTGGCGGAGATTCGAGATTTCACTACCGGCTGACGTCGCTCGAACCTGGGGTCAGCAAGGTTGGACCTTTAAGTGTCTCAAGGTGATTCGTTTGTGCGGCACGGTTTCCATTTCGCCAATCAGGCTCTATTCTGGCGATGACGGCGCTTAGCAACGCGCAACTTCGTGTCACGAAAATGGGCATGGGGTCTTTGCGTTTCGCACTCTCCTGCCGCTGCCTCGCCGCTCTATGGTCACGCCCAGCGCCAGCGCGGGCTTTCGTGCAAGGGCACGTCGCGGCCCAAGGAAGCTGAATCGCGTAAAGGGTATAATTCTGAGGGGACCAGACGGCAGGAAGGACTGCGTGAATGGCAGAAAACAAGACGGCCCGGCAAGTTCGCGATGAGCATTTGCAGATGCTTGGTCCGGCTCTTGGACCACTCTACGACGCTCTCTACAACGAGGTCATTTGGCTTCACGCAAAATGGCAGCAGTACCGGATTCTGTTTGCTGAGTCTCCGGATCGCCTTAAAATGTTGAACGGTACCGCGGGATTCTTCTTTTACATGATCCAGAAGGTCCTCTGGGAGGACACGGTGCTTCACATCGCGCGGCTAACGGATCCATTGCGATCCGGGCGGAAAGATAATCTCACGCTGTTGCGGCTCGCCGTGGTGGCCTTGGAGGTGCCGGCGATTGCCCCTGAAATTCCGAATCTGGTCAAGCAGGCGGAAAAGGACGCCAAATTCGCGCGGGACTGGCGGAATCGACATTTGGCGCATAGGGACTTCGATCTGGCGATCGATGGCCGAGCGACGCCACTGTCAGGAATCAGCCGCGAGCAGATCGAGCGCGCCCTAGGTTCCGTGCGAGCGGTTTTAAACGGGATAGAGTGTAGCCTATTGAAGGGGAAGATTGACTACACGCGTTTCCTTGCACCCGACGGCGCGGAAAGCCTCGTGCACTACCTCAGGTCGGCGGTCGACGCTGAAAAGCGGCAGCGAGAGAGGCCTCAGCGCGGCGGTTGACGCACGTACCCCAACCGGATTTAACTCAACTTCATGGCTGGAATCGTATCCTACGGATCATACGTCCCCTACCGGCGGCTCAAGCGGGCTGCGATTGGTCAGGCGATGGGCATCGCGGCCGGTAAGGGCGAGCGGGCGGTGGCGAGTTTCGACGAGGACCCCGTCTCGATGGCGGTCGAGGCGTTGCGCGATGCTCTGCGCGGCGCGCCCGCGCGCGGCATCCAAGCGCTGATTTTCGCTACCAGTACTCCGCCTTATGCGGAAAAGCTGAACGCCGCGGTGGTTGGCGCTGCGACGCTGCTGCCCGACGAGATTCGCGCCGTGGATCTGACCGGCTCGGTGCGCGCCGGGCTCTCCGGATTCCTCCAGGCGGCCGACGCGGTCGAAGGCGGCGCATCGTTGGCTGCGGTCGCGATGGCCGACTGTCGCCTCGGCGCGCCCGAGGGCAAGGCCGAGCAATCCAACGGCGACGGCGCCGCGGCGTTCATTCTCGGACGCGACAACCCGATCGCCGAGATCGTCGCGAGCAGCTCGCTCACCCGCGAGTTTCTCGACACCTGGCGCGCGCCCGGCGAGCGCTTCGCTCACACCTGGGAGGAACGCTTCGCGCTCACGCAGGTCTACTCCCCGATGCTCGGCAAGGTGACCCAGAACCTGCTCGCCAAAGCTAAAGTTGCGCCGTCGGATCTCGCCAAGGTCGTCCTCGATGCGGGCAATCCGCGCGCGGTGGACGAAATCGCGCGTGCGATGAAGCTCGATCCGTCGAAGTTCGCCGATTCGTTCGCCGCGACGATCGGTCAGACCGGGGCCGCGCATGCGGGGCTGATGCTGGCCGGCGTGCTGCCGACCGCCAAGCCCGGCGACCTGATCCTGGTCGCGATGGTCGCCGACGGCGCCGAGGCTCTTCTGCTGCGCGTCACGCCGGCGATCGCGAGCTACAAGCCCGGCCGCTCCGTTGGGCGACAAATTGAATCGAAAGGCGACGTTTCGTACGGTAGCTACCTCAAGTGGCGCGAGATCATCCCGACCGAGCCGCCGCGCCGCCCCGACCCGGAACGTCCCGCGGGTCCGCCGATGCTCCGCTCGGAGCGCTGGAAGTTCGGCTTTGTCGGCTCGCGATGCACCGCCTGCGGTACGCCGCAGCTTCCGCCGCAGCGCGTATGCGTCAAGTGCCAGGCGCGCGACAAGATGGAGCCGTATCCGTTCGCGGATCGTTCGGCCAAAATCGCCACCTTCGCTATCGACCGCCTGGCCTATTCGCTCAATCCGCCGACCGTCAACGTGGTGGCGGATTTCGAGGGCGGTGGGCGTTTTCTCTGCGAGATGACCGATTGCGAGCCCGACAAAGTCGCGATCGGCGATGAGGTCGAATTTACGTTCCGCAGTCTCTTTACTGCCGGCGGCGTTCACAACTATTTCTGGAAGGCGCGCCCCAGGCGCTGAAGAAACCGGCACGGAGGCCGGCGCTACGTGCTATCAGGAGGAACTTTCATGGCGAGCAGAGGAATAAAAGATCGGGTCGCGATCGTGGGCATGGGATGCACCAAGTTCGGCGAGCGCTGGGACAAGAGCGCCGACGACATGCTGATCGACGCCGCCTACGACGCTTACGAATCGGCCGGAATCACACCCGACGATATCGACGCATACTGGCTCGGTACTATCGGGTCGGGCGTGTCGGGACTGACGCTCTCGGCGCCGCTCAAGATCAACTACAAGCCGGTCACGCGGGTCGAGAATATGTGCGCCACCGGCTCGGAGGCTCTGCGACAGGCCTGCTACGCGGTGGCCTCGGGCGCGTACGACGTCGCGATGGCGATCGGAGTCGAGAAGCTCAAGGACTCGGGATACTCCGGGCTGGTCGGATCGACGATCCCCACCGACGGCACGCAAGGCAACATGACCGCGCCCGCGATGTTCTCGCTGCTCGCGCCCGCCTACTTCAAGAAGTACGGGCTCGATCCGGAGAAAGGCAAGGATGTGCTCTCGCGGATCGCGTGGAAGAACCATAAGAACGGCGCGAAGAATCCCAAGGCGCAATTCCAGAAAGAAGTGCCGATCGAGGCGATTCGGAACTCACCCAAGATCGCCGATCCGCTCGGGATCATGGATTGCTCCGGCGTTTCCGACGGCGCCGCCGCGGCGATCGTGGTGCGCGCCGAAGACGCGCACAAGTATCGCAAAGACCCGATCTATATAAAGGCGCTCTCGTTCGTCGCCGGCCCGGCCGAAGGACCGCTCAAGCAGGACTACGACTTCACGACTTTTCCTGAAGTGGTCGCCTGCGCCAAGGACGCCTACGCGCAGGCCGGAGTCACCCGGCCGCGCGAACAGATCAGCATGGCTGAAGTGCACGATTGCTTCACGCCGACCGAGCTGGTGCTCTACGAGGATTTGGGTTTCAGCCCGCGCGGCGCCGCATGGCAGGACGTGCTCGACGGATTCTTCGACCTCGAAGGCAAGCTGCCGGTGAATCCCGATGGCGGTCTCAAGTCGTTCGGCCATCCGATTGGCGCGTCGGGCCTGCGGATGATGTATGAGATGTGGCTGCAGCTGCGCGGCGAAGCCGGCCCGCGCCAGTTGAACGATCCGAAGCTCGGGCTGACGCACAATCTGGGCGGGATGCCCGGCCGCTGCGTCACGTTCGTCTCAGTAGTCGGCCGCAACGTCGGCTAGCGCCTTCCACGCTCGATTCCCCCTTCCCGCGTCGGGAAGGGGGTCAGGGGGTTAGGTTCCTGGCGTGAGAGCCGGTTCGCGGCCGTGGGCCGCAATGGTCTTTTCGGTCGCAATCTCCGCGTCCGGATGCGGATCTCAAACGCCCGACGCGCCGCCTCACGCTTCTATCGCAGCCGCCCCGACCAGCGCGCCCAAGTTGGTGCCGCAGGATCCTCACCAAGCCTTTCTGGCCGGCTACAACGCGCTTCACGCAAACGACGATGCATACGCTGCCGATTGTCTCAGCTTTGCCGCGGATCATGATTCCGCGCTCGCCGATTACGCGCTCTATTACTTGAGCCTCGCCGACCGCGCGCTCGGCCGCGACCCGGAAGCTGAAGCGGCGCTGCGCCGGCTCACGATCGATTATCCGGATAGCGTCTATAGCGAACGGGCCGAACTGGCGATCGCGGCGATCGAACTGAAAGCGGGACGCATCGCGGAGGCCTCGGCGATCGCCGCGCGGATCGTCGGCGCCACCGGCGATCCGGTGATCGAGCAGGACGCGCGCCTGCTGCTCGCCGGCGCGCTGGAGCGCTCCGGCGATCCGCGCGGCGCCTATGAGCAACTCGAGACGATTCGCAACAAGTATCCGCGCGGCGAGGCGGATCCCGGCGCGCGCGCCCTGGAACGATCGCTGCTCGCGGTTCATTCGGAGATCGTCAATATCGACACGCTCGAGTATCGCCGCGCCGAGGCCGATCTGCTGGTCAGGGAGGGGCAGGGCGCGGATGCGCTGGCGCAAATCGACGCCGCAGTCAGGCTCTCGCCGCCGCCCGGGATGCTCGCCGAGCTCATGCTGATAGAGGCGCGCGCGGCGGCGCATTCCGATCCGTTTCGCGCGCGGCGCGCGCTGACCGAATACCTGGCGATCGCGCCCCACGGTCCGGCTGCGCCTGCGGTGCTCGATCAACTCGCGCATCTCGACTGGAACGCCAACGATAACAATCAGGCGCGAGTCTACTTTGGCCGTCTGGTGCGCGAGTTCCCCGCGAGTATCGAAGCACCCGAGGCGATGTTCTCGATCGGCCGGACCTTCGAGGACGACGGCGACCGCGAGGCTGCCCGATCGCAGTACGAGCGAGCCTATGCCCGCTATCCGATCGGCGAGATCGCGTTCGAGGCTCGATTCAGGGCGGCATTCACGCTCTATATGGACGGCGAATACCAGGCCGCCGCGCGGCGCTTCGGCGCGATCGGCGAGCGGATCCCCGACGGCTCCCAGCGCGACATGGCGCTCTATTGGAGGGCGCGCGCGCTGGAGAAGAGTGGCGACGAAGATCGCGCGCGCGCGATCTATCAACGCCTCGCGATCAGCGTCTACAGCAACTACTACCCGTCGCTCGCGAGCGCGCGGGTCGGTGTGCGCCCCGATACTTTTCCGGCTGCGATGGCGCCAGACCCGGTGCGGCAGGCGCCCGATATTAATGGCGGCGAGACCGGCTTTCATCTGACGCGGGCGCTCGCGTTGCACGCGCTGGATTTGAAGGAGCTGGAGACCGCTGAGTTGAAGGTCCTCGAAGTTCACGCGGATCAGATTCCGGCGTTGCGCGGGTTCGTGCTGGCCTCGTACCAGGATGCGGATGCGTGGCACGACGCGATCTCAGCCGCGGCCCGGATGGAAGGCCGCGGCGAAGTCAGCCGCGAGATTGCCGAGCGAATCCGCTATCCCCGCGCGTACTGGACGCTTATCGATCCGGTGGCGCGCCGGCGCGACCTCGATCCCTGGCTGCTGCTCGCGCTGACGCGCCAGGAGAGTCTCTTCGATCCGGCCGCACGCTCATCCTCGGACGCGCGTGGGCTGATGCAGCTCATGGCGCCGACCGCCCGCCGCGTCGCCGGCGTCGGGCGCGGCGCCGAGATCGATCTCTACGATCCGGCCGTCAGCGTCGAGCTCGGCAGCTCGTACCTGAGGCAATTGCTCGACCTGTTCGGCGGCGATCGGATCAGAGCGGTGGCGGCGTATAACGCCGGCGAGCACGCGGTCGCCAACTGGAACGCGAAATTTCCCGGCGACGACGACCAATGGGTCGAGAACATCGGCTATCGCGAGACCCGCGACTACGTCAAGCAAGTGATCGGCGGAGTGCGCGAATATCAGTTGCTCTATCAGACCCCGGCCGGAAGTTCGGGTTCGCCGCCACCGCAATCGCCGGAGTGAAACGTGAGTCTTTGCTTCCAGTCCACGGTTTTCAGTCCATGCCGAGTTCTGTTACGCTCGTGACGATTCCATTTCCCGCTAAATGAGTGAGTGCAGATGAAACTCGATACCGGTTTGATGGCGCGCGACTTGCGCGAAGTTCCTGCTCTGGCGAGAGCGGCTGAAGAGGCCGGCTTTGACGCGATCTGGACCGCGGAAGCCGGCAACGACGGCCTGCTGCCGCTGGCGCTGGTCGCGGAGCATACCACGCGGATCAAGATGGGTACCGCGATCGCGATTGCTTTTTCGAAAAGCCCGATGGCGATGGCTTATACGGCGTGGGACCTGGCCGGGATGTCGCAAGGCCGCTTCATCCTGGGCCTCGGCACCCAGGTCAAGGGCCATATCGAGCGGCGCTTCGGCGTGAAGTGGGAAGCGCCGGTTCCCCGGCTGCGCGAATATATCGAATCGTTGCGCGCGATTTTCAAATGCTGGTCGCAGGGCGGGATGCGGCTCAAGTACGAGGGCAAGTACTACAACTTCTCGCTGATGACGCCGTTCTTCACGCCGCCGCATCATAACTTCTCGAACATTCCGATCTATATCGCGGGGGTCAACAAATATATTTGCCGGCTCGCGGGAGAGCTCTGCGACGGCCTGCACGCCCATCCGTTCCATTCGCCCAAGTATCTGCGCGAGTTCGTTATCCCGAACGTCGAGCTCGGGCTGGCCAAGTCGGGGCGCAGCCGCAAGGACTTCGCGATCGCGAGCACGGCCTTCGTGATCGCGGGCAACAACCGGGAGGAGATCGAGCGCTCCAGGGCGGCCGTGCGCCAGCAGATCGCATTCTACGCCTCGACCCGTACCTACAAGGTCGTGCTCGATATGCACGGCTTCGGCGCGGTGTCCGCGCGGCTCAGCGAGAAGGCCGCCAAAGGCGACTGGGGCGGGATGGCGAGTGAAATCACCGACGAGATGCTCGACATCTACACGGTGTCGGGTACCTTCGATGAGATCGGCGCAAAGGTCCGTGCCCGCTACGAGGGACTGCTCGACCGCGTCGCGTTCTATATCTTCTACCGTCCCGGCGAGGACGACGCGGCTTGGCGCAAGCTGACCAAACAGTTCAACGGTTGATCGCGAAACGGATCACAGACCTGATCGGGGACAAAGGAGAACGAGATGCGGAAAACGATGATGGGCAAATTTGCGATGCTGGCGGGAGTGGGAATGATTTTCTGCGCGGCTTCGATCGCGCGCGCGCAGACCGCTCCGGCGGCGGCCGTGCCGGCCAATCTACAGGAGATGGTGAACGGCGCGCGGCACTTCACCGAGGTCTCGGTGCTGATCGGCACCACCAAGTTCTGGCTGCCGAGCACGCTCGTCGTCAATCAAGGCGACAAGGTGGAGATCACGCTGAAGAACGAAGTCCCGGGTGTCGGGAGCAATCAGCATGGCTTTGAGATTCCGGCGTACAATATCGAGAAGGTCGTCACCGCCGGCAAGCCCGAGAAGGTCGAGTTCACGGCGGATAAGCCGGGCGTGTTCGTGTTCGGATGCCAACTCCATCCGGCGCACGTCGGCGGCCAGTTGATCGTTCGTCCGAAAGGGTGATCCTGAAAGGGCGCCCGTTCGGGCTTCGGCATAGCGCTTAGCGCCGTCGATTCGGTACCCTGTCCCGTGGATGCGCCGACAGTTGATCTATGCGCGCTCGCCGGATTGGGCGGAAATTGCCGCGCGCGCCGAGGACCTGATCTCAAGCGCGGCTTTCGAGCCGGTCAAGGACGAGACCAAGACCAGGGCGGGATTCATCGCGCTCGAAAACGGGGCGTCGGCGTTTATCAAGCGCTTCGACCGGGGCTCGCTGACTTATGGATGGTGGCTCAGGATTCGCGGCTCGCGCGCCAGACGCTCGATCCGCGGCGCCGCGCTGCTCCGGGCGCACGGCTTCGGACATCCCGAACCTTACGCGGCGGTCGAGTTGAGCACCGCGGGATCGATTCGCGCCGCCTACCTGATAAGCGAGCCGCTGCGTAATGCGAAGACACTCAGCGTTTCGATCGACCTGCGCGGGCGGCGGCGGGGCGCGCAGGCTGCCTGGCGCCGGAGCGTTCTGGCCGCGGTCGCGCGCGAGATTCGCCGGCTCCACGAGGCCGGTCTTTTCAGCTCCGATCTGCAGGAGACCAACCTGATGATTGAACGGAGCGGCGGCGAACCGCGAATCTATTTCGTCGACCTCGACGGCTTCAGGAGCCTCAGGCGAGTCCGGCAGCATCGGCGCGAACGCAACCTCGTGCAGCTCGATCGCAGTATCGGCCGCTTTCTCCGCCGCAGCGCGCGCCTGCGCTTTCTGTATGATTATTTGGGAGCCCGGCCGCAACGCCGCGAGGCGAGAGCGATCGTAGCGCGGCTGCTGGAGCGAAAGCGGCGCGAGGATCGCAAACGGCAAGCGCGCCGCGGCGGGGAAAGTGCGTGCCGCAGCGCGCCGGCCTCCGGACCCGCCTGAGGATCTGAGATGGCGATCGCAATTCGCAAGCGCGAGTACGATCATCATACCGAGGAGGTTCACGCCGCCGGCGGCGCGAGTATCCGCGACCTGATGCTCGGCCTCAACGACGGGATGGTGGCGTCATTCGCCGTGACCTCCGGCGTGGCGGGCGCGTTCGACGCCGCGCGCATAGTTATCATGGCGGGAATTGCCGAGACGCTCGGCGGCGCGGTCTCGATGAGCTTGGCCGCGTTCATCTCGGCCCGCTCGCAGATCGAGTTCTACCAGAGCGAGATCGAACGCGAACGCGAGGAGATCCAGCGCTGGCCCGATCGGGAGAGCGAGGAGATTCGCACGATCTACCGCAACAAGGGCTTCACCGGTCCGCTGCTCGATCAGATCGTCACGCATATCACGGGCGAGCCCGAGCGCTGGCGCAACGTCATGATGCGCGAGGAGCTGGGCTTTTCGGAGGAATCATTCGACCCGCCGCTGCGCTCCGGCGCGACCGTCGGGGGCGCCTACTTCGTCGGCGCGATCATCCCGGTGATTCCGTACCTGTTCGTGGCCCCTGCGGCGGGAATTATTTTCTCGGCCTTCGTCACGCTCGCGGCGCTGTTTATAGTGGGCGCGGCCAAGACCGTGATTACCAGCCGCCGATGGTGGCTGAGCGGGCTGGAGAGCATGCTGACGGGCTTGGCGGCGGGGCTGGTGACTTACAGCGCCGGGCACTTTCTCGCGCCGCATTGAATCATCTATTTTGTTCGATCCGCCTGCTCGATCCCGCCTGCGCGATCCGGCGCGCTGCGTATGCTGCCGCCGCTTCGGAATGTGATAGTCGTTTAGCTAATGGTTCGGGTTTCCGCAGTCATAGCTGTCTACAACGGCGCGAGCACGATTGACCGTGCGATCGAAAGCGTCCTCAAGCAGGATTTCAGCGGTTTCGAGATCATCGTAGTAGACGACGGTTCGACCGACTCGACCGTCGAGCGGCTCAAACAGTGGGGCGACAAAATCCGTGTCGTGCGGCAGGCGAATAGCGGTCCCGCCAGCGCTCGCAACCACGGCGTCCGGGTCGCGGCCGGCGAATATCTCGCCTTCCTCGACGCAGACGACGAGTGGATGCCGGGCAAGCTGAGCAAAATGGTCAGCGCTCTGGACAGCGCGCCCGGCGCTGCGCTTGCCTACTCGAACTTTATCTCGGTAAACAAGGCGGGCCGGGAGCAGAAGGACTCGCTGGTCAGAGCCGGATGCGACCACGCGCCTTCGATGGGCGAGATGCTCACGCACTGGTGGCCGATCCTGACCAGCGCGGTCGTGATGCGGCGCCAAGTCTTCGACTTATGTGGAGGCTTCCACGAGGCGTTCAAGTCGGCCGGCTACGAGGATCCTTATCTGTGGCTGCTGGCCCGCGAGCACGGCGATTTCATCTACATCCGCGAACCGCTGGCCGTATATCGGATCGAGCCGGATTTGGAGCGGCTGCGCAAGTACGCGAGCGGCTGCGCGACTTTCGTGAGGCTGGTGCGCGAGCGCTACGGCGCGCGGGGCGCTGCGCTGACCCGCGAGGTTTTAGACGCGCGAGTCAGTTCGCTGGGGTACGAGGGTCTTCTGGCCATGCGGCGCGGTGACAAAAGAGACGCGCGCCGCGCGTTCATGCTCGCTCTGCGCTGCAAACCTCTGAGTCTCAGGAGCGCCGGCAGACTGCTTAGAACTTTCCTTCCGTTGAATCTGGCGCAGGCATTGGCCGGACGGACACGAAGTAAACCTGGATAAGAGGACTGCTCGCCGCGCGGAGATCGACCGCAAGTCATTCAGCCGGAGTTCAGGCGATCGGCGTCTCCGGTTCTTACGCGGCGCTTGCGGCTGCTCAGCGCGATCGCGATAGGCGCGGGCAGATAGGTTCTGACCAGTCGCAGAAGGCTGCGCCGGTCAAGGCGTTCATAGCGCCTCGCGCAAAGGAACGCTCGCCGCGCCTGTTTCATCCGGCCCGCGTCGAGGGCTTGCATGCCCGACTCGACCAGAGATCGCGAATGCTGTTGGGCCCGTTGCTGAATCGCCCTGCTGCCCGCCTCTCCGTAGCGTTCGCATAGATGGCGCGAGAACAGCTCGAAGCCCGGCGCGTACTTGATCATCCGATCGACGAATGGGGCGAGCCGATAGCGCGTCAATGGCTCCGGCACGTATACGAACGGGCCCAGCTCGCGTGCGAGGATGAAGAGATAGACATCCTCGAAGCCGCTCGCCGATCGGTACTCGTCGCAAAAGCCGCCGCAGGCGATGAAAGTCTGCCGGCGCATCGTGACGGTGCTGGGCAGGATCGGCCACCAGGTCCCGATGATCTCGTCCATCGAGGGCGCGCGCGCCTTGTCGGATGGCACGAAGAAAGCGCCCAGCGGCCGATCCAGCGAATCGACCGGCACCGCGTCGGAAAACGCCAGCACCGCGCCTGGTTCGTGCTCCAGCGCGGCTACGGTCTTCGCCAGGCGCCCCGGCATCCAGACGTCGTCGGCATCCAGGAAGGCGACAAACTCGGATCGCGAGGCCGCTACGCCGGCGTTGCGTGCGAGCGCCAATCCCTGATTGTCCTGGCGAATCACCCGGATCCGGTCGCCATAGCGATCGAGCACCTCGGCCGTGCGGTCGGTCGAGCCGTCATCCACCACCACGACTTCGACCCCGTGGAAGTTCTGCGCGAATACGCTATCAAGGGCGCGCCCCACGATTGACGCACCATTGTATACGCAGATAACTACCGACACCGCCGGGCGCATCATCGATCAATAGTGCCTCAGATGAATAGTGCCCCAACCTTGCTCGCCGCCGCAACACGGCGCTCAGACCGAATCGCAGCGATCCGATTCGGTCGGACGTGGTCAAGGGGCGTAATCCGCGAGATGGCACAGCCGCCGGTAGATCGTCAGCGCGCGCGACGGCGCTTCCACCGCCGCCTTGGAGCGCTTCAGCCGGCGATCGGCGAACTCGCGATCCAGCCGAATGCCCAGTTTCGTCCCGAGCGCCGGGAAGGCGGTGCCCTCGAGCAACTGATCGTAGTGTACGAATAGCCAGTCGCCGCCTTGCGGATAATGGATATCCAGGACGTGGCGGTACATGCTCTCCCACACTTTGAACGCGCCGGCGATATCCATCTGAACGTCGCGAAGGTAATCCGCCCGCTCGCATTCCTTGACGATGCTGTCGGCCGTGACGCTGGGATGGCGAAAGACGCAAAGCAGCAGCGCGTCCTTTATATACGGCCGCCAGGCTGCCAGAGTGTAGCAAAACCTTGGATCTTTGAAGCAGTACGGCGCGCGCGCTGTAACCGCCTCGATACGGCGGGCCAAATCCGGCGAGCAACGGATCGA
>Ga0209517_10004960_pt1 | contig 17196 bp, 12 predicted proteins | sample PeaSoiMetSII2010_FD_187695 | JGI IMG/M metagenome (GOLD analysis project Ga0209517, IMG submission 187695) | Peat soil microbial communities from Weissenstadt, Germany - SII-2010 (SPAdes) (version 2) | ecosystem: Environmental > Terrestrial > Soil > Wetlands > Peat | place: Germany...
TCAGTGGGGAGAGGAACAGTCTCAGTCCACACACCGTAGACTTTGTTGTTGTAGGCGGTGAGCCAAGTGTAGTCTCCGAGGAAAGCCTGCTGACTTTCAAACGGCGTATCGGTCCACGCGTAGTTGGTGAAGGTTTTGCCTCCATCGCTAGACCGCGCTAACGTGAACCACGTTTTGCGATTTGCCGGATCATCGCGACGGTCGTAAAACTGAACGTAAATCACGCCCGTGACCGGATCTACCGCCATCCACTGGAAAAACTGGTCATTGCCGTCGTGCAGCGGGTCACTGTTGACGCGTACCGGCTGCGACCAGGTACGGCCGTGGTCGGTTGACGACGCGGAGAATACGTCCACATCTCCATTTCGGAAATCGCTCCAGGCGACATATAGGTTACCGCCCGCCTTGCCTTCACGGGAATCAACTCCGATTTGCGGAAATCCCATGACTCGTGAAACCCCCGGTATCCCGCCCGCGCCGCCGAAGTACGGAGGCGCAACGTCGACAATCGCTCGTGAGGGCGCAAAGGTTTTGCCGCCGTCCCCCGAGGTCGTGAATGTGATCGTCGATCCGTCGTTCCAGATTGCGTAAATGGTTCCCGCCGCACCTACCACGCCAACGAAACCGACTAACCCGCCGTTGTCATCGCGCGGCAGGCCCGCGTGCGTGCTGATGCGCATCGGAGTCGAGAAGGTTTTGCCTTGATCGGTTGAACGCGCAAACAGGATGATGGACTTGTCAATTTGCCATTCAATCCAGCCTACGTAGAGATTCCCCGCGTATGGACTCGTCGGAACATTGTCGACGAAGATACGCGGCATGTCCTCCCACTGTATGTCAGGCTCATTGCCTTGGTAGGCTTTCACGGTGGCGGCGTCCTTCTCCCACGTTTGGCCGCCATCCAGCGACCGTCGGACAAAGATCCCGTTACGCCCCGCTCCGTGCGCCCAGTAAGAGGCGGAGCCAAGCCGGTCGAAGTGAAGACTAGACAAATAAACGTGCCCTTTGTTGTCAAAAGTTGTCGACACGTCTCCGCCAGTGCGCCAGCCGGGCACAGGCGGGAGCTCGGGGCCTGTAAAGGTCAGGCCGCCGTCGCCAGAGTAGGCAACGGTTGCCGCCTGATAAACCGCGACCACCTGCTTCGGGTTTCTCGGATTGACAGTAATTCCCGGCTCGCTCCCGGATGAGTTTGCAGGAGAATATGGTCACCACATGCGCTGCTGGAGCACGAGGCAGCGAAGTCTGGGCGAATGCCGCAACCGCACCCAACAAGAACAGCAAGAGACCGGAAAGTTTCATGGTCACCCTCCTCCTGCTCGGTTTCGAATGGTTTGCTCACTATTCATTGGACGTGAACCGACGAAGTATTGCATATTGTATCCACTATTTGCCTCTGATTGGATATCATATGTCCTCTATCTTCTTGAACTCCACGAGCGCGTGCAGTTGGGGACTTGGAATGATGACCCGAGAGATACCCGCGCGGCTGCGACCACGATTCAGACGTAGCCTGTTACTTTGCGGAAAAGTAAAGTAAGGATATACATTGGGGAAACTGCCCACCTTCGGTGTTTGCTTCACTAACATCTTGACGACGGTACTGCTTCTGATAGGGCCCGCGGGGGCCCTTACGGCCGCTCAGAGCTCTCAGCAATCACCTGCACCGCAACGTTCGCGCGGCCATGGCGAGCCCACCAAAGCCGACATCCTGCGCGGTGCCTACGGGCCCTATCGTGCCAACAACGATCTGCTTTTCTACCACCTCGACATCCGCGTTGATCCGGACAAGAAGTTCATCAGCGGGAAGAACACTATCCGCTTCAAAATGCTGAAGGACGACGCTCGGATCCAGCTAGACTTGGCCGACGGGCTCAGCGTCGAAAAAATTCTCCTCGGATCCACTCCGCTCCGGTACGAGCGTGATTCCGGCGCGGTTTTCGTCAGTTTCCCGGAAACCTTACATGCCGGCCATATTTACGCCATCGACTTCTACTACTCCGGGTCCCCAGTTCAGACGGGCAGGTTTGGAGGCTTCACTTTTGGACAGGATCCGTCCGGTCATCCCTGGATTTACACCGCGTGCGAAGGAATCGGCGCCAGCATATGGTGGCCGAATAAGGACCAATGGCGCGACGAGGTCGAAAGCATGCAAATCAGCGTGTCGATTCCGAAAGACCTCGTCGACGTCTCCAACGGAAAGTTCATGGGCAAGACCGACCTCGGCGACGGGTACACGCGATGGGATTGGTTCGTACATTACCCGATCAACAACTACGATGTTTCGCTGAATATCGGGAATTATCAGCACTTCTCGGACCGGCTAGGCGACCTCTCGATGGATTTTTACGTGCTTCCCGAAGACCTGGACAAAGCCAAGAAGCAATTCACCCAGGCTAAAGGGATGCTCCAGGCATACCAGCACTACTTCGGCGAGTATCCCTTCAAGAAGGACGGCTATAAGCTGATCGAAGTGCCGTACTCCGGAATGGAACACCAGAGCGCGGTCACCTACGGAAACCACTTCGCGAACGGCTACCTCGATCGCGACTGGACCGGAGTAGGCATCAGCACTCGATTCGACTTCATCATCATCCACGAGAGCGGACACGAGTGGTTCGGCAACAGTATCACCGCCGCCGACAGCTCAGACATGTGGATCCACGAGGGTTGGACGACGTATCTTGAGAGCCTCTACGTCGAATACATGTACGGTCACGACGATGCCCTGAGGTATCTTAACGGGTACAAATCGAAGGTAAAGAATGAAGAACCTATTATTACCGCGCGCGGCGTCAATGGCGAGCCGCCGCCGGACCAATACTTCAAAGGGGTTCTCTTCATCAATACGCTTCGCAGCATCGTCAACAATGACAAACGCTGGTGGAAACTCCTCCACGATTTCTACCAGCATTTTAAGTATCAGAACATCATGACCGAGGATGTTGTGCAGTACTTCAGCCAGCAGACCGCAATGAAGTTGACATCGATCTTCGATCAGTATCTACGCCACACAGCGATTCCCACCCTGGAATTGAAGTTCGACACTAGCAGCGGTACCGTGTCGTATCGATGGAAGGTGGATGAACCGGCGTTCCAGATGCCGGTACGCGTGGGGAAGAAAGACAACTGGCAGATCATCCACGCAACCACCGACTGGCAGACGATGCCGACCTCGTTAAAGAAAGACGAATTCGACGTCGCCACTGATCTGTACTACGTCAACGTTTCTAAGGAGTGACCTCATCAAGCGGCTTGGGCTGGACTGTCTCCGAAACAGCAGTCGCAAGAGCCTCCCGAACCTTGAACGCATGGGTGCGCTCAAGTGTGCAAAGTCGAATCGCGAGGTCCACAATGTTGAATGTCACGAAACAGTACTTTGCAGGTGAACGTGTGAAGACAATAATCCGCATTGTTTGTTTGTTGTCCTGTGTAATTCCACAGGTGCAAGCGTCCGCCCAGAATGAGAACCCTGCCCACCTGGAGAGCCGGAAGAATATCAAGCTGAATCCTCTGCCCTTGAACCACGTGAGGCTAACGGGAGGTCCGCTCAAAGCAGCCCAGGAGGCTGATGCGAAGTATCTTCTCGAACTCCAGCCCGATCGCATGCTCGCGTTCCTGCGTCAGCACGCCGGACTGAAACCGAAAGCCGAAGGATACGGGGGATGGGACGGGCCGAAGCGCAATTTGACCGGACACATTGCGGGACATTATCTATCGGCGGTGAGCCTGATGTGGGCAGCCACGGGCGACGCTCGCTTCAAAGATCGTGCCAATTACATTGTCGACCAACTGAAAGAGATCCAGGATGCGCAGGGCGACGGCTACATCGGAGCGTTGGAGGATGGGCAGGGTGTTGATGGAAAACAGCGCTTCGTCGATCTGAGCAACGGGGTGATCAAGTCCGGAGGCTTCGATCTCAATGGCCTCTGGTCCCCCTGGTATGTCGAGCACAAACTCTTTGCCGGACTCAGAGATGCATACAGGTACGCGGATAACACCACGGCATTGCAGGTAGAGATCAAGTTTGCCGGCTGGGTGGAGCAGACTCTCTCCAGGCTGGACGATGATCAGCTGCAACGCATGCTGAGAACAGAGTTTGGCGGAATGAACGAGGTACTCGCCGAATTGTACGCAGATACCGGAGACCCGCGCTGGCTCGCCCTTGCCGATAAATTCCAGCAGAAGGCGATCGTCGATCCTCTCTCGGAAGACAAAGATGTTATTTCTCACACGCACGGGAACACGCAGGTTCCCAAGCTCTATGGGGTACTGATGCGCTATGTGTACACGGGCAATCCGGCGGACGAGGAGGCTGCGAAGTTTTTCTGGGACCGCGTGGTCAACCACTACAGCTTTGCCACCGGCGGAGATGGCAAGAACGAGTATTTCGGCGAGCCTGACAAGCTCGACAACATGGTCGACGGCCGGACGGCGGAGACGTGCAACGTCTATAACATGCTGAAGATGACGCGCACGCTGTTCTCGGTCGAGCCTGATATTCGCTACGCTGATTTTCACGAGCGGGCGCTGTTCAACCACATTCTTGCTTCACAGGACCCCGCGGATGGAACCGTGAGCTACATGTTGCCCGTAGGCCGTGGGGTACAGCACGAATACCAGGACATGTTCGAAGACTTCACCTGCTGCGTCGGCTCAGGCATGGAAAGCCACGCGCTACATGGCGCGGGCATTTACTACTACAAAGGCTCCGAGGAATTCTGGATCGGCCTCTACGCTCCTTCCACCGCGCGCTGGGATTCAGCGGGAGTAGAGTTCGAGATGAAGACTGATTTTCCGATCGGTCCATCTGCATCCGTGAAAATTCAAACGAGAGCGCCGAAAGAATTCACACTTGCTTTGCGGAGGCCGTATTGGGCGGGAGACGGCTTCAGAGTCGAGGTGAATGGTAAGTTGCTGAAGGATCTTCCGCCGGCGGATTCGTACGTCAAGATCAGTCGAGTCTGGCGTCAAGGCGATACGGTTGAACTTAATCTCCCAAAGAAGTTGCGCACGGAACCGTTGCCGGATAATCCGGGCCGGATGGCGCTGATGTGGGGGCCGCTGGTGCTCGCAGGGGATCTTGGGCCGGAGGTACATCAACGCGACGAAGAACACATGCCCGCGCCGTCGGCCCCGGCGCTCGTCGTTGCGAAAGAACCGATCGAGCAGTGGCTCAAGCCGGAAGCCGCGAAGCCGGGATGGTTTAAGACGAGTGGCGTCGGCCTGGCCCGGGACATCGAGTTTGCACCCTTCTATGAACTCCCTCGCCGGAAATACGCCGTTTATTGGGATGTCTTCACGCCGGAAGAGTGGAGCAAGCGTTCCGCCGAATACAAAGCGGAGCAGGAAAAGCAACAGCGGCTTCAGGCGGCGACTATCGCCTTTGCTCAACCGGGCGAGATGCAATCAGAGCGGGACTTTAACGAACAGGGAGAAGACTCCGCGCCACTTTCGTGGCGAGGCCGACACGGACGCGGAGGCAAAGGCTGGTTTTCCTTTGACATGCCGGTCGGAAACTCGCGGCCCACCGCGCTGTGGGTGACCTACGGTGGTGACAGATGGCGAAAATCCACGCTCGACATCCTGGTTGATGGGAAGCAGGTTGGCGACCACATAGAACTACCACGCAGCCCGGACCAAGACAAGCAATTCGTTGACGTCGGCTATACGATCCCGGCTGAACTCACGGCCGGCAAGAGCGAGGTGACGGTGCGTTTCCAGGCGACGGATGGGAACGACATGGGGGGAATTTTCGGGGTGCGCACGGCGCGTGCCGACGAAGCGCACTAGCTTGCCCACGTCGTCACTGCGGAGTCGATCTTCAGGAGTTGTGGTAGCGTAGTTTCGGCCAAATGTCACAACGATGCGACCTAGAAAGGGGTGCGATCGGAAGATGGGAATCCAAATGAAAACGGCCCTGCGCGGAGCACGCCTCCGGCTCTTTTTCGCATTCATCGCCTCCGTCGCCGTTTTGCCAGTCAATCTTTCGAGCCAGCAACCCATCGACAGCAAGCTACTCTCCGGCATGCAGTGGAGGTTAATCGGCCCATTTCGCGCCGGGCGAGTTACGGCCGTTGCCGGCGCGGCGGACCCTAACACGTATTATTTCGGGACCCCAGGCGGCGGAGTCTGGAAAACTACGGACGGAGGGCAAGTCTGGCACCCGATTTTCGACGAACAGCGGGTCGCGTCCATCGGCGCGCTTGGCGTGGCGCCATCCGATTCTAACGTTCTGTATGTCGGAACCGGGGAACAGACGCGGGGCAATGGTGTCTATCGCTCGACGGACGCAGGCGTCACATGGAGCAACGTCGGGCTGCAGGACGTGCCTTTCATACAGGCGGTCATCGTCGATCCAAAAAATCCCGACGTCGCCGTAGTCGGCGGAAACTCGGTCGGCTTCGGGCTGCTATGGCGGCCACTTCCGGCATCGGCATACACCTCGAACCGCGGAATCTTTAGAACCGTCGACAGCGGCAAGAGCTGGACGAAAGTGTTCTCCGCCGAAGACTCGATCGGCGTTGTCGACCTATGTTCCGATCCTGGCGATCCACTCACGTTGTACGGCGTGATCTATCGCCCTGCATCCGGCTCTGGCGATTCCGCGAAGGAAGCCACCTCAGACATCGTGAAGTCCGGAGATGGTGGTTCGACCTGGACTCATCTTGCCAGCAGCAGTCTGCCTGAAAAGGCTCGGGGCAGGGTTGGCATCGCGGTCGCGCCGGGAACCGGTGGACGCCGCATGTACGCAATCCTCGAGCAGGGGTTCTTCCGCTCGGATGACGGAGGCACAACTTGGCAACAGTCCACCAAAGACCCGCGGGTGACTGGCAATGAATATTTCAGTCGCGTCTTCGTCGACACCCGGAATCCCGACGTGCTCTACGTGTCGCAGACCTCGATGTATCGTTCGACGGACGGTGGGAAGACGTTCGAAGCTTTCGCGGGAGCCCCCAGCGGCGACGATTTCCACGTGGCGTGGATCGACCCACGCGATCCGGCGCGCATGATTTTCGGTGTGGATCAGGGAGCGATCGTCACTGTGGACGCCGGCAAGACGTGGAGTTCCTGGTACAACCAACCGACGGGGCAGTTCTACCACATCTCTACCGACAACCTGTTCCCCTATCGCGCCTATGGGGCACAGCAGGACAGTGGTACGGCTGGCGTGATCAGTCGCAGCGACTATGGCGAGATCCTTTTGCAGGATTGGTTTTCCATGGGGGGCTTCGAGTACGCGTTCATCACTCCCGACCCGGCGCATCCCAACTTCGTTTATAGCGGAGGCTGGTACGGTACGGTGGTTCGTTACGACAAATCGACTGGGCAAATCGCAACTGTCTTCGAGCGCGGCAAGAAATATCGCGCCTCGCAAATGCCGCCTCTGGTCTTCTCGCCCGAGGATGCGTCCATCCTTTACTTAGGCATGCAGTTTGTGCTCACGACGGTCGATGGAGGAAAGAGCTGGCGGGAGATCAGCCCTGACCTTACCGGTTACGGCGAGCAGGAAGAGCCGGAGAAGCCCGATCCGGACAAGCCGCGTCCGCCGGCCATCACCGCCCTGTCACCGTCAACCGTGAAATCTGGCGTAATCTGGGCGGGCACGAGCAACCGACTGGTTCAAGTTAGCCGCGACGGTGGAAAGAACTGGCAAAACGTCTCTCCGCCCGGATTGACCGAACCCTCCGAGATCCTCTACGTCGAAGCCTCGCGTCACGATCCGGCCACCGCCTACCTGACGGTGGGCGCGACGCGAGAGTCCACTCCTCCTTATGTCGCTCGCACCCATGACTACGGCCAGACCTGGAAGAAGATCGTCAACGGATTCCCGGAACACGAAATGGTCCGCGTGGTGCGCGAAGACTCTAAGCGCAAAGGCCTGCTCTTTGCCGGTACCGATACCAGCGTCTACGTCTCGTGGGACGACGGCGACCACTGGCAGCCGTTGTCCCTGAATCTCCCTGCAACACCCATCACCGATCTCCAGGTGCATGACACTGACTTGGTAATCTCGACCTTCGGACGGAGCCTCTGGGTTCTCGACGACATCGCTCCCTTGCGCGAAATCAATTCCCAAATCACCGGCGCTGATGCGCACCTATTCGTGCCTGCAACTGCCATGCGTGTGCGGTGGGAGAACTATCAGGACACTCCTTACCCCATCGAAACTCCGGCCGGCCAGAACCCTCCCGACGGAGCGATCCTCGACTACTACCTGAAAACGCCGACGGCGGGTGACGTGACGCTGACGATCTACGACGGGAAGGGCGCCGAGGTGGCGCGATTCTCCAGCGAAGCGAAGGCGCCCGCGTTTCTTCTGGCCAATGCTCCCACCTACTGGTTTGCTCCGGAAGCCACTTTGCCCAAGGCGGCGGGCGTGAATCGCTTTGTGTGGGATCTGCGGTATCCGCCCCCGCCTTCCCTTCCCTACGGGTACAACGGCAAACTGCTGGAGTACGCGGAATACACATTGGCCGATCACGCCATACCCGGCCTCACGCCGCGGCTGCAACCTCGCGGACCGCTGGTCTTGCCCGGCACGTACACCATCGAACTACGGGTTGACGGTCAAACCTTGCGACAGCCTCTGACGGTGGAGCTTGATCCACGGGTTCATGCCTCGCCAGCCGACCTGTCAGACCAACTCGATCTGGCGCAGCGAATCAGCCGGGGAATGAAGGCGAGTTCTGATGCTTTCTACCAAGTCGCAGGGTTGCGTAAAACTTACACCGAACGGACGGACGCCTTGAAGCAGCCTGAAACCAAAGAGACAAAGGGCGCGGTGGCCGACTTCGAAAAAAAGATCGATGCCATCGACAAGGGGACCAAGCGCGCTCCGGGGCTTGGACCCGTGAACCGCGACCTGGCTCGGCTCATCTTCAGCGCGGAGAGCGCCGACATGCGTCCCGCAGACACTGTTCAGTCCGCGGCGCGACAAACTTGCGATGCCCTCGACAAAGATCTCGCGAGCTGGCGGCAGTTGAACGAACAGGATCTCGCTGCCTTCAACGCACTTCTTGCCGCCAATAAACAGGCACCGTTGCCCATACTCACTGGAATGGCCAGCACGGGTTGCAAGCCGTAGAGATGTGGGGTTCAACAGTGCGTCCAGGCCAAGAGGATGGGTCCCAAGCTTCCTGCGGGCGAATTGTCGGCAACTTACCGGATTAGGTCAGGTTTGCCCGTCATCCGGTCAGAATCCACGTCTCCGGTTGCGACGACACGACGAAACGGTCCGTACCTTGGGCGGTGATGCAGTTTGGGCTGAAAGACTATCTAAGAACGGCGCTTTGAGGACAAGTGTGAAAGGAGGGATTGTGCGCACAATTTCCGGTAAGTAATTTGCCCGAACTGTCCAAGATTGACCATTCCTGTACATGGGTTTGGGGCATTCTGTCTATGGTGTGTCTACGCCGTGAAAAAAGAGCTTAGCCCAAAACAGATACTCGCTGTCCGTTGTCCGACCTGTGGCGCTGGTCCGGGTGAGACGTGTGAGCTTAATACTGGCCAACCGCGCAGCGAGCCGCATCGCGACCGCGGATTGATCGCAGCAGATTGAGCCAAGACGATCGTGGCAACACAGGGTCTAAGACATTACCGAGTGTTTCCGCCGATTGGCTCATAATCCGGAACGCTTCGAAACCCACCCACAGGTGTATTCGTCGCAATATGCTAGCGAGGCAGTGTATGGTGAAGGGACCGAGCGGCCCTCTTTTGGAAAGGGCGATCCGCGAGGCTGGGAGATGGCGCCGCTACTGCCAACCCGCCGTAGATCGCCCGGGGCAAGGATGAAACAAATGGGACAAAAAACGAAAGCAAGCCAGCCTTCTTCCAAAACGCTGCCGAAAGCAGCAACCGGAATTCAGGGTTTGGACGAAATCACGCGGGGAGGGTTGCCACGTGGCCGTCCCACTCTTATCAGCGGAGGCGCCGGTTCCGGAAAGACGCTGTTCGGATTGGAGTTCCTGGTTCGAGGCGCTACACAATACGGCGAACCCGGCGTGTTCATGTCGTTCGAGGAATCGATCCCGGATCTGACCAAGAATGTCGCCTCTCTCGGTTTCGACCTGGACCGGCTGGTGGCGGACAAGAAACTGTTTGTGGACCACGTGTCCCTCGCCCATAGCGAGTCAGGGGAAACCGGCGAGTATGACCTCGAGGGCCTCTTCATTCGAATTGCCGACGCAGTTCAGAGGGTAGGGGCGCGGCGAGTCGTCCTGGACACCATTGAAACGCTCTTCGGCGATTTGCCCAACCCAGGCATCCTGCGCGCCGAAATCCGCCGCCTGTTCGACTGGCTCAAGCAAAAAGAATTGACCACGGTCATTACCGCCGAGCGGGACCATCCCGACAAGCTGACCCGGCACGGCATCGAGGAGTTCGTCTCAGACTGCGTAATCCTGCTGGACCATCGTATCCGAGAGGAGATCTCGACCCGACGTCTGCGCATCGTCAAGTACCGGGGATCGACCCATGGCACGAACGAATATCCGTTCCTCATTGATGACCAGGGTATTTCAGTCCTGCCGATCTCCTCGCTGGGCCTGGACCACGAAGCGTCTACCGAACGAGTATCGAGCGGCATTGCCCGGTTGGACGGCATGCTGGGCGGCAAGGGTTTTTATCGGGGGAGCAGCATTCTGGCATCCGGCACCGCGGGAACCGGTAAATCCACCATTGCGGCATGTTTCGTGGATGCGGCCTGTCGCCGCGGTGAGCGCGCTTTGTTTTTCGCTTTCGAAGAATCACCCCAGCAGATCGTCCGCAATACGCGTTCGATCGGCATCGACCTCGAACCATGGGTCCGCAAAGGGCTCCTGCAATTCCATGCGGCGCGTCCCACCTACGGGGGGATCGAACAGGTACTGTTACTGACCCACAAACACATCACCAGCTTCCAGCCCAGCGTGGTTGTGGTGGACCCGGTTACCAATCTGCTGATGGTCAGCACCCAGAACGAAGTGCGGTCCATGCTCACGCGGCTGGTCGATTTTCTGAAGACCCAGAAGATCACCGCGATTTTCACCAGTTTGACTGCGGCGGGGGCCCTGGAAGCCAGCGAGGCGGACGTTTCCTCCCTCATGGACACCTGGCTCCTGCTGAAAAACATCGAGGTCGGGGGAGAGCGGAACCGCGCGCTCTACGTGCTTAAATCGAGAGGCATGGAACATTCCAACCAAATTCGTGAATTCGTGTTCACGGACGACGGCCTACGATTGCTGGACGTTTACCTCGGATCCGAGGGCGTGCTGACCGGTTCCGCCCGGGTGTCCCAGGAAATGCGCGAGAAAGCAGTGGTCACGTTCCGCGGGCAAGAACTGGAGTCTCGCCGGCGCGAACTGGAGCGTAAGCGCCGGATCTTTGAGGCCCGTATGGTCATGCTGCGGGCGGAGTTTGAAGTGGAGGAAGAAACAATTCAACACACCATCGCCGAATCGGAATTACTCGGCGAGGAAGTGATGCAAGATCGCGGGCAGATGGTGCTGAGCCGGAAAGCGGACTCCTCCTCCTACAAGAAAGATGGGCGCGCGAAGGGCGCGAGGAAACGCTGAATGCCGAAAACCAAGACAAAGACGACAAAGACAAAAACTCGGGCGCGGCCTGGGAAACCGGCCCAACGGAAACTGGCGGTTTGGAATCTGCGGCTCTACGTGGCGGGCCAGACTCCCAAGTCCGTTCGCGCCTTTGCCAACCTCAAGGTACTGTGTGAAGAGCACTTGAAGGGGCGCTATCAGATCGAAGTGATCGATCTGAGAGAGAATCCGCAACTGGCGCGCGGTGACCAGATCGTGGCAGTTCCGACGCTGGTAAGAAGGCTTCCGGTACCGGTCCGAACGATCATTGGAGACCTGTCCAACAGCGTGCGGCTGTTGGTGGGCCTCGATCTGCGTAAGGTAGACTGACCAAGCTTAGGAATACCTGCATGAAAAAGCCCCCGAAAAAGAGCGGCCCGGCAGGAAAGCGGAAACTCGGATTGGCCGGGGAATTGGAGCTCTCTGGCTCCCATTCTCGTCAGGCAAAGTACGTCTTGCGTTTGTACGTAAGCGGATCCACGTTGAAATCGGCGCTGGCTGTAGAGAATATCAAGCGGATCTGTGAGCAGTACTTGAAGAATCGGTATGACCTGAAAGTCATCGACATTTACCAGCAGCCGAATCTGGCCAGGGACGAGCAGATTGTGGCGGTGCCCACGCTCGTTAAGCGGCTCCCGTCCCCGCTGCGGAGGCTGGTTGGGGATATGTCAAACCTAAGGAAAGTGCTCTTTGGACTAGACCTGGGAATGCAGGAGTTATAGCTGGCGGAAGGGGGAAAGAGGTTGGCTGACAGGAAGAAAAACCGCTCCCCGCAAAAGCAGCCGGCCCTTTCGCGCCGGGAATTGGTTACCCGGCTGAGCGAAGCCGAGGAAAACCTCCGCGCCATTCGTTCCGGCGAAGTGGATGCCATTGTTGTGAACCGCCAAGGCGAGGAGAAAGTATTCACGCTGCGGGGGGCCGATCATACCTACCGTGTTTTCGTGGAGAGGATGAACGAAGGCGCCGCTGTTCTCAGCAGTGACCACACCGTCTTGCACTGCAACGGCCGTTTTGCCCGGTTCCTTGGAGCGAGGCTCCAGAGCGTCATCGGTTCTTCCATGCTGGACTTGGTTTGGCCCGACGATCATCCCAAACTGGATGCCTTACTCCGGCGTGCGGCCCGAAGGAACTGCCGGGGCGAGATCCGTTTGCAATCGCGAACAGGCGCCCCTTTGTCCGTCCATCTCTCCTTGAATCCTCTCCGCCTGGACAGCACGCGGGCTGTCTGCCTGATCGCTTCGGACCTGTCCGAGACGAAGCGCGCCGAGCAGGAACTGCGTGCTTCCAGCGAGCAGTTGCGGAATCTTACGGCGCACCTGCAGTCCGTTCGAGAGGAGGAGCGGGCCAGGATCTCCCGAGAAGTCCACGATGAACTGGGCCAGTCGTTGACCGCAGTGAAAATGGATCTCGCTTGGCTGGCGGGGCGGCTGCCGCAGAGAGACGGGCCGATGCTCAAAAGGATCCGCTCCACGCAGCAGTTGGCCGACAGCATTATCCGATCCATTCGCAGAATCTCGACAGAGCTGAGGCCCGCTGTTTTGGATCTGGGTTTGGCGGCCGCCGTGGAATGGCAGGTCCAGGAATTCGAGGCCCGATCCGGCATTCGGTGCAAGGTCCGGCTGCTCACCCGGCAAGTGGTTGCGTCGAACGCTTCGACCGCCATGTTTCGTATTTTCCAGGAGACTTTGACCAATGTCGCGCGCCATGCCAAGGCCACGCGCGCCGAGGTGGTCCTGCAGAAACAACGGGACCGGCTGGTTCTTCTGATTCACGATAACGGCCGGGGTTTTGATCAGGCGGACCCCTCGCTTTCCAAATCCCTGGGTCTGCTGGGTATGCGGGAACGCGCTGCCATTCTGGGCGGCCGGGTGAGTATCTCCAGTGCTCCGGGAAAAGGGACCACCGTCACCGCCTCGATTCCGCTCCCATCTCCGGAGGAATCTGGCCCCATGCCCGCCACCACATGATGCGAGTCCTCATAGTCGATGACCACGCTATTCTCCGCCGGGGTTTGAGGTCGCTGCTTTCCGATGAATTCCACGGGGCCGCATTTGGAGAAGCCTCCGATTCCCGACAGGCGCTGGAACAGCTTCGAAAAAAAGAGTGGGATGTCGCGCTGCTCGACATCAACCTGCCGGGAAAAAGCGGCTTGGATCTCCTCAAGGAATTGAAGGCCGAATGGCCCAAGCTCCCGGTTCTGGTCCTGAGTGGTCACCCGGAAGACCAATTTGCCGTTCGTGCCCTGAAGGCGGGCGCGGGCGGCTACTTGACCAAGGAAAGCGCTCCCGAGGAGTTGGCGAAAGCCATCCGCAAGATCCTGGCCGGGGGGCGATACGTGAGTCCCGCACTGGCCGAAAAGCTGGCCTTAGGAGTAAAAAAGGATCTCACGCGCACACCGCACGAGACGCTCTCCGACCGCGAGTATGAAGTCATGTCCTATATCGCCTCGGGAAAGACGGTTACGGAAATCGCCGAAGAACTGTCACTCAGCGTAAAAACGATCAGCACCTATCGCGCTCGGGTTCTGGAAAAGCTCGGCGTTAAGAATAGTGCGAAAATCGTCCAGTACGCGATCCGAAACGGCCTGGTGATTTGAGAACGTCCCAAATGTGGGCGCCGCCGTCCAGCCTGCAACCTCTTTTCCGGCCTTCAGCTTTACTGTAAGACAAACACCGACAAATCTTTCAGCCTGCGTCCTACGAAAGAATCAGACTGCGGCCGATGGGCATGATCGGCGTCGGGATTTAGTCTCCACTCTGACGCTGAAAAGAAACTAAATTCTCGCGAATACAAACCATATAAGAGAGGAGAGGATGGTAATGAATAATCTTGGACCACACATACCATCCGAAGAGCTGGACCGGGAGCTCACAGAACGCGCCATAGAGATCGCCCATGATCACGGCATCACCTCTGCTGATTTCATTCAAATGATGGACTCCGGCATACGAATATCAGATTTCTTGAACGCGATGAACATGTTTGCAGATGCCGGTCACACCGTCGATTGCGGTTTTTCCTGGGGCAATCCTCCGCTTCTTAACTAGGACATCTTTGTCGATTTGACAGATGTCAGTGCCTCTCCAGGGGAATTGCGATTCGCAATGGAAGCGCTCGCGAGCCACGGGAAGGGGGCTAACGCTCTCAACTCGTTCAGTACTCAGTGAGGTTTTCACGATGATTACTTGGACGGCGGCGGAAAAGACCATTGCACGACAGGGAGCACAGCCGGTCTTCCGGCCAACCTGTGGCCTTCATTCAGATTGGGCCTTCATGTAAGGGAGCGCAAAATGGCGACGGCCGTCCAGCCCGCAACCTCTTTTCCAGTCTTCAGCCTCCACGTAGGACAAACACCGACACATCTTTCAGCCTGCGTCCTACGAAAGAATCAGACTGCGACCGATAGGCATGATCGGCGTCGGGATTTATCTTCCAATCTGACGAAGCGGTTTTTACCCATTCTGCGCCAAGGTGATTAGGAGAAGCCAATGATATCCCCGACCATATCGGCCAAAAAAGAGTGCAACTTCGACCCAGGGAAATTTCTTGCCACAATCGGTGCGGGACGGAGAATTGTGGCGGCTGCAAAGAAACAAATAATTTACGCTCAAGGCGCAGCGTGCGATGCCGTGTTCTATATCCAGACGGGCAAGGTAAGACTCACTGTCGTATCGGCGATTGGCAAGGAAGCAACCCTGGGTATATTGAGCGAGGGCGAATTTTTCGGAGAAGGTGGCCTGGCTGGACAGCCTTTACGCATGGGGTCTGCAACCGCAATGACGGACTGCGAACTCATGCGAATTGACAAGAAGACAATGATGCTTGCGCTGCAGCAAGAACAAACATTGTCCGAAATGTTTACGGCACATTTGTTGGGGCGGAACATCCGATTCGAAGAGGATTTGGTTGACCAACTCTTCAATTCCAGCGAAAAGAGACTAGCTCGGGTTCTGCTATTGCTTGCTCGTTTTGGCAAGGCAGGCGTGCCCGAGACTGTAATCCCCCAGATCAGTCAGGAGACCCTCGCAGAGATGGTGGGCACAACCCGGTCTCGGGTCAGTTTTTTCATGAATAAGTTCAGAAGGTCAGGCTTCGTTGACTATGGAGCGAGCAAGATGCACGTTCATAGTTCACTTCTAAATGTCGTTCTCCAAAACTAGGGTCCGCGGCGCAATCCCAAAGCACACCTCGACAAGGCACCCGGTCCCAACTTCCGGATGGTCGGCAAACCTTTACTTTACAGGATTATGGAAGAGTTGCCCTAGACTCCAGGTTCGGAGACCTAGGCGAGTTGCTTGCCCGTGGCATCCAGGTTTGCACAACGTAGTCGAGTGCGGGGGGCGCGGCTGGCTGTGATGCCGCCAGCGCTTCAGGATCTTTCTCGAGGATTGCAGTCATCACGCTCAGTTGCGACTTGCCCTCGAAGGCGCGCCGGCCGGTAATCATCTCGTAGAGCACGCAGCCGAAGCTGAAGAGGTCGCTGCGCGCGTCCGCTTCCTTCCCTTGCAGCACCTCGGGCCCCATGTACTGAAAGGTGCCCACGATCATCCCGTGCTGGGTTAGCGCCGCCGGTGTAGCACTCAGTATCGAAACATTCATGGTCGGCGTGGAGGGCGTCAGACTCCCTTTTTCGCTCAGGGCCTGCGCGCCCAGCATGGCCACGGGTTTCGCCAAACCGAAATCCAGCAACTTGGCGCCCGATGCGGTGAGCATGATGTTCCCCGGCTTGAGGTCGCGGTGCACGATACCCGCGCGGTGCGCCTTCTCCAGCGCATCGCAGATCTGTATTGCGCACTCCAGCGCCTGCTTCAGGGGCAGCGGAGCTTTGTGCAGGCGGGAATCAAGAGTCTCGCCCTCCACGTACTCCATCACCAGGTAGGAGGTTCCCTCCTGGCTCCCCACATCGTGTAACACGCAAATATGCGGATGATTCAGAGAAGAAATAGTGCGGGCTTCTCGCTCGAAGCGCTGCTTGGCTTCAGGATTTGAAGAGAGATGAGACGGCAGAATTTTCACAGCGACCGTGCGGTCGAGGCGCGTGTCGCGGGCGCGGTACACCTCGCCCATGCCGCCCGCGCCGAGCGCCGTCTGAATTTCATACGGCCCAAGTTTGGTGCCAGAGGCTAGAGACATGCGTGCGCGCAATTATAGTCCCGCGAGGAGGTTGCAGCGGACGCGACGATTCTGGATGGTTAGTCGGCAACCCGGAAACTATGGCTTTCGCAATGACACCAAGCTAGCAATCCGCATACTTTGGTTCAGTGCAGGAGCCACGTCGCGACCCGCCAGAGGGTCTAATGAACATTCACCATCAGACATTCAGCCATACTTGGGCCCTAGAGGTTAACGATCAAGTCGGAGAAGGGGTACAATTCCGCGGTATCGGAATGCTTGGTGGTACCGCTTTATTTGTGGTTCCGATGACAAGTGGGTGGTATACCCTTCCGAAATTGTTGGAGTACATCACCAAATCGGAAAAAAGCCATGGCTCAGCTCGCGCGTACTCCCTATAACATTGGGCTCGATAGAAACGCCGCCAACTTCGCACCACTGACACCGCTCACCTTTCTCGCCTGGGCTGCCCAAGTCTTCCCGAATCGTCCCGCAGTGATCCACGGAAGGC
>Ga0209517_10004961_pt1 | contig 17191 bp, 12 predicted proteins | sample PeaSoiMetSII2010_FD_187695 | JGI IMG/M metagenome (GOLD analysis project Ga0209517, IMG submission 187695) | Peat soil microbial communities from Weissenstadt, Germany - SII-2010 (SPAdes) (version 2) | ecosystem: Environmental > Terrestrial > Soil > Wetlands > Peat | place: Germany...
CAAGGCCCCCCAGGAGGCTGCCCAGCCCCAGTCGCCGAGGCTGAAAATGTAGTGCCGACCTGCAAGATCGCTTTGATGAAAAGAAAACACTTACGACTTCAATATGCCCTCAACTGCGAAAGTTCGGCTAGAGTTAGCCCCCCTCGATTATGAAAGCGTTATGGCGTTAATCCTGAGGTGTGTTACCGTTACCAGGCGGCAGGAAATATGTCTGAGATCAGAGTTCGGTTTGCGCCTAGCCCGACCGGCTACGTCCATGTCGGGAATGCGCGCACTGCCCTTTTCAACTGGCTTTTTGCCCGGCACTACGCCGGCGCCTTCGTTTTAAGGATCGAAGACACGGACATCGAGCGCTCCAAAGACGAGTTCGAGCGACAGTTGCTCGAAGACCTGCGCTGGTTCGGAATCGATTGGGACGAGGGGCCGGACAAAGGGGGCGAGTTCGCTCCCTATCGCCAATCAGAGCGGAAAGAGGTCTACTCCCGGCTGGCGACTCAGTTGATCGACCAGGGCCAGGCCTATTTCTGCTTTTGTGCTCCGGAGCAACTCGAGCAGGAACGCCAGGAGGCATTGAAGGCCGGTCTCCAGCCCCGCTATTCGGGACGTTGCCGCAAGCGTCCGCGTGAAGAGGCGGCGCGCAAGGTCGCGGCGGGCGAACCGGCTGCGATCCGGCTGAAGATCATTGCCAGTGCGTTTTCCTGGAGCGATCTCGTGCACGGACCCACCAGTTTTTCGGCTGAAGTTATTGGCGATCCCGTCCTGGTGCGCTCCGGCGGCAACCCCAATTACAACTATGCGGTGGTCGTCGACGATCACTTAATGGCCATCACCCACGTTATTCGTGGCGACGACCATATTTCCAACACTCCCCGCCAACTCGCCGTCTACGCCGCCTTGGGCTGGGAGCCACCGCAGTTCGCTCACCTCTCGACGATTCTGGGTTCCGACCGGACGCGCCTGTCCAAGCGCCACGGAGCGACCTCGCTCGAGAGTTTCCGAGAGATGGGAATTCTTCCGGAAGCACTGCGGAATTACCTGGCGCTCTTGGGGTGGTCGCCGGCGGACGGAAAAACGGAAATCCTCAGTCCGCAGCAACTGGTCGAGCAGTTTTCGCTCGAGCACATCACCAAGAGCCCGGCCGTGTTTGACCAGGAGAAGCTCTACTGGCTGAACCGGCACTACATGAAGGAATGCCCACCCCGGCGTCTGGTTGAGCTGGCGATACCGTTCCTTCGTTCGGCGGGATACCTGGACACGCAACCAACTCCAGAAGTGCTGGCGTGGCTGGAGGGCGTGCTGAACGCTGTCCTCAAGAACCTCAGCACGTTCGAGCAACTTCCCGATGCGGTGCGGATCATTTTCGACTATGACGCAAGGAAGGCAGTCGAGGAATTAGACCTCGCGGCGACGCCGAGCGCCCGTTCGGTGCTTGGCGCTTTCATCCCCAAAGCCCTGGCCCAACCGGAATTGAGCTACGAACAGTTCCGCGCGCTCACCAAAGAAGTGCAAAAGGAAACGGGGAATAAAGGGAAGGACCTGTTCCATCCCATTCGCGTCGCCCTGACCGGCGCGGCCTCCGGTCCTGAGCTTGAGAAGCTGATCCCCATTTTCGAGGCCGGCGCCAAGCTACCTCTTCCTCGGCACGTGAAGAGCGTCGCCGAACGCCTCCAGGAATTCGCCTCAATGGCGAGCATTTAATACCGATCCGCGCGACACCGGCCCTCTCCCCCTTGGAAGCATAGGCGCTAGAATAGGCTCGATCGGGTTCCGGAGCCCGCCGGGGCGGGCGCAAGAATGTGGCCCACGGCGACAGCCGTAGGGAAAGCAGGGCCGAGGCGCATGAAAAGCCCCGGGAGGGGCGACAGATCTGTCTTGATAATCGCAGATCTTCTGTCGCCACTACGTGGCTCAGCGTGCTCTCTGTCTGCCGTGATCCCACGGCTGGCGCCGTGGGCCACATTCTCGCGCCGCTGATGCGGCTTGGTGTGGTGCGACGGGCTTATTCTAGCGCCTATGCTCCTTGGGGAGAGGGGCCCGCGACGGCGTTTTCATCAGTCCGTCCGCCGACGGAGCTGGTTGAGGGGCTTGTCTGGGGGGCATACCGGCATCCCCTCTCGTCGCACGTTGATGAGGGCTTCCCTTTCCTCCGCTCCGCCCCATGCGCGTGACGAAGGCTGACGCCCCACTTCTTAAAGTGCGGCTGCTTCGATCGGCTGCACGTCGCGTGCGATCCTGTCTGCCAGTTCGTCCTCCGCGACTTCGAGGTCATAGCGAACCTGGAGGTTCATCCAAAAAACCGGCGCGGTGTTGAAGTAGCGCCCCAGGCGCAGGGCCGTATCGGTCGAGATGGCGCGGCGCTCGTGGACAATCTCCGCGATGCGGGTGACCGGCACGCGCAAATCCAAAGCCAGCTTGTTCATGCTGAGGCCGAGCGGCTTCATGAACTCCTCGCGTAGAATCTCGCCCGGATGTACGGGCTTCAGTTTCTTGGCCATCGTCTCCTCCTAGTGGTAGTCTGTGATTTCGACGTGGTAGGCGTCGCCCTCGTGCCAAGCAAAACAGATCCGCCACTGGTCGTTGATCCGAATGCTGTGCTGTCCTTCGCGGTCGCCGCGCAGCCGCTCCAGCCGGTTGCCGGGAAGCGCGCCGAGAATTCGAAGATCGTTCGCTGCGTCGAGCATGTCGAGCTTCCGAAGGGCCGACCGTTCGATGGCGCGAAACTTGCGGCTGGGCTGGCGATGGAAGAGCCGCTCAGTCTCATCGCACCGGAAGGATTTGATCACTCCCCAAATCTATAACGTCTGGCGTTAAATGTCAACCAGTATAGAACCGTGGGTGACGCATATATCTGGACGGCTTTTGTCGCAATGTGTGCGCCCCTCCGCGATCCCGAGTGCCGCCGCAACATGCGTTGACGAAGCGGGAATGCCGATGAAAACAAAGGGTCGATGGTTTACAATAGTAGGAATGACTACACGAGACAAACTGATAGTAGCGCTGGATCTGCCCAGCGGCAGCGCTGCTACGCAAATGGCGGAACCCTTGCAAGGCCACGTCGGGCTAGTCAAAGTTGGGTCGGAGCTTTTCACGGCGGAAGGGCCTGTGACGGTGCGCTATCTCATCACCACGGGCCACAAGGTCTTCCTCGACCTTAAATTCCACGACATCCCCAACACGGTGCGGGCGGCGGCCCGCGAGGCTGCGGAACTCGGCGTGAGTCTGGTGAACGTGCACGCCTCCGGCGGGCGGAAAATGATGGAAGCCGCGCTCGAAGGGGTGCGCTCAACGCTGGCGGTCGGCAGAAGCGGCCCAGGGCAGCCACAAGAGTTGCCTTTACAGGCAGGCACGAAGGTGCTGGCGGTGACGATCCTGACCAGCCTCGAAGCCCAGGATCTTGCGGAGTTGGGCATTTCCGGAACGCCGATGGAGGCTGTCGTCCGGTTAGCGCGCCTCGCGCAAACCGCAGGTCTCGACGGAGTCGTGGCCTCGGCGCGCGAAATCGCGGCGATTCGCCAGGCGTGCGGCCCGGAGTTTCTCATTGTCACCCCGGGGATTCGGCCTGCTTCCTCCGCCACAAACGACCAGGCTCGAATTGCGACCCCCTCGAGCGCCATCGCCGCCGGCGCCGACTACCTGGTGGTAGGACGGCCGATTACCGGCGCGCCTGACCCGGTTGCGGCGGCGGACGCGATCGTGGCCGAGATGGATACGGCAAAGAGTGCTCCCCGCCTTGGATAAGGAGGGGCACGGGAGGTTGAACGCTCCAGCTCACCACGCCCAACCCCTCCTCAGCAGAGGGGGGAGTTGCTGGTTCCAGATCAGTTTCTACACCGAGGCCGCAGAGGCGTGCCGTAGAGAGTCGGAGTAAAGACGACTGGCTGTCATCCTGAGCGAAGCGAAGGATCTCTGCAGTCTGTCTTCAGTTCGCCGCCCTTGAACACAACTGCCGAGATCCTTCGCTTCGCTCAGAATGACTCCTTCTGTTCTTTGGGACCGTTCAGAGCTTTTGCTCTGTGCTCTCTGTGCCCTCTGTGGTGAATCTTTCTTCGAGGGAAATATTCCATGACCGATGACGAACTCCTCCAAGTCTTTCGCGAGAACTCCGCCCTGCTCGAGGGCCACTTCGTCCTCTCTTCCGGGCTGCACAGCGATCGTTACATTCAATGCGCGCAAGTGCTGCAGCACCCCAGAATTGCCCAACAGCTTTGTTCCGAACTCGCGGCGAAACTGCGGTACCTGGGCGCGACGGTGGTGGCGGCGCCGGCGCTGGGCGGAATACTGGTGGCGCACGAGGTGGGCCGCGCACTGGGCATCCGGGCGCTCTTCACCGAGCGGCAAGACGGCGTGATGACTCTGCGTCGTGGATTTACGATAGCCCCTGGCGAACCGGTGCTGGTGGTCGAGGATGTGCTGACCACCGGCCTCTCGACGCGTGAAACGATGAAATGCGTCGAGGATACAGGCGGGAAGGTTGTGGGTGCGGGCTCGCTGATCGACCGCAGCGGCGGCACGACCGATCTTGGCGTCCCCAGGTCGGCTTTGCTGACCTTGACGATTCAAAATTACAACCCCGCCGAGTGCCCACTTTGCAAGTCAGGCAGTCCCGCTGTCAAGCCCGGAAGCCGCACTAAACGCGCTGCGTAGGTGACTTACTGAGGATTATATCGTGACGGACCAACCCCCTCACCCGGCGCTTCGCGCCACCCTCTCCCCCAAGGGGGCGAGGGTATAAAGTCGGATTGTTTCCCCCTCGCCCCCTTGGGGAGAGGGCTCAGGGGTGAGGGGGAATCCCCGCTAGGCGACGTAGGGGCAACCCTTGTGGTTGCCCCGGGACGGCCACAAGGGCCGCACCTACCAGACATGTTTTGCTGGATTTCAGGCCCTAGGTGGGAGTATCATGCCAGCGTTCAGAGGGGCGGCAAAGAGTAATCAGCCGGTCGGTCCCGGAGAAGTTGCTGAAGCAGGTACGGCTGAAAAATCACTAAGGAGGCATATTCATGACCGATGGAGCAATGAGCCGGAGGAAGTTTCTGGGCGCGGCCGCTGCAACGGCGGCGGGCGCCATGATCGTGAAACCCGGGGCCGTGCGAGGTTCGGATGCGAACTCCGCCTTGCGCCTGGGAATTTTAGGCGTTGGGGGGCGCGGCACGGCGGTGGGGACGGGTTTCATTGACAACACCAACACGCGCGTGGTGGCTCTTGCGGATCTCTTCCCCGACCAACTTGCAGCGGGCCGAAAACACTTCGACGAGCACCAGCAGGCGAAGGGTTACGCGGCGATCGATCCCTCGCAACTCTTCCAAGGCCCCAATTCCTATAAGGAGATCGCGGCGTCGAAGGAAGTGGACTTCATCCTCATCACCACTCCCCCGTACTTCCATCCTCATCACCTTGAAACCGTCGTGGCGGCGGGAAAACACGTTTATTGCGAGAAGCCCGTGGCGATCGACGTGCCGGGGGCTAAGCACGTGGTGCACATCGGAGAAAAGGTCAACGGGAAATTGAGCCTCGAGGTGGGATTTCAGATCCGCAAGGCGCCGCCCCATGCCGAGTTGGTGAAGCGGATTCAGGAAGGCGCGCTGGGCAAGATCGGCTGCGGTTTGGCCTACTACTATTGCGGCCACATCGATCGTCCGGAATGGCCCGATGCCTCGCCGGAGGAGAAGAAACTCCGCAACTGGGTCTGGTACAGAACACTTTCCGGAGACATCATCGTCGAGCAGAATATCCACGTCATCGACATGGTGAATTGGACTCTCCAGGGGCATCCTCTGATGGCCGTGGGCAGTGGCAGCCGCAAGCTGCGCACGGACGCGGGCGACTGCTGGGACAATTTCAATCTGGTCTTCACTTATCCCAACCAGGTGCAGATCAGTTTCGGCTCTACGCAGTTTGACAGCCCGACGTTTGACGCCGCAACCCAGTTTTACGGCGATAAAGGCAGCTCGCAGGCGCACTACGACTCCCGGGTGAGCATTGTCGGAGCAGAACCGTGGGACGCGGGACTTGGCCCCGCGCAAGGCGGCAACCAGTTCTCCGTGGCGGGGACATTCAAGGGCTCGCTGGACGAAGCCGAGTCGGAGAAACAGAAGGCGTTCATCGAGAGCATCACCAGCAACCAGTTCCACAACCAGGCCGCACAGGGCGCGGAATCCGCGCTCAGCGCCATGTTGGGGCGCAACGCCGCTTACACAGGTAAGCTGGTTACCTGGGAAGAATTGCAGAAATCTACCGAGGTATTCGATCCTCATATCGATATCTCCAAGATGGGGAGAACGTAAAGCAAACATTCGGGAGTTTTGGAAAAGCAGGCCCGCCTGTCATGAAGTCGAATTTCTCCGTGATCTCCGTGCCTCGAGAATTTCAACACTGAGATCACGGAGACCCTCAGTGACCTCTGTGTTCCTAAGGGTGATTTTCTTCGCGGCGCGCGAAGAATCTGCATTCGGTTGCCGCTTGGCAGCGCTGTCGTGATCTTTTTTGCCTGTGGCCGCGTGTCGCGCTGTGTTCAAATGTTTCCAGTCCGCCAGTGTCCTGAGTCGGAAGTTCGTTGAAGAATTCAGCCCGCCAGCCGACGGGCGGCAGAATTTAGCCCACGGCGCAAGCCGTGGGTCGCGGGGAGCCCACCCTCTCCCCCGCCCCCTCTCCCGCGGAGCGGGAGAGGGGTGCCGAAGGCGGGGTGAGGGCCATCTAACCCAGGGCTTGCGCCCTGGGCTACTCTATGTCGCCCCTAACGGGGCTCTAAAAAACGGTCGAGCATGAGAAGTGACTTTGTTAACCAACTTCTGACCCGGGACAGTAGAAGTATTCAGATTCCTGCACCACGGCGTGCAATGTTTATGGTATTGTGCATTGGTTTATTGTTCCGCACCAGACTATGAAATGAGAGAAGGGGGGGTTGAAATGGACAATCATAGTTCACGACGGGATTTCTTAAAAACATCAATTGCGGTTGGCGCGGCGGCGCTGAGCGCCACAGCGGGGACTGCCGTGGCTTCTCCGGAACCTGAGGCGGGCCACATCAAGAAGGCTCTCCAGATCGAGATGCTGCCGAAGAACCTGAGCTACGCCGACCGAATGAAACTCGTAAAGGCCGTGGGCTTCGACGCGATCGAGGGCCAGACGGTAACCGACCAGCACGAAGCCGAGGAAATCAAGAAGGCGGCGGACGACGCCAAAGTCAGAATCCACTCCGTGATGAACATGGCGCATTGGGCGAATCCGCTCTCCTCGCCCGATCCCGCGGTAGTAGAGAAGAGCCTGGAGGGAATGCGAACTTCGCTCCACAACGCCAAGCTTTGGGGTGCCGAGGCAGTGTTGTTGGTGCCCGCGGTCGTCAATCCGCAGGTGACCTACCGCGATGCATGGACGCGCTCCCAGAAGCAGATCAAGAAACTGCTCCCTCTGGCCGAGGAATTGAAGGTGGTCATCGCCATTGAGGAAGTCTGGAACAAATTCCTTCTTAGCCCGCTCGAGATGCCAAAGTATGTCGATGAGTTTCAGAGTCCCTGGCTGAAGTCGTATTTCGACGTAGGTAACGTGGTGCTTTACGGTTATCCCCAGGATTGGATTCACAACCTGGGCAAGCGCATCGCGAAAGTCCACCTGAAGGATTTCAAGCACGTCGAAGATGGCTACCGTTGGGTCAATCTGGGAGAAGGCGAGATCGATTGGCCGGCGGTCCGCAAAGCTTTTGCCGACGTTGGCTACACGGGCTACGTGACAACTGAGCTCCCGGGCGGCGATGAAGCTTATCTGCGCGATGTGGGCAAGCGCGTGGACCGGCTGGTGCTGGGGATGTAGCGGCCCGAGTCCAGACGTCTTCGAGCTCGATTCGAAGGTTTCATCGAATCCTAGCCGTCTATTTCATTGAGCAAGGCTTGCAACTGCTCAAACGCATCTCGCTGAATAACTGACCGGGACTCTGGGTCGGATGGCTGGAAGAATTCAGCAACTGACACGGGGCCCAACGAGTCGAAACGCTCGAAGTAACGGCGGATATTAGCCATTGCCTCGCCTACCAGTTTGTTGTCGAGGAGGGGTCTTAAACTCGCCGCAATGCTGCCAGGGCCGTCCTTGAAGTACTTCACGAGCATAAAGAGGTCGTAGAAGTCCTTGGGTTTGGTCCGCTGCCCCATAGTGATGCCTTTCATCACAAGAACCGCAACCTCATTGGCAATCTTCAGGCGAACCGTTACCCTCGCCCGATTGGGTAGTTGGCCGGAAATCTCATGGGTGCAATTCTGCTCGCGAGCGATGTCAGAGCCACGGGCCTTGTGGGCCAGCAGGTCCTGCACTTTTTGGTGACGGTGGGACCGAGCCGTTCCGCCATACTCGCCCGCCAAGAAGTCGACACGCATCGGGAAGCTGCCTCCGCCCAATAGCGGCACAATCTTTTCGAAGCTTGCTGGAATGATTTTCCCTTGCCGATCTCTGCGCTGAGAGTATCCCTCCCTCTCGAGAATCTCGAAAATCGTCTCGTAGGCAGTGTCGGGGATCGAGCGAAAGTCCAGAAACAAATCGGCGTCCAGACTGCCGATGTGTTGTTGGCCAAACTTCCCAGCGGAGTCTCCAATTAGGAAATAAGGCGCCCAGCCACCAACCAGAACGATGTGGTCCTTGTAGGCTTTGAGATGTTCTACCAACTCCAGGAGGAGTTGAAGAGCCTTGGCGGTATCCTGTTTGGAATAATCATGAAGGCCGCGCATGTCAGTACTTGAGTTCCAGGTCGCGAACGGCTTGAGCGGCTTCTTCGCCGCGGCCTTTATCGGTGATTAGGTCGAGATAGAGTTGGACAGGGTTGACTATGTAGTCCGCTCGGATTTGGCGCAAGCAAAAGTAGACTCCATAATCGCGCGGGACCAGGATATTGAGATTTGCACCGGTCGGGACTTCCTTCGCGCTGAATTTGCTCTTGATCTCTTCAATCCGTCCGGAAAAGAAGGCGGTCACGGAAACATAGCGAACGAATGGCGCCACATAGCTGGCGCCGGAGAACGACGTTAGGACGCAGGGAAAATCGCGCCCCGTTTTGGGGTCAAACCCCAGTGTGCCTAGCGTCGACTCGTATAGAATACCCTTAGCGAACTCTTCCTTTGCATTTTCCCTCGCCGGTTCGCCTTCAACCATAGAGAGAAGTTCGTTCGGTACGTACAGACCTATTCTGTGGTGTAGACCCGGATCGTAATTCCTGGCCCACTCTTCCAGCAACTCACCGGGCTTGGTCAGAACTATGCGCCGGTACTCTTCCCTTACGTATTCAAAATCAAGAAGCCTCCGTTTGACTGCGGATGCCCAGCCAAGGCTCACCTCCGCCAGTTCGGAAAGTTCCTCTACGGTCCACCTGCGGTCCCCCGGTGGCTGAGCCAATATCTTTGGCCATGCTCCAACGCCGGGCTTGAGCATGCTAACGTGTACAAGCGCAGGCGTTAGCAAGAACCGCAGCACCCTCGAGGCGCGCGGCTGGAAGAGCGATCTCAATTCTCTGGTAGTGGGATGGGGATTGGGCTTTCCCTGGGACCGGATGAACACACCATCGAAGTCAAGCAAGCAGTTTCCGGCCAAATCGAAGAAGCCTACGCCCTCGGACTGCATTATTTTGGCGGACTGATCGAGAATAAACGGAGCAACAATTACGGGGTAGCCTTTGGGTATGGCGCTAGCATGAGCCTTGACCTGCGCGACGGCCTCACGCATATACCTAGGCTGCCCAATTGACTTGAATTCAATGACCAGGATCTTCCGCTTGTCCCTGATCTCGATCTCTATCACAAGGCCCGGGCGCATTCTTACCTTGGGATTGTTAATCTTCCGGCGGATTGAGCCTTGGACTTGAGCTAGCAGGCGTGCGAAGGCAGGCTCGAAGCGGTTTCTAAGCTCAAGCTCAGTCATGGGTTTCACTCAAAGTGCCGGCTTCAGCATACGCTGAAAATATACATTTCAGTGAAACTCCTGTCAAGCGGCCCCATCCTATCTTTCCGGCTTGAAAATCGCAATCCCAAGGGGCGGCAGGGTGACGTCGATATGGCAGGGTTGATTCTGCCAAGGCATAGGCACTGCCTGCCGCCCTGGCGCGTTTGTTACTCCGCTCCCGCCGTAGTGCGAGGCATCCGTATTGAGAACTTCACGATAGAAACACGACGCAGGCACGCCGATGTGGTAGCGCTCGCGCGGAACGGGGGTGAAGTTACAGACCACCACCAAGTGATTATTCGAGTCGCGCGCGCGGCGCTGGAAAACGACTACTGAGTTATCCGTATCGTGAAAATCAATCCACTCGAACCCCTGCCACTCAAAGTCAACTTCGTAGAGCGAAGGCTCCGCCTGGTAAAGGTGGTTCAGGTCCGCCACCAGCCTCCGGATCTGCTGGTGCGGCATATAGTCCAGCAGGTTCCAGTCCAGTGACTGTTTGGCGTTCCACTCGTTCCATTGCCCGATCTCCCCGCCCATGAAAAGCATCTTCTTGCCGGGGTGCGTCATTTGGAAGGCATAAAGGGAGCGCAAGTTGGCAAACTGCTGCCAAACGTCCCCGGGCATTTTCGCCAGCAGCGCGCGCTTGCCGTGCACCACTTCATCATGGGAGAGCACCAGCACAAAATTCTCGCTGAAGGCATAGAGAAGCGAGAAGGTGAGGTTGTGGTGGTGATACTTGCGATGGATGGACTCCTTGGAAAAGTAAACCAGGATGTCGTGCATCCAGCCCATATTCCACTTCAAGCTGAATCCCAGGCCACCGAGGTGGGTGGGGCGTGAAACGGCCGGCCAGGCGGTGGACTCCTCCGCGATGGTGAGCACGCCAGGGTGCTCCTGATGCGCGAGCTCGTTGAAGCGTTTAATGAAATCGATCGCGTCGAGGTTCTCGTTGCCGCCGTAGCGGTTGGGGATCCACTGTCCGGGCTTGCGCGAATAATCCAGGTAGAGCATGGACGCCACCGCATCCACTCGCAGCCCGTCGGCGTGGTACTTCTCCAGCCAGAAAAGCGCGCTGTTCAGCAGGAAGTTTCGTACTTCCGACCGGCCGTAGTTGAAAATCCGCGTGCCCCAGTCAGGGTGCTCGCGCAGGCGCGGGTCGTCGTGCTCGTAAAGGTGCGTGCCGTCAAAGTACGCCAGGCCGTGCGCGTCGGACGGGAAATGCGCGGGCACCCAGTCCAGGATCACGCCGATCCCGTGCTGGTGGCAGTAATCGACAAAGTACATGAAGTCCTGCGGCGTGCCGTGGCGGCTCGTGGGCGCGAAGTAGCCAACCGTCTGATATCCCCAGGATTCGTCCAGGGGGTGCTCCATGACCGGCAGCAGTTCGAGGTGTGTGAATCCCATTTCGGTGACGTAGGCCACCAGTTGCTCGGCGAGTTCGCGGTAGCTGAGCAGGCGATTGCCGTCACCGCGGCGCCAGGAGCCGAGGTGAACTTCGTAGATGGCCATCGGCGACTTCAGGGACTGGCGCTCGCGGCGCGACTCCATCCAGGCCTGGTCATGCCAGGTGTAACGGTCGATGTCACGCACCACAGAAGCGGTGTTGGGCCGGAGTTCGGCGAAGAAGGCGAAGGGATCGGCCTTCAGGCCAAAGTAATCGTTGTGGCCCTTGACCTCATACTTGTAGACCTCGCCCTCCGCAAGGCCCGGAATAAACAGCTCCCAGATGCCGCTGCTTCCGCGCACACGCATGGGATGACGGCGGCCGTTCCAGTTGTTGAAACTCCCCACCACGCTCACCCGCTGCGCGTTCGGAGCCCACACGGCGAAGGCCACGCCGCGAACTCCCTCGATCTCCATGAGGTGCGCGCCGAGTTTTTCGTAAGACTTGTGGTGGGTCCCTTCGCCTAGAAGGTAGAGGTCGAACTCGGAAAGCGTTGGGGGAAACCGGTAGGGATCTTCAAACTCAACCTCATTGCCGTCCCCATAATTGGCGCGAAGCCGGTATGGAAAAACCTCTGCCACGTTTGGGAAAACGGCCTCAAAGAACCCGTCGGCGTGGATAAGTCGAGCCGGAAACATCTCCGACCCGCGCAGAACCGACACTGCTACGGCTCCCGGCAGATAGGCGCGAACGGCAACAGCCGGTTTCTCTTCCTGGTCAACGATGTGTGCACCGAGAATGTGGAACGGGTCCGAATGCTCCGCGCCGAGAATCGACTCCAGCTCATCCAGCGGCGCAGTGGTCTCAGCTAACAAGTCGATGGGTTCCGCCATATTCCACTATTGTATATGAGAACCGGATGGAATGCAGGACTGAGGTTTCGGGTGTCAGGTGTGAGGTGTCAGGTGGTGGATGCCGGGCGTTAAGCCGCAGGTAGTGGCTGACAGGTGCCAGAAGACGCGGCGCAGACATTCGATGGGTTGGCAATAGCGATGTGCTGTCATCCTGAGCGAAGCGAAGGATCTCTGCAGTTGGTTTTGCTCTCACCGATTTGCGATGAACTGCAGGGATCCTTCGCTGCTATGAAAATGGCGGAAGCTTTTGTTGAAAATACAGGAGTTACCTCCAAAGAGCCATTTTCATGCACAGTGGTGAGCCGAAGGATCATGAAGTCTGCGCTCAGGATGACAGGTTCCCACGTTCTTGGTAGATTCTCAAATGCCGTGTCCCCGACACCTGACACCTGAAACCTGCCCTTACCGCCTGCCGTGGCCGCCACCGCCGCCGCTGTGACCGCCCCCACCACCACCACCACTATGTCCTCCGCCGCTACTACGCTCGCCGCGACCCCCGCCGGAGGGCGCCGATCCACGACCGCCGCCACTATAGGAGCGCGGAGCGTTCGACCGTGGGACCACAATCGGCCTATTCATGTTCAATGTGGGACGCCCGCCGTAGCCGCCATAAGATCGCGCTCCCGACCATTGGCCCCAGCCTGGCGCGGACGTGCGCGGAGCAGGAGCATTCCATCCGCCAGCCCGGTTCGACGGCGCGGCTTGGTTCGACCTCGGATAACTCTGCCAGCCACCCTGCTGCGGAGCGGCGGGCCGGGACTGGTAGCCCCGGTCATTGGGCGCCGGCTGAGAACGCATCCCGCCGTAACCGCCATTGTTGTAGCTTGGCGCCTGCCCGCCCTGGGAATTAGGCGCACGCGAAGAAAATTGCCGCCAGTTCGAGTTGCCCGACTGGCCCTGAGGGGTCGCGGGCCTGGAGTTACCAAAGCCAGACCGGTTCGTGTTGCCGTAGCCGGCGTTCCCAGATCTCGCGGCCGTGTTCGCGCCCCGCGCGCCGTAGTTCGCGGCGCTCGTCGGACCCTGCCGAACCATTTGCTGAATCTGTCCGGCCCGCTGGCTGAATGACTCCGTGCGCGCGGGCACAGGATTCCGCGAGTAGAAGTGGGTGCTATTGATCGACCGCGCCGGTATGGCAGACTGGCCGGCCATGCGATTACCCGGCATCAAGCTGGCCCGCGTGGGGACCACCGGCAGGGTTCCGCGCACCATTTGGGCTGAATGCAGCGTCGCAGCATCCACACCCCGCCCGAACTCCCGTGCCGGCATCCCCCTCCCAAACTGACTGGAAGGCATGGTAGTTATCCCTCGCCGGACGTTGGGGTTGGTGAACGCCGCTTGCAAGTTGGACATGTACCGCCCATTTACGCCTCGCGGGTAACCTCCGCCGTAGTTGTTGATGCGGGCTATGCCGCCAATACCTACAGCACTGTAGCCATTATGATGTCCCCACCACCCAGACACGGCGTCAAAAGGCCCCAGGGCTAGCCAGCCAATCGAACGGAAACCAAGACCAAGGCCAATTCCGATTCCCCGCCCGAGCCCGAGGAAGGAGACATAAGCCGGTGCCCAAAGCGGCCGCGCTCCCCCGTATCCGACGCCGGGCCACCAGCACCAACGACTGCCATGGCAGAACCAACGCCCGTAATGGTAAGGCGCCCAGCCCCACGGTTCATAGCCAACCCAAGTCCATCCCCAATACGGCTCCCAAGTCCAGTTACCATCGGAATAGGGTGACCAGTCCGGCCCCTGATTGGGCGACCAGACATTGCCGTAGTCAGGAGTATTTTGCCATGTGCCGTACTGATCGAGGTCCTGCGCGCCCGTGTAATACCTGTTCGCGTATTGCCAGCTTTGCGCCTGATCGATCACGCGGTCGCGCTGCTCGTTCCACCGATCGAATTCATCGAATGGCTTGGCGTTGGCGACCTGGTATTCGGGATTGTCGGTGCCCCGTACGTAAATGACCTGGCCAGCCTCAACATTCGTGCTGCCCTGCGGGGTCGACACCTGAACCCTGCCTTTGTGGACGCTCACTTCCGTCTGCCCATCGCCGTCAATCTGAATGCGGTAAACCCCCGGGCCTTGTGGACTCACCGCCATGTTGGGCGTGTCGATTTCCACATTGGCTTCCGAGCCCTTGAACACCGTATAGTCGATGGTCCCGTTTGCCACCTGAACCTGAATCCTGCCTTGCACGAGGGCCGCGATCTTCACCTGGGCATTCTGGTCCAGGCGCATGACATTCGCGAAGTCAAGCTGAACTTCCGCACGCGACTGCCCGGCGGTCGCTACCGTGTCGCCCTGCATCACCGGCGCGTTCACTATAGCCGCCACCCATTCCCCGCTATCTCCGCGCATCAAGGACACCTGGCCATTGATTATGCCCACGCGGGCGGCGCCCGGTGCAGGTCCCTGCTCCTGGCCTGTGCCGTACTGACCCTGCTGTTGGTCCGGGCCGTAGGGCGGTTGTCCCTGGTCCGGATTTCCCGTATCCGGCAGGGGAGCTTGCTCCTGCGCCTCGGGCGGAGGGGCCTGCTCCTGCGCCATGGTCATCCTTGCTGCCACGAGGCACAGTGTGCCGAGCGCAATCGCGTACCAGAGTTTTCGGTTTTTCATGGCCCACCTCTCACCCACCTGACCCTTCTCCTGTGCCAGCTTGTTTAGGGCAACTGGGTGGCCAAAAACAAGGAACGAAATGAAACGCGCCATATCATTGAGGGACAAACAGTTGTTGCCGATTACCTGATTCGTTGTTGCTCGCTTAATGAACCATGTCTTGGCCGAATTCAGCCGAAGGTGGCCGATTTGAGCCAACCTACAGCCCCTTCATTTTCAAAGAAATAGGCGACAAGACCAGTAGGTCGGCGGGAAACTTTGTTGGCACCCACGCAACCCCGAAGGGGTTAGAATTGAGTAGCCGTGGGCAAGGGCACGGTCTCGGTGCCCGCCGCCCACGGATAGCGCACCGCCCGAAAGTATCGACCCCGAAGGGGTCGCACCGTCCGGCCCCTTCAGGGCGTCAGGTTTTCTATCAACCGTCACCGGGGGTTCCACCCACGGCTACTCACGTAGCTCCCCCTTCGGGGAGCCAGCCGCTTGCAGCGTGCATATAGGGCATGCGTCGGAATGCCCCTACGCCTCAGGCTCGTCGGGCACGCCGAGCTTCGACAAACGATAACGGAAGGCATTGCGGGAGAGACCCAGCAGGCGCGCGGCCTGGCTTTTGTTGCCGTTGGCGCGGCGCAGGGCTTCCTTGATGATCTCGTCCTCATACTGCTCCAGCGTCAAGCCTTGCGGCAGGAAGGGGCCGGAAGCGTCGCCGGAAGGCATTCCGGGGCCGGCAACTGCCTGCGCGCCCCGTCCAACGTCCAGGCGGATGTCGCCTACATCAAGCATCGTGCCGGTTGAGAGCGCCACGGCACGCTCGATAATGTTCTCGAGCTCCCGGATGTTTCCGGGCCAATGAAAATCCATCAGCATGCGCATGGCGGCAGGGGTAATGCCCTTAATGGGCTTTGTGGATTCGCGCGTGAAGCGGGCCAGGAAGTGGTCAGCCAGGTAGGGAATATCTTCCTTGTGCTCGCGCAGGGGCGGAATGCTGATGGGCACGACGTTCAGGCGGTAGTAAAGATCTTCGCGGAAGGTGCCCTGTTCGAGGGCGGCGCGCAAGTCCTGGTTCGTCGCCGCGAGCACCCGAACGTCCACTTTCAGCGTTTTGGTGCCGCCCAGCCGCTCGAACTCGCGCTCCTGGAGCACGCGCAAGAGCTTCACCTGGATGGACCCGGGCACGTCGCCGATTTCGTCGAGCAAGATAGTACCCTTATCCGCAAGCTCGAACTTGCCGGGCTTCGACGTTACCGCTCCGGTAAAGGCCCCTTTCTCGTATCCGAAGAGCTCACTCTCCAGCAGGTTCTCCGGGATGGCGGTGCAATTGATCTTGATGAAAGGACCGGAAGCGCGGCGCGAGTGCTGATGAATGGCGCGCGCGATCATGTCTTTGCCCACGCCGCTTTCACCGCCCAGCAGCACGGTCGAGTTTGTAGGCGCCACGCGCTCGACAATGGCAAGCACTTCCTGCAGCTTGCCGCTCTTGGCGACGATATTCTCAAACTGGTAGCGTTCACCCAGCGCTTCGCGCAGGTCGCGATTCTCCTCGCGCAGGCGGCGAACGTCCAGTTCCTTGCCAATCAGGAGCTTGATCTCCTCCATCGAGAACGGCTTCAGCACGTAATCGCTCGCCCCGGCTTTCATGGCGTTGATGGCGGTTTCCACCGTCCCGTATGCCGTCATCAGAATGACCGGCAGGTGCGCGTTTGAGCGTTTCACGTTTTGCAGGAATTCGAGGCCGTCCATGCGCGGAAGCTTGAGGTCGGTCAGCACCAGGTCGACTTTCTCCTGCCGCAAAAGCTTGAGCCCGGTCTCGGCATCCGAGGCGGAGACGGTCGTGTAACCTTCCTCCGCCAGATTCAATTCCAGCAGCCGCAACATTTTCGGTTCATCTTCGACGATTAGAATGGTTGACATGGCATTATTGGGGGAAAGAAACAGGAAATTGGAAACTGGAAAATGGAAACTGGAAAATCGAAACGAATGTCCTGAGTCAGAAGCTCGTTGAATGATTCAGCCCGCGGAGCGGGCGGCAGAGTGTAGCCCACGGCGCAAGCCGTGGGTCGCGAGACCCGACCCTCACCTCCGTCCCCTCTCCCGCCCAGCGGGAGAGGGGTGCCGGAGGCGGGGTGAGGGCCGCCTAACCCAGGGCTTACGCCCTGGGCTACTCTATGCCGCCCCTGACGGGGCTCCGAAAGACGGCGGCGCATGAGAAGGGCGTTTTTAACGAACGTCTGACTGATTCCACTAGTGTAACGTAACATTTAAGAATTGACCATAAAAGGTCGATATTGTATGCTGGGTGGATGTTGAACCCAGGCACAGTTATTAGCATCAACAGCGAGGTCAAAGCTACTTTGGAAACCCTGGCGCG
>Ga0209517_10004962_pt1 | contig 17186 bp, 13 predicted proteins | sample PeaSoiMetSII2010_FD_187695 | JGI IMG/M metagenome (GOLD analysis project Ga0209517, IMG submission 187695) | Peat soil microbial communities from Weissenstadt, Germany - SII-2010 (SPAdes) (version 2) | ecosystem: Environmental > Terrestrial > Soil > Wetlands > Peat | place: Germany...
TGTCGCGCCAAAGTGAAAAGTTCCTAATTGACCAAAGTAGAAAGTTCCTCTTGACGGCCGAAGGCTGGAAGGATGGAACGAATCGCGATGAGCCAAGAGGAACGAGACAGGCTGGAGTGGTTGAAGCGGGCTAAGGACCGAGTGATCAGCCAACGGAAAGCGGCCCAGAACATGGGGGTAAGCGATCGGTGGGTCCGCAAACTGCTGCAGCGGATGAAGTCGGAAGGCGATGGCGTGGTGGTGCATCGGCTGCGGGGGCGGGCCTCCAATCGGAAGATCGAGGCCTCGATCCAGGCCCAGGCGCTGCAGATCCTAAAACAGCCGGAGTGGCACGATTTTGGGCCGACCTTCGCCAGCGAGCAACTGGCCAAGCGGCATCAGATCGAGGTGAGCGATGAGACGCTGCGGGCATGGATGATCAGGGCCGGGCTGTGGCAGAGCCGGAGCCGCAAGCTGGAGGCGGTGCATTGCTTGCGGCCGCGGCGCAGCGCGTTCGGCGAGTTGGTGCAGTGGGACACCTCCACGCACGATTGGCTGGAAGGGCGCGGGCCGGTGCGCTATCTGGTGCGGCTGATCGACGACGCCACCAGTTGGAGCTGGGGCCGCTTTGTGGAGCGCGACGCCACGCCCTTCAACATGGCGGTGCTGTGGGAGTACCTGGAGCAGCACGGGCGCATGGTGGATGTCTACACCGACCGCCACGCCATGTTCGCGGTGACCCCGCGCGCCGGAGAGAGCCAGGCCGAGCGCCTCGCTGCAGATCGCCTGACGCAGATCGGTCGCGGGCTGCGTGAGCTCGGCATCGGCTGGATTGCGGCGCAGTCGCCGCCCGCCAAAGGCCGCGTAGAACGCAGTTTTGCCACCGATCAGGACCGGCTGGTCAAGCACCTGCGGCTGGCCCAAGTCGCGACCTTGGAAGCGGCTAACGCCTTCCTGGAGACCGAATACTGGCCGGAGTGGAACCAGCGCTTCGCCAAGCCCGTGGCCGAGTTTCCCAACCAGCATCGCCCGCTGACGCCCTATCTGGACCTGGCCGCGATCCTGTGCCACGTCGAACCGCGCGTGATTGGCAACGACCACACCTTTTCCTTCGCCGGCCGGCGCTACCAGATTGCGCGCTCAGAGGCGCAAGCCGGTATGCGGCACCAGCGGCTGCGTGTGGAACTGCGGCTGAACGGGGACTTGAAGGCCTGCTATCAGGGCCGCTATCTGGCCATCGGCGAGTGCGGCGCCCCCGTGGCCGCAACCGCGCCGGCGCAGACCAAACCGGTACGCAAGGATCACAACGCGGGAGCTAAGAGTTCCTGGATGCAGGGCTTCTTCGATCGTCCCAGCCCGCCGCTCTGGAAACTCCTCGGCGACTGAAACCTATGCGGTGCGCCGGGCAAGCCCGGCGAGCTTCGCGTTGTATGGCCCAAAGCCTCCGCTCGGGAGTTCCACCAGAAGCAGGTGTCGTCCAGGAAGGCCCTCCTCGGCGACCGGTTGAGACCACCCGGGTTTGAATCGCTGTCTGGAGGGCCTGCGCCGACTTGCTTCCGGAGCCAACTCCGTCGCCTCGGCTTTGGGCAGCCCCGCCAGGCGCGACCCCGACGAAGCTGTGCCAACATAGCATCAGGGTTCTGAGTCAACCCTCAAAATAGGAACTTTCTACTTTGGTGGGAATAGGAACTTTCTACTTTGGTCCGACACTTGCCATCGCGCACCATGCCGGTCATGCGCGTCGCCAGCGTACGCATATTGTCGCGGAACCTGGCGACGTCTTCCTTCTTCCCCAGCGGTCCGTGGCCCGGAATCACCGTGTCGAAATCCAGCGCGAGAGCTCCGTCGAGCGTGCCGGGCCAGTCGCCCACCGAGGCGCCGGCGTTGTAGTCGACCACCGGATCGTGCTTGTCGCCGGGCGCGCTGTTCACGAACAGGTCGCCGGTGTGAACGGTCCGCAGAGCCGGAAAATAGATCACTACGTCGCCGTTGGTATGGCCGCGCCCGTAGTAGCGTGCGCGCACTTCCTGCCCGCCCAGAAACACGGATGTCTCCTCGCTGAACACGATCCGCATCAGGCCGGGCTGCTTGCTCTTCTCCATGTTGGCGCGAGCGTTCTTGTGCGCGATGATCTCGGCCGTTGGCAAAAGCTTGGCGTTACTGCCGGTGTGATCGCCGTGCTGATGCGTGTTGAGCACGTATTTCACGGGCTGGGCGGTGACGCTTTTGACCTGGGCCATGACGGCGTCGAAATCGCGTTCGAACTTGTCGTCGACCAGGATGACGCCCTCGCTGGTGACGAACACGCCGACGTTGCCGCTGGCGTCGCCCTCGATCATGTACAGGTTGTCCTTGACCTTGCTCAAGTTGAGTTGCGGTGGGCCCTGCTTGCCCTGCGGATTCTGGGTGTAGGCGGCCCATGCGCCGAGAAGCGCGAGCACCCCGGCGGAACAACGGATCACAACAGTACGGCTCATGCGGGAGAGGATACCAGATTTCTTGTTATCATCAGAATCTTGCCGCAGCAATGGCCAGTGAAATCACCCCCGATCAACTAGAGAAAATGCGCCGCGATTGGGACGATCGCGCCCGCGAGAACGCGCGCTACTACGTCGCCACCGGCCGCAAGGATTGGACCGATGAAGACTTCTTCGCCTCGGGTGAAAAAGCCGTCTCCGAGGACGTGCTCACCGACATGACCAACATCTGCCAGGGGCGCGATCCCCAGGCGATGCGGGTGCTCGAGATCGGCTGCGGCGCGGGCCGCGTGACGCGCGCCCTGTCCCGGATTTTCGGCGAGATCCACGCGGTGGACGTCAGCGGGCAGATGGTCGCGCTCGCAAAGGAAGCCCTCCAGGACCGGCCCAATGTGCGCCTGTATCAGAACAACGGCTGCGACCTGACTGTGATCCCGGCGCAGGAGTTCGATTTCGCCTACTCGACCATCGTGTTCCAGCACATCCCCAGCTATGAAGTGATCGACAACTACGTGCGCGAGGTGCATCGTCTGCTGCGCGATGGCGCGCTGTTCAAGTTCCAGGTACAGGGATATTTGGGCGCGCGGTCTACGCCCGGCGACACCTGGCATGGCGTATCGTTTTCAGAAGAGCAGGCCCGCGCCATGGCCGAGCGCACGGGTTTCGAGATGCGCTACACCTACGGCGCCGGTAACCAGTATTTCTGGCTGTGGTTTTTTAAGGAATAGCGCCGTTACCTCACCAAAAACGGCTTGTGCCACACCCAGTGCAAGTGGAACTGCACGATGGCCAACGCCAATCCCGATCCCAACACTACCGCCACGATCCCCAACCAGGTGAGGAACGCCTTCCACGGGAACTTGCGCTTCTCGCGCTTCAACACTAGCAAGTAGCTGGCAAAAATTCCCAGGAAGAACAGCAGGCACATCGGCACCGCGAACAACATCAGGTTGAACACGTCCGGCGTGGGCGTGATGATCGCCGCCAGGATCACGATGCCTAAAATCGCGTAGCGCGAGTGGTTCAGCAGGAAGCTGGGCGAGGCGACGTGGATCAGCGTGAGGAAGAAGATCAAGACGGGCAGCTCGAATACCGCCCCGATCCCCAGCATCACGTCCACGAATATGTCGAAGTACGAGTCGATGGAGATCATCGGGTGAACGCCCACCGATTGCCCCAAGCCGAACAGGAACGTCGTGCCGTAGCGGAACGCCAGGAAATAGCCGAACGCTCCGCCGGCCAGAAACAAGCTCGCGGTGGAGAGTACGAAGGGCACCGCCCACCGCTTCTCCTTGGAATACAGCCCCGGTGCGATGAACGACCACACCTGCCACAAGATCCAAGGCGACCCCAAAAACAACGAGGCCACCAGCGGCGTCCAGACCCACATGATGGAAAACTGCTCCATGGGATTGATGGCGATGAACTGCGCCAGCGGATCGCCTGTGGCGCGCAGCGCTTCCTGGCCGGGCGCCAGAACAATCCTGAACAGCTGGGTGCTGAAGACCACGCACACCAGAAACACCAGGCCTAGCCCGTACAACGCCTTGATGATTCGCGAGCGCAGCTCTTCCAGGTGCTCCAGGAAGCTCATGCGGAGCATGCCCTCGTCTTCGTCGTCCGGATCGCCGGCCGAAGGCGGAGGGGGAATACGGCCGCCCCCGCCACCCGCCGCGGCCAGGGGCGCCCCCGGAATCGGCGTCGAAGTCACCACCGGCGGCGGACCCGTGGCGAACGGATCGTCGGGATAAACGGGCTCATTATGTTGCGGAGGCAGTTCTCCGCCGTGGATATCGTCGGTACTCATCCGTTCGGCCTAACCTTAACTGTGCTGGGGGACTTCCGCTTCAGCGTGCCCGGCCTGCGCCGAAACAACCGGTGCTGCGTCTTCCGTAGGCAACACTCCGGCCGGCGTGCGAGGCACCGTGCCCTCGATCCCTGGCGTTGGCGTTGCTTCGGCCGGCGCCGCAGCCGTCGTTCCGGAATGTTCCGTGAAGGGCTCGGTTGCGGTGGTCCCGTTTGATTCGGCGCCCGGAACTTCTGAAGCGCCTACCGTGGATGGGTCGTGAGCGGGTAACAACAGGTGATCCTCCGGATGCGACGGCAGGGTCGACGGCTCGGCCTCGGCGATCGTATCGAAAGAGGAAAAATCGAGGTTGGTGCTGGACAGGATGTCACTCGAAATCTGACGAGTGGTGTCCTTCAGTTCATTGCTTTCCCGCTCCAGAGTCTGCATTTCGCGCTCGAACGTAGCTTTTAGGTCGTTCGAGGCGCGCCGGAATTCGGTAAGTGCCTTACCGATCGTCCGCCCCAGTTCTGGAAGCTTCTTGGGCCCAAACAGAACGAGGGCGACGAGGAAGATGACGACCATCTCTTGGACGCCAACGGAACCCATCGTGAACCCTCCTAAGTCATAGAGCAGCGCAGAAGCTGCTCCACGCATATCATACCAGATTAGCCACCCACGAACCGCAACGCGAAGCAAGGGTGCGCGAGAATCGCAAAAGTGGAGCCCCGGGATTCCTACGCAAATCTCAAGAGTCCGAGCGAGCAAGCTACGCCAGCAAATTCGCGGTGCGGTCGAGCTTTAAGCCCGCAGCCGGGCTGCGCGGCTGCGACGCCAATTTAAAAGCCGGAGGCAGCCTAAAAAAAGCCGAGTCCCCCAACGGCTACCAGCCGACAGATTTTATGCAGGTGTCGGATGTGTCGGATTGTGTCGGATCGATGGGAACAGAAGCGCGTCACATAAAGAACCTCTCCACATCCCAGGATAACTGGCGGTGTCCAGAGCACCGGATGTATTTGTGAACGGTTTCAATAGGATATTGCCTGTGACTGGTTCTTGATCCGGGCCTCCAACTCTTCCCCTTCTATGTCGCACACCCTTGGGTTCGGCTCAGCGCCGCCGCGACATTTCCGGCCGGAGCGCCTCAATGACGTTGTCTCCGGTGTCGGCAATGAAGATCTCGCCCAGCGGATCGATCGCGATTCCGTTTTCCAAGGACGACGTACTAATGACAGGAGGACCAACGAGGGACAGATTCGAGATGGCGCCTTCGGGCGAGATTCTCATGAATCCAGGCGTAAGGATATTGCCAGCCGCGTCCGCCGCGATGGCAGTCGGGGTGTCATTAAGTTTGATCAGCGTAGTGATGATTCCAGCCGGGGAGATTTTTCGGAGGCGCAGGTTTTGGTCGTCCGCCACAACTACGTTTCCCATCGAATCGACGGCAAGCCCCCAGGGCACGTTTAACTGAGCCTGAGTTGCCGGCCCGCCGTCGCCTGAATAACCGCGCGTACCGATCCCCGCAAGAGTCGAGATGATTCCGTCGGGAGTAATTTTTCGCACCCGATTGCCGTAGAACTCAGTGACGTAGATCGCACCGTTGTGATCGATTGCGATTCCATAAGGTCCGGCGATCACCGCGTTTGTCGCCTGGCCGCCATCCCCTAGATTGCAGCATGGCCCCCCACCGGCGATGGTCGTAATGGCACCGTCGGCGGCGACCCTCCGAACCCGGTTATTAACCGCGTCGGCGATCAGAAGATTGCCGGCGAGATCCACTGCCAGTCCGACTGGCCCGTTGATCTGCGCCTTCACGGCGGGCCCGCCATCGCCCGAAAATCCCGCTGTGCCGTTGCCGGCGATGGTCGTGATGGTTCCGTCGCGAGCGACTTTGCGGACCCTTGAGTTGCTGTAGTCGGCGATGTAAACATTTCCCTCGCGATCCGCTGCCAACCCTTCCGGGTTCAAGAACTGGGCGTTGGTCGCGGGGCCGCCGTCACCGATGTTGGTTGGACTCACGGTGCCTGCGACAATGGCGATCACGCCACGGGGGTCAATCTCGCGTATCTCACCAGCCGACTGATTGGTCACGTAGATGTTGCCGCCAGGATCGACGGCGACTGCGCCGGCGGCGGCGTGGTAGGCCGAGAACGCGCTGAGGCAACAGTCCGGGCCAATCACCTGAACGGTGCCGTTCGGCGCGATCCGCAAAACCGATTCGTTCGTGACGATTACATCGCCGGCCGGATCCAGGGCGAGTCCGGTCATCGAGCCCAGAGAGCTCGCCAGCGTCGTCAGGGTGCCGTTGGTTGTCAGCTTGATGACGCTGGCGGTCTGGAGGTCGGCGATGTACAGGGTCCCGGCGGCATCGATACGGCCAACCCGGCCGGCGACACGCCAGGCAACACGGTCGTGATGATTCCGTTCGGGGAGACTTTTCGGAGCGCGTTGCGCTCTCCGATATACAAGTTTCCCGAGCGGTCCAAAGCAACTGTTTGCGGCGAACTCAAGAAGGCCTCGGTGGCGGGAGATCCATCGCCATCGCTTCCGCCTCCTGCGACCGTCGCAATCGTGCCTTGCGCTGAGATTTTCTTGACGCTTCCGCCGAAGAACTCTGCAACATAAATGTTGCCCTCGTTATCCACGGCGAGCCCGGCCGGCAGGTTCAGTTGGGCGCTGAGGGCTGAGCCGATCGGGCCCGGGATACCACTTCCGGCAATCATCGTGAGAGTGCCGGCGGAATCGACTTTGAAAACACAATTGAAAAACGAGCTGAAATAGAAATTACCCTGGGCGTCCGCGGCCACTCCGACGGTTCCGCCGACGGAGACGCTGACCGCCGGCACCGGCCCTAGCGGCGGGCCCCCGCCCAGCGTGGAAAATCTGTACTGTTGACCGGCGCCAAAAGCAGATACGCACAAAACAGATGAAAACACGATCGCATAGTAGATGTGCCGCACTGAGCCCATTCTACCCTGCGTGACAGCCGGGCTTCTCATCACTCTTCTGCACGGTTCCCAACGCCGACAGCTTGTCTGATCGTCGCCATACAAATACCCTCTCCGTCTCCCGGCAACCGAATCCGCGTGGACCTTAGAAAAACGGGTCAGGCGGGCCGGGGATCTACCTGAGCCGTTTTCCTGCCATTCGCGCGTATAATGTTTCGGGGAGGGAAATTATGCGCCGTCTGTTGGTTACAACCGTATTGCTGGCCTCGGTACTCGCGGGGTCGCTCTCAGCACAGGACAAGAAACGCGTTGCCGTCATGAACTTCGACTACGCCACCGTCTATTCCGGCGTGGCCGGCATTTTCGGATCTAACGTGGACGTGGGCAAAGGCATCGCCGACATGCTCGTCGACCGCTTGGTGCGCGACGGCACGTATTCGGTGATCGAGCGCAAGGAACTCGACAAGCTCCTGACCGAGCAGAATTTCTCGAACAGCAACCGCGCCGATCCGGCCAGCGCGGCGAAAATCGGCAAGCTCCTGGGCGTCAGCGCCATTATTGTCGGCAGCATCACCCAATTCGGCCGCGATGACAAGAAGACTTCGGTCGGCGGCGGCGCCATCGGCGGCATCACCGGTCGCTTCGGCGTGGGTGGCATCAGCAAGAGCGAATCCAAAGCGGTGGTGGAAGTCACCGCGCGCATGGTGAGCGTCGATACCGGCGAGATTCTGGCCGTGGCCGAGGGCAAGGGGGAATCCTCGCGCGGCGGTACCGGGCTGCTGGGCGCGGGCGGCGGTGGCGGCGGAGCCGGCGGCGGCGGCATGGACATGAGCAGCAAAAACTTCGGCGCCACCATCCTGGGCGAAGCGACCAACAAGGCAGTAACCATGATGGCCATGGATTTCAATTCCAGCGCGGCGAAAATCCCCACCGTGGTGATTCCGGTCGACGGCCTGGTGGCCGACGTGAACGGGTCCACCGTGGTGTTGAATGTCGGCTCGTCCGTCGGCTTGAAGGCCGGCCAGGTGCTGCAGGTGGTCCGCACGGGACGCGAGATTAAAGATCCGGCCACGGGCAAAGTGCTCCGCCGGACGGAAACTCCGGTCGGGTCGGTCACCATAACTTCGGCCGACGCCGGGTCTTCCGAAGGGACGTTTTCGGGGAATGAAACGGTCCAAGTCGGCGACCACGTCAAGCGGTAGTTTCCGCCAACCGAGCCGCGACTGTGAAGGAGCGGTTCACCTCACAGGAGGCCAGCCATGAACATCGGCGAGCGCGTGGGCGATTACGAAATCGTCCAGATCCTCGGCGCGGGTGGAATGGGACAGGTGTACAAAGTACGCAATGTCTTTTCCGACCGCATCGAAGCCATGAAAGTTCTGTTGCCCAACTTGGGCGGCGACACCGAACTGGCCGAGCGTTTCCAGCGCGAAATCAAAGTCCAGGCCGCTCTCGACCACCCCAACATCGCCCGCCTCAACACGGCGCAATTGGCGGGCAACCAGTTGATCATGGTGATGGAGTACGTCGAGGGCCAGTCAGTCGAGGCGCTGCTGCACCAGGGCCCTCTGCCTCTCCCGCAGGCCTTGAGCTGCATGGTCCAGGTATTGGACGCGCTGGCCTACGCCCACGCCCGCGGCGTGATTCACCGCGACATCAAGCCCCCCAACATTATGCTGACGCCGCAGGGCGTGGCCAAGCTGATGGATTTCGGGATCGCCCGCATGGAAGCCGACCGCCGCCTCACCCAAACCGGCCACGCGGTGGGTTCGCTGTTCTACATGTCGCCGGAGCAAATCAAGGGTGTGAATCCCGACGCCCGGTCCGACATCTACTCGCTGGGCATCACCATGTACGAAATGGTGACCGGACGCCGTCCGTTTGATGGCACCAGCGATTTTTCGATCATGGCCGCGCACTTGGAGCAGAAGCCGGTCGCGCCCATCGAAGTGATCCCGGGCGTGCCCAGCGAGTTGAGCGAAATCATCCTGATGGCTATCGCCAAGGATCCGGTGACCCGCTTCCAGTCGGCCCAGGCCTTTCAGGCGGCCCTGAAGAGTCTGCCGGCGGCACAGGGACCAGGCGGGACCTTGCTGCGGCCTCCCGCGCCTCCGCCGGTCCCGGTTTCCGCCGTGCCGCCGACGGTGGTGAACACTCCGATGAATCTCCCGCCGGGCGCGCCTCCGCCACCGTTGCCCCAGGCGCCGATGGCTCAAGTTCCAGCGGCACAAGCGCCCATGGCCCCGGCTTGGACGGCGCCCCCGCCGCCCCAATTCGCGCCTCCGGCCTACGGCCCGCCTGCCATGCCTCCGGTGGCCCCCAAATCCAGCCGCCGCGGTCTGTACATGGCGCTGGGGTCGGTAGCTACGCTGTTGGTGCTCGCGGCCGCAGTCGTCGAAGGCCCTAAACTGTGGCGATCCGCCGCAAATATGGCCGCACCGGCGAGCGGAAACCAGCCGCCGGCTTCAGGCGCCGGCCAACCAGCCGAACCACAACCGGCCAATCCATCGGGCCAGACCGGAGCCGATCCCGTTGCAGCCCAGCCCGTCGAGCCCCAGCCTGTTCAGCCCGCGCCGGCCCAGCCCGCGCCGGCCCAGGCCCCGGTGGTGCAGGCCAAACCGGTGCAAGCCAAACAGTTGAAACCGGCTCAGCAGCAGCCCGTACAAGTCCAGCAACCGCCCCCGGTGCAACAACAAGCGCCTCCAGTACAGGCCCAGCAACAGCCACCCCCTGCGCAGCAGCCGCCCCCGGTGCAGCAACAGCCGCCTCCGGTGCAAACCCAGCAGCAGCCAGTCAGCACCGGACCCTCGGTGCAGCAGATGAACGAACTGCGGCAGGAGTACAACCTGCTGGCCGTGCGCGTGAGCGCCGCCAAGAGCGGGCTGGGTTCCATCCAACAACAAATGCGCCGCCAGGGGTTGGACCTGCGGGGCGACATTCTCGAAGCCGAATCCCGCATGGACTACCTGATGAAGGAAGCCATGGATTCCCTGCGCGCGAACGACCCGGCCGCCACCAAAAGCGAAATGCAAATGGCTGAGCGCGCGCTCGAAACCATAGAGAAATTCCTCGGCCGCTGAGAGTGGGGCTAGGCTTTCAGCCTGCCGCCGCCTTTTGAGGCGGCGCGTCGCCCGGTGGATTGTGCAAGGTTAAGACGCCGCGCAAAAGCACGGCGGCAGCCCGGAAGGGCTGGCCCCACCATTTCACGCGCTTCAGAGACGGGACGGCACCCGATTTCTGAATTGTGTAGAGCAGTTCTGACGTCGGGCGTTCGCCGAGGGCGTTCCCAGGACCGCAGCCGATTATTATCCGACGCCGAGTTTTCTTAACGCCCATCGTAGCCGGGATGCGGCAATTCGGTATTGTGAGATAGGCCGCCTTCAGGCTCAGCAACCGTGATTTCTGAATTTGTTCGCTCCTATCTCCCGCTGGACAACCGCCTGGGGCTTGGCGTCAGCGACTCGGTGATCTTCACCCTGGCCGTGTTGCTCGCAGCGCTGGTTCTGGCGCGATCCTGGCTGGAGAGGCCGGCGCGAGCGCTGGCGCAGAGAAGCGTTTGGTGTCTGCTTTTGCTGGCGGCGCTGCCGGTGATTCTGCGGCTCGCGCTCTTGCCTGGGCATCCGGTCCCCACGCCCGACACCGCCGACGATTTCAGCTACCTGCTGCTGGGCGATACCCTGTCGCACCTGCGGCTGGCAAATCCGGTTCATCCTCTGCACCGGTTTTTCGAAGCCGTATTCATCCTGCAGGAGCCGAGTTATGGATCGATGTTTCCTCTCGGCCAAGGGATCGCGCTGGCGCTGGGGCAAGTCGTGTTCGGCAGCCCCTGGGCGGGGGTGGTGCTCTCGGTGGCAGCCTTGTGCGCGTCGAGCTTCTGGATGCTGCGGGCGTGGACCACCCCGCTGTGGGCGCTGATCGGTGCGCTGCTGGCCGTGTTCCAGTTCGGCCCACTGAGTCCATGGATGAACAGCTATTGGGGCGGAGCGGTCGCAGCGTCGGCGGGCTGCCTGGTGTTCGGATCGCTACCCAGGCTTCGCTCCGGATGGCGCCGCCGGGACGCAGCTCTGCTAGGCGCCGGTGTAGGCGTCCACATGTTGACGCGCCCCTTTGAGACGGCGCTTCTGGTGCTGTGCGTTCTTTTGTATTTCGCGCCGCTCGTGATTCGCGGGCGCGAATGGCGCGGACTGGCACAAGCCACCGTGATCGCCCTGCTTGCCGCCGTGCCCGCGGTCGCGATCACCCTGTTGCATGACCGCGCGGCCACCGGAAGTTGGACCACGCTTCCCTACATGCTGAGCCGCTATCAATATGGTGTGCCCACGACCTTTACCTTGCAGCCAAATCCAGCACCGCACCGGCCGCTGACGCACGAACAATCCATCGACTACCAGGCGCAGCGTCTGGTGCATGGCGAGGCAACCGATACCGTACGCAGCTATCTGTCGCGGCTGGCTTACCGCGTGCGCTTCTACCGGTTTTTCTTTCTTGCGCCGCTGTATCTGGTTCTGCCGGTTTTCCTGTTTTCCCTTCGCGAGTCCCGCTTCCTATGGGCGCTGCTTGCAGTGATCGTCTTCGCGCTGGGAACCAACTTCTATCCGTATTTTCAGCCCCATTACATCGCCGCGCTGACGTGTGTGTTCCTCCTGATCGCGGTCACCGCGCTGGAGCGCCTGAGCCGCTGGACCACCCGCGGGTCTCCGGTAGGAAAGGAGCTCGCACGCACCATTCTGTTCCTCGCCGCGGCGCAGTTTCTGTTCTGGTACGGAGTCCATCTTTCCGCCAGCCCGCAATTGTTGGACGCGTTGGGTCCGTACGAAACCTGGGATTACATCAACTACGGCGATTTCCAGGGACGCGCCGCAATCGACGGGCGTTTGGCCCAGTCGCCGGGGAAGCAATTGGTGTATGTGAGCTACTGGCCGCGGCATCTCTTCGATGAATGGATTCACAATCCGGCCAACATCGATGCATCCCGAGTAGTGTTCGCCGCCGATCTGGGCCGCGACGAGAATGAAACGCTGCGACGCTACTATCCGGACCGGACCGCATGGATTCTCGAACCCGATGCGCGGCCGCCGCGCTTGACGCCCTACCCTTCCCCGGCGCCCGAGGAACCGGCACAGCCCGCGCCGACCCAGCCGCCTCCGAAACGCGGCCGAAATCGGATCGATCCGAGCACCATCGAGACCGTGCGCTGATCGTTCGAGAACCCATACGCAGCGCGGGGTGTATACTTGCCGGGAAGCACTTCTTTGTGGCCACTCCCATGAATCAGCCCGCCACGGCCTCCGCCGCGAACGATTCCCAGCCCGCTCTCGTCAGCCAGCGCCACGCCTGGTACGCGGTAGTCGTGCTGATGCTGTGCTACACGCTCTCCTTCATCGACCGCCAGATCCTCAGCCAGCTGGTCCCCTTCATCAAGCGCGACCTGGGCTTGAGCGACACCCGCATCGCGCTGCTGCAAGGTTTGACCTTCGCCATCTTCTACACCTTCATGGGACTCCCGCTCGGCCGCATGGTCGACACTCTCAACCGCCGCAACATCATCGCGAGCGGCATCTTCGTGTGGAGCATCTTCACTGCCGCCTGCAGCGCCGCGCGCACGTTTACGACGCTGTTCTTGGCCCGCATCGGCGTAGGCGTGGGCGAAGCCGCGCTGAACCCCGCCGCTTTCTCCACCATCGCCGACTATCTGCCGAAAGAGCGCCTGGGCATCGGCCTCAGCGTGTTCTACATGGGCGTGTACTTGGGCTCGGGCCTATCGTTTTTGATCGGCGGCCTGGTGCTTGATTCAGTGGCGCACATCCCAAGCGTGACTGTCCCGATCCTGGGCACCATCGCTTCGTGGCGGCTGACGTTTTTGGTCGTCGGCATCCCCGGTCTCTTGTTTTCGTTGTTGGTTCTGACGATCCGCGAGCCCGTGCGCCGCGGCCTGGCGCGCAATCGCGAAGGCCAAGTCACGCGCATCAGCACCGCCCAAGCCATCGTCGAAATGCGCCAGCGCTGGAAATCGCTGGCCGGAATCTCCATCGCCATGGTGTTCCAGTCCGGCTGCAACTACGGCCTGTTGTTCTGGACCCCGTCGTTCTTTCAGCGCGTCTACCACTGGACCCCCGGCCAGTCCGGACGCGCCCTGGCGCTGATCGTCGCCCTATTCGGATGCGCCGGCCAAGTCTTCGGCGGCTGGCTGTGCGACCGCTGGCAGAAGAGCGGCCTCCGCGAAGCCGCTCTCAAGGTGTCCATGCTCAGTTGCATCGCCACTCTGGTGCTGATGGTGCCGGCGTTTCTGGCGCCCACTCCCTGGCTGAGCGTCGCGCTCATGGGGCCCGCCTTCTTTGCCCTGTCCTGGTCCATGGGCCCAGCCCCGGCGGCTCTGCAGGTGATCTTTCCCAACCAGGTGCGCGGACTGGTCAGCGCCCTGTACATTTTCATCCTGAACATCGGCGGCCTGACCCTCGGACCGTTGCTGCCCGGCGTGTTCAACGATTACCTGTTCCACGATGAGCACATGCTGGGCGCGTCGATGGCGCTATGGATCGGCATGGCGTCGGTCTCGATGCTAGTGCTGTTCCGCGCGACGTACCAGCCCTATCGCGTCGATTACGACCGCATGCAAGCCGCCTCGGCGCAAGCCTAATGCGCAAGCCCCGCTCTCAAGCGATTTCCGGCGCGCACCGTGGCGCACGCACTCATGCGTGCCGTGTCGAGACTCGTCTCGACACAATTCGCCGCCCGCGCCAATCTCCATCGTTCCGATGAGCGCCCGCGCGTCCATGTTTCCGTTGTTGGCGTTTCTATTACTAGCCGCGACCCTAGCCTTCGGCCTGTTCGGAATCGAGCGCAGCTTGTGGCTGGACGAGGCCTGGGTGGCCAACTCCGTCCACGCACCCACCCTCCGTGAGATGTTCTATTATCCCGGCTGGCTGCAAACCAGCCCCCCGCTGTTTCTCTTGCTGGAGCGCGCCACCATACACCTCTTCGGCTTGTCGAACGCAGCCCTGCGAGCAGTTCCACTAACACTCGAAATGGCCGCCGTGGGACTGTTCTTCGCCGCCGCCCGCCGTGTAGCCGCCCTGCCCTTAGCAGTCCTGGCAACCACGCTAGTCGCCTTCCATCCCGTGGCCATCGAGTACTCCCGCACGGCGAAACAATACAGCGGCGAAGTAGCCGCCTCCGCCGCGCTGCTGGCCGCCGCGTCCGCATATCTCGGAAACGCCTCCCCGCGAACCTTCCGTTGGCTGCTCGTCGCACTCTTGGTGGCGCCACCGTTGTCCTACCCGGCCGTGTTTCTAATTCCCGGCCTGGTCGTCGCGGTGTGGGCCACGGGCGATCGCCGCGGTGCCGCGTGGCTGGCTCTCACGGCCAGCTCCGTACTAGCGATCCTCTATCCGCTGTTCATTCGACCCAATTACTCCCCAGCCCTGCGCCAGTTTTGGGCCGCGTCCTCCGAGCATGTATCGTCCGCTGCGTTGATCGCTGCGATTTGCCTGTGTGCCGGTGCCCTGGCATGGTTTGCATTCGCGGCCGGCGCACGCCAATGGATGTACTGGATCTGCGCGGTCCCTGGCCTTCTGTTGGTCGCTAGTTCAGCGCTAGGATGGTACCCCGCGACCCCCCGCACTTGGCTGTTTGTGCTGCCGTGTCTCGTGATGCTGTTGGCGATACTAGCGGACGAGTTCCTAGGTCGCTGGCCGCGCATCGTCCCAGCGGTCTCGACCATGGTCTGGATCGCCGCCGCCGCCATCCCCCTGGCCGCCGCGTGGCGGCAAGTTCACCAGCACCGCAACCTCCCCGGAGAGGATTTCGCCGGAGCCGTCCAGTTCCTCCGCCAGCACGCCGCGCCCGCCGATCTGCTGCTGGTCCATCCCTCGGTCAAGGAAGGTTTCGAGCTATACGCCACCATGGAAGGCTTCGCCGCGCCGCGCCCCGTCTACGGCGCCACCGGCTGGCCCTGTTGCGTCCGCGATCACCTGGCCCCGCCGCATTCGTCCACGCGGCAAGCCGTGATCGACGATCTGGAAGCCAAGATCCCCCGAAGTTTCTCCGGCCGCGTCTGGCTAATGTATTCGAGCCGCCCCACGCAATGGGACTACACCGGCTTGGACGAAGGCAACCTGTGGCGCAGCCAGGCGTGGGCCATGGGCTGCCCGCCGGAGCAATTCGTAGCCTTCACCAACGTAGCCCTCAGCCCGATGGTGTGCAGTGCCCGCACCGCGCCGTCCGCAACCGAACCGCGCCGGTAACGGAGCGGCACGCAGTTATCCTGAGAAAGAATGCAAAGCGGCATTGCCACAGCAGCGTCGACGGCCGCCGCCGCAGCTCTAGCTGGAGCCGGCCTTCTAGCGTGGGCGGTCCGCGGCCGAGCATCGCACGTATTCGGCGATTCCGTCTGGCGCGGCAGCCGAGCAACCCAGCAGCTAGCCCTAACCTTCGACGACGGCCCCAGCGAATCCACGCCTGCACTGCTGGCGATCCTCGAGCGCCACCGCGTTCCAGCGACCTTCTTCATGTGCGGCCGCAACGTGCAGCGTTGCCCCAACATCGCCCACCAAGTGGTCATCGCAGGCCACGAACCTGGCAATCACAGCCACACCCATCCGCGCTTCGATTTCAAATCTCCCGAATTCATCTTTCAAGAACTAGCCACAGCGCAGCAGATCATTCAATCCACCACAGGCGCAACCCCGCGCTGGTTCCGCGCACCCTACGGCGTCCGCTGGTTCGGCGTCGGCCCCGCGCAACTACGCCTGGGACTGACCGGCGCAATGTGGACCATAATCGGCCGCGACTGGCGCTGGCCCGGGCCCCAAGTCGCGTCACGACTGATCGCCAAGTCCGCGCCAGGATCCATTCTCTGCCTGCACGACGGCCGCGTACTCGAGCCGAATCCCGACATCCGCGCGACGCTAGAAGCAGTCGAGCAAGCCATCCCCCGCCTGCAAGATCGCGGCTTCCAGTTCGTCACGCTAAGTCAGATGTTCCCCAGCCCCTGACAGCCCGTCTTATCGGCGTTCATTCACGTCCATTAACGGCCAAAAAAGGAGCCCTGAAGTACTCGTCGAGTTTCTCGTACCCGCGATCGCCCCGAGGAATCAGCCCCGGCGAACCTTCCGACCACCACACCAGAACCCGCCCCGCCAGGGACTCATCCGTGCCCAAACGAAAGACCGCGTCAGCCACCTCATCGAGCGAAAGGAGCCTCGAAGGAACGCCTCGTTCCGCTCGCTGTTCCGCGGTGAGCGATTCACAGTACTTTCGAACGTGCGCGGACGCGATCCATCCCGGCGCCAAGCAATTCACGCGGATGTTTTCCTTTTCACCCAACCCAGCCAGCATAGTAGTGAGCCGGATAATCGCTGCCTTAGCGAGATCGTAACCCGGCGCAGGATTCTTCCGTCCATGCCACAGCCCGGTGATGGAGGTCATATTGACGATGGCCCCACCGCCGCTGCGCCGCAGAGCGTCGATCGCCAGCCGCGTCCCGTACATCGTCCCGTAGACATCGGTGGGGAGATTTACGTCCCAGTGCTCCAGCGGCTCGTCCGGCCGAATGTCCGGCCCGGAAGCATTGTTGACGAAAACACCCAATCCTCCAAAGGTCCGTTCGCCGAAACCGACCAGCTCCCGGACCTGCTCCTGGACCCGCACATCCGCCTCGAAAAAAGCGGCCTGTCCCCCAGCGGCTTCAATCAAGCGGACGGTTTCAAGGCCGCCGGTCTGATCGATGTCCGAAACCACCACCGCAGCGCCTTCGCGCGCCAATCGAAGCGCAATCGCGCGTCCCGACCCGTCCGCCCCAGCGCCGGTGACTACCGCCGTTTTGCCCTTCAAGTCCATACGTTTGGGCAGAGTAACATAATCGACAGTGACACTGGCTTCAGCCCGTGACCCGTACCCGTGACCGTAATCCGCCTGTAGGGAACCGCTGTCATCACCTGCGCCCGTCGATAGAACGATTTTCCGGTGGTGGCTGGCAAAGCGAGGGGTGGGAATGCG
>Ga0209517_10004964_pt1 | contig 17185 bp, 15 predicted proteins | sample PeaSoiMetSII2010_FD_187695 | JGI IMG/M metagenome (GOLD analysis project Ga0209517, IMG submission 187695) | Peat soil microbial communities from Weissenstadt, Germany - SII-2010 (SPAdes) (version 2) | ecosystem: Environmental > Terrestrial > Soil > Wetlands > Peat | place: Germany...
TGATCCAGGAGGCGCTGGACAATCTCGGCCTGGAATACCAGGACGTGCAGTTTGTAACCCCGGAAGACGATCCGGCGGCCACGCCGGTGCGCCACGATGGCGGGCTCACTGCGCACGCGACGCCGGTGACTCATCCTTCACAGGCCCGGTTTGACTGGGACGGCGCGGCGCAACTCAATCCGCGCTACACGTTTGATGCTTTCGTGATCGGCAGCGGGAATCAGTTCGCCCATGCAGCCTGCCAGGCTGTGGCGGAGCGTCCCTCGAAGGCCTACAACCCACTCTTCCTGTACGGAGGAGTCGGCATGGGGAAAACCCACCTGATGCAGGCGATTGGCCATGAGATCGCCAAGCGCATGCCGCAGTGTGCCATCTGCTACGTATCCAGCGAGAAGTTCACCAACGAAATGATCAACTCGCTGCGCTATGACAAGATGATCAGCTTCCGCGACAAGTTCCGCAATGTGGACGTGCTGCTGGTGGACGACATCCAGTTCCTGGCCCAGAAAGAGCGGACGCAAGAGGAATTCTTCCACACCTTCAATGCGCTGCATGAGTCGATGAAACAGATCGTGATTGCCAGCGACCGTCCGCCCAAGGAGTTGGCCGAGGTGGAAGATCGATTGCGCAGCCGCTTCGAGTGGGGATTGATAGCTGACATTCAGCCGCCGGATCTGGAGACCAAGGTCGCCATCCTGCAGAAGAAGTCTGAGCAGGAGAAAGTCACTCTGCCGACGGATGTGGCGTTGTACATCGCGTCGAATATCCGGTCGAATGTTCGTGAGTTGGAAGGCGCGCTGATTCGACTAGTGGCGCACTCGTCATTGATCGGAGCGGAGATTACCCTTCCCTACACCCAGCAGGTGCTGAAGAACTTTATCGATTCGCAGGCCCGCAAGGTCACGATTGAGTCCATTCAAAAAGCGGTTGCGGAGCAGTTTGGGCTGCGCCTGGTGGAAATTAAGGCGAAGAACAACTCGCGGGCCATTGTGTATCCGCGGCAAATTGCCATGTACCTGGCCAAACATATGACTGAGGCTTCGCTCCCGGAAATTGGACGTCAGTTTGGCGGCAAGCATCACACGACTGTCTTACACTCGGTGGAGAAAATCGACGAAGTGCGCAAGACCGACAAGGATTTGAACAGGCTGCTCAATAAGCTGACTGAGCAGTTAGGCGGATAAATTACAGTTTCCGCAGCGATTTCCACTTCTCGCAGGTGTCTTCTCCAGCCAACCCTGTGAACCCGATGTGGAAGCTGTGTATGAGTGGGACGGATGATTGTCCCAGACCGGGATTTAATCTCAGGCGCGGCCCATCTGGTCCTAAGGTTGGACATCATGGGAGTGATTGGAAGTTGATAATGGGAAGGTGGTTGGGTGGGATTTCCACTTTTCCCTAGCGCCTACTGTTACTACTGTTTTATAGTTTTTTTTACTTGATGTTAGAGAAGTATTCAAAGTAGCGCCACAACCGGGGGACTCAGGTTATGCCGGTAGAAGCGATTGCAACCGCCGCAGGAACCACCACGATGGAGATTACAGTCAGCAAGTTTGAACTGTTGCGTGAGCTGACGGCAACTCAGGGAGTGGTGGAACGCAAGACCACAATTCCAATCCTATCGAATTACCTTTTTGAGGCCGCGGGCGACAAGTTGTCGCTGACGGCAACTGATCTTGATCTCAGCCTTAGGACTTCTTGTGTAACGAAGGTGAAAAAAGAGGGCTCCTGCACCATTCCAGCGCGCAAACTGCATGACTACGTAAAGTTGCTTCCCGACGCCGATATCACCATCAAGCTGCTGGAGAATCATTGGGTCAGCATTCGCTGCGGGCGATCCAACACGAAGATGGTGGGGATGGCGAAGTCGAATTTCCCCACTCTGCCCACGTTCCCGACAGCCGGTGTGGTGAAGATTCCAGCGGCGGTTCTGCGGAACATGATCGCGAAGACTGGATTTGCCATTGCCAGCGAAGAGTCACGCTACACGCTGAATGGCGCGCTGATGGTGCTGAAGCCGGAGTCGATCACCATGGTGGCCACGGATGGGCACCGGCTGTCGCACATCGAACGTCCGGCGACGAAGTTTGAAGGCGTCTCCGGCGAGATGAAGACGCTGGTCCCGAAGAAAGCCATGGACGAATTGAAATCGCTGCTCGATGCAACCGACGCCGAGGAAATTGAGTTTGCGAAGGATGAATCGACGCTGTATTTCCGCATCGGCAACCGGCTGCTGACTTCGCGGCAGCTCACCGGCCAGTTCCCTAACTTTGAAGCGGTGCTGCCGAAAGACAACACCAAGTCGATTGCGGTCCACGGGGACGAGCTCAGCCAGGCCATCTCGCGCGTGGCGCAGTTTGCTGACGAGCGCTCGCGCGCGGTCAAGATGCGCCTGGAAAAGGGCGAACTGAAGCTTTCGGCTTCGTCCACCGAGATGGGCGAATCGGAAGACACCATCGAGATCGACTATCAGGGAGAGCTGCTGGCCATCGGCTTCAACGCGCAATATCTGCTGGACTTCCTCAAGGCCACCGGCGGCGGCGAGATCAAGCTCGAGTTCAAGGATTCGCAGTCAGCGGGCCAGATGCGGCCTGCGGAGGGTGAAGAGTACAAGTACCGGTATATCGTGATGCCGATGCGGATTTGAGGGGGCGGTGTTCGGCTCAGTCCCCAAGCAAGGGCAATGCCCGTCGCTAATTGAGCACGCAGCCTTCGCTCCGAACTAAACTCAGGGGGTGCTAGCAATGAGTGATGAACACGGTGGCCTTAGGGCAGAGTTTAAGATATTTGAGAGCCGCCGCAAGGAATGGCTCCAGGATCACGCTGGGCAATATGTGGTCATGCACGGCGGCGAGGTAGCCGGGTTCTTTGATGATTACGCGGCTGGACTCCACGCCGGAATCACGGCATTCGGCGTAAGAAGCGAGTTTCTGGTTCAGCAGGTCCGCGAGGAAGAACCTCTATTTGTAGTTTAATGAAGTCTCGTGGGATCATTTCGACTTTCGTGTAGCCCGTCGGTTCTTCTAGATGACGGCCCACGTATTCCCATTGAGATCAGTGCCTCGGAAGGCGACATCAAAGCAGGATCTAACGTAGGACTGGAATATCCCTCTCCCCTCCGTATCGAGGCCTTGATTGATACCGGCGCTAACTTCACAATGGTGACTCAGGAGGTTGCAGAAAAATGCAAACTCCGGGCGACCGGCTTCGCACCAACCATAGCGTCTTTAGGGAAAGTCGGGCAATACCACGAGCACGCCGCATGGATTAAGTTCCCTGGAACTGGACTGAAAGATTTTCGCGAAACTCGCGTCGTGGCATGCGACATATTGCAAGTGTCGAAACGGCCCTACAGATGCTTAATCGGTCGGGACATTCTTCGCAACTGGTTGCTTACGTATAGCGGGGATGGGGCCGTAACGATTCAGGGCCTGCGCTAAAGCCTTTCGAGTCCAGTTCCATGCCCTCCTTGACCTCTCCGCCCTCCCCGCCGTACATTGGCCTGCAACTCAGGAGGGGCTCCCATGCTCAGCGGATTCAAGCAATTCGTGCTTCGCGGCAATGTGGTGGATTTGGCGGTGGGCGTCGTGATCGGCGCGGCATTTGGATCGGTGGTGACGGCGCTGACCAAAGACCTGCTGACGCCACTGATTGCGGCCCTGGTGGGCAAGCCGGATTTCTCCGCCATTAAGTTCACCGTTAACGGCTCGGTGTTCCCGGTGGGCGACTTCATCAATGCTGTGGTTTCGTTCCTGCTGATTGCGGCAGCGGTTTATTTCTTTGTGGTGACACCGCTCAATGCCCTGGTAGCGCGCATGCGCAAGGCCCCGGCGCCGGCTGATCCGACGACCAAGAAGTGTCCCGAATGCCTGAGCGAGATTCCGCTGGACGCCAAGCGCTGCGCGTTTTGTGCGCAGCCGGTGATGGGCAAGGCGGCGTAGCCTCGCGCGCAAATCTCTTGCGCCGCTCCGCGGCTCACTCATTTCCCGAACTTTACCCACGGCTTGCGCCGTGGGCTTTATTCTTGCGCCGCTTCGCGGCTAACATGGGAGTATGAGCCGATTCTTCTGTTTGTTGGTGTGGGTCGTGGCGGTTGCGATGCCGCTGTGCGGCCAGGCGTCGAAGTCGCCGTCCACTGCGGCGGCCGCAGTCGACCCCGGCGAGCTCTCCGCCGGCGTCTATCACAACAATTCCTTCGGCTTCACCTACAAACTCCCCTACGGCTGGGTGGACCGCACGGCTGAGATGCGGGAGGCCTCGACTGATCCGGCAAAAGAGACAGTACTGCTGGGAGTTTTCGAGCGGCCGCCGGAAGCAAATGGCGAGGGTGTGAATTCAGGGGTGGTGATTGCGGCGGAAAGCGCGGCTGCGTATCCCGGACTGAAGAGCGCAGCCCAGTATTTTGGGCCACTCGAAGAAGTCACGAAGGCCAAAGGGTTGACAGCAGTCAACGAACCTTACGAATTTCCGGTGGATGGAAAGCCGATTGTGCGCGCCGATTTCATCAAGCAATTTGGCGGCGGCGCGAGCATACGCCAGAGCACGTTGGCGTGGCTGGCGAAAGGCTACGTAGTATCTTTTACGTTTATCGGCAGCAGCGACGACGAGGTGTTGCAGCTTTTGGATGGTCTGAGTTTCGGCAAGAAACCCGCACCGGCGACCCGTAAATAGCTGTCAGCTATCAGCTATCAGCCCTCAGCAAAACGTGACGAGCCGAGAGCTGACGGCTGAAAGCTGACAGCTGTTTCCCCCCGTCCCTAAATGGCACCAAAATCAGGGGTTACCGCTGCGGTTCAGGCCTGAAAAGGCGCTCGAAATATGATAGAATCAGGGTCAATATTCAGAGCCGTAAGTGCTAGTTATTTCAGCAATTTGCCCCAATTCCGGGGCACTGGAAAAACGCTCCGGCCTGAGCTCAAGTTCGCGCAATCCTCCACGGAGCAAAATGGCGACAAAAGGCATTCCCGCAGCCCTCGAAGTAAAAGAAAAAGAAGTGAAAGAAAAAAAGGCCACCGATGGCGGCAACGGCGATTACACCGCCGACTCGATCAAAGTGTTGGGCGGCATGGAGGCGGTGCGCAAACGCCCCGCGATGTACATCGGTTCCACGGGTGAGATGGGACTGCATCATCTGGTCTACGAAGTGGTGGACAACTCGGTCGACGAAGCGCTTGCCGGTCACGCCGACAAGATCGAAGCCACTATTCATTTGGACAACTCGATTACCGTTATCGACAACGGCCGCGGAATTCCCGTGGACGCGATGGACATCGACGGCGAGAAAGTTCCCGCCGCGCAAGTGGTGATGACTAAGCTGCACGCCGGAGGCAAGTTCGATACTTCTTCCTACAAAGTTTCGGGCGGCTTGCACGGCGTAGGCGTTTCCGTGGTCAACGCTCTCAGCGAAGAACTGGAGCTTGAAATCTGGCGCGACGGTTTTACCTGGGAGCAGACGTACTCCAAGGGCGAGCCTACCAGCAAGCTGAAGAAAGCGGGCGCCACCAAGAAGCGCGGCACCAAGGTCCACTTCCTGCCCGACAAGGAAATCTTCACTGTCACCGAGTTCAACTACGACACGCTGGCGCAGCGCTTGCGGGAGCTGGCATTTCTGAACAAAGGATTGCTGATCACGCTCACCGACGAGCGCACCACCGATCCCAAGACCGGAGAACCGAAGACCACCGAGTTCAAGTACAACGGCGGCATTGCGGAATTCATCAAGCACCTGAACCGCGGCAAGCAAACGCTGCACGACAAGCCCATCTACATGGAAGCCGAGCGCGACGGGGTGGTGATGGAGATTGGGCTGCAGTACAACGATGGATATTCGGAAACGGTTTTCAGTTTCGCCAATAACATCAATACCGTCGACGGTGGTTCGCACCTTTCCGGATTTCGCACCTCGCTGACCCGGACCATCAACTACGCCGGCCAGCAAATGGGCCTGTTCAAGGATGTAAAGGAAAATCTGACCGGCGACGACGTGCGCGAAGGTTTGGTCGCGGTGATCAGCGTAAAGCTGTCGCAGCCGCAGTTCGAAGGTCAGACCAAGGGCAAGTTGAATTCCGATATTGCCGGAATCGTGCAGGCGTTCGTGAACGAGCGCTTGGGCGCGTATCTGGAACAGAATCCGCCAGTCGGACGGAAAATCATCAATAAGGCCATTGAAGCGGCGCGTGCGCGTGAAGCGGCGCGCAAGGCGCGCGACCTGACGCGGCGCAAAGGCGCGCTCGACGGCGGCGGCTTGCCGGGCAAACTGGCGGACTGTTCCGAACGCCAGCCGGAGCGCTGCGAACTGTTCCTGGTCGAGGGCGAATCCGCCGGTGGCACCGCGAAACAGGGACGAGACCGTCGCTTTCAGGCGATCCTGCCGCTGAAAGGCAAGATTCTCAACGTCGAAAAAGCGCGCTACGACAAGATGCTGGCCCACGAGGAAATTCGCGCCATGATCACGGCGCTGGGCACCGGCATTTCCAAGGAAGACTTCGACGCCGGCAAACTGCGCTACGGCAAAATCATCCTGATGACCGACGCCGACGTGGATGGAAGCCATATCCGCACACTGCTGCTGACGTTTTTCTTCCGTCACATGGTGGAGCTGATCAAGCGGGGCAACGTCTACATCGCGCAGCCGCCGCTTTATTCAATCAAGAAGGGTAAGACGTTGCAGTACATCAAGGACGACAAGGAATACGTCAAGGTCATGGTGAAGCGCGCGTCCGAGGGCCTGAGCGTGCGCTATGGCGAGGGAGCGGCCAAGCTGGAGGGCGCCACCCTGGCCAAGTTCATCACCGTGCTGGATGAGTATTTGAAGCTCTTTGAAAAAGTGGACAAGCGCCTGCGCGACGAAAAAGTTACCGAGCTGCTGCCAAAACTCGACCTGGCCAAACGCGCCGATTTCGAGGGCGACAAGAAGACGCCGCCGAAGAAAGTCGAACGGCTGGAGAAGGAACTGAAGAGGCTGCAGAAAGAACGGCAGTTCAAAGAAATCGAGATGCGTTTCGATGAGGAGCACACGCTGTGGGAAGTGCGGGTTGTGAACTCGCAGGGCGCCGAACACCTCATCAACTGGGAGTTGGCGTCGACTGCGGAGTTCCGTCAACTGCTCTCCAAGTACAAACAGATTGGTCCCTATATGGAGCCGCCGTTTGTGGTGGAGAGCATTGCCAAAGCGGCCCCGAAGAATGGCGATGCGGCCGAAGAACTCAGTGACGCTGAGCGCGAGGACGTAGAGAAAACGCAAAAGAAGACCAGCAAGGAAGTTCCGGCCAAAGCTGTGGCTAAACGGAAAGACGTGGCGGTGGTTGTGGAGAAAAACACGCCACGCGATCTGCGCGACCACGTACTGGCCGAAGGCAAGAAGGATTTCGTCACCCAGCGCTATAAAGGCCTGGGCGAAATGAACTCGTCGCAGCTGTGGGAAACTACCATGGACCCGGAGCGCCGCACGCTGCTCTCGGTGAAGCTCGAAGACATTGCCGAAACGGACCACATCTTCACCACGCTGATGGGTGAGGACGTGGAAGCGCGGCGCAAGTTCATTGAAGATAATGCGCTGGATGTGAAGAACCTGGATATCTAAGCCGGCTTTGTCTGGGGCCGGGTTTGCGACGCTTTCTAGCGGCGAAGAGGGACTGAGGAGGATACACGTGCGCAAACTGAAGTGCATTCAAGTGTCGGGAATGTGTGTCCAGGAGGTTCTCGACGAGTTCAATGAGCGGCGGGAAGAGTTGGGTATCACAGACAGCGACGTCATTTCGGTGAGTGCGCTACCGCCAACCCTGGCGACCAAGATAGCGACCCCTACGGGCACAGTAGTTCCAAAGGTAGAGGTGGTTATCGCCTATTGGGAACGGTTGCGACGAGGTCGAGCTTCCAGACGGTGAGGCGGGCCGCCTAGTTGTTTGCTCGGACCGCTTGCTCCGTTGCTGGGTTCAGAATTTGGCCCGCCTTGACGTCGTACACGAAATTCTGGTCAGCATCGTTTGTATAGGCGAAGATCGCGATTCCAGCTCGCCGCGCTATTGAGAGGAATCTCTGACTCGCCAAGAACATGTGGAAGCGCATCGCGCTTGCGCGTTCACTGTGAACCGTGAGCTTGTCCCCAGAGAGTTCTGTGTAGGCCGCGACGCCGGCCTTTTGGGCCTCGGCGTTCATCCCCTTGACAAGTTTCTGGCGAACGCCAGCTTGGTTGGACCAGTCGGCAAGTATCAGGGCGCATGCCCCCTTGACCCCGTCCCTGATGCTCCCTTTTTCTTTGGTCGAAAGTAGATTGCCAAACATGTCGGACACCGCGAGTTGATTGTCGCGCACAAACAGGCCGACCTCGATGTGGTTGAGATTTACCAGATAGTCAGCATCCTGTTGGCTGGTGGTGACCTGCACTCCGGGGCAGTCCCTTGCGAGATCCCTGGCCATCTCCTGTGACTGGTCTCGCATCGCATTCCAAGTGTTGCCCGCTGACTTCCAGGTCAGATAGACCTTCGGCGCTTCTTGCTCCAGTGTCGCGATAGCGGCAGCGAAGATTCCTGCGGCGATCAAAACCTTCACCTTCACACCTCCGTGAATGTGGCCACTGTAATCCAGCGCGAACCGGCGGCAAGTGACGCATGACCGGAGAGCCAATAAAATCTTCGCCTTGGGTCCAGAACGGGAAGTGTCAAAGGCCCACGGGGCAGCAGCAGTCGGGCAGAGTGCAGATCTCCTGATAGCGACAGCGCTCGGCCCACGCTCTCCCCCGGCACGTCACAGTTTGATGTATTATAATGTGTATGGCTATCCGAGGAATTGCATGAAACTCAAACTCCGCGCTGTCGGCACATCCACTGGGGTCTTGCTTCCGAAGGAAATCCTGGTCCGGTTGAAACTCAAGAAGAACGACATGTTGTTTGCTGTGGAAACACCGGAAGGCTATTTACTTACGCCCTATGATCCTGAGGTGGAGCGGCAACTCAAGAAGGGTCGCGAGTTCCTGACCCAGTACCGCGACACCTTCCGTGCGCTGGCCAAATGAAACGTCCCCGCTGGATCGACCGGCTGGCCTTGCTGCTGTTGCACGAAGAAACCCTGGCCGAGCACGGTGGCCTGACTGGCTTGCGCGACGAGGCTGCCTTGGACGCCGCTCTGGCCCGCCCGCAGCATGTTCACGCCTACGAGCCTGGGGCAGATTTAGCAAGACTGGCCGCGGCCTACTGTTTTGGCCTCGTGCGCGGCCACCCGTTCAGTGACGGCAACAAACGAGCCGGATTTCTCGCTCTCGGTTTGTTCCTGTCGCTGAACGGTTATGAGCTGCAAGTTGCCCAAGCCGAAGCCGCGGAAACTATTCTGCTCGTCGCCGCGGGGCAACTCTCCGAGGAATCTCTTACCAACTGGATACGCAAGCACGTCATCCGGGCGCGTCAGAAATGACCCTCATTCTCCTTGCCACCTGCGAATCCATTCCCGACCTTACCGAGGACGATCAGGCATTGATCGCTCCCCTGGCGAAGCGTGGCATCGAGGCGAGGCCAGCGGTATGGAGTGATGCCAGCGTTCCGTGGTCAGCAGCCGAAGCCGTCCTGATCCGTTCCTGCTGGGACTATCACCTGCGGCTGGAGGAATTCATGGGTTGGATCGCTTCACTCGAGCAAGCCGGAGTGCGAGTGTGGAACCCAGCGGCGATGCTGCGCTGGAATGCAGACAAGACTTACCTGCGCGACTTGGAGCGAAAGGGGATCCCGATCGTGCCAACGCTTTGGCCGGAGGCGGAGATTCGGCTCCAACAGGAATTGCGCAGGCAAAGGTGGAAGAAAGCGGTGGTAAAACCCAAAGTGTCGGCGACCGCCTATCGCACGGTGGTGACCTCTGCTGACGACACGAATGAGGCCCAGGCATTAGCGGATGATCTGCTGCGCGGGCCGGGCGTAATGGTGCAGGAATTCATGGAGGAAGTGAGCACGCGCGGCGAGTGGTCGCTGGTCTTCTTCTCTGGGCAATTCAGCCACGCCGTGGTTAAGACTCCGCAGGCGGGAGATTTCCGCGTGCAGCATGATTTTGGCGGAAGCGAACACAGTGCACAACCCCCTGATTCGGTGATCCAGGCGGCGAGCCGGGCCATCGCGGCCGTCGAGAGCGTTCCGCTCTATGCTCGCGTCGACGGAGTCGAGAGCGGCGGCCAGTTTCTGCTGATGGAATTGGAGTTAATCGAGCCGGTGTTGTTTCTTAAGCTGGCCGAGGGCGCTGCGGATCGATTCGCCGAAGTAATTGTGGCCCGCCGTTTGTAAGCACAGGTTACTCATGGTTACCTGCGTGCCACCCCGTGTTCGCTGTGCTTGATCCCGACTTTGCAAGTTTCCCCCAAGCCTTCGTTCTCTGACCAAGGCCGGAAGTTCTCCCTCATTTCGGCCACAGCGAAAGAGGGGAGATCAAAATGCACAACAGGAAATCAATCAGCACGATCTGCGGCCTGGTCATGGTGCTGTTCTTCTGCGTCATCGGCGCCGCGGGAGAAAGCACGCCGGATGACGCACCGGCACTCACGATCTACAATCAGAATTTCTTTGTGGCGCGCGAACGCCTGCCCATGGATTTGAGAGCAGGCGTGAATCATGTGGAGTTTGCGGGGATCGCGGCACACCTGGAGCCGGATTCGGTGATCCTGCGCGATCCCAACGGACGCGCCTTGCAGATCCTCGAGCAGAATTACCGCAACGATCCAATTTCACAGGAACTGTTGCTTTCGTTTTACGAGGGCAAGACCATCGACTTTCTGGTGCAGCACGGTGAGAAGCAGGAGACCGTACGCGGGAAAATTATCCGCAGTGGATACATTCCCAGTGCCAGCTACAACAACGGCTATCCGCAGCCCGGGTTTGGCCAACCACTGATCGAAGTCGACGGGGTGTTGCGTTTCGGGCTGCCGGGGCAGCCGCTGTTTCCGGCGCTGACCGGCGATTCCATCCTGAAGCCGACCTTGAGCTGGGAAATCCAGACCAACGATCCCGGCAAATTCGACGGCGAGATTTCCTACGTCAGCAGCGGCATGAGCTGGCAGGCGGACTACAACCTGGTAGTGTCGGACAAATCCAACAGCAAGTTCGACGTGCTCGACATGGTGGGCTGGGTCACCATGCGCAATCAAAGCGGCAAGACGTTTGAGAACGCAACCATCAAGCTGCTGGCCGGAGATGTAAACAAGATCCAGGAGGGCGGCATCGGCGGGCGGGTGTACGCCGCAGCGAAGATGGCGGCCGATCAAGAGAATATGGCGCCGGTCGTTCGGGAGAAAACGTTCGACGAATTTCATCTTTACTCCCTGCAAAGGCCCACCACCTTGCGCGACCAGCAAACCAAGCAGGTGGAATTCGTGCGCGCCACCAGCATTCACGGACAGAGGACTTACGTGTATGACGGCGCCAAGACTGATCAGTATGCCTACTACAACCCAGAGCAGATTCGTAACGAACCCAACTATGGAACGCTGTCGAACCCCAAAGTCTGGGTGATGGAGGAGTTCAAGAATGCGGACGCGAACCACCTCGGCATTCCGCTACCCAAGGGCAAACTGCGTTTCTATCGCCGGGATACTGACGGGCACCTGGAATTCGTCGGCGAGAACACCATCGATCACACTCCGAAAGATGAAACCATCCGCGTCTACACGGGAAATGCCTTCGATGTGGTCGGCGAACGCAAGCGCACCAACTTCCATGTGGAATCCAGCCAGAAATGGATGGAAGAGTCATTTGAGATCCGCGTGCGCAATCACAAGAAGGAGCCGGTGAATGTGCGCGTGGTCGAGCACCTGTATCGCTGGACCAACTGGAAGCTGATCGAGCAGTCGCAACCGTCACGAAAGAGCGACGCGCAGACGGCAGAGTTCCCCATCACCATCGCGCCGGACGGGGAAGAGGTGGTGACCTACACGGTGCATTACTCGTGGTGAGTTTGTCTCAGGACGGGCGGGGACGCCCGTCCTCCACAGGGGGCTTCGGATACACACGATCAAACAGCCACCACGAAGCCCCGACCACCACAAACACCAGCACACTGCCTTCGGGGCCGACCGAGCCGCCGGTCAGCCAGCGAGAGCCGTGGAACCCAGAATTGAGCAGATGGCCGGTGACCATGCCGCCGCTATCCGGAACCGAATACAAATAGCTTTCGCCCCAGTCCCAGGAGGCATGCATGCCGACTGCGAACCAGAGGCTGCCGGTGCGGCGAAGAGTGAAGCAGAAAAACAAACCGATGAGCCCGGCGCAGAGTGCGCCTACCCAGACCTCTCCGGGATTCTGAAGGTGAATGGCACCAAAGATGAACGACAGCAGCAACGCAGCCGGCCAGAACCCAATGCCGCGAGCGAGGGTAAACTGGGTGTAGCCGCGAAAGGTGAACTCCTCGAAGAAACCGACCAGCAGGAACAATGCTCCCCAGAACGCCGCGAACCTGAGAGCGCGTGCGCCGTGCAGAGACAGATTGCCGAAGTAAAACACTCCGGCGCTGCGCATCAGAAGCATCAGAACCGAAAGCGCGACGATGCCCCACGCTAGTCCCAGCCAAAACGGCTTGCTAAACATTCCACGCCAGGGGAGGCCGTAGGCGCCGAACGGCCTCTTCTCAACTGCGCTTAGGGCCCGGGCGGGCAAGAGTGAAGAGACCACAAGCACGATATAAATGAAGAAGGTTCGCCACAGTGCCCCGGCGCCATACGAGGGAATCACGCGGACAAAACTCGAGAGCAGGAAGAACACGACTGCTCCCATCCCAAAATACAGAAACAGGCTCCAACCCGGGCGCAAACCCTCGGGGCCGAGGAAGAGGTCGTGTACACCGTCGGCGGAAGATGTTGTCAGAGACGGTAAGGGCGGGGGTTGAGGGTCTGGAGACGGTTCCCGCGTCAGAGGGTTAATGCTGCCTTCAGGTTCATTCATGCAGAAGTTTCCCTAACCGTCCCTGGACATGGTAAAACACTCGCCGTTGCCTCATGAGTCAATTTTTCACGCGCGAACGCTTTGGGCGGCCGCAGGTCCTGGCCGGATTCCTCCTGCTGACATTCATGGCGCAGTGTCTTTGGCTGCTGCTTGGGCATACGCAGCGGGAGGCGGTGGACTCGGCCCAGCTTTTCCGGGTGCAGGAAGGCTTGCTGCAATGGCGGGGAGAGTCGATCGCGGGAACGCCTTCTACGAATCGAGTGGAGGCGGGAACGTATCCTCCGCCAGAAGTGGACCAGAACGAAGGCTACGATCCTGACCACTCGCCACTCTGGTATTTGCTGGCATCGGCCGCGCTGCTGGGTTGGCACCCACCGGATGTGAACACTCCGCTGTACTTTGGGTGGTTGGAGCGGCTGCCCTATATCGTGTTTGGGGTCCTACTCGGGGCTTCGGTGTGGTATGTGGCTCGCAGGCTGTACGGAAACGCCGGCGGCTATGTCGCGCTGGCTCTCTATTGTTTTTCTCCCGCCGTCCTTCGCAGCAGCACCCTGTGGTTTGCCGGACCTGAGATGGGAGCAGCCTGGGGAACCTTTGGCGCGATTTTCACTGCGATTGCCGTGGCCCACACTTTATATGCGCCGCGTGAGGTGGTGGTGTGGAACTGGCGGCGCATTCTGCTGCTGGGATTGTCGCTGGCGCTGGCGGTGGGTTGCCAGTTCTCGCTGATCGTTCTGGCGCCTCTGGCGCTGGCGTTCATGTTGTATGTTGCGCCCACGCGGCGAAAGGCCGCGGTCGTCATCTGGCTAGCGGCGTGCGTGGTGGCGCTGCTTCTGCTGGGGGCGGCGTATGCATTTCGGCTCGAATGGTTCTGGCAGGGAATTCGCCATGCCCATTTTTTCCAAATGACCCGGCAGGCGTTCACGACCAAGTGGTCGTATCAACGGATGCTCGGGCAGATCGGGCAAGCCGGTCCGGCTTTACTGGTGACGCTTCCTGCGGCGTTGACCGTGTACTTGGTTTGGCCTCGTTCAAGATATTTCGGCAACACCGCACCGCTGTTGGTTGCCGTATTGTTTCTGGCTCTCGGCATGGGCATGCCCCACTACCCCGGCGGCGGGTTTCTACTGATGGCCGTGCCGTTCCTGTTTGTGTTCGTCGCCGGCATCGCGGCGGACCTGCTCGAAACCCGACAGCGGGGAGCGGTGATGGCCTGCGTCTGGGGATTGGTGGTGGCCAACGCCTTATGGAATCTGATGGAACTGGCCAGGGTGGGACGGGGCTGACGCCGGTTCTGGAGACAAACGGCCCTGATGAGCTGCAATATTTTCTCGCAACCTTTGCCCTTTGGGAAGGTTCTAAATTACCAAGGGGAGGTGCGCCGTGCCACTGCAACGGGAGTATGATGAGTTTGTGAAGCGGCGGAATCGAGCTATGGTGGCGGGATTTGGCTTGGCGCTGGCCGCGCTGCTAAGCGTGAGCGTAGCACAGGCACAAGTTCATGCGGCTCCTCCCTCGGTCACCTCGATGGGATTTGGCGGACGCGCCATTAACGGCACACCACCCAGCGTTACCTCCCTGGGCCCGCGCGGATATTCTCCCGGTTTCAATCCCGCCTTCCCCAACAGCAGGCCGTGGTTTGGGAGTTCAGGATCGGGGTTTGGTGGCCATCCGCATCACCGCCCGCACTATCCGCAGGGCAGCGTGGGCTATTACGGGGTTCCCTATTACGGTTATTACGGCGATGGCTATTACGACAACGGAACCGACGCCGAGAACTACGCGCCCGAAGACGAGTACAACGGCGGGCCAACAGTGTTCGACCGGCGAGGCCCGGGATATGTGCCACAAGCTCCTGAGCGCGAGTCTTCGGCCGAGAACTCCTCGGCTGGGTCTCCGGACGCGGCCGAGCAATCCGCCCCAACGGTGCTTGTCTTCAAAGACGGTCACCAGCTCGAAGTGGAGAACTACGCCATCGTGGGAACCACGCTCTACGATCTGACTGAGGGGCATCGCCGCAAAGTGGCGTTGTCGGATCTGGATTTGACCGCGACTTTGAAGCAGAATGACGATCGTGGAATCGACTTCCACCTTCCGGCGGGAACTGAAGCTAACTAAAGATATGCCGAGGATTTTGATCATCGCAATGCTGGCGGTCGTTCTCTCGCCGATGTCAGCCGCACAGATGCGGGGTGGGACGGGCAGAGCCGCCGGCGGCGCAAGATTCGGGCATTTCCGCAGCGGCGGCTACGGTTACCCATTGTTCTATTCGGACTACGGCGCAGACTTGGCGGCAGTCCCTCCCGCACCGCCGGTTGTCTTCGAAAGAAAAGTCATCCAACCGGAACGACCAACCGAGCCTCTATTGATCGAGTGGCAAGGCGACCGCTTTGTTCGCTACGGCGGAGCACAGACCGGAGCGCAGTCGCCGGATTATGCGGAAGTTGCGTCGGCAGCGCCGGCGATGAAACCTGGAACGAGTCCTGGGGCCGGCCACGAACTTCCACCGGCGGTGCTGATCTATCGCGATGGGCACCGCGAAGAGGTTAGCGATTATGTGATTACGCGTGGAGTTCTTTACGCGCACGGCGATTACTCGCAGAATGGGTCGTCGATGCGAAATATCCAACTGTCCGCGCTCGATTTATCCGCGACGTTTCGAGCCAATCAGGATAGTGGAGTGAGATTTGTGCTTCCGGAGAGGCCGAATGATGTGGTAACCAGGCCCTGAATGTGTTCCTTTTCCTCGCAGAGATAGTGCCGTAGTTGACATCCCCAAATTGTCGTTTTGTCCACCTCCTCAGAGCTTCTTTTCATGGTATAATTCCACCTACACAAAGCATACTTAACATCCTGTGAATGCAATGATTTACGCATACTTGCTAGCAGCCAATAGCTAGGAGTCAAAAGCTTTTATGCCTGACGATCCGCAAAACCCCGAACTTCCCTTAACTCCTCCGCCTGGCGGAGATGGCACCGGCATTCCCGGCGCCGCCAACATTCAGCCCGTGAACATTGAAGACGAGATGCGGCGGTCGTATCTCGACTACGCGATGTCGGTCATCATTGGCCGCGCCCTGCCCGACGTGCGTGACGGATTGAAGCCGGTGCATCGGCGAATTCTGTACGCCATGCACGACATGGGCATCCTTCACAACCGCAAGTATGTGAAGTGCGCCAAGGTGGTCGGCGAATGTTTGGGCAAATACCATCCTCACGGCGACACCGCGCTGTACGACGCGCTGGTTCGCATGGCGCAGACGTTTTCTTTGCGCTACCCGCTGGTGGATGGTCAAGGAAACTTCGGTTCGGTGGATGGCGATCCGCCGGCGGCTTATCGTTACACAGAATGCCGCATGACCCGCATTTCGGAAGAGATGCTGAGCGATATCGACAAGGACACCGCAGATTTTGTCACCAACTTTGACGAGTCCACACTGGAGCCGACAGTTCTACCTGCGCGCGTTCCGAACCTGCTGGTGAACGGATCGAATGGCATTGCGGTCGGCATGGCGACCAACATCCCGCCGCACAATTTGACCGAAATTGTCGATGCCACCATCACGCTGGTGAACAGTCCCCAGACTCCGCTGACCGATATTTTGAAGATCGTGAAAGGTCCGGATTTCCCCACCTACGGCATCATTCATGGCAAGGCAGGAATCCAAGCTGCATACGAGCATGGCCGCGGCCGCTTCATCATGCGTGCCAAGGCGGCGATTGAGAACATCACCAAAGAGCGGCAGGCCATTGTCATCACCGAAATTCCTTACCAGGTGAACAAGGCGCGGCTGATCGAGCGCATCGCAGAACTCGTCAACAACAAGATTATTGACGATGTCGCGGACGTGAACGACTTCAGTGACCGCGACGGTATGCGGATTGTGGTGGAACTGAAGCGCGGCGGCGAGCCGCAACTGGTGCTCAACCAGCTCTTCAAGCACACCTCCATGCAGGAAAGCTTCAGCATGATCCTGCTGGCGGTAGTCAACGGCGCGCCCAAAGAGATGGGCCTGATCCAGGCCATCAAGCACTTCATCGATCATCGTGTGGATGTGGTGCGGCGCCGGACTGCGTTCCTCCTGGCCAAAGCCAAGGACCGCGAACACATTCTCGAAGGCTATCTAACTGCGCTCGATCATCTGGACAACGTGATCACCATCATCCGCGCCAGCGCCAACCGCGGAGATGCGCGCGCGAATTTAGTCGCCTATTTCGCTGGCAAGAAAATCGACATCAACCTAACCGGCCGCGCACCCAAGCTGAATCCCGAGAAG
>Ga0209517_10004965_pt1 | contig 17184 bp, 18 predicted proteins | sample PeaSoiMetSII2010_FD_187695 | JGI IMG/M metagenome (GOLD analysis project Ga0209517, IMG submission 187695) | Peat soil microbial communities from Weissenstadt, Germany - SII-2010 (SPAdes) (version 2) | ecosystem: Environmental > Terrestrial > Soil > Wetlands > Peat | place: Germany...
AGGTCACCGAAAGAGCGGAAAGACAGGAACCGCCGTATGCCGAACGGCACGTACGTGTGGTGTGGGAGGACGGCGGGAGTAATCCCGCCTCCTACCCGATTTTATCACGTCACAAAAAGTGCTAACTACAGGTTGCAAATTACAGTGTTATAAAATTGGCATCCTCATTAGCTACAGGAAGGACCTCTTATTTTATTGTGAATCAAATTAGTGCATACTTCAACCTGATATTTATTACCCCAGCGGTAATAGTGCGGACTGAAACTTGCTATATATTCTACTTCCCGTGAAGCACATCCATCCACCGGATCGCCTCGGTATCGTTAACTTTACCAAGGTATTTTTGAGTCGTCTTGAGATCATGGTGTCATAACAGCACTATTGAAACGATCTCCACCGGATCGCCATTCCGACTGGCATAAGTGGCTGAATGCCGCCTGAAATTGTGAGGCGATGGCTTCACACTGTAATGCGTTACACTGTAATGCGTTACACTGTAATGCGTTATACTGTAATGCGTTATACTTGACATTTTCTTAGATCAGTCATATATTCGTAGAAAAGAGGGCACCTGGGTTTTACTCAACCTAAATGTCCAACGAGTCGTTAGGTTTAAGCAGGAAGGAGAAATGGAATGAAGACATCAGAAGTAACTGAAAAGTTGTTATTTGCCAAAAAGCAAAAAGGTTTGAGCTTTGCAGATTTGGAAAAGATTGTTGGCCATGATGAAGTCTGGATTGCGGCCCTTTTTTATGGTCAAGCAAGAGCTTCACAAGAAGAGGCAACGAGCATAGCAACTGCACTCGATCTTGGATCGGATTTTGTTGAGGCTCTCACTGAGTTTCCCACAAAAGGATTAGGGCCTATAGTTCCTACTGACCCTCTCATTTATCGCTTTTATGAAATCATGCAGGTTTATGGGATGCCTTTGAAAGCTGTGATTAATGAGAAATTCGGTGATGGGATTATGAGCGCTATTGACTTCACCTTAGATGTGGATAAAGAACATGATCCTAAAGGTGATCGGGTCCGACTTACTATGTCTGGTAAGTTCTTGCCTTATAAGAAGTGGTAGAGGGTCACTTCCTGCAGTCAGAACAAATCACCTACGTTAAGTCGGGCTGGCTTCTTCGCTGTCGCACCGAAGCAAGCCGATTTAGGTGCGTATTAGTCTCATGGTCCCAATAGACATTTAACGCGAAATCATGAATCGAGTGGCGCGCACCGAGAGTGAGGAGGACGTGGGGCCTCGCCTCAGAGATCAGTGACTTCGACATCTGATCCATCTATGCACGCACTGCTGACTGGTACCTTGCCAGTTTTACTTCCTCACAGCGTAGCGATTTTCAATCACCTGCCCCATCTGATGACAGAAGCACCAGACTGTCTATGTTTACCGAGACTTGATAGCCCTAATTGATAGCGGATCTTAATATTGGCTTGACAACTCCCTCAGTCCCATCCTGTGATTGTACCCTGTAATGCAGGCCAACCCTTTGAGCGCAGTCCATTCTTCGTCCTTTTTTCAAGCATGAATCCAAACACAGTTTGTCTTATCCCGATCTCTCCTTGTCGGCTAAAGGATTCGCTTGGCGGCAATCCTTTTATGCCCTCTTCATAAGCAGACAACAGGGTTTTTATAGTGCAGGCTCAATTTCTTTCTCTGGCTTTGAATCATGTGGTGCTTCGTTCGTGATCATGACCAGAAAGCTGTGGTTACCGCTAATAATATATATCCGAGGTAAAAGAAGCGTGGTGCAGTTTAAGGCATGATTCGGAAGATTGCTTTCAGGTTAATTTATTTTCTAGAATCAGAGGTTTTAAATGATTAGGGCCGGCAGACGCATCGTCATGATCGTCTTTTCACTGTAATCGATCTTCGGATATCCAAGATTCATGGTTATAACATCACGAAAGTCCTTATTTAAGCGTTTTTTGTAAAAGCTTTTCACATTGAAAAACCACCTTTGTTTAAATGTTTCACTTTGAAAATATGTCCTGCGTCGTTTCATCCATGACTTCCGTGAAATCAGTCAGTTGCAAATAGACATGTTCCGGCATGCGTTTTGCTCTTTGAGACGGAAGGGAGGTGAAAGGGAGCTTATACGTAACTACATCAGAACATAATCCAGTAAATAATGACAAAGGAGGTCAAGATGAATTTGACAAGACGCAGTTTATTCAAGTTTGGAATTGTAAGTACGGCAGCCGCGTTGGCGACCAAATTAGGTTCGATAAAATTCGGGACGTCACCAATGTCACCCAAGACCGCTGAAGCCGGCATATTCGAAGATCCTACGTTCCAGGATGTTTACAGCCAGATCGGGAAGTACATTCATCTGGTACCAGGCAAGTTCGCCGGCGGAGTCGGAGCCTATGACATGTCGACTGGAGCATGTCTTGCCTGGATGAATATGAGCATATGGGCCGGGAATAAAACGCCCATTGTTCACCATCTCGCAGCATTCGCTTCTCCCGATCCCTACAAGGAATTCGAATTTGTCGTCGATTCACAGGGGGGGAAAAACCTTTATATCTACGGTGTGACGACACCGGTCAAGGACCCCGCGGAGGGGTTCAATATCTGGAGATGCAACTACGACGGTACCAAGATGAACTTGCTGGAAGACGTAGCGGAAACCACGGGCCTCGGCCTCGGCGTCCATGTTACTGTAGCTCCGGATAACAAACGGTTCGCTGTTTGCGATGGGCAAAAGGACATAATGGGGGTATTCAAGAGGGGCGAAGGCACGGGTCCTTCTTCTGTGGAAGCTGCGGTCCTCTTTAACTGGGAGTATAACAATTCGGAACTCTCAAGAGTATGGTTGGATGGGGGAACCCTTACGATCAAGAAGCTTCGTGCACCTTTCGCCTTGAAAGGAACTAAGGGAACCAAGACGGATTGGGAGCTTGTTCCCGGCGGCGAACTTTTCGCCGAACAGGGGAAAGTACCTGGGCCGCATCTGAAAAACCTCGTTGCACTCGACTCCCTCTGCTGGGACCCGAACCATAAGAATTATGCCATTGCGGCCCTCCGCCTCGCCGGATGCGGCGTTGTGTTCGATACGACCACCTGGGAACCCAAAGCCATCTGCGTCGGGTCCGACAAGCATGCCATGCAGGGTTTTCAGGTGGCGGTAAACAAAGTAGGCGATGGAGAATGGAAGGCGGTCTTCAAGAGTGTTCCCACACCGGCACATCAGGCCGGCTTCAACCCCACCGGAGACCGTTTTATCCTCATGAACAATAGCCGGGAGAACATTATGGCGGTTTTCGATTCGAGCAATCAGTCAGATCCCACGAGTTGGAGAAGAATCGCGGGAGTTGGCGATCCCAGCTGGCGCGGTGCATATCCCAATCCGTTCCACATGGCCTTTACACCTGACGGCAGCAAAATGTATGTCACGCTCTGGTGGCCATCTCCGAGCACGAACGGCATTGCCGCTGTCGACACCAATACATGGAAGATCACCAAGGTCATCGATATCGGACCGGACACTCACACTATTGCATGCACCGACGACGGAAAATGGCTGTTCGGCGTGTATAGTGGTTATCAGAAGACCAAGACCGGGACTTATGTGATCCGTGTCAAGGACGACAAGTTTTATGGTTCTCTGCAGAGCCCCTACGGTCACCACGATTCTGTGATAGTGCCGAAATCGGTTGCCGGGCTAGCCATTTCAAGGTGCCCTACCACTTAGTAAACTATTCGCGGGCGATTTGTGTAATCGCGAAGAACCCCATGATGGAGGACGCACTCTCCATCATGGGGTTTAAGTCTAATGTACTGGGGCGGCTGACATATGCCGTGAATATGGAGATTAAACATGATCAGGTCCCTCTTCGGGCTTGCTTACCAGAATCTGCAGGTAAAACATCTACGTTTCTATATCATTCTTGTCAGCGTGAGCATCGTCATCGGGGCGTTCTTTGCAAGCTCTATCCTCATTATGGGGATCAACCACACTCTTGACAAGGGCCTGTCGAAACTCGGAGCCGATCTCTTGGTGATCCCCAAGGAATCCCTGGTAAATCTCAAATCTGCACTCCTGACAGGAGAACCCTCCGCCTTTTACATGGACAGCGCCGTTCTCGAAAAAATACGGTCCCTGAAGGGAGTAAAGAAGGCTTCGGAACAGATCTTTCTGACGAGCGCAACGGGAGATTGCTGTGTCATGGGAAATTCCTTTCTCATCGGCTTCAATCCTGACGATGATTTCACCGTAATGCCGTGGGTGGACAAGAGCACGAAAGAACCGTTTCCTCCGGATGGAGCAATTGTCGGTGCCATGACGCCATGGAATCTCGGGGATGGCCTTAGATTCTATGGTATTCGTCTGAACGTATGGGCCAAGCTCGAACGGACCGGCATTGGATTATATGACAACGCCGTTTTTTTCAATATCAACCGAGCCTATGAAATGTCCGAGAAGTCGCAGCATGACGCTTTGGTGAAACCGCTCGCACCGCTGAAGAACAAAATATCCGGCGTCTTAGTCCAACTCGCGGTGGGGGCCAAGATCCCTTTCATTACGTTTTCTATCCTGAAGGATAGTCCCGACCTGAAGGTGGTGACGACGGGAAACATCCAGACCTCGGCCCGCCAGACTACGGTCGCCGTATTTTTCGGCATCATCGTGCTTATTGTTGTCCTCATTCTTTCCAATGTCCTTATGATCAATGCTATATTCTCCGCCGTGGTGAATGAACGAAAAAGGGAAATTGGCATTATCAGAGCTATCGGAGCTACAAAAGCCAATATATTTATGCTCATCCTTTATGAATCGACCCTGATCAGCATCATCAGCGGCTTTATGGGCATGGTGGTCGGCGGCGTTCTTCTGAAGCTGTTCCAACGGTCGATCATCTTTTACCTTAAACTGCTCAACATACCGTTTATGCTGCCGCCCTACGAAGTTATCGCTTTAATGGCACTGGGTGCGATCGGGGTGGCTCTTGTCATGGGGGTAAGCGGGTCGATGTATCCTGCCCTCCTCGCCGTGAGGATAGACCCTCACGAAACCATGAAACAGGGGTTATAACATGGTGTCTTTTATTCAGACTCGTGCGCTCAAAAAGATCTACTATCTGGGTGATCAGCGCGTTGAGGCGCTGAAGGGCGTCGATCTCGACATCCCCTCGTCAGATTTCGTGGTCTTCATGGGCCATTCGGGATCAGGCAAGACCACGCTCGTCAGTACCATCGGTGGTCTTACAAAGCCGACCGAGGGGACCGTTTCAATCGACGGCGTTGACATCTGGAGACTGAACGATCAGGAACTCTCCGTCCTCAGGAACCGGAAGATCGGATTCGTGTTCCAGTCCTTCAGTCTGCTATCGACGCTGAACGTCCTCAATAATGTCGTTATGCCGGTGATATTCAACAAGAACGGACGCCGCGACGCGGACATTTCCCGCGAGCGGGCGCTATCCATCCTGGAAAGTCTCGATATGAAGAAAAAGCTCGAGTCATACCCTTCGGAACTTTCGGGGGGAGAGCAGCGACGGGTGGCCATTGCCCGTGCGCTCATCAACAACCCGGAAATCATCCTTGCCGATGAGCCGACCGGCGAGCTCGATATAAGAACGGAGCAAGAGGTCATTGATATTTTCCGAATGATCAACACGGAATACAAAAAGACCATTATCGTTGTGAGCCATAGCCTCACCTGGCTTGAATGTGCAAAGACGGTGGTTATCATGAAGGACGGGCTTTTATACCGGGATGTAGCTGATCCCATTGAGGCCTTGATGGGAAAGGTGTGCAAAACGTGACCATCCTGAAATTCGCAGTACTTGACCTGATGCGCAGGCCGAAAAAGAGCGGGTTGATCGTTTTTGCGATCGCCATATCCGTAGCACTCCTGTCTTCACTGTCGATCGTGAGCAGTTCGGCGACATCCACCATCTTGGAGGTCGTCTCAAAAACAGGCCACACGCTGACCGTTCGTCCCGTCATAACCGCCGGTATCGATGAGGCGGACAAGAGTTCATTGCAGAACCTGACCATCTCGGATGTGATCTTCGGCAAATATATACCGGAGTCAGCGGTTCAGGAGATCGGAAGGATATATGACAAGGCAATTCTGGAGGGATGGGAACGGAAAGGGGGGCTGGTCAGCAACCCGGGAATCCCGATAACGAGCCTTGTACCACCGACCTGGGCGCCCCGACTCTACGCGAAAGCGGTGGTAGATGGTCGGGAGGCTATTGTCACGGGCATCGATATCAGCAAGGAATATTTCGTCCGTTTCTGGTGGACCTTGTCCAGCGGCGAGTGGCCGGAAAATGTGAATGTGGATGTTAAGAATGTCGATCCGAAAATCGGTGCCATGTATATCATGGGGCACAATGGACAGGTAACTGTGGCGAAGCCGAAATCCCGAGTTGACGAGCAGGGAAAGACTATATACAACGAAGGTAATCATTCTTACTCTTCTGAGACATCAGACGATAAACTGCGCGACTCTGCCCATGGGCACGGCGCCACCGATGAGTACAGAGATGATGCCTATCTCGGAGGCGCGTATGCAGCGGCCAGAGGACTAAAAGCCGGAGATACGGTGATGGTTGCATCGCGGCAATTCAGGGTTATGGGTGTCTTGGACGAAACAAACTCAGCGGATGATTATATGGTCTTCATTCCCCTATTGACGGCACAGAGGTTGTTCCACAAGGAAGGGTACATATCGATGTTGAGCGTCAGGGCCATGTGCCCCAACTGTCCCGTCGGGGACGCCATGGTTGAGCTGAACAGGAACATCACCGGCATTACAGCGGTCTCCCAGCTCGACGTTGCGGGTTTGCAGTTCGATTTCTTTAACATGCTGTACCGCTTTCTCCTGGCCGTGGTGGTTGCCACGATCGCCGTGGGCATTTTTTCGATCTTCAACATCGTCGCCGGCTCTCTGTACGCACGGGCACGGGAGATCGGTCTGCTTAAAGCCGTCGGCGCATCCCGTTTTCAGCTTTTCAGGATATTTCTATACGAACATCTCATTATCGGAATCGTTGCAGGGCTTACTGGATTTGCGGCGGGTGTCGGCATGGCACATATCATGAACGCTTTCCTCGGCATTGGCGCAGTCGTCCGGGTAGAAGGCATCGTACTGTGGCATGCACTGGCTCTTGGTATTATTTGCAGCCTCCTCGCCATCTATTACCCAGCATACAAACTGTCGGGTATCAGGATCACAGAGATCTTCCGGACCCAGTGGGAGGTTTAGCTTGAACTTACTGTCGCTCGCGTCTAAGGACATCATGCGGAGAAAGGGAAAAAGCGTTTATCTGCTGACCGCCATGTTGACTCCCGTCGTTATTCTCAGCACGATACTGCTGACGGTTGACAACGCAGACAGGTCCCTCTCGGCCCTCGCCTCGAAATTCGGCTTTACTCTAACCGTGCAGCCGAAAAACATCAAGGTTGAACGGATCGATCAGATAGGCGTGGTGATCGATGAGTACCTGCCGGAAACCGTTATTAAATCGATAGACGAGATTATCAGGAGCAGGACAGGGAATAAGAAAGAAGTAATCATCATCGCGCCGCGGATATACCAGCGGACCGATACCCTGATCCGGAGGCTTTCCGTCAGCACGGTTGTCGCCGGCATCGATTTCCGTACCGAACGGACGGCCAAACCATCGTGGCACCTTTCGAGCGGTCGATGGCCGATGGGAGACGAGGAGACCATTATCGGAGGGGCCTTTGCCCGGGCGAACAATCTCTCAGAGAACGCGGTAATATCGGTGGACGGCAGGACCTTTATGGTTGCGGGCATCTTGGAGAATTACAACGTCTCCGAGGATTATATGGTGTTTGTCCCGTTCAGTGTTCTCCAGGATATCTTCGGCAAAATAGGATTCGTGTCTCTCGTGAATGTGCAGAACGTAACCCTCGACCGGGACCGGAACCTCCTGCGGGATGTTATCGATGACTTGAACAATAGCATTCCCAACATCAAGACCCTTTTACCCCAGCAGTTCAGCACGATGAAATATGTTCTTCTCAAGAAAACCTTCAAATTCCTCCTTTCCATCGTTGCTGCAACGGTGTTCATCAGCATATTCGCGATCTTCAACATAGTCACGAGCGTCCTCTATTCGCGGACCAGGGAAATCGGACTGCTGAAGACTGTGGGTGCATCGCGGTCGCAGCTGCTCGTCATGCTTCTCGGCGAGTACTCCGCCATGGGCCTCGCTGCCGGCATCGCAGGATATCCGATCGGCATGGTCATGACCTATATCCTCGATTCTTTTGTTCTTAATCTTGGCGTAGGCGTCCGCTTTAGCCTCACGGTGCTTCTTGCTGCGATAGCTTCCGGTATTCTCTGCAGCCTGGCGGCCGGATTTTACCCGACCTACAAACTGTCGGGCATAAAAATATCCGACAGCTTCAGGACCCAGTGGGAGGTGTGATCTTGAATAACAGCGACGCGGAATCATTCATGGAACTCCGGGACGTTAACAAAACATTCAGGCTGCCATCGGGGGAGGTAAGGGCGCTCGACGGTGTTTCTCTCGGCATCGAAAAGGGCGCGCTAGTCGCACTCGTGGGGCCGAGCGGCTCCGGCAAGACCACGCTCCTCAATATCATCGGTGCTCTTGATAAGCCGTCACAGGGAGAGGTGCTGTTGGAGCGTGTCAGGATCGACCGTTTTTCGGAAGAGCAACTAGTCCAGTTCCGCAGAGAGAAATTCAGTTTCATATTCCAGGACGCGAAACCGCTTCGCATGCTGAATGTGCTCGAAAACACCCTCCTCCCTTTCACTTTTTTCAAACCGAAGCACGGCAATGGCAGCATAAAAGACGTCGCAATAGAGATCATCAAATCCCTTGGGCTGGGCCACCGGATCTATCATATGCCGAGCCAGTTAAGCGGCGGAGAAATCCAGCGGGTGGCCATTGCCCGCGCGCTGATAACCCATCCGGCCGTCATCCTCGCCGACGAGCCGACCGCCAACCTCGACCGGGATAATCGGCTGTTTGTTATTGAGACATTTAAACGACTTTCCCGTGAACGGGGGATAACCATAGTATTTTCCACCCATGACCTTGAGATCGCCAATAGTTCCGACCGCATCATCCAGATGAAGGACGGCGTGCTGTTAAAAGATGGGTCTTCACTGTGCCCGCCCTGTCCGACATAAGGGCATGTGCATCACTGAGGGGAGAGGGCAGTAATGAAAAACAGAGCTGACATCCTCGCCGTCCTGAAAAGCAGGAAGATGGTCGTTGCCATTGCGGCGATAATCATTACCGTTCTGCTAGCGGACATGTTTGTCGGACGCTGGCAGGAGGCCATCATCAAGGAAAAAGAGGCAGCGATTAAGCGTCTCGAGGCGCAGGCGTTTCGCATGCTTTCCGTTGATATACGGGATATCACCGAAACGATCGATATCTCCCAAACGGGACGTTATGAGGCGATCGTACGGATAGACAACGTCGGTGAAGAGCCGGCCTACTTGACGCAGCCATCAGTGAAGGCCTACATTCAGACCGGAGCCATCTCGTGGACACAAGTGCCCATCGCGGAAAAGCCCGGGGAGAAACAGGAACAGGTATACAAGGTCGCGGAAGGTACCCTTCTTTTCAGAAAAATCCTTACTGTCCCCCGTCGTCTGCCCTACAACAAGTACCTGATCCCGAAGTACATGCACGTGCGGTTCTATATAACGATGGATGTTCTTCCGGAAAGCGGTTTTAAGGAAGGAGAAGTCGTGGAAAGGAAAAGCGATATCTATGTTTACCTTAAACCCTACTGGATCAGCGCAAAGGAGATCGCTAAGACGATAGCTTTCGGTGAAACAAAGATCCCGGTTTATATGCCCATATCGGCGTTCAGGAACTGGAACGACGTTAAATAGTTGACATCCTGGGGCGTTCGTTCCGGATTCTGACATTAGAGGGGACTACATAAATGCTCAGGGGAAAAAAACTGGTTGCCTCTCTTCTCGGGGCTGTCCTCCTCTTCGTTGTCGCTGATTACCTTGTCGGGCTGAAAGAGGCCGCCATCATCAGGGAAAAGGAGGCAAAAAAGGAGCGGCTGGAAAAACGGGCCTTCTATCAGATTGTGCCCGATATCGAGGACGCACGGGACATCAAGAAAGCTCAAGGGCAATATGAGGTTGTTATCAAGATAGAAAACCTTGCAGATGAGGCCGTGTATATAACCTATCCGCAAGCGGTTGCGTACGTTCAGACCGGTACCTTCTGGACAGAGGTTCCGGTACGCGAAGGCGAACGGAGTTCCGAGGAACAGGTCATCCGTATTGACCCGGGAATCCATCTCTACCGGAAGATCGTCACAATCAGTCGCTCGATAAAATATACCTATTATCAAATGTACGGTTATATGCACGTCCGTATCCGTATTGCCCTGTACGTGTTGCCGGAAAGCGCCTTCAAGGAAGAAGAGGTCGTTGACCGATATTCCGATGCTTATATGTATTTGAAGCCCTATTATATGAGTGATCGGGAGATCGCGCGTCAGGTGAAATTTCCAGACGATAAGATACCCACCATGATACCAATGCCGCCCCATTAATGAAGGAGAGGGAATATAATGCTTACTGATATGATGATTCGGTGGATAGGGGCTTTCTCTCTCCTGATCATGAGTATTTATCTGATGGCCTTTGAGAAGACGGGAATCACTACCGAGCAGGGTTTCTATTCGTTCGATGTTCGGTGCGCTGCAAATCCGGTGAAGGTCGGTAAAAACAACATGACCGTCATAATAAATGACGTGAAATCCATGAAGCCCTTTGGAAGAAAGCTGATTATTGAAGCGATTCCCTGGATGCCAGCCTCTGAGCACGGCTCGAGCGAGATGCCTGTGGTAACGTATATCGGGAAGGGGCAATACAATATTGAGGGAATCAACTTCACCACGCCGGGAGACTGGGATGTTTACCTTAAGTTACGGGATGGCAACAAAGAGGATTCGGCAGTTTTTAACGTTCAAGTTGCCCCATGATCTTCGCTGAAAATCTTTCTGCGGCGACGCCCTTTCCTGAGTCAATAAGAAAATAAGACCTGCGTCAGGAACAGGATATTTCATCATTCATCAACTTAATGTAATGGCTTTTTATGGAACCTCCTTCATGCCGTCGGATGTATCATTTGCAGAGTAATATCGGTTTTGTTACCGTCAGATCTTCCGAGGACCACAGATGAGTTTGCCTCTCTGCAGGAAGCTTGATTCTTGGACTACGATTCAGCATATGGCGATGATAACTTCTCTGGTTTTTTCAAGGAACGTTTGTGGTATATTATTATAGTTTCAAGGAATAATTACGCACGGTTCGCGACCACAAGCGGAAAAATTCGACAAGAAGGTTCCGCCTGAGGTGAGAAAAATGAAGCGGAATTGCTGGGAAGTCATGAAGTGCGGTAGGGAAGCCGGAGGGAGCAACGCAGCGGTACTCGGGATATGTCCGGCTGTGACCTGTGCAAAACTTGACAGCGCTCATGGAGGGAAAAACGCGGGCCGGGTTTGTTGGATCGTTGCTGGCACGATGTGCGGCGGAGAGGTGCAGGGGAGTTTTGCTAGAAAATATGCCGACTGCCGGAAATGCAAGTTCTATCAGATTGTCAAGGAAGAAGAAGGGCCGAACTTCCATTTAACGATAGACCTGGTAGGCTGGCTCAAATAGGTTTTTATTTAATCCCGTATTTATTCATCTTGCGCCAGAGCGTCGTTCTGCTGGTTCCAAGTTCACTGCACACTTTGCCCAAGTTGTGGTTGTTCCTTTCGATGCTCTTCACGATGATATCTTTTTCCCATTCTTCCAGAGTGGCGGGATTAGCCTCTCTGCTCGTCCCCTTGGAAACGTCAAACAGCTGGTTCGTAAACCCGAGAGACAGATCGGGTACTGTGATCACTGGCCCGGCTGCTACTGCGGCGGCGCTGGTTATGATGTTCTGCAGTTCTCGCACGTTTCCGGGAAAGTCATGCCGGAGAAGGAATTCAAGTGCTTCTGCCGACAGGTTTATATCAGGTTTGCGGTGTGCGACCCTGACATCGTCCAAAAAATTCCGGGCCAGGACGGGGATATCCTCCAGCCGCTCCCTGATCGGCCGGATGTGGATTTGGGTAACTTTGATACGGTAATAGAGGTCTTCGCGGAATGTACCTTCCGCAACAGCCTGTTCAAGGTCCCGGTTCGTGGCTGCGATTATCCTGATGTCCACATCCCTGTGTTTGTTCTCGCCCACCCGTCGGATCGTACGGTCCTGCAGGACGTCGAGTAGCTTTGCCTGCATGGTATATGGCATAGCGCCGATCTCATCGAGGAACAGGGTCCCGCCATCTGCTTCCTCAAATAAACCCTTTCTGTCAATGATCGCTCCGGTAAACGCTCCCTTAGTATGGCCGAACAGCTCGCTTTCCAGTAAGTTTTCCGGTACGGCAGAACAGTTTATGACCACATAAGGTTTCCCGCTCCTGAAGCTGAGGCTGTGTATCGTTTTGGCGACGAGGTTCTTTCCGGTCCCTGTCTCTCCGTGGATAAGGACCGTCAGGTCCACTGGAGCGATCTTGCGTATCATGGCGATCAACGCTTTTGTTGCATCGCTGTCTCCAAGAATGGTGATCTCGCCGTCCTTTGTCTTGCATAGGGCTGTTATCTCCCGTTTCATCTCACTATGGGCAATGGACTTTCTTACCCGGTGAAGTATTTCTTCGTTTTTAAAAGGTTTTACGATGTAATCGAAAGCCCCGAGTTTCATGGCTAGGACGGCGGAATCGACCGTACCATACCCCGTCATGATGATCACGTTGGTCTGGGGATATCTTTCCAGGACATAATAAAGGACGTCGAGTCCCGTGCCTGGTGACATTTTCAGGTCCGTAATAACAAGATCAAAGCGATATGCATCTAGGTGCGTAATGGCGCGCTCTCCGTTTTCTGCCTCTTCCACGGAATAGCCCTCTTTCCGTAAGAGGATCACCAGGCTCCGTCTCATGCCGTCTTGATCGTCAATGACCAGTATCTTCGTCATTTACACTCCGCTTCGGTCCGGCCGATCCCCTTCACGCACGTCCTTGTCCTTGATTGCGGCCTCATCCTTCCCGATGGCGGGAAAATTGAGTTGAACATGGGTGCCGTTCTCTGGGGTGCTCGAAAGAAGAACGTATCCGCTATGTTCCTTCATGAGTTTGTGCACGATATTGAGCCCCAGGCCCAGCCCCGAGTTTTTTGTCGTGAAAAAAGGCTGAAAGGCCTGCGATAAAACTTCCTGAGTCATGCCGGCACCGGTATCGGCTATCGTAATCTCTACCTCGTTCTCGGACTGCTTGAACCGCGTTGAAATAGATACTTTTCCTCCCCCCGACATCGCCTGCCGGGCATTGATCAGCAGGTTGAGCAGTATCTGCTTGAAACGGTTCTTGTCGAGCATCAGCCAAGGCACGTCCGGCGCGAAGGAGTGATCGATCCCGACCTCCGTCCAGCCGTTCTCGCAGTGTCGGAGCAGCGCGATCGTTTCCTGTATGAGCGGATGGATATCGCACGCCTCCTTCTTTAACTGCGACGGGCGGGCGAAGCTTAAAAAGTCCTCAGTCATGTTGTTGAGCCGATCCATTTCTTTTTCAACGATCCCGATCAATTCGAGATCGTCACGATCAAACGAGCTGTAGCGTTTCAGCGCGCCAAGGGAATTGGAGATGGCTCCGAGAGGGTTCCTGATTTCATGTGCCACCATGGCCGCCATTTTACCCAAGGAGGCAAGTTTTTCCGATTCCTTCAGATTTTTCTGCGTTTCTTTGAGGCGGTCATATGCATCGCGGATTTCGAAATTTTTCTGTTCGATCTCCCGCAGGAAGTTCGCGAGTTTGATCTTTGATTCATGAAGGCGGTACACGGTGTGGGTGAACCCGTAGGCAAGGCCGATGAGCATGCCTGAAAAGATCATCACCTTGATGATATGCCAGTACCACCAGAGGGGATCCCAGAGTTTTGAAAAGGAGAACAGCAGCTCGCTTTCAAAAAAAAGGATCGCAGCGGTTCCGAAGATCAGGTAAATGACGTCGTTTGTTTTCAGAAATCCCTTAATGAAAACGATTCCCGCGAAAAGATACAACACGCACGAGATGAAATTGATGGCATAAATGAGAATACTGAATTGTCCCCGTACCTCGACTGCACTCACCTTATGCAGCGGCTTCATGGATAGGACGTTGGGAATAATCCCTTCCAGTCTTGCTGTCAGTAGGGCGAACAGTACGATCAGGACGATCCCCGAGGCGACAAGACCGCTTCTGGTCCATGAGGATTTTGCGGTGTTGCCAAGCTTTCTGTTCAGAAAGGAGGAACCCGCGAAGAACATAGACCCAAAGAGGGCGCTGCAGGAATGAAACCAGACAAAGGCGTTGTGATCAGAGTCGGAAAAAGCATGGAAGATATCGAAGATGCCGGTCGAAAAAAACGCGAATACCAGCCAGAGGACGTTTTTCTTACCCGAAACCTGATATTCCCATGTCAGAATAAATGCAATGATGCCGGAAATGAGTGCGCAGAATATTTCAAGGCTCGCATGCATTGAAGCTTGCACAAAGAACAGATCGTTTGCTGCCGGTATGACGAACCGCTCGATGACGGGTACGGCGGCAACGGCGGTAAGGACGAAAAAAGTCAGGAGAAGAAGCCTCTTTCGGTTGATCGCGGAATGCTCGCTTTCTACATCGTCCAAGTGAAAGACCACGTAACTGAGCAACGGCTCCTTATAATTTACGGAGAGCAAATCCCCCAAATGATTAATCACGTCATGTATTTTCATGCCTAGAATCCTGAAGAGTGCGTACTCTCAAATCAGCCGCGTATGTATATGGTTCGGAGGAATGTTAATCAGACAGAAGTAGTCCCTCATCGCACGAATATGTGCGGATCGGTAGCACAAAAACGATTTATCTTTTCACAGCGACATAGCCCATCTCTTTCCCAATATTCATTCGTGCAATTAAACAACAATTAATTTCATGCAATCTATTATAATAATAGAACATTTTTCCACCCCGCGTGGGGTATTGTCAAGAGATAAAAGGCAGCTTACGGTAGCTGCCCAGTACTCTGTTAACCCATACGGTTCGGCCATTGTACATGTTTACAGAGCCGTACCTTTTAATTATCAAGGAATCGAACCAACGGTAAAACAGATCATTGCTGATCTTACGGTTTACGAACAATAATTCTCCGGAAAACGCTCCAAACACATGAAAATCTACGGCGAGAAGGCAATTCAGGGCAACGCAAAAGAGTTCATTGCAAGTGCCTGTGGCCGCGGCTTTTCCAGATGACGACTCCGTCAATTCCGCATTGCGGAGTCTTATGAAACCGGCTCAACACTCCATTGGCCCAGCAAAGTCTTCAACAGGGACCACCAAAAAGCAGACGACTGGTTAGCGCCAACATTGATGCACATTACTACAGCGATTCTCTTAATAGTAGTTCGAAGCACTAAAGCTTCTGTAGTAGACTGTCGTAGAATTGTCGTAGAATTTTGCTCTCTGCGCAGAAATAAACGGAATCTACAGAACAGACAGAATCAATAGAATTGATAATTTTTATGCATAATTTTAGAAAGTTAGCTCAAAACTGTTGCCAATCGCCCACTTACGTTATTTTACTGAAAACACCCCGCACCGCCCTTTCACGGCGATAACAGGGGTTCAAATCCCCTTGGGGACGCCAAATAAATTATTTAAATCAATTAGTTACAGCATTTCTTGTAACTCATTTTTTTTCAGTGTAACTTAGTGTAAAAGAGGCGATAACAAAGGTTCGAATTCACGTAGAGTCTCATCATTTCATAGAGTTGTGGCACTATCTGCAACTCCTCTCTATTCTACTGTCGTAGAATTGTCGTAGCTTTCCCCCCTCAGCGATCTTAAAGAAGCTGAATTTGCCAGAATCTCTCCATGAAAAAAATACTCTTGCCCTCTATACGCCAATGACGTATAATTAATCATGGTCATTATAGAGACCCCGATATTCACTCGTCGTATACAATCCATACTTGCCGATGATGAGTATCGGCTCTCGCAGGCTCAGCTGGTTCAAAAGCCGGATGCAGGTAAGATTATTCCCGGAAGCGGAAGTCTCCGCAAACTTCGGTGGTCTGCGAGTGGTCATGGAAAGCGTGGTGGCATTCGGGTTATTTACTATTGGTTCGTATCACCGGAGGTTGTCCTGATGTTGTTTGCTTATTCCAAAATTGAACAGGATGATTTGATGCCAGACCAGTTAAAGCAACTGAAAAAGGTCGTCGAAGGAGAATATCGATGAAAAAAGAACTTTTTGATGAACTTCTCAAGAGCGTAAAGCAGGGTGGAGCAATAATGAAGCACACAATGAAGCCAACGCGCACCTTTACATTCGCTGAATCCGAAGTGAAAAAGATTCGTGACCAATATGGTTTATCACAGGATAAGTTCGCAATCCTTATGGGCATAAGTACCGCGACTCTTAGAAATTGGGAACAAGGTCGGCGCAAGCCGGAAGGACCGGCGCGCGTATTGCTTCAAATTGCGGCAAAACATCCTGATGCACTGCTTGATCTTGCCAGTAACAGAAAAACAAAAAAGAGAATATAGCCAGCGAATTGAGAGGGGCATCGAAAGACGCTCCTCTCATGTGTTCTACACCTGGATAGGCATGATGACGTGGTGTTCTAAGACGGGAGGTGCTCGAAAATGGATTTCAATAGGGATAAAGTCGATGCGATGACACTCGCACTTTTACACCTCGTCACGACAAAAGATAAATATGGCTATCGAGCGTGGAAAGGTTTTGATTGGGGCACGATGGACCGCCTTTATGAAAAGGGATACATAAGCAATCCCAAGGGAAAGGCAAAGTCCATAGCGCTTTCGGAGGATGGCGCAAAACTTTCGGCTCGACTGTTTAAAGAATACTTCGAGGTTTCTGCCAGTTAGTTCCTGAGAGCATTGAATTATGTTTGGCAGAGAAATCGGAGCAGCATACAAGAAGTAAACTGCATTAAAAGTTACAACCGATATTACGTACTTCAATTACAATAGGATCTCTGTGAGATACACCTACATACTATAACGCTCCTGTCAAGAAGAAGATTTAATTTATTTTTATTCAACAGGATAACTTGATCAATATATTAAAAACGCACCTCTCTCTTTCGGCATTTACGCCGTTATCACTTTTA
>Ga0209517_10004969_pt1 | contig 17181 bp, 8 predicted proteins | sample PeaSoiMetSII2010_FD_187695 | JGI IMG/M metagenome (GOLD analysis project Ga0209517, IMG submission 187695) | Peat soil microbial communities from Weissenstadt, Germany - SII-2010 (SPAdes) (version 2) | ecosystem: Environmental > Terrestrial > Soil > Wetlands > Peat | place: Germany: Weissenstadt...
CCAAGGAATACGGATTGATGCCGACCCTGTAGGTGGTTGTCGTACCGGCAGTCGGATCGAACTGATAGATGGCGTTGGACTGCGTGGACGCGGCATAGAACACCCTGTCCGTGGGCGTGGGATTGAACGCGGGAGTCGGATCGAAGACAAGCCCCGTGAGACTTGCGGTCAGCGAAGATACAGAAGCGGTTGTACTCCTGACCGGGGGATTGGAATTGAGAGTCACGACGTCCAAACCTGCCGAAGAACTCGCTGTGCCGGAGTTCTGCAAACTCGAGATAACGGCAAGCGCTCCATCGTTATCAACCGCCACGGCAGTAGGAGGTCCGCTGAGAGCGATGGTCGTCGCCACAGGTACGGTTGTGGTGACGGCGCCCGGCAACAGGACGGTGAGGTCGATGGAAGAGAGCGTATTGGAACCGGAGTTGGCCACCAGCGCCAAGGCGCGGTCCTGATCGAAGGCCACGCCGACCGGGGCGAGACCGACAGAAACGGCACTGCTTGTAGACGAGGTTGTACCGGAGGTGGTTGTGAAGGAGAGCACCTGGGCGGTATCGGGGGTATAGTTGTGACTATAGTCAATGATGGAAACGGTTCCGGTGGGTGTGTCTCCGTTGTTCGCGACAGCGGCGTATCCCAAACGAGGAATCACAGCAACGCCAATTGGATTATTTCCGACTTTGAGAGTGTTGATCACGGAGCCGTAGGGTAACGCAGCGCCGCCTCCCTTCGGGGTGAGGCCCGCAGGGTTGATGGTGATGATGGATACACTGTTGCAGGCATAGTTGGTGACAAAGGCAACGTGCAGGGTCTCGTCAATGGCGACGGCCTCTGGACCTTGCGGAAACGCCGTTGTAGGCGCGCACACGGGGGTCATATCCAGGACGCCGACGGCAAACAAATCCATGGAGTTGGAGGTCACGCCACCCGCCACCACATCGAGAGCGTAGTCATGTGCGACGGTGAGGACCGAGGCGTCAATGGTGAAGTCGACCTCGCCATCCGTGGCGCTGAGGATGGTCACACCAGCTGAGCTGCCGTCGAGTCGCACAACAGGATTGGCCGATCCGGCACCACCGGGAAGGAAGCCTCCCCCGAGAACACGCAAGGTGGCGGTCTGGCCGAGTTGTACTGCCTGCGGCATACAGGGATTGTTGGGGTCGGTGGGGTTACAGGTCGGAGGGGGTTGGCTGCCGACTCTGCTGCCGAGTGGGGGCTGTCCACTGGGGACCGCCCAGCTCGGATTTGTTGTCTGTCCGGGGGCAGTCGTTACCTGCAAGGTGTCGACGTGAATCGGCTTGAATTGGCTTGAGGGGTCGATGTTCAGATAGCTAAGGGTGTTGCTACCGGCATTGCCGACCAATACAAATTTGGACTTGGGGTCGTAAATCATCGGGCCATTAACAGTCACTGGCGTCGTTTGTCCTGCAGGCGTGTACGAGCCTGAGCCAACCTGTCCCGTGGAGATCGCGGCAATGATGCGGTACGCCGGTGAGTAGCCTCCGCCAGCAGTGGTTGTGCCGGGGTTAATCAGAGAAATTGCATTACCCGGGAAAGAAGGACCGGAGTTGGTGCTGGGATTGTAGGCCACGAGCACATCGGTGAAAGGATCGAAGGAGACGGAGCGGAAACCGATTTCCGGGGCGCCACTGGGAGACGGCGTGCAGGTGTGGCAACTCCCGGCCGTCAGGGTAAGAGAAGTGACGGTTTGGTCCAAAGTGCTGATGAAACCAATCTGTCCAATACTGGCATTGGGATCCGCAAAGGCAAACATGCGCGTGGTGGGGTTGATGGCCGCACCAGTCGCCGTGCTGGTGGTATTAAAGGAATAGTAGGACGTTCCGTATTCCACCGTGCCCAGCTGGCTTCCGGCAGCGCCTGTGTTCGTCTCCAGTTCAGTGCCGGTCGAGGCGCCCGGTTGCGCATACTGGAACGTGTAAGGGCTTGTAACGCTACCCGAGAGTACCTGGTAGGTTCCATTCAAATCCGCAGGCAGTAAGCCTGAGATGATGACCGTACCGCCAGACGCAGGGTTAATCCCGTGGGGCGTGGTTGTAATGATCGTTACGACACCATTGACGCGGTAGGCCCCGCTGGTGTTGGTCGAGGTTCCCGCTGGAGCAATCTGCGAGGACGTGCTTTGCTGCAACAGATTCACTACCGATGTCGTTCCCTGGCCACCCGGGGTGACATAGGCAATTGGCGCGCCGGGTTGCATCACCACTTGAGGCGTGGCCCCCGTCACCATAGATACCAACGCGATGGCACACGGAGGTGTCTGAGCGGTGGAGTTGGCGAAGCAGGTGTGCACCTTGGTATCACTCCCGTCCAGATTGGGGTTCACATCCACAATGAATCCGACGTTGGCATATTGATTGGTGCTCGAATACGCCAACGCAGCCAAGTGCGTCTCGGGATCGACGCCAATCGCGTAAGGCGTTGGCACACCGGATCCCGTAGCCAGGATCAGGGACTGCAAGTCCACTGGAACGGATCCGATCTGGGTGATCGCGGTACGGGAGACGGCATAGAGATAGAGCTTGCTGTCGGCACTGCTGACCACTACCGCCAAGTCCCGGCCGCTGTAACCGGGAATACTGAGTTGAGTGTCCAGAGCCACGCTGGTGGGGCCACCACCAGTCTGCATGACGAGGCTTGGACCCAGGATAGGCACGGAGCCCGTGAGGTCAATCACCTGTAACGCGTTCGTGCCCTGCTCGGTCAAGAGCGCGAATCCGTTCGCCGAATCCAAGGCAAAGCTGCTGGGGGCAGGATTGCCTGCCCCCAAGGAGATGGTTGAGGGAACGGTATTGAAGTTGGCGAAGATGGGCTGCACGGCCACATTGGTGGTCGCTGTCGGGAAGAGAGGCTGCGATCCAAGCGGGGCGTTACTTTGAATGGCCACCTGGTACAAGCCCGGATTCTGCAAACTGCTGCCCTGCTGAGTTCCCACGAATTGGCGCGGCCCGGAAGAGGAAACGGTGTTAAGTGACCCGTCGACCAACAACTTCACGATGGGGGTATTGGTGCCTCCGAAATACCCGCCGTTCACGGAAATAATGGAATTCGAGCCCTGAGGAAAGCTGTCGGGAGTGGCGGAAACCACGGCAGGGCTGGTGTAGGCGATATTCAACGGGCAGGAGATGTTGCTAGTTGTCGTTGAACCATCCGAATTGGGGACGTTTGTGCACGGCGCCGTGGCGGTTTGGTTTCCCGGCAGCCCATCGATTTCGATGTGCGCGGTGCCCGCAATCGCCAGTTGGTTCTGAGTCAACTCGATGCGTGACATTAGGGAAGCATTGCAAGTGACTACCGGCGTCACGCCGCTGGCGCTGGCCGTACAATACTCGCCGGAAATGGGAATGGTAAAGATGTTGGCCAAAGCGATAGGAGATCCGGTGGTCGCACCGGGAGGAATGAAATAGACGTTCGTGGTGTTGAGGAGGTTCTGAGCGCTCAGATAGACATTCGCCAAGGCGCTGCCCGCAGCAACGGTTGGAGGGAAAAGCCCAGTGAAGTTGATGGAATTATTCGTTGCACTGACCAGGGTGATGGTGGCTAGCGTGTAGTGCGTGGAATCCGAGGCGGACCAGACTACAACGTAGACCGTAGTGGGGCTTGTGGATGTACTGCCGGATGGTGTGGTAGCCGTAGGAAGAGTTGTCGGGGCGGTAAAAATGCCATTGGAGTCGATTGAACCGCACGTGGGACTACACGTAACAGACGCAGGGTTGGGCGTCTGGTCGGTAACGGTAGTGGAACCCGCACTGGGCTGAGTTACCAGCCACACTAAATTGGTTGTTGGCCCATTCTGGGACGCAGGCTGAAAGCCCACCGCCGCTGGGGGTGTAATTCCGACGGGAACCGTCACTGTTGTCGGAGTAATCGAAAGGCGAATTCCCGAATCCAGTGCGACCGTGGCGGTGGCGGTTTTCTTGTTGTCCGCATCGGCGGTCGCTGTGAAAGTCAGCGTAGGGGCAGGGCTGGGGAAGTTGGCCAGGGTCGGGGCGGTGTAGGTGAGGACGTTTGATCCGTTGGTGGTGGTAATCACCCAGGTGCCGATACTGCCGCCATTCAACTTCTGGCCGCTCGAGCAACTGCCCGTCACTGCCTTGGGGCTTGGGGTAGAGGCTGTCGGCAAAGGAGTATACGAATAGGTGCACGGCCAGGTGGTAACTGTGGTGGTCGTGCTGCCGGACACAGTTGCGGTGAACGTCTCCACCTGTCCGGCAATCACGATGTCCGAGGGAGGACTGACCGTTATGGTGACCACGTTCGAGGCTCCGCTGCTGCAGCCAACGACCAGCCAGGCGGCCAGAACGAATACCAATATCATCACTGCGCAATTTTCGAACTTACGCCACTCCATAACGCACTTCTCCCCCATAAAGGTGTCGCGGGAATCCCCCGCGCACGGTGTTACCGGAACTGGATTAGTGAATCTCGTCATTGTATTGTCGTCTCTATCGTACTGCGTAACTTTCTCCGAAGGCTCAGCTCCGAGTGGCCCACTGCCGGCCCGTTTCGCTAACCCCAGATAACTTGCGTCCACCCCGTAGCAATTCCCATCACGTGCAACCAGTTAGAAAGTGCGACTAACGGTGAATCGGAAAGTATTGTTGGCTTCAAAGTAGTTCAAGCGCCCCGGATTCACGATGTACGGTGAAACCGCCGTCAGGACAATAGGATCGCAACTATGTGGATGCAGGGGATCGAGCAACCCGAGTGCGCGACATTGCAGGTACAAGTTGTCCATGTTGATCTGGTCAAAAGGAGCGACGATGGTCTGGTGCATGCGCAAGGGGTTGTAGGCCCAGTAGATACGGAAAGGCGCTTGCACAATGGGGATGTTGACGTTGAACTCGATGCCGGTCGAGACACGCGGGAAGAAGTTCGTGTTGGGGGCGAGTTGCAACTGTGACTGCTGGTTCGCCAGCGGAAACTGCGAGTTTATGTTCGTGATTCCCGTGGGGTCGAGTTTCAGCGCGCCCTTATTCAAAATGCCGGTGGTGCCGGCATCGACAAACAGGGTCATACCCACCGGCCCGACAAGCGGAATGCGGTACTCAATATTTCCGACGCCTTGCACATCCCCACCGGGGAAGGTGATCGTGTTCACCACCAATGGGACAGCCAAGCTACTGGTTCCACCGTGATAAGGGAAGGTAACAGAGGTGTTCACCACGCTGGGAATGTAGGCCACGGGGGAAATGCCGCGAATATCGAAGCCGCGGATATCGTTCTCGCCACCCATGTAGAAGCGGCTGTAGGGGGGAACTTCCTTGCCGGCATATCCGGTGGTGTAAGCACCAAGGAACCTGATACCGATGGCGTTGCGGCGCTTGTTGATGGGATGGAAGTATTTATATTCGCCGGTATTCGTGATGGTGTTGACGTTGCCGCCAAGGGGTCCGCCAGTGAAAGCGAAGGAATAGAAATAACTTTTCCCGGAGGTCGCATTGATGGGATTGTTGATGGTGTTGTGGGTGATGGTTCCCGTGACGGTACTGGCGAGGATCCCATCCAAGGCACTGGGCCCAGCGATGCTGCGGTACTGTAATTGCGTAAACAGGAGAGTGGAGGCCTGGTTGTAAGAGGTGATGTTGGTGCGGGTGAGGCCGTAGGTCAAACCGACGCGGGTAAACGCGTGCTTGCGCAGAGGATAACTGGCGTAGAGCGTGAAACCAGTGCTGTTCTGGTTGTAGTTCTGGATATATTGCGGGTTGACGCTGACGGCTTCTCCGGTCAACAAGGCCACTTGGTGCGCGTAATCATATTTGTAGAGGGAGGAGAAGACGGTAAAGCCGCTGGCAATGGGGCGGTCAAACAAATAGGGCTCGGAAAATCCAAACATCAGGTTGCGCTGATATTGCCCCACCTGGGCGGACAGTGTCAGGGTCTCGCCGAGGCCGAGGAAGTTGTTGGTCTGATACGTGAGGCCGATGAATCCGCCCGAAAGCCCGCTGACACCGCCGTTCAAGCCGATCGATTGCCTGCCCTTTTCTTTCAACTTCAGAAGCAAGTCGACGGTGCCGTCTTTCTGGTTGCGTTTAATCTCCGCGGCCTTGTCAGCCTCGAGCTTGTCGAAATAATTGAGCTGATTGAGGCGCAAAATACTGATTTCCCAGGCGTGCTGGTTGAAGAGCTGGCCTTCGTCAATGAGCAATTCGCGGCGGATGACCTTGTCGCGGGTGGTGGTGTTGCCGGTGAAGTCAATGCGGCGCACGTAGTACTGCTTGCCTTCCTCGAACTTCATGGTGACGTCAATGCGTTTGGCTTCCTCGTCAATGATGGTGTCCGGTTGGGGCACAAAGTCGATGAAACCATACGTTCCGTAGATCGAGGTGTAATCTTTCAGCGCTTTGCGCACCTTGGCGGCGGAGAAGATATCTCCCGGTTTCATCGGGAATGCATTCTTCAGCGCATCGACTTTGAGGGAAAGGGCCTTGTCCGGATCGGAACTGGCGATTTTGATGGTGCCCATGCGGTAGCGATCGCCCTCGTCGATCGGGATGGTGATGTTGACAGCCTTGCCTTGCGTTCTACCCGTAAGGGGAATCCCGAGTTTCCAGCCTTCGGTATCCACGTTTTCGAGGATGGGATCCTTGACCAACACCTTGAAATAGCCGTTGTCCTGATACAGACCCTGAATACCCACTTGAATGTCTTCGATCAGCTTGTCGTGGTCGTAGGTCTTGGAGAGCACATTGATTTCGGTAATGTAGAGCGGAATGGAATACGGCCGGTCGTTGTGCATCGCCCGGATCAATTTCCTGCGGCTGAAAGTTTTATTACCGGTGAACAGAATCTTGCCGACTTTGACCTTTGGCCCCTCATTGATTTTGAAAACGAGAATGACGGCGTTGCTGGAAGCGATGCGCTCGTACTCCGGGGTGACGGTGGCAAACTGCCTGCCATGCTCGGCGAGGAGATCTTTCAGGACGACTTCAGCTTTCTTAATGCGGGTGGGATCAAACTGGCTTTCCACGGTCAAGCCGACTTTCTTGTCCTTGAAGCGGTCCAGGATGTCGGATTCGGAAACGGACTTGTTGCCTTCATAGCGGATGCGGCGAATAACGGGCCGCTCGACCACGATGAAGGTAATGATCTTGCCACCCGGTTTGTCCGGAGAATCTTCCACGCGGAGTTTTACGTCTTCAAAAAACTGCGTATTCCAGAGCGCCTGAAAATCACGCCGTAGCGTGTCTTCGTTATAGGGATCACCCTGACGAGTGAAGATGCGTGCCTGCAACGTGTCGCGGCGAATCCGGCGATTGCCTTCCCAATCGATGCGCTCAACAAACTCCTGCCCCGGTTCAGCCTTTACTTGCTGCTGGGCTCCAGGGAAGGCTTCGATTTTTTCTTCCAGAGTGTTTTCATTCAGGGAAGCATGTAGAAGGTAATAGGATTTCTTGTCGGAGGCAGGAGGGTTGGAGGTGCGTGCAAGAGAGGAGGAAGGGGACAAACTGGACCCGCCAAGTATGAAAAGAACGGTCGCCAATATAGCGACACGGCTGCGGAATGCACGCTGGGCGTCCATTCCGGAGATAAAACAGACTATCCTTCGAGCGGCCATTGATCGGCTCAAGGCCGCGCCCCCAAATCCAAGATGTTATTCTCCCGCCAAACCCGGCATGGGCTGGCCGCACATGCAACACGTAGCGATTTCCAAAAGGGCAAACCGGGTCGTGATCACACGTTGTTGCGTCAGATTCGCTAGTGGACGACCGGGGTTGCCTCAACAACAGGCCGGAATGCGAGGCCTTCCCCCGCAACATAGATCTGCAACGTCGCAGGCCTCTGAATTCCCCCCTGGATCAACGCCTCGGAAAGCGGATCTTCCACATATTTCTGGAGAGCCCGCCGCAGCGGCCGCGCACCATAGTTGCGGTCCGCACACGTTTTCTCGAGGATCCACTGGCGTGCTTCGGGGGACAAGACAACCTGCACTTGGCGGTGAATCAGCGTATCGTTCAGCTGGCCGACAAGTAGATCGATGATCCGGAGCAGGTCCTCATCGCCCAAAGGATTGAAAAGGATAACCTCGTCCAGCCGGTTCAAAAACTCCGGGTTGAACGCACGCTTAACTTCTCCCAGCACCAAATCTTCCATGCTCTTCAGGCTGGCCTCATCGACGCCGGTCTGAAAACCGATCGAGGTGCGCTTCTGCAAATGCCGCGCGCCCAGATTCGAAGTCATGATGATAATGGTGTTGCGGAAATCTACCGTATTGCCGAGACCATCCGTCAACTGTCCGTCTTCAAACACCTGCAGCAGGATATTAAAGAGGTCGGGATGCGCCTTTTCAATCTCGTCCAATAGGATAACCGAATATGGCGTGCGACGCACGCGTTCCGTCATCTGCCCACCTTCTTCATAGCCCACGTATCCCGGAGGTGCGCCGATGAGTTTCGAGACCGAGTGTTTTTCCATGAATTCGGACATGTCAAAGCGGATGAGCGATTTTTCCGAACCGAACAGGAACTCCGCCAAGCGCCGCGCCACTTCGGTTTTCCCAACGCCGGTCGGCCCGAGGAAGAAGAAGCAACCCACAGGGCGTGAAGGGGACTTCAATCCAGCGCGACTACGGCGGATGGCGCGCGCGAGGGCGGTGATGGCCTTGTCCTGGCTGATTACGCGTTTGTGGAGTTCGGGTTCGATGCGCAAGAGCTTTTGTTGTTCGTCTTCCTTGATGGAGGTAACTGCCACGCCGGTCCAGCGCGAGACGACCTCTTCGATGTCTTCGCGGGTCACGATGCCCGTGGACGCATCATCCAACTTGTAACGCTCCCGCAGGCCGCGCAGGTTTTCCTTTTCCTTGCGCTCTTCCTCCGAGTAGAAACGCGCCTTTTCGAATTCATGCGCGGCAATCGCCGATTCCATGCGGTGGGTGATGAACTTGACGCGCTTCTGGACTTCGCCGACTTCGTCGGGAACGGAAGCCTGGCGGAGTTTCACGCGCGCGCCCGCTTCGTCGATCAGGTCGATGGCCTTGTCCGGAAGGAAGCGGTCGGGGATATAACGATTGGAAAGGTACACGGCATAGCGCAGCGCTTCATCCGTGTAGCTGACGGCGTGGAATTTTTCGTAGCGCTCACGCACTCCGCTGATCACCTGGATGGCTTCCTCTTCGCTGGGCGCCGGGACTTTGACGGCCTGGAAACGGCGTTCCAGCGAACGGTCTTTTTCCACGGACTTGCGGTATTCGCCGGGGGTGGTGGCGCCGATGCACTGAATCTCTCCGCGGGAAAGCGCGGGCTTCAGGATATTGGCGGCATCCAGGGAACCTTCGGCGGAACCGGCTCCCACCAGGGTGTGCAGCTCATCAATGAACACGATAGCGTTCTGGCTCTCCATCAATTCCTTCATGATGGTCTTCAGGCGCTCTTCAAATTGCCCGCGATATTTGGTGCCGGCGACGATCAGGGAGAGGTCCAAGGAAAGGATGCGTTTGTCAGAAAGGAATGGCGGCACATCGCCATCGGAAATGCGCTGTGCGAGCCCTTCGACGATGGCCGTCTTGCCCACGCCAGGTTCGCCAATCAGCACGGGATTATTTTTTGTGCGGCGGCAGAGAATCTGGATAACGCGTTCGACTTCGTTTTCGCGTCCGACGAGTGGATCGAGTGCGCCTTCGGAGGCCGATTGCGTCAGGTCGCGGCTGAACTCCGCCAGCAGCGAAGTCTCTTTCGGCCGCGCCGCCGCCGTTTTTTCTCCCGTTGTACGTGCAAGTTCCTCGCGCAACGCGGAAAGGCGCAACCCGCGCTCCATTAGGATTTCCGCGCCAAAACACTTTTCTTCGCGCAGGATGCCGAGCAGCAGGTGCTCTGTACCCACATGCTTGTGGCCCAGGCGCTCGGCTTCCTCGGCGGCCATGTTCAGGATGCGCTTGCACTCCGCGCTGAGCGGAACTTCCACGGATGTGGAGATGCGTTCGCGAATAGTGATGCGCGCTTCGATCTCTTTGCGAATGGATTCGATGGAGCCCTGCTGCCGCAGGAACCGGTTGGCGAGCGCCTTGTCTTCGCGCATCAGACCGAGCAAGAGGTGCTCGGTTTCGATATAGGGGCTACCGTACTGGCTGGCCTCATACCTGGCGAAAAAAATGACGCGTCGCGCTTTCTCTGTGTATCGTTCGAACACGATTAGCTCGCTTCTCCCCCGGGGGTTTCTTTCGCCTCGGTTTTCACCGAGCGAGTCCGCAGAATGCCGTGTTCCAGCCCCACGATGCGGTCGCAACGCGCCGCCAACGCCAGATTGTGCGTCGCAATCAGCGACGTCAGGCGATGCGTACGATGCAGCCGCTCCAATAGCCCAAACACGGCCCAAGCATTCTGCTCGTCCAGATCTCCGGTCGGCTCATCCGCCAGCAGCACCTTGGGCCCGGTGACGAGCGCCCGGGCAATCGCAACACGCTGCTGTTCCCCGCCCGAAAGTTCTCCCGCGAGGTGCGTGGCCCGCTCCTGCAGACCGACTTCCGCCAGCCACTTACGCGCTTCCGTCAGCGCGAATTCCTGTGGCTCCCCCCGCACTAGCAGCGGCATCGCTACGTTTTCTGCAGCCGAAAAATCCGGCAACAATTGATGCCTCTGCCAGAGAAACCCCACGGCACGATTGCGGTAAAGCGCAAGCGCCGCGTCTTCCTGCGTTTCAATCGCTTTATTTTCAAAGTATACTGTACCGCTTGTTGGAGTGTCTAGCGCGGCCAGCAAGTGCAGCAGAGTGCTTTTTCCGGCGCCGGATGGCGCAACCACCGCCACCATCTCTCCTTCGTGCAATTCCAGGCTGGCGTCCACTAAAACCTCGAGATTTTTCTCGCGGGTCCCGTAGGTTTTCCTCAGACCGCGCGCTTCCAGCACGCATGGTGCGCTCGATAATCTCTCGGTGATTTGTGCGGAATCCATCGCTGTCGTTTTCCGTCTCCTCGGAGCCGCATTACCCGTGCGCCTGGTCGAGTTCGCCCAAACTATTTGTCGCTCTACTGATTGGATGCCGCACCGCGAAACAGGGCGAAGCGCCTGGGGCAAAAGGCACTATGCGGGGTTGGCAAACCCACTGCTTTTCCCATTTTCTTCCCTCCCTTACCCAAACTGTTTGGGAGGTTAAGTCTCCTATTTTGGTACGCCGCTAAACGATTGGTTTTCAATCCTTTAGCGGTAGTTCTGGGAGCCAGCGTGCGACTCGCCAATTTCGTATTCCATATTCATCGAACTTTGGGTCTTCTAGGAGCAAATCAGGCACCAAATCCCGCTCCCCGGGAACACCCCACAGCCATAGCTTTGAACCTTATTCAAACCTAAGAATCTCCACTGGCAGGAGCCGAGATGCTTCTTTCGCGGGGAGCAATGTGGCCACGATGGCAATGCCCATGGCGGCGATAGCGATCCACATTCCGTCGAGAAAACTCGCGTGAAAGGGCACGAATGGGACAGCATAGACCTGAGGATCGAGGGGGATCAGGTGAAAACTTCCAGCAATCCAACTAAAGCCGTAACCGATCAGGAGTCCGAGAAAAACTCCCGTGGCGCCAATGGCGATTCCCTGGTACAGGAAGATCCGGCGGATCTGATCGCGGCGCGCTCCCATCGAGAGCAGCACGGCAATATCCTTCGCGCGATCCGTTACGGTCATGGAAAGAACGACGAGAATGTTCAGACCTGCCACAAACGTAATCAATCCCATGAAAATCGCGGTGACCAGTTTTTCCAGCCGCAGAGCGCGGAACAGGGCACGGTTTTCGTCCATCCAGGTGGTCGCCAAGTATCCCTGCCCTGCTGCGTGCTCCGCCGCCTGGGCAATCTCGCCGGCTTTTTCCGGGTTGGTGAGGCGAAATTCCAGGACGTTGACAATGTCCCCGGCTCCGGCGAGCGATTGTGCCGCCGGTAGAGTCACGAAGCACCAATTCTCGTCGTAATCGTAGAATCCTGAATCGAACACGCCGGTCACGCGGAATCTACGTGTGCGCGGCATCAAGCCGAAAGGCGTTAATCTGCCCTGGGGGCTCGTCAGCGTGACGTAGTCACCTGGCTGCATCTTCCATTCGTCGGCGAGTTGCTTACCGATGAGAAGCCCGTCAATGCCCTCGGTATCCGGCGAAAAATCCAGGCGACCTGCTGCCAACTTCTGCAGGGCTTCATCGGTCTTTTCCTCGAGCGCGACATCAATGCCTTTTGTCACCATGCCGCGGGCTTCGCCACCAAACGACAACAGTACGGTCTGGTAGATGGCCGGGGTAACAGAGCGCACTCCATGAATTTCGGCGAGTTGCTGTGCCAGCGCCTGATAATTGGGAATGCCGCCGGAGCCCGGCCGGGTGAGAGAAATGTGCGCAGTCACGCCGAGCAGACGATCCTGAAGCGTTTCGCGGAAGCCGGTGTTCATGGCGAGCGCAATGACCAGCGTGGCCACGCCCGCGGCAACTCCCAGCACGGAAAACAAGGTGATCAAGCGCAGAACGGTGGGGCGGTTGGGAGATCTGAGGTATCGGCGCGCCACCATCCATTCGAATCCCATGGCGCGGCCAGCCCCTACGCCTTAGGGCCTTGCGGAGCGGCCTGGTGCTCAGGATTCGCTTCGGGGCGGAGGAGAGGAAAGAGAATAACGTCGCGAATGGAGTGGGAATCAGTGAGGAGCATGGTCAAGCGGTCAATGCCGATGCCTTCCCCAGCGGTTGGGGGCATGCCGTGGCAAAGCGCGCGAATGTAGTCCAGATCGAGTTGCTTTGGAACTTCGTCTCCGCCATGAGCAATCTGCTCGAGGAACCTGCGCTCCTGCTCCGCGGGATCATTGAGTTCGGAGAAGCCGTTGGCGATTTCCATGCCCGCCGCGTAGATTTCAAAACGCTCCGTCAGAGAAGGGTCGTCCCGCTTTTGTTTCGACAACGGAGAGATATCCGTGGGGTAGTCGTACAAAATCGTTGGCTGAATCAGTTTGTCTTCGGCAATGGTCTCGAACAGAAGACCTGTCCACTCCCCATCCGAGAGCTGTCCCTTCGCTGCGGCGTACTCCGCGTGGTTGGCCTTGGCCCAAACGTTGTACCTTTCCGCCAGTTGGGGCGGCCCGCCTGGTGCAGCCAGTGCCTCGAGGGTAGGTGGAGCTCCGGCTCCGGAAGGCCAGTACTTGACGATGGCTTCGCGCATGGTAAGCCGCGTGAATTTCCCGAAGTCCAGATCGTGCTCGCCAAAGCGGACTACTGTTGAACCGGTTATGTTCCTGGCAACTTGGGGAAACAATTGCTCGTTGAGTTCCATCAAGTCCTGGTAGTTGCTGTAGGCCTGATAAAACTCGAGCATGGTGAATTCGGGGTTATGTTGCGTGGAGATGCCCTCGTTGCGGAAGTTGCGGTTGATTTCATAGACGCGGTCGAAGCCGCCCACCGTCAATCGCTTTAGATAAAGCTCCGGCGCAATGCGCAGATACAGATCAATGTCCAGGGTGTTGTGATGCGTGACGAACGGCCGAGCCGTGGCCCCGCCCGCGATGGGATGCATCATGGGCGTTTCCACTTCGATATAGCCGCGGCCATCGAAGAATTGCCGGAGTTCCCGGATGATGCGCGCTCGAGTCTGGTACACCTCGCGCGACTTCTCGCTTACGATGAGGTCCAGATAGCGCTGGCGGTAGCGCAACTCGATGTCCGAAAGACCGTGCCATTTTTCCGGCAAAGGCAGAAGAGCCTTCGAGAGGAAGAACAACTCATCCACCCATATGGACAATTCGCCGGTTTTTGTACGGAAGAGGTGACCACGGACACCGACATGGTCTCCGAGGTCCAGCAGGTGAAACAACTGGAAGCCCTGGTCCCCCACTACATCCTTTCTGACATAGATCTGAATGCGCTTACCGGCGCCCTGAAGGTGCGCAAAGCCGGCCTTCCCCATCAAGCGGTAGGAGACGATTCTGCCGGCAACGCGTACATCCTTGCGGTTTGCCTCCAACTCCGGCCCTTGCACCGCTGCATAGTCCTTGACCAGATCCGCGGGGCTGTCCGTCCAGCGAAATTCCCTTGGAAATGCTTCATGGCCAAGGGCTTGTATTTGTTCTAGCTTCTTCAGGCGTTGCTCGAATTGATCCCGCGGCTCGAAGTCCAAAGGTGCGGCTTTCCTTTCCAGTAGTCGTACTGGGAGTATAAAGGCGGTGCTTGAGGAGGGCAAGGAATCCTCGCCGATTTCGAGCGCCCAAATCCTGCTCCCACTTGCGGGGTGATATACCGGAGGTGCCTAGGATTGAATAATCAAAAATTGTTACTATTTTCTAATCTATTTGGTACACTCCTCTACAATCGCTCCTCGGAGGTTGCCTGTGCCGCCCCACATTTCTACTGTGCGCAAGGGCTCAGTGTCTCAAGATTGGAGAACCCCTCTCTCCAAAGAGAAGTCGCATGTCTATTTGCACATTCTTCACCGGCTTGAAACATCCTACGCCATGTTCAGTGTCAATCTGGATGAAGCCCTCGGCCTGCGAAGCTATGGCCGTATCGCCAAGGCGCAGCAAGTCTTGAGCGTTTCGTCAGCGCTATGCCAAAGGTTGAGCGCGCCTTTGATCAGCCTGCTTCGCGCGATGCTGTTGCATGCGCGGCATTCCAACACCGCGCCCAATCTGGCTTCCCTGGATCCGCAGAATTTTCAGAGCGCGCGCAGCCAGCGAGTCGCGCGGTTCAATAGTGTGTTCAGCAAGGTGCTGCTGACCCGGCGATCGCAGTTTCTGCATAAGATCTCAACGCTGACCGAACTGGTTGAGGAACTGACGAGCAAATTCCAGGCCTCTTCGGAGGAGATTTTTGAGGGTGACCCCGTGCACCCGGATTGTGACTGGGAGATTCTCGATGCCTCTCATTACGATCTGAATACTTGTCTGCGGGAGATCGTTGTCCTGTTCAAGTCTTTCCTCCATGCCCTGCCGGAAGATCAACTTCAGGAGTTCCTTTCCACCGTTCAAGAGCAAACCGTCGCCGCGGAAGGATACGTTCCTGCCGAGGCACGTTATCTTGTCCATAGACGGATGGCCGCGATCAAGGGACAATAGGCACGACCTGCGGATGTGGCCGCGCCTCATGCAACCCGCGGAGGGCTTTCGGCCTCCTACTGGTGCATATGTGCGCAACCACCGTCATCCCAGGTACAACTCTTGGAGGGATTCGGCGCATCCGAAGGGGTAGAAGCGCCGCTATTGCACAGTTGGCCCGACAACGACCAACCGAGCCGGTAGCGTGGACCGAGGCGGAGGCCATCCGCCGCGCGCAATCCGGAGATGCAGCTGCTTTTGAGTTTCTGTACCAAATGCATAGCCGCAGGGTGTATGCCCTGTGCTTGCGGATGGTCAGTAACCCGGCGGATGCGGAAGATCTTGCGCAAGAGGCATTCCTGCAGCTCTTTCGGAAGATCAGCACGTTTCGAGGTGAATCGGCCTTTTCGACGTGGTTGCATCGCATGACGGTAAACGTGGTGCTGATGCGGCTGCGGAAGAAGACACTGCCGACCGATTCGCTGGAAGAGACGGTGGATCCGGATGCCGAAAACAGCGGGCCGAAGCGGGATGTCGGAGCGGCCGATTTGCGATTGTCCGGCGCAGTGGACAGGGTGAACCTCGAACGCTCGATTGAGAAGTTGCCTCCAGGGTACAAGACCGTGTTCGTTCTTCACGATGTCCAGGGCTTCGAGCACAATGAGATCGCGAGCATCATGGGTTGCTCCGTGGGCAATTCCAAGTCGCAGTTGCACAAAGCGCGCACGCGGCTTCGCGAGTTACTCCAGGAAGAGGTCCGGGCCCAGGCACGAGAGGAACGGCAGGCGGCAAAATCCCATACGGGCTCGGAGGGTTGAGCTACCATGAAGATTCACTCCAGGTCCGGACGCGCTGCGAATTCTTACAATGGTTTTTCAGGGAGGGGCGCCCGATGCCATTCCCAGCGGGGTTGGAAGTATGCAGTGTAAAGAATTAGAAGCAGTTCTGGAACAAGAAGGACTGGCACCGTTGCCGCCAGCGGCGCGGGCGCACCTGGCGGAATGTATGGCTTGCCAAGGGTTGATTGCGGATTTCACCGCGATTCACTCGCTGGCCCAGGAACTACCCGCGGAGGCGAATCCTCCTGAGCGTTTGTGGGTTTCTTTGCGGGCGCAATTGACCGCTGAGGGCGTAATCAAGGAAGACGCAACACTGGCACCGGCCACGGCGTGGTGGCAGAGCATTGGAGCGTGGTTCAGGCTGCGGACTTTGGCGACCGCGGCGGCAGGTATCGTCCTGCTTGTAACTGGTGTTTTTTTGTCGCAGAAGCCCGTGAGCCGGCCTTCTTTTGTGATTTCCAATTCACGCACTGTATCGCCAGTAGTCCCTCCTGTGGCCCCCCCTGTGGTGGTGGGTACACAAAGTCCTGCGGTGACGCCACGTCCTTCCCCAACCGAGGAAGCCATGGCGAACGGCGGATTGGTCTTGAATCAGGCAGAGCTTGCAGTCCCGAATATGCAGCTTGCCGGAAATTCCACGGTGGATGCATCGCTGCGGGACAATCTCCGCACCGTGAACGAGTTCATTGCTGAATGCCAGCAGCACTTGAAGCAGCATCCCGAGGACGAGTTGGCCCGGGAATATCTGGAAAGCGCTTATCAGCAAAAAGCAGAATTGTTGGCCGCTATGATGGATAGCGGAGGGAGCGAGCACTAATTATGCAGCCGCAAGGAATCCGACAAATCGCGTTTTCAGCCTTGGGTGTGGGCCTGCTGGTTTGTGCGGCCGCACCTGTTTGGGGCGCCAGCCCCGAGCATCAGGAACGGCATTTTACGGTGAAGGACCACCCCTTTGTGGTGTTGCAGAACATCGTGAACGGGCGCATCGAGGTGAAGTCCTGGAAGAATTCCGAGGTGGTGGTGAGCAGCACCTCGGCTCCCGGCAAAGTGAGCATCGATATCGAGCAGGTGGGCGATCGCATCGAAATCAACGCCAATTCCCTGGAGCCCAGCACGGAGCCCAACGAAGCCGAAGCTGATTTCCAGTTGACGGTTCCAGAGAAAACCGAACTGCAGTTGCGCACACAGACGGGGCTCATCTACGTCGAGCAGGTCAGCGGTGACATGAAGTTACAAAGCGTCGCGGGCGACGTACATCTTAAGGAAGTATCCGGCTACATCATCGTGAAGACCACCGGGGGCACGCTGATCTGCACGCAATGCGCCGGAAAGCTGGAAT
>Ga0209517_10004970_pt1 | contig 17179 bp, 13 predicted proteins | sample PeaSoiMetSII2010_FD_187695 | JGI IMG/M metagenome (GOLD analysis project Ga0209517, IMG submission 187695) | Peat soil microbial communities from Weissenstadt, Germany - SII-2010 (SPAdes) (version 2) | ecosystem: Environmental > Terrestrial > Soil > Wetlands > Peat | place: Germany...
GATCGAGCCCGAGATTTTGCTGCTGGACGAGCCGCTCTCCAATCTCGACGCCAAGCTGCGCGAGGAGGTCCGGGTCGAGATCCGGCAGCTGCAACGGCGGCTCGGCCTCACGACCGTCATGGTGACCCATGATCAGGAGGAGGCGCTCTCCGTGGCCGACCGCCTCGTGGTGATGAGCAACGGCGAAATCCAGCAGATCGGCACGCAGCGCGAGCTCTACAACGCGCCGGCCAACCAGTTCGTGGCGAGCTTCATCGGCCGGACGAATTTCCTCTCGGGCGCCATGATCGGGCCACAGCGTTTTCGCACCGAGAGCGGTCTCGAGATCTCGGTGGCATCCGCCGCCGCGCCGGAGCGTCTGCTCGCGATCCGGCCGGAGCGCGTCAGGCTGGGCAACGCAAACGGGGCCGCCAACAGCTTTGCCGGTACGGTCGAGTTCGTAAGCTATCTCGGAGCCACCACCGAGTACGTCGTTCGCCTCGCGAGCGGCGATGCCCTAGCGGTCGAAATGCACAACGACCGCGCCGGCAACGTGGAGCTTTTCACCGTGGGATCCCAGATTCGCGTCGCCTGGGACCCCGATGCCTGCCAGCTCATCGCCTGACGCCGCTGTGCCATACGACAGAACCATATCCAGCGAACCCGGAGGAGGATCCGTCATGACATCCCGCTCGCCCAAGACAAAATCTCGCGCCGTCCTTTCGCGGCGCGGCTTCCTGCACGCCACCGCCCTGACGGGCGTGGCAGCCGCCATCGGTCCGCGCGCCGCCCGGGCGGCCGGCGGAAAAGTGGTCGTGGGCACCTGGGGCGGCGACTACCAGAACCTGATCCAGAAGAACATCGCGGCGCCATTGCTGCAGCCGCAGGGCATCGAGGTGATCTACGACACCGGCAACGACAGCCCGCGCAAGACCAAGATGATGGCGGAGAAGATGCTGCCGCGTGGCACCATGGATATCTCCGCGCTCAACCGCGCGGGCAGCTACGAGATGTACAAGGCCGGCACGCTGCTGGAGATCGACGCCAGCAAGATCCCGAACGCCAAGCACGTCCTGCCGAAATTCGCCACGTCCTGGTCGGTGCCGCACATCTTTTCCGGCCGCATCATCCTCTACAACCCGAAATTCGTGACGGAGAAGCCGACCTCCTACGCGGATCTCTGGAACCCGAAATACGCCGGGCGCGTCGGCATCATCGACATCCAGTACCAGACCACCATCCAGTCCGCGGCGATGATCAGCGGCGGCAGCTTCACGAACTACGAGCCCGGCAAGGCGAAGCTGATGGAGCTCAAGAAGATCGGCTACAAGATGATGCCCACCAACGAGGCGATGGCCCAGGCGCTCAAGACCGAGGAAGTCTGGATGTGCATCATGTGGAAGGCGCGCGGCGTCATGTGGCAGAACGCCGGCGTGCCCGTCGAGATCGCCGCACCCAAGGAGGGCGTGGTCACCTATATCTCCGACTTCACCATTCCCAAGAACGCCCCCAACAAGGACGGCGCGTACGCGTTCCTGAACGCCATGCTCGACCCCAAGCCGCAGGAAGGGTTCATCGAGGACATGGGCTATAACCCCACTGTCGACGACGTCGAGCTCGCGAGCGCCATGGCCAAGCGCGTGGGATTCACCGCCGAGGAGCAGAAGCTGCTCCTGGTGGAGGACAGCGACTACCTCGCCCAGAACGACGCCCAGCTCAAGGAGTGGTGGGACAAAGAATTCAAGACGTGAGGCGCTGATTTTCCCACAAGCGCCGTGCGGCAGCGCGCTACCACCCCCCTCCCTAGCCCTCTCCCTCATGGGGGGAGGGGATTCTCAGAGCCTCGCTTAGATGAGCCCTCCCCCCTCGAGGGGAAGGGTCTGGAGGCGGGTAGCGCTCTGCGGTCGACGACGGGCATCACGACACTCTCCGCAGCGGCGCTGATCGGACCGGCCACCATTATCGTGGTGATCCTTCTGGTGGCGCCGCTCGTCATCCTCTTCCGGTACAGCCTGAACCGGTTCGTGCCCGGCCAGTTCATGGTCGACGCAATCACGCTCGAGAACTACGTCAAGGTCTTCGTCGATCCCTATTACCGCACCGTGCTCCTCCGCACGGGCCTGATCGCGGCGCTTTGCACCGCGCTTTGTCTCGTCCTCGGATACCCCGCGGCTTACGTGCTCGCGCGTACTCGGTCGCGCTTCAAGACTTGGCTCGTCCTGCTCGTGGTGATGCCCCTCTTCGTCGGGAACGCCGTGCGCGCCGCCGGCTGGATGGTGGTGTTCGGACGGCAGGGCGCCTTCAACGCCGCGTTGACCTGGCTCGGCATCGTCGACGCGCCGCTCGACATCATGTACACCCCGCTCGCGGTCATCATCGGCATCACCGGCTTCAATCTTCCCTTCATGGTCTTGACCCTGCAGAGCGTGATCGAGGGCATCGATCCCGCCCTCGAGGAGGCGGCGCTCGGCATGGGTGCCCGTCCCTTGCGGGCGTTCTCGCGCGTGACGCTGCCGTTGTCGCTGCCGGGCGTGGTGGCGGGCTCCCTGCTTTGCTTCATCCTGGCGATGAACGCCTACGCCAATCCGGTCTTGCTCGGCGGCCCGCGGTTTCAGATGATGGCGCCGGTCGTGTACACGCAGATATCGGAGCAATCCAATTGGCCTCTCGGCGGCGCGCTCGCTTTCGTTCTCATGACGGCCACGCTGGTGCTGACGGTAGGTGCCCACGCACTGGTGCAGCGACGCTACCGCCGGCGAGGCATCGCCTGACGTGACGGACCTGGCGGGCGATCCGCGCGCCCAGATCGCACGAGCTGCTCGGGCGACGGAATCCGGGCGCCGAAAGTCAGACGCTCGGGCGCGACTCCGCGCGACAGCGCCTCTCGACGAAGGTTCCGCTCCTGCCAGGAATTAGCGCCGAGCAGCCAGAGAATCGACCTGGGCACGGTCTGGAGCAGGCGCATCCAGACGTCGAAGACCTCCTGCGTGATCTTGTAGGGGTTGTTGAAGCACGCGAAAACGAAGGCGTCGTCGGGGAGGCCGCACTCGGCGCTTCCGGCATAGCACCCGATCAGCGTTCCTCTTCCTCTGCCGGTTCGAGCTCGACGAAGGGATGCGGGCCGTCGAAGCGGCCGACATGGGCGGTGTGCGACACGATGCCGGTATCGCGCGACCACACGTGGACCTGATAGCCCGGCGGCTCCAGCGCGAAGGCGCCCTCGGTACCAGGCCGGAGGTCGAGCACCACCTGATGCGCGGTGCTGGGCGCCGTCGAGGCGAGGGTCCCGCGCCAGCGCACCTGGATCGGCCGATGCAGGTGACCGCAGAGGATGCGCTCGATTTGCGGATGCCGCTCGACCAGCCTGCCCATGGCATCGGCGCCCTCGAGCCCGATCACGTCCATGTGGTCGATGTTGGTGCGGAACGGCGGGTGATGCATGAACACGACGGTCGGGCAGCCGGACGCCTCGGCCAGAGCGTCCTCGAGCCAGGCGAGGCGGCGCTCGCAAAGCTCTCCGCCGGCCTCGCCCGGCACCACCGTGTCGAGACCGATCAGGCGTACGGGATAGTCGTCAACCCTGTAGTGCAGGAATTCGCCGGCAACCGGCAGGTAGTCGCTGTCGGCGAAGATCTTGCGCAGGTTTCCCCGGTCGTCGTGATTGCCGGGCACGAGATAGACCGGCATCTCCAGCTCGGCCAGGAGCTGCCGGAGCATGGCGTATTCCTCGACCTCGCCGGCATGCACGAGATCGCCGGTGGCGAGAACGACGTCCGGCCTCGGCCTCAGCGCGTTCACATGCTGGATGGCATCGCGCAGCATGTCATTGGTGGGAACACGACCATAGGCCGAGACGCCGGGCGGCCGGACATGGAGATCGCTCAGCTGCACGATGATCATTACCGGACCTTCCGAAGGTCAGAGCCCGCTCACATGGGCGATCTTCTCGTTGTAGGGGCGCAGGATCTCGTCCGCGTTCTTCTGCGCGTCGCGCACGGCCTCATCGGCCTGCTTCTTGCCGCTCAGCACGGCCTGCACCTGATCCTCGATCGCCTTGCGCACCGCCACGACATTGTATGTCGAAAGCCAGGGCTGCGCGTATTCGAGCTGCTTCACGGCGATGAGCGCGTCCGGATGCTCCGCCACGAAAGCCTTCATCTCCGGCATGTCATAGCTGCTCTTGCGCGGCGCGAAATAGCCGGTGAAGCGGCTCCAGGAGCCCAGCGTCTCCGGCGAGGTCATGTAGCTCACGAACTTCCAGGCCGCCTTGCGCTGCTCCGGCGTGATGCCCTTGAAGACGATCAGAGAGCCGCCGCCGATCGGCACCGCATTGCGCACGTTTCGCGGCACGAAAGCGACCGTGTATGGGAACTTTGCGCCGTTGCGGATGAAGCTCAGGGAGCCCGTGGACAGCAGCACCATGGACGCCTTGCCCGCGAAAAAATCCGTCGAGACCTGGTTCGGGTCGATGACGCCCTCCGGCATCACCTTGTGCGTGAAGACGAGGTCGTGGAGGAATTGCACCGCGCCGCGGGTGGAAGGCTGATCGTAATAGACCTCGCCCGGTGCGCTCACGTTGAAGAACTGCCCGCCGTTCGACATCGTGAAGGCCTGGGTCAGCCAACCGAGATAATCGTAGGACCCCGGCATCTCGAAACCGTAACGAGTAATCTTGTCGCCATCGCGCTTGGTGAGCTTGGTTGCGGCGTCGACGAACTCGGCCCATGTCGCCGGCGGCTTCGCGGGGTCAAGACCGACTTCCTTGAAGTGGTCGGCGTTGATGTAGACGAGCGGCGTCGAGTTCTGGAACGGAACGGCGTAGATCTTGCCGTTGGCGGTGGCGTTGCCGCGCAGCGCCGGCCAAAAATCGTCGAGGAAGGTCTTGGGATCGCCGCCGTTCTCCGCCAGCAAGTCGTTGATTGCCTCGATCTCGCCGGAGATCACGAATTCCTGCACGAAGTTCGCGGACATCAGGGTGACCGCTGGCGGTTTACCCGCCTCGACCGCGGCCTGGGTCTTGAGCCGAGTATCGTCGTAGCTGCCGGTATAGGCAGCCACCACCTCGACGTCGGGGCTGGCGTCGTTGAACTCCTTGACGAGGCGCGTCATTTCCCGCGCCAGCGCCCCTTGCACGGGAACCGGAAAATAGAAATCGATACTGGTCTTCGCCGATGCGGCGATGCTTGCGCTCAGCAACGCGGCGATCCCGACCGCGCTCAAGGTGATTCGGCGTAGAGATGTCATGGTCACTCCCTCTATTTGATGCCGGATAGGACAAAGCTGTTGATGAACTGCCGCTGGAAGGCGATGAAGCCCGCGAACAGCGGCAGGCTCACGATCAGCGTGCCGGCGGCGATCAGGCCCCATTCGGCATCGCCCTCGCCGCCGCTCACGAAGCTCGCAAGGCCGAGCGTGAGCGTCCGGTTGCTCGGTGAATCGATCACCATCAGCGGCCACAGGAACTCGTTCCAGTGCGCGACCACGCTCACGATCCCAAACGCAATGAGCGCCGGCTTCGCCAGCGGCAGCAGCACATAGCGCAGAGTCTGCAAGAGCGTGCAGCCGTCGATCTCCGCGGCATCCTCGAAATCGCGGGGAATGCCACGGAAAGTCTGGCGCATCAGGAAGGTGCCGAAGGCCGAGGCCCAATAGGGCGCCATCACCGCCCAGAGCGTGTCGTAGATCCCGAGCCGCAGCACCGTCTTGAGGTTGGGTACGATCAGCACGGGCGGCACGATCATGAGCTGCAGAAGGAACAAGTAGAAGATCAGGTCGCGCCCGGGGAACTGCAGCCGCGCGAAGGCATAGCCGGCGAGACTGATGGTGACGAGCTGCACCGTGAGCGTCCCGGCGACGACCATGAGCGTGTTCACGTAATTGAGGAGGAAGTCCGCGCTCTCAAAAGCCAAACGGAAATTGGCGAGCGAGGGCGGCCAGCTCGGCCAAAGCGACGCCATATCGAGGGCGCCCTCGCTGTCGGGCCGGAGCGAGGCCACGATCATCCAGAGGAACGGCGCCGACCACACGAGGGCGATGAGAGCGACAACCACCGTCATGACTGCTGCCGCCCAGCCCGATCTAATCCGCATGACGGCCGCCGCGCTCGAGGACGCGGATTCCCACGGTGGAGACCGCGAAGAGCGCCACCAATGTCACCACCGTGGCGGCTGCCGCCTTGCCGCTGTCGTGCAGCTCAGTCGCGGTCTGGAAGATGTAGAACAACAAGAGGTTGGTTGCGTCGTCGGGCCCGCCCTTGGTCATCACGATGACGTGGTCGACGGTGGTGATCGCCTGGATCATCACAATCACCGCGACGAAGGCGGTGGTGGGCGCGAGGAGCGGCAGCACCACGTGCCGCAGCCGTTGCCAGGCGCCGGCGCCGTCGAGCACTGCCGCCTCGACCAGCTCCTGCGGCACCGCCTGCAGCGCCGCGATGTAGAAGAGCATGTAGTAGCCGGCGTTCTTCCACACCGTCACCATGGCGATCGACGCCAAGGCCGTATCGGGATTGCCGAGCCAATTGATCGACAGCGGCACCAGCCGGCCGATGTAGTAGTCGATGAGCCCGACGGTCGGCAGGAACAGGAACGTCCACAGCGCCGCCGCCCCGATCAGCGGAATGATGGTCGGAAAGAACAAGAGCGCGCGGAGCGCCGCGGTGAACCGGGTCGATCGCTGCAGCAGCAGCGCGAAGGCGAGCGCGAGCGCGACCGAGGGCAGCACCGTCGCGCCGATATAGACCAGGTTGTTGAGCGCGGCCGTGGTGAACTTCGGATCGGCGGCGAGCCGCAAGTAGTTCCCGAACCCCGCGAACTCGGCGGTCTTCTCCTCGAGGCGGCGGCCAAACAGCGAATCCACCGCGACCGAGGCAACCGGCCAATAGGTGAAGGCGCCGAGAAAAACCAAGGACGGCAACAGCAGAAGCAACGGCTTCAGCCGCCGCCGGGTCGATGCCGCCAGCACGGGCTTGGCCAGGTGCGTGCTCCGCAGCCTAGGAAGAGTGTCGGCGGTCACGATGCGGAAGCTAGCGCCCCGACACGACGGCAGAGTTTCAGGTTTGTGACGATTTTATTTCACGGATCGGTGCAAATCCCCAGGAGCGGCGACCATCCCTTTTGCGTGGGGCGGATCGGAGCCGCCGAGGCGCTCGATGCTCGGTTCTCGGATGCCGGCACGCGCCTGCTGGCGAGTTGGCACGCTCTTCGCCGGGAGCGCCCCGATCGCAAGATCCGCCGCTACCAGCGCCGGCTGCGACGCGGGCCGCGCCGGCCGCGGCGCGCAGGTTGGCCGGCCGCATCTTTGCCGAGAAGAATTGAGTTTCCGGTCTTGTTTTCATTGTGTTAGCGTTTCGTGAAATGGGCCGGAAACAGGCGGCCCGCTCAAAAAGTAAAATGGACAACGGGTAGAGGCTAAACAGGGAGCGTCTCATGCAAGAGAAAGCGTTGCGCGCGATGGTCGCGCGGGTGAAGGCCGGCCGGATGTCCCGCCGCGCTTTTGTGCGAAGGATGGTGGCGCTCGGCCTGACCGCGCCGATGGCCGGCATGATGCTGAGCCATTCAGGGGTCGCCTGGGCGCAAGCCGCCTCCGCCTACAAGCCCACCAAGGCCGGCGGCGGCGGCGCGCTCAAGGTGCTGTGGTGGCAGGCACCGACGCTCCTCAACCCGCATTTCGCCGTCGGCACCAAGGACCAGGATGCCTCCCGGATCTTCTATGAGTCGCTCGCCGGCTGGGACGGCGAGGGCAACCTCGTGCCCATCCTGGCGGCGGAGGTCCCGAGCCAGCAGAACGGCGGCCTCTCCGACGACGGCAAGTCCGTCACCTGGAAGCTCAAGCAGGGCGTGAAGTGGCATGACGGCGAGCCCTTCACCGCCGACGACTGCATCTTCAACTGGCAATACGCCGGCGATCCCGCGACCGCCACTTACGATGTCGCGACCTACAAGGACATCCAGGTCGAGAAGATCGACGACCACACGATCAAGGTGATCTTCAAGAAGCCGACCCCGTTCTGGGCCGATCCCTTCGTCGGCGTCCGCGGCATGATGATCCCGAAGCACTTGTTCGAGGCCTACAAGGGGGACAAGTCGCGGGATGCGCCCGCCAACCTGAAGCCCGTCGGCACCGGCCCCTACAAGTTCGTCGACTTCAAGCCCGGCGATTCCGTCCGCGGCGAGATCAATACGGCCTACCACCTGCCGAACCGGCCCTATTTCGACACCCTCGAGATGAAGGGCGGGGGCGACGCGGTCTCGGCGGCGCGCGCGGTGCTGCAGACCGGCGAATACGACTTCGCCTGGAACCTCCAGGTCGAGGACGCCATCCTGAAGAAGCTGGAGGAAGGCGGCAAAGGCCACGTCGTCGTCGTGGAGGGTGGCAGCATCGAGCACATCGGGATCAACTTCACCGACCCCTGGACCGAGGTCGACGGCGAGCGATCGAGCCTCAAGACCAAGCACCCGACGCTCTCGGACAAGGCGGTGCGCGACGCGCTCAACCTGCTGGTCGACCGCGCCTCGGTCGAGAAGTTCATCTACGGCCGCGCGGGCGTCGCGACCCGCAACTTCCTCAACAACCCTCCGCGCTTCCGCTCCAAGATCACGGAGTTCGAGTTCAATATCGACAAGGCGAACAAGATACTGGACGACGCCGGTTGGAAGCGCGGCTCGGACGGCATCCGCGAGAAGGACGGCAAGAAGCTGCACTTCGTCTACCAGACCTCGATCAACGAGCCCCGGCAGAAGAACCAGGCGATCGTCAAGCAGGCCTGCCAGAAGGCGGGCATCGACATCGAGCTCAAATCGGTGGCCGCGTCCGTCTTCTTCTCGTCCGACGCGGGCAATCCCGACATCTATCCGCGTTTCTCCACCGACATCCAGATGTACACGACCTCGCAGACGGAGCCGGACCCGGCGCTGTTCATGAACCAGTTCTGCTCCTGGGAGGCCGCGACCAAGGACAACAAGTGGCAGGGACGCAACGTCACGCGCTGGCGCAGCGAGGAGTATGACAAGGCCTATCGCGCCGCCGAGGGCGATCTCGATCCGGTGAAGCGCGCCGCGCTCTTCATCACGATGAACGATCTCGTGATCGGCGACGTCGCGGTGATCCCGGTGATCTATCGCCCGAACGTGCGCGGTGTCCACAACCAGCTCAAGACGGTGCTCAGCGGCTGGGACAGCGACGCCTACATGCTCTCGGACTGGTACCGCGAGGCCTGAGCGGGGTGCCCGCGCCGGCGCCCGCGCGGACGGCTTGATGTCGCGCTATCTGCTGCGGCGCCTGCTGATCGCGGTGCCGAGCCTGATCGGCATCAGCATCGTGCTGTTCACGATTCTGGCGCTGGCGCCGGGCGATCCCTTCGGGGAGCTCGCGAGCAATCCCGCGGTGCCGCCGGAGGTACGGGTGGCGCTCCGCGCCAAGTTCGGCATGGATGACCCGATCGTCCTGCGATATCTCCACTGGCTCGTGGCGATGCTGCAGGGGGATTGGGGTTTCTCCTTCGTCAGCCGCGTCAACGTCGACACGCTGATCTGGCAGCGGCTCCCGGCGACGCTCCTGGTGATCGGCTCGTCGCAGGTGCTGGCGCTGCTGATCGCGCTGCCGGTCGGCGTTTTCGCGGCGACCCGGCCCTACTCCGTCTTCGACCAGATCGCCAGCACCTTCGCCTTCATCGGCTTCTCGCTGCCGACCTTCTTCACGGGGCTGCTGTTCATCCTGCTGTTCAGCATCCATCTGGACTGGCTGCCCTTCGTCTTCCGCTCCGATCTCGCCGCGACCGGCTGGCGCTGGTACTGGGAGGAGTTCCGCCAGGCGATCATGCCGATCGCCGTGCTCGGCATGTTCCAGGGCGCCTCCTGGACCCGCTACGTGCGCTCGGCCGTGCTCGACGTGATCCGGCTCGACTACGTCACCACCGCCCGCGCGAAAGGCCTGCGCGAGGGCAAGGTCGTCATCCGGCACGTCGTGCGGAACGCGCTGATTCCCGTGGTGACCCTGGTGGCCCTGCAGGTACCCGCGATCTTCGGCGGCGCCATCGTCACCGAGCAGATCTTCCGGGTGCCCGGCATCGGCTCGCTGCTGATCAACTCCATCCTGCAGAACGACACGCCCGTCATCATGGGCGTGACCTTCGTCTTCGCGTGCCTGGTGATCCTGTTCAATCTTATCGCGGACGTGCTCTATGGCTGGCTCGACCCCCGCATCGCTTACCGGTGACGCCGGGGCGGGCCGGGAGCTCGCCCCGCAGGTCTCGCCGGCGCTCGACACCTGGCGGCGCTTCCGGCGCCATCGCCTCGCGGTCATCAGCGCGATCATCCTGCTGGTGATGGGCCTTGCGGTGATACTGGGTCCCACGCTCTGGCGGGTTCCGATCGACGAGATCGACTTCACCGCGCGCATGGAGCCGCCCTCGGCGGTGCACCCCTTCGGCACCGACGATCTCGGGCAGGATCTGCTCGCGCGGATGCTCTACGGCGGACGGATCTCGCTTGCCGTCGGCCTTGCCACCATGTTGGTGTCGGTGTTGGTGGGCACGCTGGTCGGCGCGGTCGCCGGCATCTCCCGCGGCAGCGTCGATGCCGCGCTGATGCTGGTCACCGACCTGTTCCTCTCCCTGCCGCAGCTGCCGCTGCTGCTGCTGATCATCTATCTGTTCCGCGACGCGCTCAAATCGGTCCTGGGCGTCGAGGGTGGCGTCTTCATCCTCGTGGTCGGCGTCATTGGCGGCTTCCGCTGGATGCCCGTGGCGCGGCTGGTGCGGGCGCAATTCCTGTCGCTGCGCGAGAAGGAATTCGTCGAGGCCGCGCGCGCGCTCGGCGCCTCGACCCTGCGCCAGGTGCTGCGGCACATCCTGCCGAACGCGCTCGGGCCGGTGATCGTGGCGGGCACCATCAATGTCGCCGACGCCATCATCGCGGAATCGACGCTCTCGTTCCTGGGCCTCGGCTTCCCGCCGGATATCCCGACCTGGGGCCGCCTCCTGTTCGAGGCCAAGGACTACCTGGATTTCGCGCCGCACTGGGCGCTATTCGCGGGCGCCGCGATCTTCCTGACCGTGCTCTCGATCAACTTCATCGGCGACGGCCTGCGCGACGTGCTCGACCCGCGCAAGGTCATGTGACGCCGCCAGTGGACGCGGTCACTCCAACCGACGGCGTGCTGCTCGATATCCGCGGGCTGAAAACGCACTTCAAGACCGACGACGGCATGGTGCAGGCGGTCGACGGCGTCGACCTCAAGATCATGCGCGGCGAGACCGTGGGCGTCGTGGGCGAGTCCGGCTGCGGCAAGACCGTCACCGCGCTCTCGGTCCTGAAGCTGATCGCCATGCCGCCCGGCCGGATCGTCGGCGGGCAGATCCTGTGGCAGGGCCGCGACCTCGTGCCGCTCCAGAGCGCCGCCATGAGCGACATCCGCAGCAAGGAGATCGGCATCGTCTTCCAGGAGCCGATGACCTCGCTCAATCCGGTCTACACCGTCGGCTATCAGATCGCCGAGGTGATCCGCGTGCACGAGGGGCTTTCCCGGAATGCCACGATGGAGCGCGTGATCGAGATGCTGAAGCTCGTGCACATTGCCGACGCCGAGCGGCGGATCGGCGACTATCCGCACCAATTCTCCGGCGGCATGCGCCAGCGCGTGATGATCGCCATGGCGCTGGCCTGCAATCCCAAGCTCCTGATCGCGGACGAGCCCACGACCGCGCTCGACGTCACCATCCAGGCGCAGATCCTCGATCTGCTGCAGGAGATGAAATCCCGGCTCGGCATGGCGATGATGCTGATCACTCATGCCATGGGCGTGGTCGCGGAGACGGCGCAACGGGTGGTCGTGATGTACGCCGGGCTGGTGGTGGAGGAAGCGAGCGTCGAGGAGCTTTTCGAGAACCCGCGCCATCCCTATACCCAGGGCCTGCTCCGCTCGATCCCGCGCGTCGACCGCGCGGCCGGGCGCAAAGCCCGGCTCGAGGCGATCAAGGGCGTGGTGCCGAGCCTGCTGAATCCGCCCGCCGGCTGCCGCTTCGCGCCGCGCTGCCGTTTCGTGACCGACGTTTGCTGGCAGGCGGTGCCGGCGCTCCGCGAGGTTGCGCCCAACCACAAAGCCGCCTGCGTGCTCGCGTGATCGGGACGAGAGCGCCGTGACCGAGCCCCTGCTCCGCGTCACCGACCTCGTGAAGCATTACTCGACCAAGGGGGGGCTGTTTCGGCGCGCCGGCCACACCATTCGCGCTGTCGACCACGTGAGCTTCGAGGTCGCGGGCGGAGAGACGCTCGGCGTGGTCGGCGAATCCGGCTGCGGCAAATCCACCACGGGCCGCTGCCTGCTCCGCCTGATCGAGCCGACCTCGGGCCAGATCTGGTTCAAGGGCCAGGACGTGACGGCACTTCCCGCGACCGCGCTCCGCGCGCTTCGGCGGGACATGCAGATCATCTTCCAGGATCCCTATGCCTCGCTCGACCCGCGCATGACCGTCGGCGCCATCATCGGCGAGGCGCTCGACATCCACGGCCTCGCCAAGTCCGCGCGCGAGCACCGCGACCGAGTGGTGCAGCTTCTGGAAACCGTCGGGTTGGCGGCCGATCACATGCGCCGCTACCCCCATGAATTCTCGGGCGGCCAGCGCCAGAGGATCGGCATCGCCCGGGCACTCGCCGTGGAGCCGAAGCTGATCGTGTGCGACGAGCCCGTATCGGCGCTCGACGTCTCCGTCCAGGCGCAGGTGATCAACCTCCTGGAGGATTTGCAACAGAAGTTCAGTCTGACCTACGTCTTCATCGCCCACGACTTGTCGGTCGTGGAGCACATCAGCGATCGCGTCGCGGTGATGTACCTCGGCCGGATCGTGGAGATCGCCTCGGCGCAGGATCTCTACGCCAATCCGTTGCATCCCTATACCGAGGCGCTGCTCTCCGCGGTGCCGATCCCCGACCCCAAGGCCAAGCGCAACCGCATCCGGCTACAGGGTGAGGTACCGAACCCGATCCAGCCGCCGACCGGGTGCCACTTTCATCCGCGGTGCCCGATCCGGCAACTGCCGCTGTGCTCGACCGAAAAGCCGGAGTTGCGAGAGGGCGTCAATGGCCACTCGGTGGCCTGCCACCTAAGAGGCTGAGGCCGGCACGCGGCGCACAAAAAGGTAGTCGCGCTCGGCCGCCTGCGGCGATAGGTAGCCCAGGCGGATATCCCGCTCGACCTCGGTCTGCGGCCGGTCCGCCGGATCGCCGAAGCCGCCGCCGCCGGATGTCTCGAGCCGGATGACGTCGCCGTGTTGAAGGCGCAGATTGTTCACCTTCGATGGGAGCGCCCGTCGCTCGTGGCCGCGAATCAAGGTGAGGCTTCCCGGCATCGCGGCACCGCCGCCGGCGAGGCCGAACGGCCGGAACTTGAAACGCTCGAGGCTCGCGGTGAACAGCGCCTCGGCGCAGTCGACGCGCCATTCGCGGAACAGCCCGAGCCCGCCGCGATGCCGGCCCGCCCCGCCGGAATCCGGGAGGAGGCCGTACCGCACCACCGCGATGTGTCGCTCGCTTTCGATCATCTCGACGGGGATGTTGGCGTTGTTGTGCATGCCCAGGGAGTAGGCGTTGGCGCCGTCCTCTTGCGGATGACCGCCGCCGCCGCCGATCTCGATCTCCACGAGCACACTCCGCTCGCCCGACTGGTCGATGGACTGGAACGTGCAGACGTAACTCACGCCGTAATAAGCGGCGGGGATCCGGTCCGGCACGGCCTTGTGCAACGCGCCCAGCAGGACGTTCGCGAGCCGATGCGACGTCACCATGCGATGGGCCACCGGCGCGGGATGCCGCGCGTTGACCACCGTACCTTCAGGCGCCACCAGCTTGATCGGACGATAGCAGCCGGCATTGGGCGCCACCGCCTCGTCGGCGCAGGCGATGATGGAATAGCAGACCGCGGAGGCGGAGGACGCCAACGTGGCGTTGACCGGACCGGTCGCCTGCGGATCGCTGCCGGAGAGATCGACGGTCATCTCCTCGCCGCGGATGTCGATCGCCGCATGGATGCGGATCGGCCGGTCGTCGATTCCGTCATCGTCGATGAAATCTTCGAAAGTGTAGCGGCCGTCGGGCATGCGCGCGATCATCGCGCGCATGGTCCGCTCGGAGCTGTCGAGGATCTCCGCGCATCCGGCAAGGATGGTCGGTGAGCCGTAGCGCCGGATCAGCGCCTGCATCTTTGCCTCGCCCACGGCGAGCGAGGCAAGCTGTGCCTGCAGATCGCCCCAGAAGATCTCGGGCTTGCGCACATTCTGCCGGATGAGCGCCAGCACCGCCTCGTTGAGCACACTTTGCTCATAGAGCTTGAGCGGCGGAATGCGCAGGCCCTCCTGAAAGATCTCGGTGGCCGTCGCGGCATAGCTGCCGGCCGCGAGCCCGCCCATGTCGAGGTGATGGCAGAGCGTTCCCACCACCGCGACGCGCTCGCCATTCGAGAACACCGGGCGGAACGCCAGCAGGTCCGGCAGATGCTGACCGCCGCAGTAGGGATCGTTGGAGATCACGACATCGCCGTCGCGCCAGTGGTCGAGCGGCAGGAAGCGCCGGACGATCTCGAGGAAGCCGAAGCCCATGGAGTTGAGGTGTTGCGGGATGCGCGCGGACTGAGTGACGTTGAAGCCGTCGCGATCGAACACCGCGGTGGAGTAGTCCAGGAGCTCACGCACGATGGTCGAGCGGCTGGTGCGCCAGACCGTGACGTCCATCTCCGCCGCGACCGCCGTGAGCGCACTGCGCAGGATTTCCAGCTCGATCGGCCCGAGCCGCGGGCGGTCCGTCGTCATACCGTCACCCCTGCCCCATCCCGCGTCGCGACCAGAATGCCGCGATCTCCAGGACCGCAGCGCCAACCTTCCGCGACAAAGATCGTCGTGTAGTCCTCCTCGATGATCGCGGGGCCGCGGATTTCCCCGGCGAGAGCGCCGGCGCGGCAGACCACGGTATCCCGCCAGGCACCCGAGAGGAAGACAGAGCGCCTCGGCATCGGCTCCCGACCGCCCGGTCGGGCGCCGCGCACGGTCTCGTGTCGGGGCATCCGGCCGATGGCGCTCGCTCTCAGCGTCACCAGCTCCACGGCATCGTTTCGGTTCGCATACGAGAACCGCTGCCGGTGCAGTTCGTGAAAGCGCTCGACGAGCACACTGAGTTGGGCGGCGTCCGGATTGACGTCGCCCCAGGGCACCGACAGCTCGAACGCCTGACCGTGGTAGCGCATGTCTGCGGAGAGGCCGAAGGCCCAGCTCTCCCGCGGCAGCCCATCCTCCTCCAGAAGCCGTTCGCCGCGGCGCCGCAGATCGCGCGCGGCCTCGGCGAGTTCGGCAAGGCTCCCCGTGGTCGCGGGCAGGACGCGGCTCCGCGCGAGGTCGTGCACGATCTCGGAATGCAGCATGCCGTAGGCCGAGAAGGTGCTGGCATCCGGCGGGAAAACCACGCGACCGATACCAAGCTCCTGGGCCACCGGCAGGGCGTGCAAGCCGCCGGCCCCGCCGAAGGACAGCAGAGTGAAATCCCGAGGATCGAGGCCCTTCTCGAACAGGCTCAAGCGGATCGCGGCCGCGAGGTTGGTATTGGTGACCGCGAGGATGCCTTCGGCCGCACGCTCGATAGGGAGCGAGAGCGGACCGGCAACGCGCTCCGCTATGACGCGGCGCGCCGCCTCCACGTCGAGCGCCATGGCGCCACCCAAGAAGAACGCGGGGTCGAGCCGACCGAGCGCGATATTGGCGTCCGTCACTGTCGGCTCGAGCCCACCTTGCCCATAGCACGCAGGCCCGGGCTGCGCGCCCGCGCTCCTGGGGCCGACCGTGAGGCGGCCGCCGGCATCCACCGCGGCAATCGAGCCGCCGCCCGAGCCGATGGTGCGGATCTCCACCATGGGGAGGCGCACGGGTAAACCGTCCACCTCACCCTGGGTTACCAGCGAGAGCGCGCCCTCGCGCACGACCGACACGTCGAAGCTCGTGCCGCCCATATCGACGCCGACCAGGTTCGGCGTGGCCAGCTCCTGCGCCGACTTGAGGGCGGCGAGCGCGCCGCCGCTCGGTCCCGAGAGCAGGAGCCGCGCCGGCTCCCGGCTCGCGGCCTCCACGGTGCAGACGCCGCCATTGGACTGCATGAGCAAGAGCGGTGCCACCATGCCGGCTTCCCTCATGCGCTCCTGCAACCGAACGAGATAGGCGCGCATGACCGGGATCAGCAGCGCGTTCAGGACCGTGGTCGAGGTGCGCTCGTACTCGCGGATCTCCGGGCTGATCTCGCAGGAGAGCGTGATCGGCAAGTCCGGCAACAGGCGCGCCAGCCGGTCTCGCAGAGCGCGCTCATGGAGCGGATTGACGAAGGAATTGATCAGCGAGACGGCGACGGTCTCGACACCGAGCTCCGCGATGCCGCGGGCAACGCGCTCGACCTCGCGGGAGTCGAGCGCCCGCTCGATGCTTCCGTCGCCCCGGATGCGCTCGGCGACCCCGAGCCGGCGGTCCCTCGGCACGAGCGCGGGCTCTCGCTTCGGGCGAAGGCTGTAGATGTCGCGCCGGGCATGTCGGCCGATCTCCAGCACGTCCTCGAAGCCTTGGGTGGTGACGAGAGCGCCGGCCGGCAGGCGCCGCTGCAAGACCGCGTTGGTGGCGATGGTGGTGCCGTGCAGCAGTAGGCGAATATCGCCGAGTGCGAAGCCGAGCTCGCGCGCCGCCCTGGTAACACCCTCGATCAGCCCTATTGAGGGATCGGCGGGCGTGGTCGGCACCTTCAGGCTGTGCAGCGCGCCTGTCCCCTCCTGGAGGATCTCGAGATCGGTGAAGGTGCCGCCGATGTCGACCGCCACCCGAACGCTCGGACGCTCCCTGCCGCCTGCGGCCAACTCACCCTCGCCCCAAGACCCTCGACGAATCACCCTAACCTCGCGGTTCCCGCATGTTAAGCCTGTCGCGGCGGCTACCCCAACCCCTCGGCAGGCGGCTCGAATCCCATGTCGAATTGGCGTCGGACCGGCGGGGCGCCTCCCGTCCGGCGACCGCCAGGCACGCGAGAAACGGTTGCAGCCTCGGCTCAGAAGGTATAATGCTTAAGTTCTATGCTCTTCGGGCGGTGTTTTCTGTTCGTGCCCGACCGAGCGCCAGCTGTCGTTCCCTGCCACGCATGAGCCCTGGTCTGCACGCCCGCGCGCGCAGAGCCGCGCGCAGCACGGG
>Ga0209517_10004972_pt1 | contig 17174 bp, 5 predicted proteins | sample PeaSoiMetSII2010_FD_187695 | JGI IMG/M metagenome (GOLD analysis project Ga0209517, IMG submission 187695) | Peat soil microbial communities from Weissenstadt, Germany - SII-2010 (SPAdes) (version 2) | ecosystem: Environmental > Terrestrial > Soil > Wetlands > Peat | place: Germany: Weissenstadt...
CTGGGCCGCTCGCTTGAGGGCTGCCTCGCGGTCCAGTACCGCCAACAGGGTATAGTAATTATCCACCAGGAACCCTTCGTAGCCCCAGCAGCTTCCGTCCCAAGCCTTCCAATCCTTGCTCATGCCGTTGCTGCCGCGGCCTTGAAAATCTCCGTTGGCAAAGGACTTCAGCAGCGGAAACAGGATGCGGTCGGCTTGTTCGATCCGGTCCAGGTCGTAGAGCGCGGCCAAAGTGAAGTAGGCAAAGCAGGCAGTCGCACCGCCGTTCTCGTAACGCTGGAAGCCGTCGGAATTGTCCTCGTTGTTTCCGCCCCCAAAACGGGGGTTATGATCGACATAGTCTTTTCTCGCCACCGGAATGAGGTTGCCGGGCAGACCCAATTCGAAGCGGGTGTAGCCCACTTCTTTCATTTTTGCCAGCAGACGGTCCATGATGGCGTTGGCCTTATCTTTGGGCACCAATCCGTAATGGATGGCAATGCCATTGACCCAAAGGAAATAGTAGTCGTGTAGTTGGCCATCAGCGCTGCGCCAACCGGCCAGGACACCGGTGGCCGGATTGTAGAAAGCATCAAAATAAGCCGCCCGCAACTTGCCGGCGGCGGCGCGATAGCGGAGTTGGTCATCGGGATGGTTCGATTGCCGGGCCAATTCCTCCATCGCTCGCAACGCTCGATAGGCCAGGGCATTGGCGTAGGCATCTTCGTGGCCGAAGCCGATGGTGTCCCACCAATTGGCGGGACGAAATTTGAGCTCGGCAGGCCAGGAGCCGGAGTTGCCGCTCAAAGTATATTTGATGAGGCCGTTGCCGTCACGATCGGTGGCCAGCATTTGGTCGGCCCAGGACTTGAGATAGCCATAGTTGGTTGCCAGCCACTGCTGATCGTGGGTCCCTTCGGCATATTGATGGGCGGCGATCAAAAGCGACGGGAGAGCGTCCGACGCGAACTCGGGAAAAGCGCCGTGCCCCGGCATTCCGTAGGCATTGGCGCCGCCGATGATTCTCTCCAAAGTCTGGCGGACAGTCTCCAAAGCGGTGACCCCTTTTGCCAGCGGCGGAGTCCGTTGGGCGATATCGGCATATTCGTAATAGCAGAAGGCACAGGTGTCGCTGGCGGCATGGTTGGCCAAGGTCCGCCAGTGCGGACTGATCTGAAGGATGTTCAGCCAGTCGCGGCGGAAGCCGTCAAATCGAACATCCGCGTCAATACCCCCGATGGCCGGATGAATGGCGACGACGTCCCAGCGGTACTTGACCACCGGGAGTTCGCGTGTCGCGCCGGGGAAAGTGATTTTCACCGATTTGGCTTGGTTGGCGCCCATGTCGCCCGGGCCGGTGGCGTAACCCAGCGAGCGGATGGATTTCGGCGAGGCGGAAATTCGGAAAGACCCTTGGTCGGGAAAATGCATGATGGCCGGGAGTTGAATCGAGCCCTCGGGATCCATCCGCCCCAACAGAGTCACATGGCAGAGACTGTTGTCGGCATCGATTACCATGGGTTCGGGCGGATCATCCGCCGACCAATGCGACTCCAGCCAAATCTGCTTTTTTCCGATCTCGATCGCCCACCGGGGAGGCGCCGAGGGCGAAACGCCAAGCCGGCGGTACTCCACGCGGGAACCATGACGCGTGGCTTGGAACGGGCGAAAAAGTTCTGACGGAGGCCGCAGCGTCACCAGCGGAAAATGTTCCTTGCCCAGGCTGTCAACGGACAAGCTCTCGAACCCAGGATGGTCCAGGGAAATCCTGGCCACGATGTACTCATTGGTAAGGCCTACAGCCTGCCTCGCGGCCGAGCGGTCCGTGTTGGCGGCAAGACCTGTGGTGGCCAGCAGGACACCGAGAGCCAGAGGGATTCGCGGTTTCATATCGTGGCTGAGGTTACCAAGAAGGGGTCATTCGCGCCAGACGGCGCAAGGGTCTCCTGGACCGGACAGCCATTGGGACCAGAAACCGGGGATTGAGTCGCGCCGCGCGGCCAGCGAGTTTTGGAGGGTCGTATTCATTTGACATCGGGGCCGCGGCTGATAATATATTGTGTCCAATGATAGCCTTTTGAAGAGCCGTTAATGTACTTACGCCTTTTAGCCCGCCTCGTTTGCGCCTGACCAGCTCAACTTCCATGCCCATGAACGACCCTCGACTTTTAGCGGGCGGCGGGGACGCCGCACGCCTGCCCCTCGCCAGCGCCAACCTACCCTGTCGTGCCGGAATGGTGTTTCGCCTGGCAGTCCTCTGCTGGACACTGGGGGTCGGCGGCGGGCTGAGCCCTTGTGTGGCCCAAACGGTGTTCTTGAACTTCAACACGCCCGGCCAATACACGAGCAACTTCAATCCTTGGGACGATAACGCCGGAGTTAACGGGGGTAATTATTCGTTCGCCGAGAACGCGACCGACGGCGTGGCCGGAACTAGCGGGGTAAGCGTGTTTACGAATAACGACATGACCGCGGTGTATCGGAGCGGCTGGAATTTTGCCTCCAGTGGCGCAACGATCCTGGTGTCGGTGCTGGTGAACGCCAATGGCCAAACCAGCGGCAACAAGGTGCAACTGGGGATCCTGAACCAAACCACCAACGGCCTTAATAGCAACCCCGGGGTAGCCTTCGAGAGCTTCCGTTTCGTCCCTCTAAGCGCCACCAGTTGGCAGTTCTATGAGCAGTTCCGCACCAACGGGACCACCATCACCAGCGCCAGCCTTGGTTCGGTCAGCGTCACGGTCGGCCATTGGTACAAGTTTGTCGTGGCGCTAACCAATACCTCAGGCGCTTCGGGCGTCATTAATGCCGGCTGCGCGCTCTACGATTACGGCACCGATGGCCAAACTCCGGGCGCGAATTTAACCACCTTTTCAACGGTCCAAAGTCATCCCGCACAGGATATCGCTACCAACACGGTTTGGCCGGCGTTGCGCGCCTTCCAGAACGCGGGCATTAGCGCCTGGGACAATTTCCTGGTCCTCACCACGAACAGTCCGCCCACGATGACCCTGACCTTGAGCAACGAGGTGGTCGCGCAAGGCAGCACGCCAACCTTCAGCGTGCTAGCCGATGGGCCGGGCACGATAACCTACGCCTGGTACACGAATGGAACGCTGGTGGGCGGTGCTATCGGCTCGAACTACACCACGCCTGCCTTGGGCGTCCGTTATACCAACCTCATGGCGGTGGCTCGGAATGCCAACGGCTCGGCCAGCAATTCGGCCGCGCTTACGGTTATCGGGGCGACGTCGCCGCAGGTAGAGAGCTTTCCAGCATCGAATGTGGAGTCCACGACGGCTACCTTGGGAGGGCAAGTGCTGACCAATGGCGGGGTGACGGCGACGGTGACCCTGTTTTATGGCCCAGCCGACGGAGGCACGAACGCGTCGGCCTGGGCGCAGAGCCTGGGGTTAGGCGCGCAGAACGGCGCATTCTCCCAGACGCTCACCAGCCTGTTCCCCAATACGACTTACTTTTTTACGGTGGAAGCCTTTAACGGGGTCGGCTCGGCCTGGGCCACGCCATCGCGTTCCTTTACGACCTCGAACACCATGACCCCGATTGCGGTGACTGGCTTCAATCGCGACGTGGTGATCGAAAGCAACGCGGTCGGACCTCCCTATAATAGTTATGCCCAGGAATATAACCCCGGTGAGGGCACCTGCTATTACCAGCAAGGACTGCCCGGGACCACTTACGGCCTGCCGGCCAGCGGCGCTTTCAGCAGCGTCATTGACGGAACAATGTTCCAATTTCAGCCCTACACGACGAACAATGCGCTGGTCATGAGCAGCGAAACGGGTCTTACCGCTGGCACACTCACCCTGGTCACGCCGGGCATATACAATGGACTGGCGATTCTCGCTAACTCCGCAAGCGCCAGCCCCTCGAGCACGGGGAGCCTCACGGTAGATTTCGCGGACGGCAGTTTTTTCGTAACCAACTACGACGCAGCCGATTGGTTTTTCAACCCGGGTTTCGCGTTGCAAGGCGTCGATCGCATCAGTATCAGCGGCGGCGGGACCCAGGGCGGGCCGACCGATCCGCGGTTTTATCAAACGACGATCGACCTGGCGGGAGCGCTGGGCGCAAGCAATAAACCGATTATCGGGCTGACTTTTGGCGAGGCGCCCTCAGTAGGGGCGACGGCCATCTACGCCGTGAGCGGGCTGATCAGCTCGCAGACCAACCCGCCCTTCACCTTGGCGGTAGTCACTAACGAGCCGGCCACTGGAGTTCAGAGTACTGGAGCAACGCTCGAAGGCCAGGTGCTATCCATCGGCGGATATGTTCCCACCATCACGCTCTATTACGGGCCGGCCGACGGCGGAACCAATGCGGCGAGCTGGGCGAACAGCATCCCGCTGGGGGTGCAGACCGGGTCGTTCGCGCAGGCGGTCAGTGGTTTGGCGCCGAGCACGACCTACTATTTCACCGCCAGCGCCGTCAATGGCGCCGGCACATCGTGGGCCGTTCCGTCTCAGTCGTTCACCACGCCGGGAGTCAGCTTGCCTGAAGTGGCGAATGCGCCGGCCACTGCGGTGGCAGCCACGTTCGCGACATTGAATGGAGACGTCCTTTCAACGGGAGGCGTGCCCACGACCGTTGTTCTTTATTACGGCCCGACCAACGGCGGTACAAACTCCGGCGGCTGGGCGAATAGCATCGCACTCGGCCCACAAGGCGGACCGTTCGCCCAGACGGTCACCGGGCTGAGCCCGAACTCGACGTACTATTTCACGGCTGAGGCCACGAATCTCAAAGGCGCGAGTTGGGCCACGCCCTCGCAGAGTTTTACGACCGGCGCCACGAACCCGGTTTCGACCCTGATACCGATGCTGACGTATCACAACGACAACACCCGCCAGGGCGTCAACCCGAAGGAGACGACGCTGACGTTGGCGAACGTCAATACGAACACGTTCGGCCAGTTGTTTAACTACAGCGTCGATGGCTACGTTTACACCCAACCGCTGGTGATGACGAACGTGGCGATTCTGGGCAAAGGCACACACAATGTGGTCTTCGTAGCCACCGAACACAACAGCGTCTATGCTTTCGACGCCGAGAGCAACCAAGGCGGCAACGCGGCGCCGTTGTGGCAGGCCAGTTTCATCAACCCGGCGGCGGGCATCACGACGGTTCCCAGCGGCGACTTGGGGACCTCCGACATTATCCCGGAGGTGGGGATCACAGCTACGCCGGTCATCGACCCAGTAACAGGGACGCTGTACGTGGAAGTCAAAACTAAGGAAGTGGTGGGAGGAGTGACGAGTTACGTGCATCGGCTCCACGCTTTGGACATAACCAGCGGCGCGGAGCGAGCCAGCGGCATCGTCTCGAACAGCCCGGTCGTGATTGACTCGACCAATTATCCAGGGGTCGGCGAAGGCAGCGGAGATAACGATGGCAACGGGCATGTGCTGTTCAACGGGCTGAGGGAGCACAGCCGGCCGGCGTTGACGCTTTACAACGGGGTAGTCTATGTAGCCTATGCGTCGCACGGCGACAATGACCCGTATCATGGCTGGCTGTTTGGGTATGATACGCACAGCCTCGCGCAGGTGGGGGTGTTTAACAGCACGCCGAATGGTTCCAAAGGTGGGTTCTGGCATGCGGGCGGCGGAGCCGCCGTGGACGCCGATGGCTTCTTGTACCTGCAAACGGGCAACGGGGATTTCAACGCCGTGGGAGCAAGCTACGATTCGACCACGAGTCTTAGCATGAGCATCCTGAAGTTTGCCACCTCGAATGGACTTCAGTTGGTGGATTATTTCGCGCCTTCCAATGCGGTTTCGTTGAGCGATGGAGACCAGGACTTGGGTTCAAGCGGGCCGATCGTCTTGCCCGATTCGGCGGGCAGCGCCGCTCATCCTCACTTGGTCGTGGGCGGAGGCAAAACGCCACCGGTTTATGTGGCGAACCGGGACAACCTGGGACAATTCGGCTGCACTAGTTGCAACAACAACATTGTCCAGCAATTTGATGGCGGCCCAGGCGGCGACCGGGACACCACGCCCGCCTTTTTCAACAACACGCTTTATGTGATGGGCCAAAACGGGTTTATCAGCGCGTTCACGCTCGCCAACGGGATGTTCAATACGACGCCCGTGCAGACGCCCGACGGTTATGCCAACAAGGGTGGCGCGAGCATTTGCATTTCGGCCAACGGCACGAATGATGCCATTGCCTGGGCGATCGCCAATGACGGCAGCGACACCCCCAGCACGCCTTGCGTCTTGCGGGCTTACAGCGCCACCGACCTCACGCAGGAGCTGTACACCAGCGACACACTCGCCGGGAGGGATTCGGCCGGCAATGGCGTTAAGTTTACCCTGCCGACGATCGTTAATGGCAAAGTATATGTCGGCGCGCAATACGCCTTGACGGTTTACGGAACCGCTTCATCCTTTGTCACGACGCCGGTAATTGCCCCCAACGGCGGGTCGTTCAGTTCGTCGATCACGGTAACGCTCTCGGACGCGACGCCGGGAGCCACTATTTATTATACGCTGGACGGCACCGCCCCCTCGACCAATTCGCTGCTCTATTCCTTTCCGTTTATGTTAACCAACAGCGCGGAGGTGCAGGCCGTGGCGGTTAAGCCGGGGGCGGCGAACAGCGCCGTGGCCAGCGCCGGGTTTGTCGATACGTCCGCCATTGGCAGCGGCACCGGGCTGCTCGGCGCGTACTGGTCGAATGTGACGAGCGTGGCGTTCACCAACGTGGCGTTTAACACCCCGCCGACGCTGACGCGCACCGACCTGACGGTGAATTTTAATTGGACCAACACGCCGCCGCCGTTCCCGGTTAGCCCCACCAACTTCGTCGTGCGGTGGACTGGTTCCGTGCAGGCGCAGTTCAACGAGACCTACACGTTTCAGACTTATTCCGACGCAGGAGTGCGGTTGTGGATCAATGGGCAGTTGGTGATCAACGAGTGGGCCAACCAGCTTCCCACCAGGTGGAGCGCTGCGGTTCCGCTGGCGGCCCAGCAGTATTACAATATTGAACTTGACTATTTTTACGCGACCCAGGGCGGGGGCGTGGCGCAACTTTTCTGGAGCAGCCCTTCCACCCCGCGGCAGATCATCCCGGAAAGCCAGCTTTACCCGGTGAGCAACCCGCCGCCGGCCATCAGCCTGACCAGCCCGGCCGATGGCGCGCGCGCGACCGCCACGGCCAGCGTTACCTTCGGCGCCAGCGCCGATGCGCTATACAACAGCCTGAGCCAGGTCGCATTCTATGCCAACAACACGTTCGTGGGCAGGCTTACCAACGCGCCTTATGCCCTCACGCTCCCCGGCGTGGGCGCCGGCACTTATGTCTTAAGCGCGGTGGCCACGGACGGCTCGGGTTTGAGCAGCACTTCCTCGCCGGTCACGATTACGGTGACGAACGGCAGTGGACTGCCTTACGGCCTGACCAACCTGGCGGCGACGCCTGCGTTCTTCAATATGCCGGGCGCTTTCGACGGTTCTGACTTCGGTTCGCTGCCGCAACAACTTTCCGGAACCGGCGTTTTCACCAACACGCCCAACATGGCCCCTTTCAACGGGTTGATTTCCTACTCTCCAAACGTGCCGCTCTGGTCTGATGGGGCGGCTAAGATCCGTTATATGGCTATTCCCAACGGCGGGGCGCCTTACGCACCCAACGAACAAATGGGCTTCGCGCCGACCGGAAGCTGGAGTTTCCCGGCGGGGACGGTCTTTGTAAAGACCTTCGAGTTGCAAACCAACCTGACCAATGCGGCCGCGTTGCGCCGGCTGGAGACGCGCCTGCTTGTGCGCGACACCAACGGCACGGTCTATGGCGTGACCTACAAATGGCGGCCTGATTACAGCGACGCGGACCTGTTGACCGTCAGTAGCAACGAGAACATCGCCATCACAACCCCGACGGGCGTGGTGACCCAGACCTGGTACTACCCGAGCCCGGCTGATTGCCTGACCTGCCACACGCCGGTGGCCAATTACGTGCTCGGCGTCAACACCCGCCAACTCAATGGGAACTACACGTACCCCGGCTCGGGAGTGACCGACAACCAACTCCGCACGCTCAATCGAGTGGGGCTTTTCTACCCGGCGATCGACGAAGGCAGCATCAGCAACTATGAGCAGATGTACGCGGTCACCAACCAGAGCGCCTCGCTCGTCAGCCGCGCGCGCTCGTACCTGGACGCCAACTGCGCGCAGTGCCACCAGCCCGGCGGGAGCGGCCCGACATTCGATGCGCGTTATAACACGCCGTTAACCAACCAAAACCTCATCTACGGCGTGCTGAGCAAAGGCAATCTCGGCTATGACAATGCCTATGTCATTGTCCCGAAGGACACCTGGCGCTCGGTGCTCTATGATCGCATGAACACGGTCGATCCTTCAATCAAGATGCCGCCGTTAGCCCGCAACGTGATTGATAGCAACGCGGTCAATGAGCTGGCGGCTTGGATCAACAGTTTGCCCGGCACGCCGGCCGAGGCGCCGCCGGTGATCACGCCGCCCGGCGGTACCTTCGCCGGTTCGGTCAACGTGACCCTGATCCCGCCCGACACGAACGCAACGCTTTATTACACGCTAGACGGCACGCTGCCCACGCCTGGGTCGGCGCTCTATACTGGGCCGTTCGACCTGCACGTCAGCGCGACGGTTATGGCTAATGCTTTTGAGAGCGGGTTCACCAACAGCGTGGCAGCCAGCGCCCGGTTCATTATCCTCACCAATTTCCTGTTCACCTCGCCGGGCTCGCTGAGCAACGGCGTGTTCCAGGTGCAATTTTCCGCCGCCACAGGCCAAACGTATGTGCTCCAGGCCAGCACGGATTTCGTTCATTGGACGGCGCTGACCACCAACGTGCCGGCCAGCTCGCCGTTTTACCTGACCGACCCCGGGGCCGCGAACTTCCATTATCGTTTTTACCGCGTGGTGCAGTTGCCTTAAGGCACTGCTGGCGGGTGGCGTTCAGTGACAGAGCCGGGCTGGTAGTCAGGGGCGGGGACGTCTTGTCCCCGCAGTCCGGCACTGTGCAGGTTCATGGCTGAAAACAGTTACGGCGCAGAATTTGGTCCCATTCCCCGGTGACAGGTTGCTCGTCAGAGTGCTTGTCAAAGGGGAATCTGCGGGTACAACTGGAAGAGCTTTATGCTCAGGCAGCCGAACGACCGTGTTCCCGGAGGAATCCTCGTAAGGGTGCTGCCCTGGCTCGTCGGCGCTGGTGCGCTGCTGGTGTATCTGATCACCCTTAACCACTGGGTCTCGCTCCAGAGCTTGAGAGCTGTGGCCTGGGTCTCGGGCTGGACCTGGCAGCCCGAGCTGGCCAAACCGCTCACCTGCTCGCTGCTCTATCCGTTGGCCTTGCTGCCTCGGGCCTGGATTCCGCTGACGCTGAACCCGCTCAACGCGCTGTGTGCGGCGGCGGTCCTGGTGCTCCTGGCACGCTCCGTTATTCTGTTGCCGCACGATGTGCAAAAGGCCATCGTCTCAGACCCCACTCCGCCCGAGCCAGCGCTGCTCACGCGTCACGCCTGGTTGCCTGTCGTCCTGGCCACAACCCTCTGCGGCTTGGAGCTGAGCTTTTGGGAACAGGCCACCTCCTTCAATGGCGAAATGATTGACCTGCTCCTGGTGGCGGGCATCATCTGGGGCCTGCTCGAGTTCCGCATTCGCCGGAGCGAATGCTGGCTCTGGGGCTGCGCCTTGGCTTATGGCGCGGGCATGGCGAACGACTGGGCCCTACTCGGTTTGCTTCCAGTTTTTCTGATTGCGGTGTTCCGTCTGAAGGGCTTGGCCGCCTTGGATTTCCGATTTGTGGCCCGCATGGCCCTGTGGGGTCTGGCGGGTTCGAGCCTCTACCTGCTCCTGCCCGCGCTGCACAGCCTCAAGGTTCAAGGGCATGTGGATTTCTGGGTGGGCTTGAAAGCGAATTTGAAGTCCCAGATAGTTGCCCTCAGCGCTTGGGGTAGCCCGGCCCTTCTGCCTCTGGGGCTGGCTTTATTGCTCCCGCTAGCAGTCATGTCGATTCGTTGGAAGTCGCACAGCGTGCAAATCGGTGACGACACTCGCGTGGGAGTTTTTCTGACCAAAGCGACAGCCCATTTGGTCCTGGCTGCGTTTTTTCTTTGTGCCTTATGGTTGGCGTTGGATCCTGAGTTCAGCCCGCGCCATCTTGGGCTGGAGTTGCCGTCGCTGACGTTTTATTACCTGTATGCCATGGTGGCCGGCTATGGGGCCGGGCATTTCCTCCTGCTCGAGAAGCCCACCACCCCGACGCTGCTCAGAAGAACGGCTCTCGGCGTCCTCTATCTCGTGCCGCTCGTCCTGGGGCTGTCGTTGATACTCAAGAACCTGCCGGAGATCCGCCTCACAAACGGGCCGGCTCTGCATAACCTGGCTCGCCACCTTTACGGGGATTTGCCACCTGGCAAGTCGGTGGCCCTGAGCGATGACGCCAGGCTGCTGACGCTGGTGCAGATCGAACTGTCCGCCCACGGTCGAGATGGCGACGTGATACTCGTAGATTGCAAGGCGCTGGCCAATCCGCGCTACCTGCTGGCGATGGCCAAGCGCGACGCGTCAAGATGGCCGCCCGCACCACCCGCCGGCCACACGCGAGCCAAGGAACTGGATAAATTGCCGGAATTGGCTTCCGCCTTGACCGCCCAGGCCCCGGTTTATTACCTGCACCCTAGCTTTGGTTTGGTGTTCGAGCGATTCGAGGACCAGGCGATCGGGACCGCGCATCGGCTCGTCGCCGATCAGGCGGGGCAGCCAAATCCCGCGGTCGAGCCTGCCCTCGTGTCCAGCAACACCCAAATCTGGGAGTCGCGCTGGACGACGGATTTGCAACCGCTGGCAGGGCAGAGCAAAGAAAGAATTCAGGCTTTGCCCGAGTGGTTGGGTCGGTTGGGCCGCTTCTTGCGATTGGCGAACGAGCACGACTTTACGGTTTCCTTTGTGGGAGCGACTTATGCCAAATCTTTGAACTACTTAGGCGTCCAAGTGCAGAGGCTCGGGGAGCGTCCGGCGGCGGGCGTATGGTTCGAGCGCGCCGTGGCGCTGGATCCGGAGAACCTGTGCGCCCGAATCAACCTTGAATTTAACCATCGGTGGCAGCAGGGCGATCAAGGGCGACTGGATCCGGCCGCCATACGAAGCCGATTCGCGGACCTGTTCTCCCGGTATAAGAACTGGGCAGAGATTCTCAACCGCAACGGACCGGTCGATGAACCGACCTTTTTGTTCGAGGCTGGCCGGGTATTGCGGGCCGGCCGGAACGACCGGCAGGCGGCGGCACAGTTCGCCCGTTGCACACAACTGGCCCCAAATTGGGCCGAGCCTCAGCTCTGGCTGGCCCTGCACCGCATCGAGGAGGAGGACTGGGCTGGCGCTCTGGAGTTGTCGCAAAATCTCCAAGCCTCGGGAGCAGTAGCCGGCCCAACGGACTTGGCCAGGCTTCTCTTTTGCCGCACCACGGCTTTGCAAGGACTGGGGCGGACCAACGAGGCGGCCGCCTCACTGCAGGATTTCGTGGACCGTGGCCAAGCCGAGGCCCTCACGGCGGCCGCGGAAGTGTTCGCACAAAACAGACAATTCAAAAAAGCACTGCTGGTGCTCGAGGCGCGGCTTCGCCAGGACCCCGATCAACCGGCGTTGCTGGAAGCGAAGGGTTGGACGGAGATCAAACTTGCGCGCTATGACGCCGCCGACCAGACGTTGAGCCGCGCCCTCGCCCTGGCCCCATCAGACGAGCGCGCCCGCCTCTATCGCGCGGTCGCTTTCCTGGGCGCCGGTCGCTTCGAGGCCGCCCGTGAAGATTATCAGGTATTGCTCAAAGGTACCAGCGCCTCGCGAAACGCCCTGGTGGGACTGGGCACCTTCGCTTGGCGCCACCACGAAACTAACGCCGCGATCGAACTCTATGAACAGGGTCTTTCCAACGCCCTCCCGGGCTCGGCCCAATACAAGATCGCCTCGCAAGCGCTCAACCAACTTAGAGAAGACCGGGGGGCGAAACCCCCGCCTGCCGAATGATCTTTTGCGCTTGACCTAACAGCCTAAAATGCACAAAATGCGCACGTAAAGAAGTTCAGAACACCTACTTCAAAAGAAAGGCAAGAACCGATGAAAACAAGCAACGGGAAAACGGGGGCAGCAAGGCAACCGGCCGAGCGAGCGAGCGACAACACGAGACTGGCTTCGCTCCTGGCGTTGGCCACCGGGGCCTTGGCAATGCCCCAAACCGGCAGCGCCGACATCATTGTCACTGACCTGAGCAACAACCCGCCGACGGTGAGTCCCGGCGGCCTCACTGCGTTCCCGGTGGCTAACTTGCCAGGAAATGCCGCCTTCGCCTTCGTGGCCGGCCGTACGGGGAACTCGGTCTCCGGCACTAACTTTGCTCAAGTGCAAAAATCGGGCACCGGTTATGTCCAGTTCAAAAGGGCCATCAACCCAGCCGATGTGCGGTGGAATCAGATCCCGGCGAGCCTGGCGACCGGTTTGGGATTGGGCACCGCCAAGAGCAGCGACCATAACCCGGCCGGCTACACCGATCAGTACTTGGCGTTTGAATTTAAAGATAGCAGCAAGGCCGGAGATCCTCTCCGTTACGGTTGGGTGGAAATCAGTGTGTTCAATGGTGATATCCCCACCGGCCAGGATTTTCCGCAGGTGACCATTTCCGAATGGGCCTACGACGACAGTGGGGCTCAACTGGCAACTGGCGAGGTGCCGGAACCTTCCTCGATGGCGCTCTTGGCCCTGGGCGCCCTAACGCTCGGCGCTCGCGGCTTGCGCTCCTGGCGCCGCCACCGACCTGTTGCGAATCCGTCCGTTTAGAGTTCAACGCGCGGTTGCGCGGCTCTGCGTTTAGATCTTTGGTCGTCTTTGAGGTATCGAGTCGCCTGCGACCGGCAGGGACGCGTTCCTAAAGCCTCTCCACCGAGCGAACAAGTCAGCGACGTAGTGGGAAGCGTCCTGGCAAGAAAACAAATCTACCATCGCAACTCGAAATTCAAAAGCCGAAGGCGGCCAGCGCGTGCTGCTGGTCGGCTGGGATGCGGCTGATTGGAAGGTCATCGAGCCGCTGCTCGAAGCGGGCCAGATGCCCAACTTGGCGCGGCTGATGGCGGGGGGTGTGCATGGCAATCTAGCCACCATTTACCCAGTCCTCAGCCCGATGCTCTGGACCTCAATTGCCACGGGCAAGCGGGCGGACAAACACGGCATCCACGGCTTTTCCGAGCCCTTGCCGGATGGCTCGGGCGTGCGACCCATTACGGTGCTCTCGCGCAAGACCAAAGCCCTCTGGAACATCCTCAACCAGACCGGCCGCCGCTCGCTGGTGGTGGGTTGGTGGCCATCGCATCCGGCCGAACCCATCGACGGGGTGATGGTCTCCGATCAATTCCAAAACACGATGGCGTCGGAGCAGAAGCCGTTTCTCCCACCTGGCACAGTGCATCCCGCTGCTTTGGCGGCCTCGCTGGCGGAACTGCAGGTTAACCCCATGGAGTTGCGCGGCGAGTTCATTCGCCCGTTTGTGCCAGCCTATGAAAAGGTGGACCAAAAGCAGGACAAACGGTTGCATAGCCTGGGGAAAATCATTGCCGATACGATGTCGGTGCACGCCGTCGCGACGGAACTGCTCGCTACGCAGCCGTGGGATTTCGCCGCCGTGTATTACAGCGGTATTGACCACTTCAGCCATGCCTTCATGCGCTACCATCCGCCGCACTTGCCCTGGGTGACGGAGGAGGATTTTGCGCTGTACCGGCATGTGGTGGCTAACGCCTACTGCTATCACGATTCCATGCTTGGGGCCCTGCTGGCCCTCGCGGATGAGAACACCACTGTGGTCCTGATGAGCGACCACGGGTTTCATCCGGACCATTTGCGGTCTGGTTACATTCCCGCCGAGCCAGCCGGCCCCGCCGTCGAGCATCGTCACTTCGGCATTCTCTGTCTCAAAGGCCCCGCCGTGCGCGCTAATGAACGGCTCCTCGGTGCCAGCGTACTCGACGTTTGCCCCACCATCCTGACGCTCTTTGGCCTGCCGCCCGGCCAGGACATGGATGGCAAAGTATTGGTTACCGCGTTCAAGGAGCCCCCTTTGGTCCAGCCCATCGAGAGCTGGGACTGCGTGGTGGGCCATGACGGCACGCACGCGCCCGAAACGCGGCTTGACGCGGTTGCCTCGGCGCAGGCCTTCCAGCAACTGGTCGAATTGGGCTACGTTGCTCCGCCGGCTGCCAACGTCCAGGAGACCGTCGCCGAATGTCTCCGCGAACTAAAATACAACCTGGCGCGCGCCTGCCGCGATGGGAACCACTGCGGCCAGGCAGCCGAACTGGCTGAGGGGCTCTGGACGCGCTGGCCCAAGGAACATCGTTTCGGCATCCTGCTGGTAGATTGCCTCGGTGTTTTGCGCCGAGTGGCGCAGCGCCGCGCCGCCATCGAAGAATTAGGCCGCCGTATCGAACGTTACCAAGCCCAGGCGCAGGCGCAGTTGGCGCAGCGTCCGATGAAACAAGACGGCCAACCGTCTGGTCCCACTCCGCGGGACGAAGATCTGCGCGCCCAGTTCGAGCAACGTCAGTTGCGAGAGCTGGCCTTGGGTCGTCCGTTGTTGCTCGAATGGTTTCTGGCCACCCAGGCGCTGCTCGAGCACCGTCCAGCCGAGGCGCGGCAGCACTTGGACAAACTGACTCAGGCCGAAAACCTCGGCGGCGGTTTGGGGCTGGGCGTCGCCAGCGCGCTGGCGGAGCTGGGTGACCTGGCGCCTGCCCGCGCACTGCTGGAAGCCGCGCTCCAGTCCGACCCGCAGGATCCCCTTGTGCTGGGCCAACTGGCAGGCCTCCATTTCAAGGCGGGCCGTTTAGATCAGGCCATCGCTGCCGCCACGGAATCGCTCAGCCTGCTTTATTTCCAGCCCGCTCTTCACGCGCTGCTCGGACATGCGCTCATGGAAGCCGAACGCTTGGCCGAGGCGGAGCAGGAATTGTTGGTCGCAGTCGCGCAGAGCCCACGGCATCTGGCTGGCCACGAGTTGCTGGCGAGACTTTACCGCGAACTCTTGAACTGTCCCGAGGCCGCCTTTGCCCACGAAGGACGGGCGCGCTCCTTGCGCCACGAACTGGTGGCACGAATCCGGGCGCGCGGCGATGATACCTCACTGACCGGGACCGAGCCAGTGCAGCCAACGGATGGCCAGCATGCCGCCGCGCCAACGAAGAAGGAGGACACGACCTCGCTTTTGGGTTCAGCGCTCGCTCCGCCTTTCGGACCGGAGGTGGAGCGTCGGCAGGTTATTACCGTCGTTTCCGGCTTACCCCGCAGCGGCACGTCGATGATGATGCAGGTGCTGCTCGCGGCAGGTCGCGCGGTTTTGACCGACTGCCAGCGTGCGCCCGACGAGGATAATCCGCTGGGTTACCTGGAATTCGAGCCCGCGCGCCACCTGGGCAGGGACGCCTCCTGGCTGCCGCAGGCTCGCGGCAAGGTCGTCAAAATCGTCGCCCAATTGTTGCCTTTTCTGCCCGTGGGCGAGCACTACCAGGTGATTCTCATGGAGCGCGACTTGACGGAAGTCGTCGCCTCGCAACGCGGCATGTTGGCACGCCAGAGCCGCCGCGGCGCCGAGTTGGACGAGCGAGAACTTTTGGAGACTTACGCCAAGCAACTGCAAGTCGTGCGCCGCGCGCTTGACCGGCGACCGGACCTGCGCCTTTTGCCCGTGAGTTACGCCGAACTGCTCGCCAAGCCGGAGCCGGGCGTTGACCGGCTGGCCCAGTTTCTAGGCGACCCCTTTGATCGACAGGCGGCGGCCCGCGCGATCCGCCCCGACCTGCGCCGCCAGATGCGCTGACTAGCGACCCCTGGAAGCGGGATGGTGCCCCGGTCTGAGCCGCAAGATATACGGCTCGGCTGCGGGTTAACTCGATTTTCCTGGCAAACTGCACCGCTGCGCCTCAAACCCCTCAAGCGGTGCGATCCCCTCCGTCCAAATCAGCAAGTTTTTTGTTGGCTCAGACGGGAGGCGTTCGGTTAAGCTGGGGGTTGCATTGCAATCGGCTGCATCCATAACTGAAGGGTTGATGATCGAAGTTGCCAACCTGACCAAGCGCTACGCGGGCCATACCGCAGTCGCGAACATCTCCTTCACCGTCGAGCGCGGAGAGATCGTTGGGCTGCTCGGTCCGAACGGAGCAGGCAAGAGCACGACCATGCGTATTCTCTCGTGCTTCATGCCCGCCACTGCCGGGACCGTCCGTGTCGCGGGGCTGGACGTGTTCGAGCATTCTCAGGAGGTACGTCGGCGCATTGGTTACATGCCCGAGAACAACCCGTTGCACCTCGACATGCGCGTCCGCGAATACCTCCGCTTCCGTGGCCGGTTAAAGGGGCTCGGCCGCAAACGGCTGCGCCAGCGAATGGATATGGTGATGGAACAGTGCGGCCTGACCGAGGTGGGGAGGCGAATCATCGGCCAGCTCTCCAAAGGCTTCCGGCAGCGGGTGGGATTGGCCGACGCCCTCATACACGAGCCGGAGTTGCTGATTCTGGATGAGCCCACTATCGGCTTGGATCCCAACCAGATTCGCTCGGTGCGTCTGCTCATTAAGAGCCTGGCCGAAACTCATACGGTCCTGATGTCCACCCATATTCTGCCCGAGGCGGAAATGACCTGCCACCGGGTAGTGATTATGTATGAGGGCAAGGTACTGGCAGCCGACACGCCCGAGAATTTGGAGCAACTCCTGAGCAGCAATAGCCGGGTCATTGCCGAAATCGCCGCCCCGGCCAACGCCTTGGAGACCTGCTGGTCCCAAATGGCCGAAATCGATCACTACGAAATGGTGGCCAGCGACGGCGAGTACTTTCGCTGCTCCCTCACGCCGCGCAACGGGATGGATTTGCGGCCGCTGGTTTTTGCCTTGGCCCGAGATCGTGGCTGGCCGTTGCGCGAGTTGACGCGCAGCCGCCATTCGCTCGAGGATATTTATGTGCAGGTCACGCGGCCTGAGGGAGAGGAAGAGAGTTAATGCAGGCCTATCTGACGCTCACGCGCCGCGAATTAGGCAGCCTTTTTCTATCCCTCACCGGGTACGTTATCCTGGCCGGGGCACTGTTCCTCATCGGCTTCAGTTTTGTGGTTCTGATGGTGAACCTGCAGCAGGAGACGACGCCCATGCC
>Ga0209517_10004973_pt1 | contig 17173 bp, 18 predicted proteins | sample PeaSoiMetSII2010_FD_187695 | JGI IMG/M metagenome (GOLD analysis project Ga0209517, IMG submission 187695) | Peat soil microbial communities from Weissenstadt, Germany - SII-2010 (SPAdes) (version 2) | ecosystem: Environmental > Terrestrial > Soil > Wetlands > Peat | place: Germany...
GAGCCGTCGGTCCAGTTGGAGTGGACCTGCAGGTCACCCTTCAGGTCCTTGAGCTCTATCAACTTCGGCAGCCGGTGTTTCATGGCCGCCTCCACCTCTCCTTTGTTCTCTCTTAGTTCCGGAGGTATCCACTGCAGCCCCAGCTTCTCGTAGACATCTTCCTCAGTCCTACCTGCTATCCTCTTGCTTCCCCGAAAGAGCCCATATTCGCTTAGTTTCCACCCCTTCCGTTGCGCGATCCTTCTCAGCGCAACGTTGTGGTCCTTGCTCCCGGTGAAGTACTGAAGGCCTGCGCCGAAGCTATCCTCGGGGAGGACTCTGACGTCAACCTCCATCCCGGTCTTCAGCCTGACAGAGGACTTTGTCTCGCCCTTCCCGATGACGTCTACAACCTCAGGCATAGAGACGAAATAATCCATCGTTATCATCGGCCGGTCAGATGCGACCAGAAAGTCGGCATCGCCTATCGTCTCTTTCATCCTTCTGACCGAGCCGGCTACAAGGACGTTCTTCACCTCTGGCCGTCCCTTTAGCCTCTCCTCCATGTCTCGAATCAAGGGCAGGGTCAGCCCGAGAATGTATCTTCCCTTGCCCTGTCTGGCGAATGCTATCCCCTTCAGGATGTTCTGCTCTGTCTTTTCCTGGAATCCCTCGATGCTGCGAAGCTTCCTGTCGCGAACTGCCTTCTCGAGGTCGTCGATATTCCTGACTCCGAGCCTCTGCCACAGAATCTTGATCTTCTTGGGCCCCAGACCCTGTATTCCATAGAGGCTTTCTAAATCGACGGGTACCTCTTTCTTCAGGTCCTCGTAATACTGAAGCTTGCCGGTCCTTATCAGCTCTTCGATCTTCTCGGCGATGTTCCGGCCCACCCCAGGGATCTCCATCAGAGCCTTGACCCCGCCTCTTTGGTAGACCAGTTCGACGTCCTCCTCTAGGGCCTCGATGGACTTCGCGGCTTTTTCGTAGGCGCGAGGCTTGAACTGAACGTCATCCATGTCGAGGAAAATCCCTATCTCCCTCAGAACTTCCGCGACCTCGAAGTTCCTCATGCCCATCTGAGAAAGGAGAGGAACATGATTTATCCTTGCTTTCAGAGGACGCAATATTCTTCTTCGAGGTGTTCTGACCACCACAATGATGCGTTGCTGATTTGAAGATTAGCCTTCGGGAGTTCGTCGCACAATACGGGAAGCCGTTCTCTGAGATGCTTGGAATCGACCTCAAGACCCGCAACAACGAGGAAATCGAAAAGTGGTTTCTGGCCTCCATGCTCTACAGCAAGCCCATCAGGGAGTCGACGGCGTCCCGCACCTACGGGGTCTTCGAGGAAGATGACGTCCTCTCCACTTCCAAAATCCTCGAGACCGGCTGGGAAGGACTGGTTTCACTCCTTGATGAGGGAGGCTATGTGAGGTACGACTTCAGCACGGCGGAAAAGCTTCTACGCGTCTTTGGAAATCTCCAGAAGGAGTACGGCGGCGACCTGAACCGCCTTCACGACATGGCCTCCGACAGCGACGACCTAGAGAAGAGGATCATGGGCCTAGGCAAAGGAATCGGTCCGACAACCGTCTCGATATTCCTGAGGGAGATGAGGGGCGTATGGTCCAAGGCGGACCCTGAGCCTTCGCCCCTGGTGAAATTAGCCATGCACGAGCTCGGAATCAAAGACATCAAGAAACTCGCGGTAAGGCAGCACTTGGACCTAGTGAGGTTGGAGACGGCTCTGCTGAGACTCGGGAAGGATTTCATCAGGAAGAAAAGAGAGGTTCCAACAACAAGGTGGTAGAAGTGCCGCGGTCAGGAGCAAGGAATAAACGCCATCGCACCCAAGGTGTCGGCCTGACCTCGCACGCAATCATCTACGGAGCAGCGACACCCGCATTTCTAATCACGGGCAGGTCTGAGACCTGCCCTGGCCTACAGCTGATGTGGTAAGATGCTGTTCTACACAAACTCCGCGGAGCACATTGCAAACGCGATGAAAATGACGAAGGGCAGGTTCATCCTGACGAAGTTCAGCGACGGCGAGATATATTCAAGAGTAGAAGAGGACGTTAGAGGAAAGGACGTTTGGGTTCTTGCGTCCACTCAACCGCCAGCGGACAACATACTGGAACTTGCCTTCCTTCTGGATTCGTTGAGCAGGGGAGGCGCCAAGATAAACCTGATGATTCTCTATTTCGGCTATGCGAGGCAAGACAGGATAGTCAAAGAAGGGGAGGCGTTGAGCTCCAAGGTTGTTTCCGACCTGCTGCGGAAGTCCCGGTTGGACAAGGTTCTTGTCTTGCACATTCACAGTTCTCGGGTAAAGAAGTTCTTGGATTTTGAGGACGTACTCCCCGTTAGTCTGTTCTCGGCCGTCATTCGGAGGATGGAAGTGGTGGCAGCCCCCGACAGAGGCGCGCTAGACCTAGCCCGGAAGGTCAGCGAGGATTATGGCCTGGGGTTGGCCTACATGGAGAAATCTAGACCAGGAGTGGAGAAGGTCGAAATCACCAGGCTTGTTGGGAATGTAGAGCGAAAGAAGGTAGTCATCGTGGACGACATGATTTCTACGGGAGGGACGGTTATCAAGGCGGGCCAACGGCTGATGAAATCAGGGGCAAAAGAAGTCCACGTCATAGCAACTCATGGAGTCTTTTCAGGAGACGCCGTGAGGAATCTGGAGAGAAGCGGCATCAAGTCCGTGCACGTGACCAATTCAGTCAAACCCAATTACAAATCCAGGATAATCAAGACCGTGGACGTATCCAAATTCGTCGAGAGTTTGATGTCTCCCGTTGAGGTCTCGCGAGAATCGAATCAGAGTTAATACGACATGACTTCAGTGCGGTGGTTGTGAATCTCGACGTAAGAAGGTTCGAGAGAGACCTGTCACAGCTGACGCGCAGGCTGAGCGAGGGAGAGGACAGGGAGACAAGAGAAAGGCTGGTCCTCGCCAAACACAGGCTGGTGAAGCTTCGCAAAGAAGACCGCGTAAAGATCAACCATTCCGTGCTCGAACTCCTCTGCGCGAAGACTCTCATCACGAAGGGCTTCGAAGTGGAGATTGAGCATCCCCTGGCCGATGACCTGGTATGCGACGTGTATGGGAAGAGTCGTGGAGGTACTCTCATCGTCGAGATCGAGACGGGGTTCGTCCCTCCCACGTACGCGCTCAATCCCTTGGGTTATTGCACCGCCCGAATCGCGAGCAAGATGGCGAGGTATAGCCGCCAGGCGGATAGATTCGCGTTTGGAACCACTCCATCGAACATCTTGCCTTTACCTGCCATTTTTCAGGAGCCTCCTGGACGCAGAAGCACCGAGGACTTGCTGAAAGTGAAAGCCTTGTGTGACATCTACTATAGGCATCCACCAATAACCGTAGACCAAATGGTGCGCGCCGAACTGGACTCCATCCTAGTTATCGATTTGGACAATTTGAAGGTTCGGGAACTTTCTCCACATGCGTACATCAATAGTGTGGCGAGCCTTCTGTTTGCAGAAGCAGTCGGATAGATGATGATTGGGCCGTCCAGTTCTCAGGAGGAATGTGGCTTTCCTACGACTGTGGCGTCGTAGCGTCTTTTCCCTTCATCGCCACTGCCCCGGTTTGCCCTCGGCTAGGGTACCGTGAAGTTCGGGGTTTCCCCCTGAACCCTACTCGTTCCACCCAACCGCGCGCAGACTGGTACCAAGCGTCGAGGCTTTCCCCGACGTCAATTCTTATCTGCGTATTCATCCTTTGCCTGACTGGACGGCGTCAACTAAGAGTTGTGCCGGGCTATTAATACCAGATGGACGATTCTCAGGCTTGAGAACACCTTCTGGTCGGGTGGGTCTGCCCTCAAGGAAGCTGTTGGCCTTGCTTAAATCGACAACTCACCATGTTCTTCAGATATGGACATCAGAGAAGTTCCCCTTGAGGTGCCCGTGCGGTGTCAATTGATCATTGGCCAGAGTCATTTCATCAAGACAGTTGAAGACATTTACGAGACGCTGGCTTCATCGATGCCAGGGGCCAAGTTCGGTGTGGCATTCTGCGAATCGTCGGGAAAAGCCCTCATCAGGTACGACGGAACCGATAACGACTCGACTCAACTCGCCATCGACTTCGCATCGCGTCTGTCCGCCGGTCATGTCTTTGTCGTCATCCTCAGAGACTCGTACCCCATCAACGTACTGAACAGAATCAAGAGCGTTGAGGAGGTGGCGAACATTTACTGCGCGACGGCAAACAGCGTGAGCGTCATAGTAGCTGAGAGCGAGGGCCGCAGGGGAATCCTCGGCATCATGGACGGTGCGATCCCCACAGGCGTGGAGTCGGACGCGGACAAGCAAGAAAGAAAGGAGTTTCTGAGAAAAATCGGGTACAAGCGGTGACTCGCACTTTGAAGTTGAACAAGCTCAATCTTCGCCTATTCACACTCACCCTTTGATGTTGCCTACGGGCCTGAGAGCCATCACCTTGGTCGAAATCCCGCCAATGTGCATGGTATCGACCACCTCCGACACGTCCTTGTACGCGAAGCCGGCCTCTTCGGCCAATCCCGCCATCGTTGCGGACTTCACATAGATCCCCCTCTCTTCCATACTCTGCTGCAGTTCCCTACCTCTCACCTGTTTCCTCGCCTTGGTCCTTGACATCGTCCTTCCGGAACCGTGCGCCGTGGACCCGAAGGTCTCCTCCATGGCCTTCTTCGTCCCGACCATCAGATATGAGCCGGTCTCCATCGAGCCTCCGATTATGACGGGCTGACCTATCTCCCTGTAGGCGGCAGGGACGTCCGGATGTCCCGGACCGAAGCATCGTGTCGCGCCCTTCCTGTGCACGACCAATTCCTCGCTCACTCCGTCGACAAGGTGTTTCTCCACCTTGGCCATGTTGTGGCAAACGTCATAGATGATGTGCATGTCCATCGACTCTGGATCCCTTCGGAGCACTTTTTGAAAGACATCCCTGACTCTGTGGACAATGACCTGCCTGTTAGCGAAGGCCATGTTCGCCGCGCAGTTCATTGCCGCGTAGTAGTCTCTCCCCTCGTCTGAGGTGAACGGGGCGCAGGCGAGTTCCCTGTCTTTGACGACGATCCCGTACTTCTTCATCGCGGAATCGAATACCCTCAAGTAGTCGGAGGCCACCTGGTGACCGAAGCCTCTGCTGCCGCAGTGTATCATCAACAAGACCTGGTCGTCGTACACCACTCCGAATCGCTTTGCGAGCTCCCTGTCGAGGTATCGATTCGGGTCGACCACCTGAATCTCGAGATAATGGTTCCCTGAGCCCAGAGTCCCGAGTTGCACGATTCCTCTGGCCAGCGCTTGTCTGCTCACCTTGCTGGGATCTGCCCCTTTGATGAACCCGCCCTCCTCCACATGCGAAGCATCCTCCTCCCATCCGTAACCGTTCTCCGCGCACCACCTCACGCCGAGCTTCATCACTCCCTCAAACTGAGGTTGAGTTAGGTTCACGAAGCCTTTGGTACCCACTCCGGTGGGGACGACTTGGAAGAGGTTGTCCACGAGTTCCTTGATCTTAGGCCTGATCTCCTTATACCGAAGATTGGTCCTGATCAGGCGCATTCCGCAATTTATGTCAAAACCGATGCCGCCTGGCGAGATGACGCCGCTCCGCGAATCAAAAGCCGCGACCCCGCCGATGGGAAATCCGTAACCCCAGTGAGCGTCAGCCATTGCATAAGCGTACTTGACTATTCCAGGCAGGCAGGCGACATTGGTCACTTGGTCAAACACGCCTTTGTCCATATCATCAAGGAGCTTCTTGGTCGCGTAGATTCTCGCGGGAACATGCATGCCCTCCTTGTATGAGGCGGGTATCTCCCATACCACCTCGGAGACCTGCTTAATCCTCTGAGCTTCTACGAGCGAACTCATTTACCATTACTTGACCTTTGGATCGCTCGATTCTAGTCGAAACCCGCCTCGCCTTCGCCCGCTCCCATGCCTCCTCCGCCTGGAGGTCCCGACGGCCCCTTCGTCTTTGTGGCAGCTATCACGTCGTCGATGCGCAGTATCATGCAGGCTGCCTCGGTGGCCGACTTCACTACTTGCTCCTTGACGCTGAGCGGCTCGAAGACGCTCTCTTGGTACATGTCCTTGACCTTACCTTTCTTAGCCTCAACGCCGTACCATTTTCCACCACCTGCGTGCCTTGCCCTTAGCTCGGTCATCGTGTCCAGGGGGGATAGACCGGCGTTGACCGCCAGAGCAATAGGTATAGCTTCCAGCGCTTCGGCGAACTCCTCTCCCGCGAGCTGCTCGCGTCCGCTCAACTCGGCTGTCCACTTCCTGATTCGTGATGCCGTCTCCACCTCGGATGCACCTCCCCCTGCGACGACGGACGGTTTCTCCACGACATCCTTGGTGACCATCAGGGCGTCGTGGACTGAGCGTTCAGCCTCGTCTACCAGCCTCTGAGTACCACCGCGTATGAGGAGCGTCAAGGCTTTCGGATTCTTGCAGCCCTCGATGAAGACCCACTTGTCCTGCTCGACCTTCCTCTCTTCGACGAGCTCAGCGTAGCCGAGATCCTTCTCAGATATATCATCAAAGTTGTTACCGATGCGGGCACCAGTGGCTTTTGCGAGCTTCGTCAGGTCGCTCTCCTTCGCCCTCCTGACGGCAAGAACGCCTGCCTTCGCAAGGTAGTACTGCGCCGTGTCATCAATGCCCTTCTGGCAAACCACGACATTGGCACCTATTGCGACCACCTTGTCCACCATGCTCTTCAACTGGCGCGTTTCCTCATCTAGGAATTTCTTCATCATCGAAGGGTCGCTGATATTCAGCTTCGCATCGAATTCTGTCTTCTCTATCTCGAAAGCAGCGCTGACCAGAGCAATCTTTGCCCTTTCGACGCGCCTGGGCATTCCGGCGTGAACGACTTCCTTGTCGAGAACTATGCCGCTGATCAGGGTTGTGTCTGACACGGACCCTCCGGGCTTCTTCTCGACCTTCACATCATCGAGGTCCACCTTGTAGGATGCCTCGTTATCTCCCTCTTTTTTCTCCGCAACTGAAACAACCGCGTTGACCACGAGTTCTGCGAGCTCCTGTGCCTCCCTTGAGACCAGTTTTGTTTGCATGCTTGTTCGGGCTATCTTCGTGAGCCACTCCTTGTTGGTCGGGCTCACTCGCTCCGCCAGGCCGGCGAGGACTTCGATTGACTTCGCAGCAGCCTTGTTATATCCGTGGACTATAACGCTGGGATGCACACCCCTGTTCAGAAGCACCTCGGCTTTCTCGAGGAGTGCCCCCGTGAGCATGACCACAGACTTCGTTCCGTCCCCGACTTCGTCGTCGGTGGCCTTCGAGACCTCCACAAGCATCTTGGCTGCCGGGTGCTGGATTTCCATCTCCTTGAGCAGTGTTCTGCCGTCGTTCGTGATTGTGACATCCCCGAGAGAATCCACCAGCATCTTGTCCATACCTCTCGGACCGAATGAACTTTTCAGAATCTCCGCGACAAGTTTTGCTGCCAGTATGTTGTTCCGCCGTGCCTCTCCCCCCTTGGTTCGACCGCTTCCCTCCTTGAGGATTAGCACGGGTTGACCGCTAGAGGTGACGCCCTGTATGGCCTCCGTAGACATGTTCGATTGGTCGTCGAACCGACATTTAACTCAACGACACGATTCTCAATCTTGATAGCCTCCGCTTCAGGCAAACTTGAATGAAGCAAAGCCAGTGGGCTCCCACTTGCGACAAGCTTGACCTCGCCCCGAGTCGAGAGGCGGTTTGACCCGATAGGCTCCCCGACCGGCAGCGCGCGAGAGATGGAAGGTCTTCGGAGCGCCTAGAGTCAACTACATGGGCATACGCCAATTAAAGGCAAGGCGGTCCAGCGGGTGTGGAGCACCTTGCAACGCCGTGAATACCTCGACGAAGCCGAAGCGGCCTTCTTCGCCAGCCTCCAAACGCTCCTTCGCAGTAGGGTGAAACCCGTGCCAAGAAGAGTCTTGAGAATATGCGCTGTCGATGCCTCTTATTCCTCCGACAGGGTCACAGCGGTCGCAACCGAAGCCGTGGACGGGGAGATTGTGGAGCGTAGCGTCTACAGCGGTCACTTCAACTTCCCGTATGCCGCCGGGCTGCTCTACCTACACGAGGGTCCCTTCGTGTCCGCGGCGGTGAGGCGGCTCAAGGTTCGCCCTCAACTTGTGTGTTTCGACGCGCATGGGGCTGCACATCCGCGCTCCGCCGGTCTTGCGACGATATGCGGGATGGTCCTCGGAATTCCGAGCATCGGGATTGCGAAATCAATGCTGGTGGGAAGCGTCGATGCCGGTGATGGGGCGGTTCGAAGGATAACCTACAACGGAAGAGTCGTGGGGTTCGCAGCACGCAACGGGAGCAAGAGATACTGGAGCCCGGGCTACTCTGTTTCGGTCAAATGCCTCGAGACCCTGATGCGGGAACAAGGCCCCACCTGTCTCAAGTTGATGCTAGAGTCTCACCGACTGGCGAAAGAGGCGATGAAGGCGTCGGTTGCGTCCTTCTGAGACCAGTATGACGCCCCGCCTTCGTCTTTCCAAGGTTCAGAAGATCTGTAGTGCACGCCGGCCTCCCGCAGCGGACAAAGTGCCAGGTGCGGCGGGAACTGTGTTCGGGAGATTGACCAGACTAAGCCTTCAACGAAGGATTCACAGTTTTGCCGATTGGCTCATCTTATCCTTACTCGGTTCCCCTTCTTCGCGATGGGGAACTTCACCCTTAGCAATCCGTTCCTGAACGTCGCCTTGGCCTTCTCGGGTTGCACCGTTGTCGGCAGTCTGACAATCCCCGTGTACCGCTCGAATTCGACGTGCCTCTGGACGCCACCGCCCACTCTCAGGGTGATAGCCTTCCTCATCTTCGCCTCAATCTGGAGAGTATTCTCGGTTGAGGTCAGAGAAATGTCGTTCTTCTCGACGTATGGAAGGTCGAAGGTCACCGTGACCGCTTCCTCGGTAGCCTCAATCCTGCAGAGAGGCCTGAGGCTCTTGGACTTGAGATTGAAAAGCGGCCTCTCTTCGCCGAAGAAGGCATCCTCGACGAAAGAACGGAGGGCTCGCGGCCCGCCGATGCCAACAGTCCCCGATTCATCATCGTCGTTCCCCCGCATGATGTCTCTCGCCTCGCGCTCCTAACGATACACGCCCGGCGTTGTCTGGGCCGTCTGTTGTTGAATTGTCTGTTGCGTTTGGCTCATCAGTCCCCTCATCCCGAGCCTTATCTCTTCGGCTCCATCAAGAAGCGGCTTCACGTCCACCGCTATCGGCAGAAGTTTGTTGAGGACTTGCAACGCCGCCGCGGCTGCGCCTGGGTCTGGGAATTCCGCGAAGGATTCCGCCAGGAGTGTGAGGTTCGGAACGCCCAGGCTTGTGCAGCGCCTGAGCAGCGTGGCATATGTGCTGGTTATCATGCCATGTTGGAACGGCTCCGCGCCTATCGCCTTTATCGATTTCCGCAGATCGCCGTCGTTGGTCACCGCAAGGACCATCGGTATCGAGTCGCCAGCAGACTCTACCCTGGCTTCGGATGGGAGTCCTGTGATTCCAATGACCATCTTGCTCTGTTTCGCTTTGCTCCAAATGACCAATTCAGAAGCGAGTTGATACGACAACTTCGCTGTCAGCGGGACCTCGGAAACGACAACCGCCAACATGCCCTTGCCGAAGATACGAATGGGGTCTTTCGGCTCGGAATCGTGGACCACGACTACCTGAGGGAGCAGGTCTGACTCGACGTGGCCTATCTCCGGGAGACCGAGATGGTCGACCAGATAGGAGGTAGCGATAGTTCCCACGAGCCCTGTCTCGGGAATCCCCACGATCACATTAGGCCGCGAGAGCTTCGCCATTGTTTCGAGCTCCGTAATCTGCACTGAGGAGCCGGCTCTACTCAAGAACAAGCCCTCTGATTCTGACTTGGCTTCTTGGGTCCATGCCCAAGGCGCAGGGAGGATGGGGCCGTTTCATCTTTCTCGTTGCTACGGTTGAACAGGGGTGCCAACGCAGTCATGCCATCCAGGCAGCGGATTGCTTGACCGTGTCTTTTAAGGACGACAACGCGGTTCTCGAGCATGACAACGTGCAGCATTGACTGCCTGCTTAAGACCATGTATTCGGAGCGATGACTTGAATCATGCCCTACATCGCATCCGAGGACCGACCGCGTCTAGACGGAGTCGTTGAGGGTCTGGCCGACGAACTCGCTTCCAGACTATCGGAGGAGATGAACGGCGATACAGAGGTCTCTTCGTGCTACAAGGGGGCGTTCCTTGCAGTCGCACGAAGACTCCATAGTCTGCAGAGAGGCGAGAAGCAACGTCCCCGGACCAAGGCCGAAGAACTCGCATTCGAGATATTCGCTGGCGCCGAGAAATACGGCTACAGAGGCGCCTGGGTGGGAGGACTCGACTACGCGCTCACAAGATTGATCCAACGCGTCCCGGTCAAGATGGTGGAGAAGGGGGTGTGGAACGAGGAGTTCAGGTTCTGGGTCTACGTCCAGACCGGCGGGGCCCTCGAGAGGGCGGCGATGACGACCCACGCGGAGGGCGGGGACGACGACTGGGTCAGCGACGCCCTGGTCGCCGTGCTGACGGACGTCAAGGACGAATACAAGAGGAGGGTGAACACCGCCTATGAGGCCGTCCAGATCAAGAAATCAGGGGACTGCTACACCACGCCCTATAGGACGGAGATGGTGGACGTCGAGGATGACATGAAGAAAGTGATAGGTTACACGGAGATCATGAAGGAGTTTGGAAGACCAAGAAATGACCAGCTCGCAGACGAGGAATAGACGGTCGGGAACTGGCGCGGGACACGGAGTCTAGGGCGATCAGATGACCACGAATTCTCACGGGCGCTATGCCTCCCCGCGCGTTTCGAACCGACGAGCCGTGCCACGAGGCGCGCGGTCTGGGGAGTTGAGACGTTATATCCCGGGCTGCAGAAGTGGCGCTGGAAAAGGAGGCGTGTAGACTGGCACTCGAGCCCAGGGATTCCAAGGGGAGGCTCTATCACATCAGGCTGGGGAAGAGGGACGTCGGAAGGGTCGCCATTCTCCCAGGAGACCCTGACAGGGTCCCTCGAATTGCGAAGCGCTTCAAGGACGCCAAGCTGATCTCCTCCCACAGGGAGTACACGACGTATGGCGGATACATCGACGGTGAATACGTGATATCCATGTCGACGGGTATTGGCGGCCCGGCGGCCGCGATTGCTGTAGAAGAGCTGGCGAGGCTGGGCGTCGAGCTCATGATAAGGGTCGGCACCTGTGGAGCCATCGATTCTCGGGCCAAGGTCGGCTCTCTGATAATCGCGGACGCCGCGGTGAGACTTGACGGGACGACAAGACAATACGTCATGGATGGATACCCGGCTGCGGCTACTCCCGAAGTCGTGATTGCCCTGAAGGAGGCGGCCTCGAGCCTCGGGAAGGAATTCCTGTCCGGCATCACCGCCTCTACCGACGCGTTCTACGCTGGCCAAGGAAGGCCGAGCTTCAAAAACTACTTCCCGAGCCATGCTAAGACGCTTGTCTCAGACCTGAGGGCTGCGAACGCTCTTTGTTTCGAGATGGAATCCTCCACACTCTTCACCTTGGGCAGGCTCTTCGGGGTGAGGACTGGCGCTCTCTTCGCCGTGCTCGGGAACAGGATGAGCGACGATTTCAAAGCGGACGCCGGCATCGATGACACAATCGAAGTCGCAGTGGAGGGGGTGCGCCAGCTGAGCAAATCCCTTGACTAGAGTCTCGGTTTAGCGCTGATTCTCTCGCTAGAACACGGTCCAGCCGCCATCGATTACGATGCACGACCCGTTCACGTAGGTCGACCTCGCAGAGGCCAAGAACAGGGCGAGCTCGGCTATCTCGGCCGGCTCGGCCATCCTAGGGATCATCGCGGCCACCTTGTTGAGCTGCTCCATCCCGATTGCGCTAGGTTGCCCGCTTCCGACGCCTATGTTCGTGTTCACCGCGCCCAGAACCATGGCGTTGCACCGTATCCCCTTCGTGCCGTAGAACGCGGCGATGTTCCTGGTGAGCCCGATCAGCGCGTGCTTGGAGACGGTGTAGGCAGCGCCCGCGATCCCTCCGAAGAGGCCTGCTACGGAGGCAGTGTTGATTATCACTCCTCCCCCTTGCTTGAGCATTGAAGGTATGACCCTCCTGCTCGCCCTGAACGGGGCGTTGACGTTGATGTCCATCACCTTCTCCCAGACCTCGTCAGGGGTTTCGGCGACAGGTCTCACTCCGTCCATGATCCCGGCGTTGTTGTGGAGGATGTCCACTCTTCCCGAAGACCTCAACGTCTCGTCGACCATGCGGTCGACCTCGCTCCTTACTGACAGGTCCATCACCATCCCGGTCGCCTTCCCTCCGGAGGACTTGATCTCCGCCACGACTTGGTTGACTCTGTCGGGAAGCAGGTCGACGACGACCACGGCGCTCCCGGTCTTGGCGAAGAGGTTGGCCGTCGCCCTCCCCACTCCCGACCCGGCGCCCGTTACGATGGCGACCTTGCCTTCCAGCACCCGCCCGGTTTTCTCTGAGTTACTGATTGATTGCAAAGCTAGCTTCGTTCAGGTCATCACCGCCCTTCTACTTAAACGGGGGAGACGATTCCCAAATCGAAGAGCAGCCGAACAACTCTCGAGACAGGAATCGAAGTCGGTACCAGAACTGAGAGTCGCCCTCGCGCTTTTATGCGGAGAGAAATCTGCTCGCGCGCCTGGATGACATCCGCAGGGAGGGCTTTTACGAGCACCAGGGAGTTCAGGAAGCTGGCGCTCCTGACGGTCTACTTCGTGGTTGTTGCCGTGGTCCTCTACTTCGTGAAGCTGGGCCAAGCCTCGTGGTATGTGGTCTTGGTCAGCGCGCTGGCCTGGTTCGGGCTGGAGGCCAACGAGAACCGCGGGAGGATAAGGAGCGCGTTGGAGGTGGGCGCGTTCTTGCTGATCTTCGATTTCATCTTCGAGAACTCGGGCTGGCTGGCTGGCCTCTGGTACACCACGAGCGAGTTCCACGTGGGAGTCGTCCCGCTGCAGGTGATGGGCATCGCTCTCTTCGGGGGGGCCGCGTGGGCGCTGTATCTGCCTAGGAAATTCAACCTGTGGCACTCTCTGCTCGACTGCCTCATCTTCGCCGCCTTCGGGGCCCTGGGGGAACGGCTCCTGATAGGGCAGGTGCTTTTCGTCTATCAGCAGTGGTGGACGAGCTACGACGCGTTCGTCGCCTATTTTCTGACCTGGGTGATTCTCCACTACGTCAGGTATGGCGTGTTCTTCGGGGGCGAAAGGCGTGCCGCAGCCCCGATGGCGCGCCCGACAGCTACTCAATCATCCGCTTGATCGTCAATGAAGCCAGCGACACGAAGAGGATGGTCGAGATCGAGATTGCGGCAATGTCTACCGGGAGGTTCGAGTAGTCTCCGGTCAGGAGCATCGCGCGCATGGCGTCTACGGTGTAGCTGACGGGGTTGACCATGGCGACGTACTGGAGCCACCTCGGCATTATCGAAAGGGGATAGATGGCGTTGCTTGCGAAGAAGAGCGGCATCGTGATGAGCTGCCCGATGCCCATCATCCTATCCCTCGTCCTCAGGAAGGAGGCGAGGAGCATGGAGAGACTGGAGAAGCACATTGCGAAGACGATGATGGCCACGAAAACTCCCGCCACGTCGAGCACGTCGAGCCTCACGTTGACGCCGATGACGAGGGCCAGGCCGAAGATCATGACGGCCTGAAAGATTCCCCTTATCCCCGCCGACAGGGCCTTACCGATGACGATCGACGAGTAGGGAGAGGGCGTCGACAGGAGCTTGGTGAGGACTCCCACGTCCTTCTCCCAGACGATGTTTATCCCGTAGAAGATTGCGACGAAGAGGACCGACTGGGCGAGCACGCCTGGGGTGATGAACTCGATGTAGGACAGGCTGCCTGTCGAGAGGCCCCTGATGCTGTTCATGACCTCCCCGAAGATCAAGAGCCAGAGGGCAGGTTGGACCAGCCTCGTCCAGAGCTCTGTCGAGTCGTGATGTATCTTCCTGGCTTCCATGTCGGCGATCGTGAGGGCGCTCGACACCCTTTCTCCGAGGGTCATTTGGAGTACCTCGCAATGCTTCTCCGGGTCGCCCTGGCTTCGGAGATGTTTCCGTGCTCGTCGAGCCGCCTCTTGGTATACTTCAGGAAGACATCGTCGAGGCTGGGGACGTCGATGGACATCGACTGGATCTCAACCCCTTGGTCCTTGAGAGCCAGCACCATCAACGGTGCAGTCTTATGGCCGTCTTGCGTTAGGATCTTGATCGTCGAGTCGTCCTGATGCACCACTTGGCCAAGGTCACCCGGGAGCGTCACCTCCTGGCCAGGCTGCGTCAGTTGGAAGGTCACGACGTCTCCGCCCAACGACTCTTTCAACTTAGAAGGGGGGCCCATCACGACAATCTTCCCAGAGTCCATTATCGCTACGCGGTCGCAGAGATAGTCTGCTTCGCTCATGTCGTGGGTGGTGATGAATATCGTCGTTCCGAAGTCCTTCCTCAGTTGCCTTATGCTCTCCCAGATCTCCCTCCTCGAGCCGGGGTCGAGGCCTATCGCCGGCTCGTCGAGGAAGAGGATCTTGGGTCGGTTTACGAGCGCCTGGGCGACCTCGAGGCGGCGCATCATGCCGCCAGAATAATGCTTCACTAGCTCGTTTGCCCGCTCGCTCAAACCAACGTATTTGAGCGCCTTGGCAATCCTCTCCCTCCGTTCGTCCCTTCCGACATAGAAGAGCCTCGAAAATATCAACAGATTCTCGTATCCTGAGAGGTCGCCGTCCACGGAGACGTTCTGGGGTACGTAGCCCAGCAGTCGCCTCGCCGCCTGCGGCGACTTCGCCACGTCCACTCCGAAGAGCCTCAGGGAGCCGTAGGTGGGGCTGATGAGCCCAATGATCATCTTGATCGTGGTCGTCTTCCCGGCCCCGTTCGGGCCAAGTAGGCCGAAGATCTCTCCGGAGCCTATGGAGAAGCTGATCATGTCGACCGCCCTTATGTCCGGTGGATACGTCTTCACCAGGTTCTCGACGACTACAGCCTTCGCTGCGGGGTTTTCGTCTGTCATCACGGCGTCTTGACCCTCCTAGCTTAAAATTCCCTACGTCACGTTCCTACTTTTGAGAATCGTGTCCGAGGTTCTTATCCCAGCCCGCCCAACCGGAGAGGGCGAAGCTGAATGCGCAGTCTAGCACAGGTAAAGACGATCGGCGAGGTCGGTTCGATTCTCGTGCTTCTCACTGCTGTGCCCACCGCAGGATCTTTGCTCGGGATAATCGGCTTCGTCATGATGCTGGTGGCGATAAAGGACATCTCGGAGATCGTGGCCGACAAGTCCATCTTCAGCAACATGTTGGTCGCCGTGGGGCTTGCGATAGTCGCGATTGTGGTTGGTGCCTTGGTCGTGGTAGGAAGCGTCCTGCGTTTCGTGGGTCTAAAGGCGCTCAGTCTTGGTCCAAACTTCAACGCGTCGACGGTCCCGACAGGTGACTGGGTCGGCCTGGTCGGCTCCATCCTTCTCGGTCTTGCCGTCGTCTGGGTGATAATGATCGTCTCGGCGGTCTACGTCAGAAGGACCTACAGGTCGATGGCCTTGAAGCTCGGAGACGCGAACTTCGAGACGGCGGGGATGCTGTATCTCGTCGGAGCGGCGACCACCATAGTCCTCGTCGGGTTCGTCCTCCTCCTCGTGGCGCAAGTGATGGTGATCGTGGCGTTCTTCTCGATCGAGGAGAGGCCGTCCGCTTTGGCCGGCCAGCCGCCTCAGCCGACCGGGGTCAATCGGTCGATGGAGGCAGGCTCTTGAGGGCTCTTGTGATATTCGACTCTAGGTACGGCAACACTGAGAAGATAGCCAGGTCGCTCGGAGCCGGAATCGCGGAAGCGGGCGTCGAGATGGAGTGCCTCAACCCGCGGGACGTGAGGATTGAGTCGCTCACAGAATGCGACCTCGTCTGCATCGGCGCCCCGACCGAGGGCTTCAGCGCGTCCAAGTCGATCAAGGATTTCATAGCGAAGCTCGACGGACCGGGTCTCGCTGGGAAGTGGGGATTCGCCTTCGACACGAAGCTGGATTGGCGCATCTCCGGCAGCGCGGCCAAGTTCATCGAGAAGGAGTTGAAGAGGCTCGGGCTCCGCATCCTCGCTTCGCGCGAGTCGGCGATAGTGTTCAGCCCGCCGGCGAAGGACAGAGCGAGCGTCACGAAACTCAAGGAAGGGGAGGAGCAAAGGTTTCAGCAAGTCGGGATGATGTTGGGAACGTCTCTTCAAGCCAGCGCGAAACCCGTCGCCGCGTGAGTCTAGCAACGTTTACGCCGAGGTGCAGCACGGGCGAGGCGTGCTCATCCGGGTTCACGTGACCCCCAACTCGAAGGAGGCTCGAGTGACGAAGGTGGGTGAAGCGAGCTTCGACGTGAAGGTGGACGAGAAGGCGATGGGCGGCCGCGCAAACAGGAGGCTCGTCGAGATTCTGTCCGAGCACTTCAAGGTCCCGAGGTCGAGGATATCCATCGTGAGGGGAGCGAAGTCGAGGGACAAGATGGTCGAAGTGAGCCCTTGAAGGCACTCCGCGATTCCCGCAAAGGCCCATGTCTCCTCGAGAAGGTTTCGGCCGTCGAGCCATAATGGTTAAAGTGCGTTCAGCGCAATCTTGAACTGTGATTCTCCCGGGTTCCGCCCTCTTCGCGGCGGCGGAGACACCCTCTGCCCATGCCTATATGACCCCGGGATACGTCAAAAAAAGAACGCCCGTGGTTCGCTGGTCGGAGGGAGCCTGCTAGGTTGGACTCTTTCGTGCTCTGGGGGGTAGCGGCGCTGATGGCCGTCCTCACGGCTTGGCTCCTTAAGAAGGGGTCGACGGTCAAGACGCTCACCGACGCCGGGCTGGTCCTGTTCCTCCTCGCGATGATGGCCTCGATGTTTCTGAGCGCCGTGATCTACCTCTACCTCCCGAGCTTCGTCACCATCCTCGAGCTGGTAGCCCTGAACATGATTTCGATGAGCGTTGGGCTGGTCCCCATCCTGACGGCCCTCTTCAGGGGCGACAGGTCGCTCGACGACACTCGTACGGGCAGCTCCGTCTCGTCGAGGTCGATCGTGTTCGCCGCGGTCATCGCGCTCGCGTTGCTCTCGGAGGCGTTC